>Ga0228536_1000821_pt1 | contig 44162 bp, 38 predicted proteins | sample SJ1Smetagenome_FD_168611 | JGI IMG/M metagenome (GOLD analysis project Ga0228536, IMG submission 168611) | Enriched culture of PCE-dechlorinating microbial communities from Ithaca, New York, USA - SJ1.S | ecosystem: Engineered > Modeled > Simulated communities (microbial... > Unclassified...
TCCTGAGTGTAACGATTTTTGAACGAATGCCGCTAATACAGGTACTTACAGAATCAGTCTACGAAAACGAAACCGGCAATAACGATAACCAGCTGTTTTTATTCAGTTAAACGTTGGGACACTAGTGTTCGAGGATGTAAAACTGCAAGAGGGGTTGCTGACAGTTGTAGGTGGTGTCGGTGCGATTCTGAACGATGAGTCAGGGGATCGCCATTTCCATGGCATCATACGTAAATTCAAGCATGCCGGCACATCAGGGAGGATTAAGCTCTATGAAGCACAGATGGTCCCATCGCTCTGGCTGCTTTCTCTGGAAGAGAAATGCCGCATCTTTCAGGACAAGCCTCTCAAGGAGATAATTGAAACCCTTCTCGAAGAAGAGGATATAAACAGCGACATGTATGAGTTTCGCCTTAATCGGGACGACATCTTCATAAAATTCTCAATCCAGTACCAGGAAACCAATCTTCATTATCTCTCCAGACTCCTCGAACATGAGGGCATCTTTTATTTCTTCGAACATTTCGAGGACAAACATGTCTTGGTGTTTTGCGATACCGAGGCATTCTACCAGGATATTGCCGCCCCGCCTTTCGTAACATTCAACACAAACGGCCTGGTTGCGGAAAAAGAGAATATCTATGAATTCTTTTTTTCAGAACGTCTCCGTCCGGGAAAGCTTTCACAAAAAAATTTCAACTTCAAAACACCGTCCGTCGATTTGACAACCAAGCAAGAAGTAGAAATAGAAACGGATTACGAAGTGTATGAGTATCCCGGACCTTACGGAGAAACGGCTAAAGGGGATACCATGTCGCAAATCCGCCTTGAAGAAATACATGCGCTGGCAAAGCGGGGATACGGCAACAGTACCTGCCCGCGACTCCAGCCGGGCGCCGTTTTCACCCTTACGGACCACCCGCATGCTGATTTCAATGCTGAATATTTTGTCTACGCGGTAACACATGGAGGCGTACAACCCCAGATTCTGCAAGAACATGGTTCGGGAGGTAGCGCCAACTATTCCAACAGCTTTACCGTGATCCCCTCCTCCGTAACCTACCGACCTGAACGACGCCATGATAGGCCCATGGCCCCCGGCCCCCTTTCCGCCATCGTCACCGGACCCAAAGGCGAAGAAATCTGGCCTGATGCGTACGGCCGAGTCAATGTCCAGTTTCACTTCGACCGTGAAGGCAAGATGGATGAAAAAAGCTCCTGCTGGCTCCGCGTGGTGCAGTTCTGGAACGGTCCGACCTGGGGGAGCCAGTTCATCCCCCGGGTCGGCGATGAAGTGCTCGTTTCTTTCATCAACGGCGACATGGATTATCCGGTAGTCATCGGAAGCGGCGTGAATGCCGCCAAGATGCCCAACTATACACTCCCCGCAAACAAGACCCAGAGCGGCATCAGGACGAGAAGCTCACCGGGCGGCAATCCGGATAATTACAATGAACTCCGGTTTGAAGACAAAAAAGGGTCTGAAGAGATATATCTCCAGGGAGAAAAGGACTGGAACATCCTGATCAAGAACGACAAGGGGCAGTACGTCGGTCATGACGAGACGCTTAATGTCCGTAATAACAGGACTAAAACTGTCGGAGTGGACCAGGTGTTGACCGTAGGCTCCAATGATACCGAAACCATAGGCGCCAACAAGACCGAAACCATTGGGGCAAACAAGACCGAAACAGTGAACGTCAACAAGATGGAAACAATCGGAGCGGCCAAGGAATTATCCATCGGCGGCCTCTATCAGGTCACCGTCGGCGGGATCATGAACGAGACGGTTGCCTGCGCAAAGACAGAGGAGGTGGGTCTGGCCAAGGCGGTATTTGTCGGAACAACCATGATGGAGAACGTGGTGGGCGACAGAACGACGAACATCGGAGCCAATCTCACGGAAACCATAGACGGAAAATACTCCTCAAAAGCGAATGAATACATCATAGAAGCATCGAAGATCACTTTCAAATCCGGCTCTTCGACCATTGTCATTGATGGTAACAGCATAACCCTCAAGGCCGCAAAGATATTCACTAACTGAGCGTGAAACGGTTCTTGAGCGGCGGTTCGGAAGTAATCAATGTACGAAGGATATCCCCGGAGGATTGACGTGAAAAAGGAACGAACGAAAACCATCGGGCTTGTGGAAGATACCGTCCCCATTGAGGGGATGCGACTGGGCAGGATTGTACGTATCAATGAAAGTGGTGATTTCCTTGTAGATTTCACCGGTGCCGGCATTACGCCTGTTGTCGCCAGAACCACGACTTCGGCGAGGGCGGAAACCCTCCGCAGGGGCAACCCGGAAGGCCGGGAGGTTCTGCTGATCTTTGAGGATAGCGATCCGAGACGTCCCATCATCATTGACACCATGTATTCCCTGATTGAGGAGATTACGGAACCGGCGACCACCGTACTTGAAGCAGGGGAGCCGCACGAGGTGACTATCGACGGGAAGCGGATTTCACTGGAAGCAGAGAACGAAATAGTTCTGAAGTGCGGAAGGGCGAGCATCACCCTCACCAGGGCAGGGAAAGTCCTCATCAAAGGTGACTATGTTCTCAGCCATTCCTCGGGGGAGAACAGAATCCGGGGCGGCTCGGTGTCTATCAACTAGGAATGGAGACTCCTCTGGTTACTCAAGGAATAATCGCCCAGTTTGCTGAAGAAGCGGCATTCCTCCGGCATCTCCGAACCAGTACCGTCGGTGCGCCTCATTTTTCGCTCGATGACCTGGTGAAACTCGACGAACGGATAGATGCCCACATCGACGGACTGCGCGTAGCGGGTGATGCCGGGTGGGAGATGTGTCGGAAAAGTCTCAGCGGCGAGACACCCGAGTTCTACTTTTCCCCAGCAGTGCTGGCGTTCGAAAGCGGAATAGCAGACCGCATTCAGGACGTCCTCGATGCAATCGCCGAGGACCCGAACAAAGCCCGCGCCCTTATTTCGGCCCTTGGCTGGCTGCCCCCGGCACAGGCCGAACCGCATATCAATAACCTCCTCAGCTCCGAATCACCATTCCAACGGTACCTCGGTATAGCGGCAAGCGCCATACATCGTCGCGATCCGGGACATCTCCTCGGGAAAACCGTTGACGACGGATTTCCGATACTGAGGGCTCGCAGCCTGCGCGCATACGGAGAATTGGGACGGAGTCGCGAACTGAATTCTTGCATCCTGCGAGGGGCCTTTGCGGACGATGACGATGAGATACGCTTTTCCGCGGCATGGTCCGCGACCCTTGCCGGTAATAAGGAAGCAGTCGAGGTGCTGAAAAGCTTTGTTCCGAAGAATTCGCTCCATAAGGAAAAAGCCCTGAATACGGCTTTGCGGCGTATGGAAGCGGCAGCCGCTTTCACCTGGCAGAGACATCTCGCAGATTCTCCTGACACGCTCAGGCTTGCGATCATCAGTGCGGGCACCATTGGCGACCCCGTCCTGGTTCCGTGGCTTATTGAACAGATGAACACCCCGGCGCTGGCCCGCGTTGCCGGTGAAGCATTCACCATGATTACCGGTGTCGATCTGGAGTCGGAAGAAATGAGAGGAGTGCGGCCGGAAGGCTTCACCTCCGGACCTACTGACATTCCGGGTGATGACAATGTCGCCATGGACCCCGACGACGACCTTCCCTGGCCCAAGGCGGACGCCGTGCTGCACTGGTGGGGCAGGAGCAAGGGAGCATTTCCAAGTGGTACCCGTCACCTCCTGGGAATGCCGATCACTGCGGGCAGTCTTCGGAACATCCTCCGGAGCGGACGACAGCGGCAACGGGCAGCGGCCGCCCTGGAACTGGCGATACAGGAGCCGGAGCGGCCGCTCTTTGACGTGCGGGCGCCGGGATTACGGCAGATGGAAGTTTTAAGGATGAAGGAGCAAGGGTGAAGGCAAAGCATCTCGCGATGCTCGAATCAAGTTGTTCAACAAGGTGGAGCATACATGAAGGAATTGGCTATCACTTCTGTTAATGCCATAACCGCCGTAGGCCATGACGCCGCCATGACAGCGGCCGCCGTTCGGGCGGGGATCTCACGATTTTCCGAGTACGACGACTTTCCGGACGGGGAAGGCAACCCCATAATCGTGGCGCACATCAGAGGGATTGAGGAAGGTCGGGATACATGCGCCCGCATGGCAGCCAGCGCCACGCTTTGTCTTGATACTCTGCTCACCGGATATCTCCGGAATGATACGCAACGTCCTTCGCACATCCGACTCTTCCTTGGTACGTCCATGGAAGAGAGACCCGGTCCTCGCTATGAAGAGAGCTGCATGTGGTCGCTGCCCGGGGTCATGGAAAAATGGGCTGCAAAGACTTCCGTGGAGACCTGCCCTCGTGGTAACGCTTCCGTGCCGAACTCCATTGCCGAGGCGGGAATGATGATCGAAAGTGATCCCCGTGCCGTGTGCATCGTCGGCGGCATCGACTCGTTATTGAGAGACTCAACCCTGAACTGGTTCGAACAGGACGCTCGCCTCAAGTCCGTCAGCTATGGCCGCCATCAGGGACTCATCGCCGGAGAGGCGGTCTGTTTCATGATTATTGAAGACCCGGAGCGGGTCCGACAGGCGAACAGACCGATCCTTGCGCGAATCACCGGGCTTGGTCTGGCCGAAGATCCCGAGCCGCGCGCGGATAGCAAGTCCGGTCGGGGCTCGGGGCTGGCCGAGGCCTGCCGGGTCGCGTTGGCCGATACTTCAGGCAAAGATGTCCGCGTCGTTTTAGGAGACCTGAACGGCGAGAACTCCCGCGCGGTGGAATGGAGTATGGCTGAAACAAACTGCTTCGGGAAGCGTGGTGCGGGGAGGAGTCTCCGGAAACCGGCCAACTGCTATGGCGATATCGGCGCGGCCTCCGGTGCGGTGATGGCGTCGGTCGCGGCACAGGGGTTCGTCCGCGGATGGCTGCAAGGCCCCGTCCTGGTGTTCTGTTCGGACGATCACGGGGCATGCGGGGCATTGGTTCTGGAGAAAGAATAGAAAAGGAGACTCGACACCATGGGAAAATCAACGGTTTTTGCAAACAGCCAGGGGATTTCCAATACCGGCAGCGGCGGCGTCACCGTGAGCGGTCCGGATGTCTGCCTTACACCCATGGGCAGTTCGCTCGTGCCGGTTCCCTATACCAACATCGCCAGATCCGCGACACTTGCGGGCGGCTCAAAGAGCGTGAAGATCGACGGCTGCATGGGCGCCATAGACGGTTGCCGTTACAGTACCAGTACCGGCGATCTGCCCGGAACCGGCAGGGGAATCGCGTCCGGCACGGTGGGGGACAGGGCCGAGTTCATCAACAGCTCCCATGATGTCAAGATCGAGGGGAAGGGCGCGTGCCGCAATTCAGACCCTATGACGCAGAACAACAGGAATGCCCTGGGAGTCAACCGGGATTCCGCTTCGCCTCCCACCGCAAAGCCGCTGGATGTGGCTCAGCCCGAACCAACCACCTTCCGTTTCAGGGTGGTGGAACACCTCTCGTGGGATAACTACGATGAAGAGGGTAAGAGATTCGTTTTCGGCCACAAGAAAAACAAGGCGATTCCCGGCATGAAGTTCAAAATAAAAATACCGGACGGCAGCATAATCGAAAAGACAACCGATAAGGACGGCGTGATCGAACTCCCGGATCAGGATCCATGCAGCAAATACGAGATTATCTTCGAGCCGGAAGAGGCACGAATGAACAATGTCTATTACCTGTTCTACAATGCTTGCCGCCCGCTCAAAAATGAGCTGTAGAGGGGATTGATGCAGGGTGTCACAATAACGTGAATATAAAGGACCGCTGTCATGACCGAAAACAAAAAAAATGTAAAGAAAAAGGTGGAGCAGAACGATCCCAACGGTTCCAAATTGAAGTCAAAGAAGTGCGATGTGTTATGCGGGGGGATGCACCAGATAAGTGTCTATAGACCATCCGTAATCGTCGATTCCCATATGCATATCCAGAGCGGGAACTGCTCGACGCTGCATTTTTTGTGGAAACGACTCCCCATAATAAGGGTCGCTAAGCCCTCGCGTGGGAGTATCGACTTTATGGGCATGGCTATAGGCTATCTCGGTGACTTATTCAAGCAAAAACCAATAGCCGACAGGGTAAACAGAATACGCAAGAAACAAAACGCTGACGGCGAATATTACCAAAAAAACGGCCTTAGGCAGACAGTCCCCCAGGCAAAGAAGAAAACCATCGAGGTCGGTGACGAATACATTGTCAAGAGAAAACAGGCGCATGCGTTTTTTGAAAATAAGTGGGAGTACAGCGGACTCTGCCACCTGGTGTTGTCCGGCGTGGTTATGACCATGGACATGGAGTACGCCCATATTAACGGCTACTTCGGCCTGAAGATCTACAATCCTGTCTATGCCGATTCTGACTTCACGAAAGAACCCATTCATTACTGGTATCCTATTCCCGGTAAATGGAAAAGGAGGGGAAACTCTTATGAACTGGAGGACGGTGTGCCGGAACATGTCCCCGAAGAAGGACAATCGCGGCAAGAGTATGAAAAGTTCTGGAAAGATGTGCAGACCGAGGAGGGTGTTCCGGGGTGCTACCATGACGTCCGCACGAACGGTGTAAAACTGGTACGCATAATGGCGGCCCCCTGCCTGACGAACTCAAAAGAGACCGCAAGATATGAGCAGTGGAAAAAGCAGCTGAGATACACGGAGCTGGCCGCGCTTAAGTACCCCTTGAAGATGCTCCCCATGTTCCACTACGACCCTCGGCGCTGGCAACTGCAGGGCAATAGCGAGGTTTTCAAGAAGGTGGATTTGGACAGCGGCGGGTTTTATCTTGGTTTCAAGATGTACACGGCCCAGGGCTACCGGCCGTGGGACATCAGAAGGCTCCCCATTTTGAAGGATTTCTATGCCGAATGCAGTAAGAGGAAAACGCCTATCATGAACCACTGCTCTCCGGATGGGGCTTTTACCTTTGAACGGGAAAAGTATTTATACTTCGTGCATCCGAACGACACCGATGAGGACCGCAAGCAGAAATATGCCAAGCCGCGCACTGTTCTTGGGGCTACTATCTATGATCCCAAGGAGTATTTCAACGATCACTTTGTTTCTCCGGATGCCTGGAGGAAGGTGTTGGACTCAACCGTCAATGGGCGGCCGTTGAAGGACCTGCGTCTCTGTCTGGCCCATTTCGGCGGCAACACCACTCTCGGCAAAAAATGGGGAAGGCAGATCATCCGGATGATGAAGGATTATCCCAATGTGTACGCCGACATCTCATCGTCTTTTGCAAATAATAAATTCCGTACCTATTTCATTGAAGAGATTCTGAAAAAAGATCCTGACAGGGAACTCATAAAGGACCGCATCCTGTTCGGCACGGACTGGTATCTGACGCTGTTGGATGGAGTGAACTACGTCGAGTACTGCCAGAAGGCCAGAGATGCCTTGAAATTTGACTCCAGTCTCTGGTTCAGGTTTACACAGTATAATCCATGCAGGTTCTATCGGCTGGATGAGGAGATTGGCAGGATAGCAAGCAATATTATCAAGAAAAGGGGGGAGGAGGAGATTAAAGGGATATTAAAACCACTTAGTAAAACACAGAAAACTACAGTTCTTAAAGAAGCATATCACATAGAAAAGTCAAGCAAACCATACCTTTCACATAAGGAGTCGCGATGGATTGTATAATTTATATAAAGCGACATGCTAAGATTTTGTGTTTTGGAGTATTGTTGCTAATCTTTATAGTATGCTTGTTTTATGCAATCTCTAAAGGAGAAAACAAAATGAAATTAAACTATAACATAAACGAAACCAAGACACTTAAACCGGAAGTATATGATACAAGTAATGATTCAAGTCTTTCATTGTTCTCTGTTCCTCAGGATAACGCAATAGGCACGAACGATCTCAACAATGCCATTACTCTCTTGTCATTTCACAAAGGTAAAATTCATTATGATAAACATTTTAAAAACGCCGTTGATGATGTGGAGGGGGGGGGTGAGTACATACCCATTGTAGCGCCGGACACCATCGGGTTCGGTCAGTCACGAAGATTTCTGCTTTACAATTTCAGGACAAGGGATTGCCGGGAATACCAGATAGTTGTTTCTCTTGAAAAAACGATCGAAAAAATCGCGATTGCGAATGCATCGCGTCGGCACTTCATTTTCGAGATAGAAGCAGGTAATCCAAGATCCGAGGACCCATGGGATATTACCCATTACCTTTTGTTGATGGACCTGAGCGGAAAAGAAGCAAAGCTGATCAAGGAAATAAATAAAGGAAAAGGCGTAACATGGTCTGTGGCATATGACAGGATTTTTTTGTATTACATCGGAAAGGACCAGTTGCAAGTTTTAACCACGAACTTCGAGCCTAGCCATCATCCGATGGCGGACATAATCAAAAACAATAAGGGAAAGATAAATTTTACACGGATATATCCGCACCCTTTCCTGCCATTTGCAATCCTTGGTGCTGGGGAAAATGAACAAGTGCTTATTTCCTGGGGACACGGATTGGTGAAAAAGCCAACCAGCCTGTTTGGAGAAGATATGTCGGGGGCTGACTTTTTATTCTCTCCAGACGGCAAGTGGATTGTCTTCACTGATGACGGAGACCTGGATGATCAGAAAACCTACCTCATGCCGGTATCCGAAAAGTACCCTCATTATCTGGGTACTCCCATATTGTTGTTGAACGACAATTTCAATCCGAACAATTGCGGATGGACTACCAACCCCATAAGCTTCGTCGGATCATCATCAAACAAGCTCTACCGCTGGGAACTGACCAAAGAGGCCCATCCTGGAATCGATAAGTCCACCTTGCACGACTACGTCGTGGACTATGACCTGGAAAAGATGAAGAAGGAAAAACGACAAGATCCTGGAAATAATGGCAAATGATATGTGACACGCTGGGATTTTTCAGATGAATGAAACGTTACACCCATGTATCGTTTGTTGTCAGGAATTTTCAACCACCGGAATTGACTGTGTAAAAGGAGAAGCCGTGAAAAACGCAGGAATGATATCGGTATTCTCTGTTCCCATGGCTATGTTCATCTGCATCATTCTGATGTGTTTAATGGACACATCGGGTTTTGCGGCTTTCGGCGCTGCATTTTTGTGTGCGGCAATCGTTTTTTTCGCCGGTGTAGTTGGAATCATTTTCGGTATTTTGGAAATGAATACGGGGAAAAGTCGTGCACTGGGAATAATAGGGGTCATACTTGGTCTCATAGTCGTTGGCGGGGGCATTGGTCTTGTCCTCTATTGCTACCTTGCTTCAAGTGCGTAATACCGCAGCAGGGGCAGGGTAAGAAAGCGCTGAAAAGACACTCTATGATGTTTCGCCTGACAGTGAATCCCCGCTGAGGAAAAGAACATTGCAACTCATCAACAATTCACTCTTTTCCGCACTCGCGTTTCCGGTGACCGACAAGAGACTCGCTGCTTCCCATGTCGTGGTCATGCGCGCCACCTACGACATCAGAACCGACGGCACGCTCGAATTGTCCGGAAAGCAGGCGCCGATTGTCCTGAACGACGAGTACTTCGGTGAAATGAACAAGAGCAGCGTGAGGAAGGAGAGCGACCTTGTCCCGTACAAACCGAAATGCGACATCATCGTCAATGCCACCGCCTATGCGCCGGGCGGCAGGCCTGCGCTCGGATTCGTTGTCGGCGTGAGAGTGAACGGGCCTCCCGGTAAATGTGGCGAGCCCGGTCCGGTTGTTCTGGACAAGAAGCTTGTCGTGACGGGGCCGCGTTATTGGGAGAAAGGTTTCAGGGGAGGGTGGAAGCTCAAGCCGCCGACGGAGCCCGTCATTTCATTGCCGCTTCGCTATGAGTGCGCCTTTGGGGGAGAATGCCGGGTCGACCGGGACGATCCCGACGGCCAAAGGGTTGATGCGGCGTTTCACCTGACCGAAGAACAACGCGCGTGTCATCCCGACGGTCCCGACTCGGCTCCGATTGCCCACACAGTGTGTACGTCAAATCCGGTCGGGATGGGATTTGCGGAACAATGGTATCTGGATGCGAAACAGGTACAAAAGTTCCCGGCGCCGAGAATCGATTCTCCCGATCATCCGGTTGCACTGCCGGGCGAAGCATATGTGCCGCAAGGCTATGGAATCATTTCAAAAACATGGAAAGATCGTCTGAAGCTCGCCGGAACCTATGACGACGCATGGCATGAAAAGCGCTTCCCGTATCTCCCTGAAGATTTCGACTCGGCATTCTGGAACGGGGCGCATCCCGATATGCAGGTTCCTCACCTTGCGGGCAATGAGGAAATCATCCTTACCAATCTCACCCCGGAAGGCCTTCTCACATTCCGTCTCCCGGACAATTCGCCGGGTCTTCGGGCATCGTATGAGAACGGCCGGGAAGAGGCTGTTCCGGTCTTCCTCGACACCCTCATCCTCGATCCGGACTCGATGAAAGTGGAAATGCTGTGGCGCTCCGTAGTTTCGAGTAATGCGAATATCGCAACCGTTGAAGCGCGTCCTGAACCGTGACGGTCTGTCTGTACTTTTTTCGCCGATTCATGAAAAAACCCGGAAACATACGGTCCTTGCCCGGACGATTCAGCAGACGGCAGTCAGCCCGGTATCGCCGTCTCGCACGGCACGCCGGTCTGGCAGAGTCCGCAGCCGGGGGTCGCAACCCCGTATTTTTCTCCCACTTCCCTGACCACCGTCCCATAGCCATAGTCCCGGCACAGCCTCTTGTCGTGTCCGTCGCGGGTGATTGCCCCGACAGGGCAGCGGCTGATGCAGGCCCCGCAGCTTCCATCACGATAGAAGAGGCAGTTTTCACCATGGTGGAGATAGCGTCGCGGAGTGGGCGCAAGAACCAGATCGGTGATGACGCTGCCGCAGCGATGGGCAATGCCCCGCTCGGTGATGAAACCCCGTGAAAGGCTGAAGGTGCCGAGCCCGGCGGCATAGGCGGCATGACGCTCCGACCAGGTGGAAGAAAGTCCCTCGGGTGTCTCCACGGTGCGGAAGAGGTCGGAGAGAAGCGGGGCAATCGCCAGGTTTCCGCAAGAGGTCAGGAACTCGACCATCTGTTTTCGCAGCTCATTGTTGAACGCCTCGCCGTTGGTGCGGGTATAGGCCCATTCACGGGAAGGCATGCGGTTTTCCGTACGGTTGCTCTTGCGGGTCGCTTCGGAGATCGGCAGGATCCAGCAGATTACGGTCCCTTCCCCACCGTTCCCCGGACCGACGGCTGATTCCAGAAATACGGCGGGGGTGAGATGGTGGTCGCCGATAATCTCCCGGTAGGCCTCAAACAGCGGGTCACGGAGGGAGGCATACCCCACCAGCGGCTCTTCGAAATAGGGCACATCGCTCCCCGGATGGCGGTTGGCCGGGCTTTCCCGGACAATGCGGTCGATTTCACCGCCGATTCTCTCGTTCCAGTTCATGGTGACCTCCTTATGCCTGGATGCCTTTACCGACTCGCTATCAGACGATTATTACTCCGGCAATTAAACATCGCAACCCTGATGTAGGGGCGCGGCGTGCCGTGCCCCGATTGGGCGAGGCAAGCCTAGCCCCTACAATTGATATGTTTAATTGCCTCCGTAATACGGTATCGGCCCGCGCTATTCTTTCAGTGATGCCAGGTATGACGCGATAACCGGGATATCCGCGGCCGGCCAGTCCAGTTCCGTCAACTGATGGGGCGAGAGCCAGGCGATGGCCCGGTGTTCATTGAGGAGCAGATTCCCGCCCGCCAGGGAGCAGACAAAGGGAATGAGCTCGATGGCGAAGTCATCATAGCAGTGATACACCGGGGGAAGAGACCGTTTTATCCTCACCCTGACCCCGAGTTCTTCCATCAGTTCCCGCGCCAGGCACTCCTCGGCGCTCTCTCCATCGTGGAGTTTGCCGCCCGGGAATTCCCACTTCAGGGGCATGCTCATGGTTTCGCTTCGTTGTGCCGCCAGAATCTTGCCGTCGTCCTCGATGACGGCGCAGGCGACCCGGATGGATGTCGCGGCCACATTTCCTCCTTGTAACCGTATGTCTTGCTACCCGGTGTCCTTCACGGTTCGCAGCTGTTCCGGGATAATAACGTTTGTTGAATTTCATGGTGATGTGCTACACTGACGCCGCCGAACCGATACGGCCTTTCGATACACAGTCTTTCGGGGGAGATGGTTCATGACAAACAAAAGGCGTTTCAGTCGCGTCAAGTGCATTGAAAAAAGCATCGTGGAAACGGACTCAGGGCCTCGTGAGGTCGTGCTGCACGACATTTCCCTGAAGGGCGCCCTCGTTGAATTCGGCAATGACCTGCCGGTTCGGGAGGGTGACCGGTGGAAGCTTTTTTTCCAGCTCGACCATTCCGATGTCGTCCTCCAGTTCGAGGCCGAGGTGGTTCACTGCCGGGAAAATCTTGCCGGCGTAAAATTCGTCGAAATGGACCTGGACACGATGATTCACCTGCGGAGCCTCATGGAAGCGAGAACCGTGAATCCCGAGCAGGTGCGCCACGAACTGTCATTCCTGATGGACGATGAATAGCACCGTTCCCCGATGATATCCCCCTGTTGTCTCACGAAGCAGACGGACCGGGGAATGCCGTCCCTCTTTACCGGAACACCGACACACCGAGCAGGATCTTGCTGGAATTGAGGGGTTCGTTGGGTGTGGCTGTGCCGGCGTTGGAAATGTGATGGTAGCGGTATTCAAGGGAGAGCGCCAGATCCTTCCTGATGAAATACTGCACCCCGGTTCCTCCCTGGTAGGAGAAATCGAGCCGGCTTCCCATGGTCGGCAACCCCAGATCCACGTACAGGATCCCCCCGCCCGCGAACACATAGGGAGCCCAGTTCTCCAGAGAGGTGAATTTCCAGCTCCCCAGCAGGTAGCCCCCAACCATGGGCGACACTCTCGGATCCACAACCATGTGGACCGGCAGTTCCACCAGCAGTTCATGCCTCCCTTTGTACCAGCCCGAGCCGAGTTCCCGCGACAGAAACCAGCCGAAGCGCCCTATCATATCGACGGTCTGCACCTGGGTACGGGTGTCTCCGAACCCCCGATGGGTGATGCCGTAGCCGGAGAGCAGGGAGTATTCGTACGTGGCCGATTTCAGGTCTACGGTCTCGCCGGCGCGCGCCGCGGCAAACGGGAGGCACAAGACCGCCAGGGCCGCCAGGATCAGGGTTCGTGTCATAATCGCCTTTCTACTTACCATTTCTGTTGCATCTCGAAGCGGAGGATCTCCGGCAGGTTGCGGAGGAACACGCCGATGCTGTGGGGGGATTGCCAGAGCATCTTCGTATACCCCCAGTGGATGCGCGTCCTGCGGTAGAACCGCCGGATGAATTCGGTGTAGAGCTCCTCCAGGCGATCCCGTGTCATGCCGTGGGGCACGAACACGAAGTTCATGCAGTTCATTGACGGCCAGTCCTCGTCGAACTCTCCGAAGTCGCGTATGGTCCGGTAGACCGGCGCGCCGGGAAACGGGGTGAACTTGGTGACGTTGACCTCGTCCAGAGGCAGGGACAGGGCATACTCGATGGTGCGTCGGATGGACTGCTCGGTTTCTCCGGGGAATCCCATCATGAACAGCCCCTTGACCCTCATGCCGGTTTCCTTCACCATGCGGAGCTTCCTTCCCACCTCGTCCAGATCGTACAGCTTGCGATGCTTGGAAAGTATCTCCGGGTCTCCGGATTCGATACCGAAGTTCACCTGCCAGCAGCCGGAGCGCTTCAGGAGGGAAAGGAGCTCGGCGTCCACATGCTCCAGCCGGGCGATGCAATTGTAGGTGACCGGGACCCGCCTCTCCTCCATGAGGACGCAGAACCGTTCCACGCGCTTCCGGTCAAAGGTGAACAGGTCGTCGTAGAAGAAGACGTGGCGGATGCCGAAGTCTCGGTGCAGGAAGCGGAGGTGCTCCACGATATAGTCGGGAGAGTTGAAGCGGAAACCGCGGCTGAACACGGAGCGGTCGCAGTAGCTGCACTGGTAGGGGCAGCCGCGGCTGGAGATGATGCTCGTGTTGGGCGCCGTGGGATAGCTGAAAAGCGGCAGGTTGTAGCGTCGGGGAAAATCGGGGAGCAGGCCGTAGGCGGGAAAGGGGAGCGAATCCAGGTCCGGTATGTTCTCCCTTGCGGCGGAGAGGGTCCCCTTTCCGTCCCGGCGGAAGCCGACGCCCGGCACCGACTCCACGTTGCGGAAACCGGATGCAAGGAGTTCGGCGAAGGTACTCTCCCCCTCGCCGATGACCAGGTAATCCACGGCGGGAAAGGAATCAAGGAGTGAAGCCCCGGCCGAGCAGGCATGGGATCCGCCGAACACGATGCGGATGTCCGGGTTTCTCTCCTTCACCTGTTCCGCGATGGCGTATCCCTCCAGGAACGACGATGTGGTGCAGGAGAACCCGACCACGTCCGGTTTCCCGCCGATGATGTCCGCCGCGTGTTCCGCCACGCCCGCGGGTGCGCCGTAACAGTCCAGCACCTCTACGCCGACTCCCTGTGCCCTCAGGTAAGCGGCAATGCTCAGGAGCCCGAGAGGCGGCATGAGGTTGAAGATGGTGGTGATGTCTTTTCCGGACCCCATCCAGTTGCTGCCGTGGGGATGGACCAGGAGCGCTTTCATATCCGTTTCCGTTTCCGTGGAACCTTGATTATCGTTTCAGCACGTTACCAGAAGCGGAGGTTGAAAGCCAGTCGGAATTCGTCCTGAATCAACCCGGCGGCTGCTGCATCAAGTGCGCCGTGATGTCCGTCACCCCAATCTCTCCAGCCACTCCCGCAGTTCGGAGCAGACCGATTGCTGCTCGGCCAGTCTCCGCATCATCTCTTCGGGTGAAAGCTCCCTTTCCAGCACTTCCTCGATGGTGCCCGCAAGCATGATGCATTCGTCCAGAGTCAGGGTGGCTTTGCCGGCGGTTGGCCGGTATGGTTTCCCATCCGGATATGCCTGCTCTTCGAGGAAGCTTTCCACGCGTGCCGGGTCACCGACATAGAACCGCCTTTTCTCCCTGTGCAACAGCAGCCAGTGCCGGGCGGGGAGGTCGGCGGAACCGAAGTCGAAGGAGAGGAGGTGGAGCCTTACGGAAGGGTGCTCCCTGAAGACCTGCCACGCGGTTGAGTTGATGGCGCCGGAATCCAGAGAATCGTCGAAGAAGCAGAGTTCATCGCAGGCTCCCCAGTAAAAGGCCACGAAGCGGCCTTTGCCCGTGTACCCCATCGACCTTTCGAACATGGGAGGGACGGGAAGGAACAGGGGGGTAAGGCCGGCCTTGAGTGCACGAGCATCCATGGGGACTCCCGGGTAAAGGGTGTTTCCGGCTGAAGTGTCGGACGGGGTACGGCGGGACATCAGCCTGTCCTATGATGTATCGGCATCTTTTCCGAAAGATTGAGCGATTCGGAGAAATTATTTAACAAAAAACGCCCTCTGCCGAAAAAGGAGAGGGCGTTTCTTCGCAGACATGGACTGAGTGCTATTTGGGACGGACCTTGATCTTCGGTTTGCCGTCCTCGATAACGACCCGGAATTCAACCTCGCTGTCGCGGTACTTTTCCGGGAGTGCGCCGCGGTAGCGTTCCAGGGTCGATGCGATCTTTTGACTGGTGAGGCCGTCCGTGGGAAGGTTGCATGACCGGCAGGCGTCAAGGTACTGGCGGAACACCTGGTCCGCGTCCGGCGCTTCGGGCTTTGACGGCACGGGTGGCGCCTCGGCCTGGTGGCGCTGCATCTTGAAGCGGTCCCTGGAGTACTTCCCCTCCTCGATCAGTCGGTTTGTCCGGTTCCAGTACTGTCGGTAGCTCACCAGGCGCGACTTCAGGGAGTTGTAGCGGAACAGGAGCATGGTATTAGAAATCGCGGCGGCGGTATAGCGCCGCGACAGCGATTCCACCTCTTCCAGGAGCTTCAGCGGTTCGCGGCGTTCCATTCCCAGAAAGTACTGTTCATACTTGATGACCAGTTCCTTGAGGCTCCTGTCGAACAAATCGATATCTTCGGGTACTCCCATGGGCTCTCCATCCATTGTTCCCGTCGTCCGGCGCCGGAGTGCCGTCCGCCGCATGAAAAACGGTTGTGAAATCCTAATAGTCTTAGGGGTTTTCTGTAAAGGAAAATTTTCACTTCCCGAATAAAAGAGGCGCCGGGTTAATTCGCTTGACTTGCCGGGATCGGTCGTCTACAGTAAAATGTTCATAAAACCGGACAGTTAAACGAGAGGAAGATTCTGTATGGACTCGATAGCGGCAATTATCCTGGCTGCCGGCAAGGGGACCAGGATGAAATCATCGAAGGTGAAGGTTTTGCATCCCCTGGCAGGGGAGCCCCTGCTGTCTTTTCCCCTGGAGGCGGCGCGAGCAGCGGACGCGGAGCGTATCGTCGTCGTCGTTGGCCATCAGGCCGACGAGGTGCGCCGGCACTTTTCCGGCCGGGACGACATCGATTTCGCGCTTCAGGAGAAGCAGCACGGAACGGGCCATGCCGTGGCCTGCGCCGCCCCCCTGCTGCGGGGCTTCCAGGGCACGGTGCTGATTCTGTGCGGCGATGTGCCGCTCATCCGGGCTGAAACCCTGCAACGGATGCTGGCGGGCCACCGGGAGAGCGGCGCAGCCGTGACCGTCCTGACCGCGGTTGTGGACAACCCTCGCGGGTATGGACGGATCATCCAGGACGGCTCCGGACGGGTGATCGGCATCGTGGAGGAAAAGGACGCGACAGAAGAACAGCGGGCCGTGCGCGAGATCAATTCCGGCATCTACTGCGTGGACGGGCCTTTTCTGTTCGAGGCCGTGGCCGGGCTTTCCCGCGACAACGCCCAGGGTGAGTACTACCTCACCGACATCGTCCGAACCGCGGTCGGGCAGGGGCGCTCCTGTGCCGCCTGTCCCGTGGAAGACGCCGTGGATGTCATGGGGATCAACGACAGGGTACAGCTGGCCCAGGCCGAGACGGTCCTCCGGAGGAGGATCAACGAGGCGCACATGCTCGACGGCGTTACCATCAGGGACCCCGGCGCCACATACATCGACAGGGGAACGGTGATCGGCCGGGACACCTGCATCCACCCCAATGTGCACATCTCGGGCAGCACCGAGATCGGTGAACGGTGCGTGATCGAGCCGTCGGCGGTCATCCGCGGCTGCCGCATCGGCGATGGGGTAATCGTGAAGGCCGGGTCCGTGCTGGAAGACTCGATCATCCGCGACGGCGCCTCCATCGGCCCCATGGCCCATCTCCGGCCCGGCACCGAACTGATGGAAAAGGTGAAGATCGGCAACTTCGTGGAAACGAAGAAGATCACCATGGGCAAGGGGTCCAAGGCCTCCCACCTCACCTATCTGGGCGACGCCACCATCGGAAGCGACGTCAATATCGGGTGCGGCACCATCACCTGCAACTACGACGGCGTCTCAAAGCACCGCACCGTCATCGAGGATGACGTCTTCGTGGGGAGCGACGTCCAATTCGTTGCCCCGGTCACCGTGGGCCGCAACTCCCTGGTGGCCGCGGGCAGCACCGTCACCAGGGATGTCCCGCCGGATTCCCTCGCCATCGCCCGCTCCCAGCAGGTGAACAAAGAGGGATGGGTGAAGGAGCGGGCACAGGGCAAAGGGCAAAAGGCAAAGGGATAGGAGTGGGGAAAAACGGTTTTCATGATCTCACGGTATGGCAACGAACACGCGAGTTGGCTGCGCTCGTATACCAAATTACCATGAATGCTTCTTTCTCACACGATCCGTCGTTGCGTGACCAGATGCGTCGTGCCGCTGTTTCGATTCCCAGCAACATCGCTGAAGGAGACGAGCGTGAAACGGACAAGGAAGCGGTACGGTCTTTCTATATAGCAAAAGGATCCTCCGCGGAATTGCATACGCAATCCCTGATTGCCCATGATATAGGATACATTGATGATGTTCAGCGTGAAAGGCTGACTGACAGCTGTTCAGAGATTTCCAGAATGCTGGCAAACCTGATAAAGGCCCGCAGTCGGGCTCCTCAAACCAATCCAATCAGCACAAGGTAAAGAGCCCTTTTGCCCTGTGCCCTATGCCTTTTGCCAAGGAGTATACACATGTGTGGAATAGTCGGTTATACGGGGGGCAGGGAAGCGACCCCCATCATTCTTGACGGCCTGAAGAGGCTTGAATATCGAGGCTATGACTCGGCCGGTATCTGTACCCTGCGGGACGGCCGCTCGGACATGCGGCGGAGCGAAGGGAAGCTCTTCCGGTTGGAGAAGCTGCTGGCCGCGGAGCCCCTGGCCGGGAACATCGGTATCGGACACACCCGGTGGGCGACCCACGGACGGCCCTCGGAAACCAACGCCCACCCCCACAAGGCCGGTTCGTTCATCGTTGTCCACAACGGCATCATAGAAAACTACCTGGCCTTGAAGGAGACCCTCATCGGCCTCGGGCATACCTTCAGGAGCGAGACCGACACCGAGGTCATTTCCCACCTCATCGAAGAAAAGTACACGTCCGTCCCCGATTTCGAGCAGGCGGTACGAAACGCGCTTGCCGAGCTGCGGGGCGCCTATGCGGTCTGCATTCTCTGCGAACGGGAGCCCGGCGTCCTGATCGCGGCCAAGCTTGGTTCGCCCATGGTGGTCGGCCTGGGTACGGGGGAGTACTTCGTCGCCTCGGACATCCCTGCCATCCTTTCCCATACCCGGGAGATGGTCTTCATGGAAGACGGTGAGCTGGTCGTGTTCCGCGACGGGGTGGCGGACTTCAGCACCGTAGCGGGCCTACCGCTGGAGAAGAAGCCCCGCCACATCGACTGGTCTCCCCTCATGGCGGAAAAGGGCGGGTACAAGCATTTCATGCTCAAGGAGATCTTCGAGCAACCCCGGGCCATCCGCGATACCCTCGCCGGCAGGCTCGTGGAGGAGCAAGGGGATGTATTCCTCAATACCATCGGCCTGTCCGACGAGGAACTCCGCGCCGTGGATCGTATCTGCATCGTGGCCTGCGGCACCTCCTGGCACGCCGCCCTGGTGGGGAAATTCCTCATCGAGGACTGCTGCCGCATTCCGGTGGAAGTGGATATCGCCTCGGAATTCCGCTACCGGAAACCGATCCTGAACGACCGTACCCTGGTCATCCTCATCTCCCAGTCGGGGGAGACCGCCGACACCCTGGCGGCCCTGCGGGAAGGAAAGTCGCGGGGCGCGAGGAACATCGCCATCTGCAACGTGGTGGACTCTTCCATCGCCCGTGAATCGAACGGCGTCATCTACACCCATGCCGGCCCTGAGATCGGGGTCGCCTCCACCAAGGCGTTCATTACTCAACTCGTTGCCCTCTACCTTTTCACCATCCATCTGGGGCGGACCCTGGGGTCCATTGACCGGGACACGGGCAGGAAGATGATAGCCTCCCTCGTCCAGCTGCCCGGGCTGGTGGATGAGACGTTGAAGAGCAACCGGGAGATCGAGCGCATCGCCCGCACCTACATGCAGTCCTCCGATTTTCTCTACCTGGGCCGGGGCATCACCTATCCCATCGCACTGGAAGGTGCGCTGAAGCTGAAGGAAATCTCCTACATCCACGCCGAGGGATACCCCGCGGGCGAGATGAAGCACGGTCCCATCGCCCTCATCGACGAGAACATGCCGGTGGTGGTGCTGGCGCCCCGCTCCGAAAGCTATGAGAAAACGGTTTCAAACATGGAGGAGGTCATCGCCCGGGGCGGCAGGGTCATCGCCCTGTGCACGGTCGGGGATGAAGAGCTGGAGAAAAAGGCCGAGACAACCATCCGGATCCCGTCCTGCACGGACGACCTGGCGCCGGTTCTGCTGGCGGTTCCCCTCCAGCTGCTGGCCTACCACGTGGCTGTGATGAAGGGGACCGACGTGGACCAGCCGCGCAACCTGGCAAAGAGCGTCACCGTGGAATAGATTGATTTCCACTCGCCTCGACATTCAGACATCACGGATTCATGCATACGTTAAACAAACTATCCGGTACATACCGCTACAGAGAAACCTGAAGGAGGAAATCAATGTCTGTATCAAAATCCTTTATCGTAACCTGTTCTGTACTCGCGCTGGTAGTGTCAACGGCGATACCGACCTGGGGATTGACGAAGAGCCAGATAAAGCTGTATCAGAAGGAAGTTGAAAAATCCAATAAGGAATTTCCCAAGATGGTAAATAAGGACATTCAATTGACAAGAGTATACATGAATGGAAGTACGCTTGTTTACGAGATCAAGTCAACACTTAATGACAAGAAGCAAATTGAACGCGCAAATTTGAAAAAAATTGTAAAGCCATCCGCTGTCAGAAAATTGTGCTCCCGCAATGACTCCCTGACCAGGATGAAGGACGGGCTGAGTTACAAATATGTGCTGTATGACAGAAATGGTTCCTATGTGTATGACTACTCGGTAACGGCAAAAGATTGCGGAGGCTCAGCCGCGGTTCCCGGCAAGAGCGTGTCGGCGGGTCCGAAGCCGCAAAAGCAATCAACCCTTCCGGCCAAGCAGTCCCCTCCGGCCCAGGTCGGCACAGGCGGTGACGTGAAGGTTCAGTAAAGATCAAGACACGGGCATCACCGGGCAGGCGATCCGGCGATCCGGTCGAGTTCCGCCAGGGCGAGACGATACCCCAACTCAGCCTGGAGCTCGTCCAGTTCGGCTTTCCTGACCGCAGCGACGGATTCGGCGTGCCGGAGGCGCGTGGTTGTCCCGGCTTTCACCCTGTCGGCGCTCAGGCGCTGATTCTCCCGTTGGAGTTTCAGCGCTTCCGTCGCCACATCCAGCATGGTCCTTGTCAGCTCCAGCTTCCGGTACGCCTTGCTGATTTCAACCGTGATGCGCTGCTCAATCCTTTTCAGGTTCTCCCGGGCCTGGTTCAGCTGTGACCTCCGCTGGCCGACGACGCCGCTGCGGCCCCCCCAATCGAAGATGTCCCACGTCATCCTCACTCCGAACGTCCCGATGTTGTTTTCAACAAAAGGAACGCCGTCCTGATAGGTGTAACGGGCAAACAGGCTGACGTCCGGGATATATTCGTCACGGGCCGCCGCGACGGCATGGCCCGCCTTTTCCACGGAACCCTGTGCGGCCTGCAGTTCCGGATTGCGTGACAGGGCCTCACGCAGATACTCCGGCAGGGTCTGCGGAACGGGAAACGCGTCACTGATCTCCGCCGGCGCCAGTTCCGTGTCCAGCGGCAGCCCCAGGAGATCGTTCATTTCCGAGTTCAGGTCGGATATCCGGATTTCCGCCGAGAGAAGGGCCTGCCTCCCTTGCAGGAGACGCACCCGGCTTTCCGATGACGCGACGTCAAGCAGGTTGCCGGCCCTGACGGCGTCCTCGCTTTCCCGCAGCCCTTCCCGGGCCGCTTCCACCGCGGCCTGCGCCGCCTGTTTCTGTTTTCGGGCAATGAGCAGGCCGTAATAGAGCTGGTGCACGCCGAAGACTACCTCATCCTCGGTCTTGCGCGCATCCGATTCCGCGATTGCGCGGTCGGTCTCCGCGATTTTATACGCATCATGTATCTTGAAGAGCTGCGTCAACGGCTGGGTTAGGGTGGTGTTGCTGAACAGCAGCGAGTCCGACCCCTGACTGATGGAAGTGTCCTGCGTCGGGAAGGGACCCAGGCCGGGGACGGTCCCCAGGCTCCCCGCCGGGATGGTAACCAGTTCCGCGTCGGAGAGACCCAGATATGAGGTTTCGTTCGACAGGTGGGGATAATATTTCGATTTGGCCGACACAACCCGCTGCCGGCTTTCCTCGATCTTCTCCCGGGAGATTTTGAGTGCGCTGTTGCGGCGCCGGGCGAGATCCACGGCTTCCGGCAGCGTGAGCTTCATCTGCTCCGCCGACGCCTGCCCTGCGGCGGCAAGAAGGCAGAGCGCGACCAGCGCGGAACGGGCAACCGATGTGCCAGTCCGGGACTTGACCAGCACATACAGGACCGGCACCACCAGCAGGGTGAAAAACATGGAACAGATCAGCCCGACGGCGATCACGCTCGCCAGGGGGCTCCAGAGGCTGGATCCGGAAAGGATCATGGGCGTCACCCCCACCGCCGCGGCCATGGAGGTCAGGAAAATCGGGCGCAGACGGCGTTCCCCGGCATCCGTCGCCGCCTGTTCCAGCGTCTGGCCTTCGGCGATTTTTTCTTTGATATAGTCCACCAGGATAATGGCGTTCCGCACCACGATGCCGGACAGGCTGATCATGCCGATGAAGGCGGTAAATCCGAACGGGTTGTTGGTGATCACCAGGCCGAGCGCCGCGCCGGGCAATGCCAGCGGTATGGACGACATCACCACCAGGGGGTCGGATATGGTCCTGAACTGGATGAGCATCACCAGGAAGATCGCCAGGAGGCTGATGCCGAGGGCCAGCGTCATCTGCGGAAAGGTCTCGTCCCGGTTCATCTTTTCCCCGCCGTATTCTATCCGGTATCCCACCGGAAGCCGTAGCGCCTCTATGTCGGATTGAGCCGCTTTCAGCAGGTCGGAGCCGTACCACCCCTGTTTCACGAATCCGCGCACGGTGATGGTGCGCATGCCGTTGCGCCGCACGATGCGGCTGGTCTGCCACTCCGGTTCCAGGGTGGCGATGGAGCGGAGCGGCACGCTGGCATGGGTAAGCTGGGAGGTCATGTAGGCGTTCCGCACATCGGAGAAGGATGAGCGCGATTCCCGGTCGAGGCGCAGCATGATGGTGACCGGCCGGTCGCCCTCCCAGAAGGTGCTCACCGGCGCGCCGTCGAATCCGCCCCTCAGCAGGCCGGAAACGGAGGAATTGGTGATGCCGAGCCGGTTGGCCAGTTCATTGTTGATATTCACGTCCAGCATGCACGAGTCGTTGAAAAAATCCTGGTGAACATACAGGGAGAACGGCACGGAGGAGAGGATGTGCTCGACCCGGGCGCCGAGGCGCTTCAGTTCCGCGATGTCATCGCCGGAGATGCGGACTTCCACCGGCGCTTCCATCTGCTGCCCCTGCTGCAGTTCCTTGACGATGACCAGCGCTTCCGGCGCCAGCTTCGGCAGGTCGGCGCGCAGTTCGCCCACGAGCCGTGTGGTCGCCTCCACGGACTCCGTGTTGACGATAAACTGGCCGTAGGCGGGATCCGGCTGCTGAGGATTGACGTTGTAGTAAAAGCGGGGCGCGCTCTGGCCGACGAACGTGGCGTAATGAACAACGTCGCTTTTTCCGGCGAGTTGTTTCTCGATCCTGCGCATCACCGCGTCGGTGCTCTCGATACGGGAGCCCTGTGCCGTCCACACGTCGATGACGAACTGGTTGCGCTCGGCTGAAGGGAAAAACTGCTCCCGCACGGTCGTGAAAAGCAGGGCGCCGGAGACGAAGGCAACGACGCCGACCAGCACGGCGAGCCGCTTTCTGGCCATGAACCAGACAATCATGACCTTGTAGCAGGCCTGGAGCCTGTCCAGGACGCTGAATCCCTTTTTCCTCTCCCCCTCCTCCTTTTCGTGCTCATGCAGACCCTTTTTGATGAAAAACCGGCACAGTATGGGCGTGAGCATCACCGCCACCACGAAGGAAACCGTCAACGCGATGGCAACGGTGAGGGGAAGCGCCATGACGAACTCCCCGACCGATCCCGTTATGATGAGGAGCGGCAGGAATGAGCAGACAATGGTCATGGTCGCGGTGAATACCGGAACCACCACGTCGGTGGCCGAACGCCAGGCCGCGTCGAGCCTCGGAACCTTCCTGTCGAGAAGCTCCACGTAGTTGTCCGCGATGACGATGGCGTCGTCCACGACAATACCCAGCACCACTATCAATGCGGCGATTGACACCTGGTGAAGCGCGATTCCCAGGGCGTTCATCACGCCCAGCGTGGCGCAGAGCGTTACCGGGATAGCCAGCGCGGCCACCACCGCGACACGGATCGGCAGGAGGAGCATCGTCACCAGGATTACCGCTCCGATTGCCAGCATGAACTCATGGCTCAGGGTTGACATGCGGCTCTTCACGACCTTGGGCTGGTTGGCCACCAGATCGAGCCGGATGTCCGGCGGCAGGATATTCTTCAGGCGCTCGAACACCCGGTCGATCTGCTCGCCCAGCTGCACGATGTTTCTCCCTTTCTGCATCTCCACGGACAGGAGCACGCTCGGCTCTCCGTCATGGCGCACCAGGAACGTCGGGTCCTGATACCTTCGCTCCACATCGGCGAAATCGCGGATATAGACCGGCTGCCCGGTGCGGGACACGTCCACCAGCACATTGCGGATCTGGTCCTCGGTGGTGAAGAAACCGGTCGTTCTCATGGGAATTTTGGTGCTGTCCGCCTCGAACTTCCCGGACCCTTCGATGATGTTTCGCTGCCGAAGGGCCTGAACCACCCGGAGAGGCTCTCCGAAATACTGGGAAACCCGCGCGAGGCTGCTGGTAATCCATATCTCTTCGCTCTGGCCGCCGTACGTGGCCAGCTTTCCCACGTCACGGACCGTGCGGAGTTCGTCCTGGATCCGGTCCGTGTAATCACGCAGTTCACGGTAGCCGTATCGTTTTCCGTGTACCGCGATCAGCATGGCAACGGTATCGCCGAAATCCGAGTTCACGATCGGGCCGCGCACCCCCTCGGGCAGTTCGCCGGCGCGGGCTTCATTCAATTCATTGCGGAGCTTGGCCCAGAACACGTCCGTGTTTTTCACATACTCTTCCAGTTCCACGTTGATGACGACCACGCCGGGACGGCTGGTGGAATAGGTCTTTCCCTTCCTGACCTCGGGAAACTTGAAGATATGCTTCTCGATGGTCTTGGTTACCTGCTTTTCCACCTGTTCGGAGGTGGCGCCCGGATACAGGGCGATCACCAGCCCGGTGCGTATCGTTATCGTGGGATCCTCGGTGCGCGGCATGTGGAGAAAGGCGCGCATGCCGACGATAACCAGCAGGGCCGTCAGGATCACCGTGACCGTGGGGTAGCGGAGCGAAACCTTGATGGGATTCATTGCCGTGTCCCCGTGCCGGTTGCGGCGGCCTTGTTTCCTGGAGTCTCAGCCGGCGCCGGGGAAACGACGGCTCCGTCCCGGAGCCGCTCCTGTCCGGCCAGGATCACGGAGTCTTCTCCGGTAAGGCCCTTCCTGATTTCGATTTCCCTGCCGTACACGGCGCCCGTTTCCACCCGTTTCGCATACACCCGCTTCCGATCGGGAAAGTAGACATAGACCATGGTGGCGCCCTGGGGATCGCGCACAACCGTCTCAATGGGAAGGGTGAGCATCTTCACCATGCCGTCGCCGCGAATCCGGGCTTCAGCGACCATGCCGATGCGGAGCGTGTGTTTCGGGTTCGGGACGCTGATGCGCGTCATGAAGGTGCGGGTCTGGGGATCGGCGGAAACATTGATAATGCGCACGATCCCCTCGAAGGATTCACCGGGCAGCGCCGGCAGCGTGACAACGGCTTTCTGCCCCACGCGAACGAGATGGATGTCGGTCTCCGGTACGCCGACGTTCACTTCCACGGTATCCAGTTTCACGATTTCAAAGGCGGTTTGGCCGGGGCTTGCCATCTGGCCGGGTTCAACGGATCGCTTCGATACAAAGCCGGTCACCGGCGAGCAGAGCGTCGCGTCCGCCAGGCGTTTTCCGGCCAGCTTTTCCGAGGCGGCGGCCTGCTCCAGGTGTTTGCCGGCGGAATCATAGGCTGCCTTGTATTTCTGGTAATCGTTGGGCGCCAGGCTCTTCGAGTCGTACAGCATCTTCATCCGTCGATGTTCATCCTCGGCGCGTTGATACGCGGTCCGCGCCATGCCGGTCTGCGCCGCGGCCGTTGCCAGCGCCAGACGGTAATCGGTCGGGTCGATGGATGCCAGGAACTGACCTTTCCTGACGTAATCGCCCTCCCGCGGGCCAACGTCGACCACTCTGCCGGATACGAGAAAGGATACGTTGGAAGGGGCATCGGGAGAGGCAACGGTTCCACTGACCGACACGGCCTCATGGTCCTCTTTCGCCTGCGGCGTGCCGATTTTAACCGGTATCGGCGAACCGGCCGACGGTTCATCTTTCCTGCCCGAAGAACAGGCCGAAAGTGAAACGGCCAGCAGACCCGTCAGGCAGACAGCCAGGTGTCTCATGCCCCACTCCTTTTGATCCTTGCTGTATTTGACATGTGAGATGTGTATCGCGGTATCGCCGCGAACAGTGCCAATGGTCAGCGGATGTGAAAAAAATCCCCGCTATCCCGCCCCGTGGCGGGCCAGTCCGTTCAATGAAATGTCAAGGCTTGTCTCGATGAGCCTTTCACGCTCGACCCACGGGAAATCGGGGCGGCCTATCAGGAGCGAGACCATCCCGTGGCAATGGGCCCAGAGCGCCTGGGAAGCACTCTCCACGTCAAGGGCGCATCCTGTGTCAATCAGAACTTCATTCACTCTTTGGCACATGAATTCACGAAGCCTGGAAGCGAAGCTCCCTTGTTCCAGAATGCTCGCCATGCTGACATACCGGGAAATATCCGCCATATAGGTGATTTGATACCGATCCGGTTCGGAGAGGCCGAAATCGATATATGCCCGCAAGGCAGCACGCAGACGCAGGAATGGGATCGGTTCGTCGCCGCCGGCCGCATGGATGAATTCAAATTGGCGTTCCAGCGCCTCGACGCAGAGATGATAGAGGATCTCGTCCTTGTTCTTGAAATAGAGGTAGATCGTGGTTGGCGAATACTCGATGCGTTTGGCTATGCCGCGCATGGAAAGCTGCGCATATCCGCCGGCAAGCAGAATCTCCCTCGATGCATCGAGAATTTCCTGACGAAGCGACTCCCTCTGCCGTTTTTTTCGCTCAACAATGCCCATTTTGTTCACCTGCCGAATCTAGAGTGAACTTTATACAGCGTAAACTAACTTTACAGTGTTAAGTCTCTTTGTCAAGGACATTACCTCGGAAATGAAGGAAATACGGGTCGTGCGGAGGGAAAGGGTAGTTGCTGGAAATTTTGATTCAAACTTGACGCCTCGCATGCGTCATCTACAATGCAGGATGAATGACGCCTGCGGGCAGACAAGGGGGGAACCATGGACATATTCATGCGGGCAGCGCTTGAGGAAGCACGGAAGGGGTTCTCCGAGGGAGGGATACCCATCGGTTCCGTGTTGGCGCATAACGGCAAGATACTCGGCAGGGGCCATAATCGGCGCGTGCAGCGGGGCAGCGCAATCCTGCATGGGGAGATGGACGCCCTGGAAAACGCGGGACGGCTGGAGGGGCGAATCTATCGGGAGTGCACCTTGTACACGACCCTTTCCCCCTGTCCCATGTGCAGCGGAGCGATCCTGCTCTACGGGATCCCCAAGGTGGTGATCGGAGAAAACAAAACCTTCATGGGGGAAGAGGAGTGGCTCACGTCGCGGGGTGTCCTGCTGGAGGTGCTCCAGGACCCGGAATGCATCAAGCTGATGGAAGATTTTATCAAGGAAAGGCCGTTGCTCTGGAACGAGGATATCGGCATCTGAACCCTCGCGAAACCGATGGCGCCCTGGATTCGCCGGGAGAGGTCATCCGTTGTTCGCTGCGGGTTGGCCGTTTCCGCTGCTCCGGGCCCATTGCCGGGATAAGGTTTTCCCTGATTGATTTATTGGAAGAGAAAGATACAATCTCTCTGCTTCCTGTTTCGCCCGCCTTGACCCGGAGGGGAACAGGAAGGAAACGGGGAGGTTGAAGCAAAAGCGTGCCGATTCGAGATGCGTGCCGGTTTCGATCGCCCTTGCTGGAGGATCCGGGGAGTGTTGAAGTGAAAAACGGAAATAATGTTCGAAGAATCAGAGAGGAACGCCTGATGAGCAAGATGGAGCTTGCCCGTCTCGCCGGGATTTCCTCGGCAACCATCGATAGGATCGAGCGCGGCGAGTCCTGCCGGTTGGAGACCAGGCGCAAGATTATTCTCGCCCTCGGGTACGCCCTTACGGATAAGGAGATGGTTTTCCCTTCGTGACGGCATGGGCGGGCATCTCTTCACAAACCCTGCAGTCTCTTGATTTCCTTGACTTTCAGACCAATTGACTCACCGCCGATGATGGCAATGCTGCTCACCCGGACCTTGACGGCGATTTTCTGATTGGCGGCAGGCAGGGGGCCGTCCGTGATCACGGTTATTTCAGCGCCCTTGTCCTTCAACGAGTACATCTTCATCTCGATGAACGGCACCTTGACCACGTCCGATACGCTTCCCTGTATCTTTATTTCCTTGCCTTCGTACAGCGCCGGATTTCGAACCACATCGCCGATCTCGGTATAGCCGAAGGGAAGGTAGTCACATCCTGAAATGGTACAGAGCAGCACTGCCAGGGCAATAATCCGCGGTTTCATGCTTTCCTCCTGATTCGGCTTTGCCGGATGGCATCCCATGGAGGGGCAACCCCATGTGGTTGCCCTTTTTCGGGCGGCCACGCAGGGCCGTCCCTACGAGAACCGTTTCATCCTGGGTGCACATCGGAATAAGGTACAACGGGTTTTGAAAAGGGACGGTAACAACGCGTCGATTATCTCACCGATTGCTTTTTGCGGTCAATCGGATTATGGTGTCGGCGGTCACCATCCCAATGAGGTCTTTCAAGGGCGGGATGGCGGCTCTTCACGAGACACCATGGACATCGTATCTCCGGAAAAATACCTCGAAGAAATCTTCCACACGCAGATTCCCATCACGCGGGAGATGGGTATCCGGGTCGCCGCGTACAACGGCGTTTCCCTTGTCCTGCGCGCGCCCCTTGCGCCGAACGTGAACGACAAGGGGACCGCCTTCGGAGGGAGCCTGTATGCGGTGCTGGTGCTGGCCGGGTGGGGGCTTCTTCACCTGAAGCTGAAAGAGGAGGGGATTCCGGGCGACGTGATGATCCACGAGTGCGGGGTCACGTATTCCCTGCCGGTAACCGATGGCTGGGAGGCGCGCTGTTCGCTCCCGGACGATGACGGGTATGCCCGCTTCGTCGCCAATCTCCGCGCCGGGGGGCGGGGGAAGATCCGGCTGGAGGTCAGCATCCCGCGGGGCGACCGTATCGCGGTCAGCTTCTCCGGAAGCTATGCGGCCGTCATCCGCACTCCTTCCGAATCTGTTCCATCTCCTCCTCCGACATCTCCGGCAGGGTGATGGATCCGTCCACGTCGCGCTCGATGCCGGTGATGCCGGGAAATCTTTCTTCCATGGCCCTGAGTTCGCGTGCCTGTCTCTTTACGAGTGCCAGCAGCCTCCGGTTCTCCTCCTCAAGGTCATATCTTTCAACCGCTGTGCGGATAGCCAGTATCAATTCCAGATCGTTCCATGGTTTCATGAAAAATCGATAGATCTCCCCGCCGTTGACGGCCGTCATGGCGGCCTCCAGGCTGGCATACCCGGTCAGAAGAATACGGATGGTCTCCGGGTGGCTGTTCCGGACGATGGACAGGAATTCGGCGCCTCCCATACCCGGCATGCGTTCGTCGGAGATCACCACCTTGAAACGGCTGCTCTCCATGAGCTTCAACCCTTCCTCGGCGTTGGCCGCGGACAGGATCTCGTACGGTTCTTCCAGGAGAACCCTCTTCAGAGCAGAGATGATATGGGGCTCGTCATCAACCAGCAGAATACGGTTTGTCATGCCTCCTCCCCTCGAAACTGCGTTTCGCTCACTTCGCGGCTCCCTCCTTCTCGATACTCATCTCGAGCCCGGCCCGACGCTTCCGTATCGTTTTCACCCACGGAGTCGTCACTTTTGCCGTGTGCCAGAAGCCCCAGGAAAATCTCCGTAATCTCGGGGTCGAGCCTCTTTCCCCGGAGACTCCGGAGGATCGCGCGGGCGCTTTCATCGGGATGCGCGGAACTGTACGGCCGCTCCGTTGTGATCGCATCGTAGGTGTCCGCTATCGCCACGATCCTGGCCTCCACCGGGATGTCCCTTCCCGAGAAGCGGGACGGATAGCCTCGTCCGTCGAACTGCTCGTGGTGATAGCGAATGATGTTGACGACCGTCGGCGACATGCAGGCCTTGCGCGCAACCTCCGCGCCCCAGTCGGGATGGAGGCGAATCACGGCAAGCTCCTCGCCGTCCAGTTTCCGCGACGCATTCAGGATGTTCTCGGGAATTCCTATCTTGCCGCAGTCGTGAAGCCAGCTGCCGTAGCGTATGTCCTTCCGTATTCCTTCCGGAAGCCGCAACGCATCCGCCATCATCAGGGCGTAACGGGCCACCCGCTCGCAGTGGCCCCTGGTGTATGGGTCCTTCAGCTCGATGGTCTCGGCCAGCGCATGGAGGACCGAATCGTCCTCCCTCCGACGTGAACGCGCCACCCGGTACCGTTCCACCCCTTCATGGACCGTCGCTATCAGTTCCTCGTTTTTCCAGGGTTTCACGATGAAACGGAAAGCGTCCGCCCTGTTGATGGCCTCCATCACCGTGGGGAGATCGGCAAACGCGGTCATCATGATTTTTATCGTGTCCGGGGAAAGGGAGCGCGCAGCCTTGAGCAGATCCATTCCTTTCATGCCGGGCATGAGATTGTCCGCCACGAGAACGGAAACCGGTTCCCTGCGGAGAACTTCTAGCGCCCGTGCCGCGTCGGGCGCCGTGAGTATCCGCAGGTCCGTGTCGGAAAAGACGCGGGTAACCGCGTTCAGGACGTTTTCTTCATCATCGACGAACAGGATCGTGTCAGGCATGCGTTACTCTCCGTTTCATGCAGCCGGATAGTGTCTGTTATTCCGCCACGGGCAGGCGGACCGTGAAGGTGCTCCCCTTGCCGGGCGTACTGTCCACCAGGATATCGCCCCCGTGCCGCTGGATCAGCTCGTAGCTGATGCTCAACCCGAGGCCGGTGCCGGCGCCGACCTCTTTTGTCGTAAAAAACGGTTCGAATATCCGTGAAATGGTTTCGGGAGGCATGCCGCAGCCCGTATCGGACACGGAGGCGCAGATCCAGGCTCCCTCGCGCCACGTCCTGACGGTAATCCTGCCCTCTTTTTCAATGGCCTGCACCGCGTTAATCAGGAGATTCATGAATACCTGGTTCAGCTGGTTCGGGCTGCAGAGGATGGGAGTGAGAACCCCCAGCTGTTTTTCCAGGGTCGCCTTGTATTTGATTTCGTTCCAGGCAATGGTGATGGCGCTTTCGATGCAGGCGTTGATGTCCGTTGCCGCCCGTTCCCCGTCATCCGCCCGCGAGAAGCTTTTCAGGCTCTTGATGATATGGAGGACCCGATCCGCTCCGTCCAGGGATTCCGAAATAAGTTTTCCGATATCCTCCAGGATGAAGTCGAGCTTGATGTTCCGCTCCGCTTCCCGCAGTTCAGCCACTGAGGTTTCGTCGCAGCCGGCCAGGACGGAGCGCTGGAGGCGGATGAAGCCGGTGATTTTCTCGATATACTTCCCCAGCGTGCCGAGGTTGCTGGTGATGAAACCCATGGGGTTGTTAATCTCGTGGGCGACCCCGGCGGAGAGCTGCCCGATGGATGCCATCTTTTCCTGGTGAACGATCTGGGCCTGGGTGTTGGTCAGTGTGGCATACGCGCTCTCCAGTTCCCGGTTTTTTTCATTGAGAAGCCGGACGTTTTCCAGGATCTGCCGGTTCTTTTCCTCCAACTGTTCCGTAAACCGCCGCTGCTGGGTTATGTCGCTGATGATGACGACATGTCCGGCAACGACGGGTTTCTCTTTTTCCGCATAGGGGAACCGCCGCAGTTCGAACCAGCGTTCCGAGGCCGCGGAGCGGAATCGCAGGCACGGCGCATCGGCGTCATCGACCGGCAGGCCGTGTTCCCGCAGGAGAGAGATCAGGTTTTTGCCGAGAATCCCGGGAAAGTCCTTGCCCATGTATCCCACAAAGGTCCTGTTGCATCTCTTCACCACCGATTCCGTGTCCGTGAGAATCACCATTTCCGGGATGCAGTCCAGGGTTCGCTCCCACTCGTTCTTGGCGGTCTGGACCATGGCAAACAGGTCTTTCAGCTCGATATTTTCATTGACGAGCCTGCGCTGTTCCATGCACAGGGCCACGCTGTGCCGGAACTCGTCGTGGTTGACCGGCTTCAGCAGGTAGTCGCGGGCCCCGTTTTTCAGGGCCAGGATGGCCGACTCCACGTTGGTGCTGGCTGTGACCATGATGACTTCGCTGTACGGGTCGTTTTTTTTCACGTGAAGCAGAAGATCCATTCCGCTCCGGCCGGGCATGACCAGGTCGGTGACGATAAGGTGGTACACCGTTTTCCGGAGACACTCCAACGCCTCATCGACGGATGCGGCCGCGTGGGCCTCGTACCCCTCTTCGCGCAGGAGACGGCAGTACATCTCCCGGAAAAACCGGTCATCTTCAACGACGAGGATTCTTTCCATACGTCAGCTCACCGAACGCCCCGCTCCGATACCGAGGTGCGCTTACAACGAGTTCCGGGCGGCAGTTCTCTATCCCCTCGATATGGAATGTGTTTACCTCAATGCAAGAGAATTCATAATCACACAACAAAAATACCATACATGGGAAATTTGTCCCGCAATCTTCCACGATACTTCCATGGGAACGCCTCGTTTCATTTTCACGGGCGCCTGCAAGGGGGGGAGCTTAACACCTGAAACGGCGGTTGGGGTCGTCCTTCGTTCACTCCGGCCGGCCTTTTTCTCGACCCGCTGTGGCCTTTTCCAGCGTTTCTTTCACGAAAAGGCTGGCGATCAGCGCCGCCAGAGAGCTCAGGAAAAGGACCAGGAAGGCCCGGCGGTACCCCCCGATAGTGAACGCCGTGCCGATTTTTCCATGACTTTCGAGAATGTATCCAAGGAGTGGTTGCAGGAGAGCGCCTCCCGCAAAGGGGAAGAGGTTGAGAAGCCCGAGGCAGGTTCCGGCGATTCGGGAGGGGAAAAGCTCCCGCGCACAGGCGAATCCAATCACGGCAATGGCGCTGGCGAAAACGCCGAACCCGAAAAAGAGGCCGCCGATCACGGGAAGGGAAAGGGTGTCGGTGGCAAAGGCGAGGAGGGCGGTCATGGCGACCATTGCCAGGCTTGCGAGGACCAGGGTGGGCTTGCGCCCTTTGAGCACGCGGTTCGACAGGTAGCCGAGCAGCGGACTGCCCACGATCATCCCCACGGCCACCAGGGAGAGAACTCCACCGGCCCGGGCCTTCGTCACCCCGTATACCTGCATCAGGTACGGTCCGCCCCAGAGACCGGCAAAGGAGGTGAAGATGCCGTACTTGAAGAAAAACCAGGCCGCCAGCGGCCAGAATGCGGGCAGGGACACCACCTGCCTGATACCCTCCGCCAGCCTGATGGGCGGATCGCCCGATGTCGCATGCTCAGCCGGGGACGGCCATCCCAGGTCGGCCGGACGATCCCGCACGATCTTCCATACCAGGACAGCCAGTACGGCGGTCAACAGGCCTACCAGGACAAAGGACATCCGCCATCCGATGCCGGCGCTCACCACCGCCAGGGGCGTTGCAGCTGACAGGGAGCCCACCCCGCCCATGGCCACGAGGATGGAGGTCATGGTTACGAACTCCCTAATGCTGAACCACTCTGCAAGTATTTTCAGGGTACACACGAACAGGGTGGAGACCCCAAGGCCTACCAGGAGACGGCCGAAAATCGCCCCGGTCGGGGACGTGGTCAGGCCCAGCAGCACGGACCCGGCGCATGCCGCGCAGAGAAAGAGCGTTATGGTCCTGCGGGGTCCCCAGGTGTCGGACAGGAGTCCGGTGGGAAGCTGCATGAGCGCGTAGGGGTAGAAATAGGCGGAACTGAGAAAGCCGATGAGCGCTCCGCTCGCATGGAGGTCGGTCATCATGTCGGTTGCCACGACCGCCGGGCAGAGCCGGTGGAAAAATACGAGAATGTAGCCGAAGGCAAGGCACCAGAAAATGAACCAGCGGTAGCGCAGCGTTTTACGGAGATCTCCGGCAGTCATGATTCCCCCGGTTTCAGACGGTTTTTTTGCCCTGAGTCCGTGACGCCTTCACGCCTTCACCAAGCCGTCACGCCTCGGTTTCCTGCATTCCCTCGGGTTGAACCGGCCTCACGAAGGTCACCCGGCGAACCGGCGTGAATCAGCGTTGGCGACGTTCAAACCCCGGCGTTCAACTCGTCTCGGCGTTCAGGCGCCACGAGTTCAGGTATGTATGCATCCCGGCCCATTCAAGCACGAAGCGGAAGAAAACACACGAACAAAATAGGCGCATCCGGAGGAATCTCTCCGTTCATCCGCGCCGGCGAAAAAAAGGGCGCTGTGCGCGCCCCATGCCGAAAAGGAGGATTTACGGCAAGCAGATTCATGGGAAGGAAGGCAGGGACGTGCGATTTTCCGCCCCTGGTCAGAAGAAATAGGCCCAGCGAACGCCGAAGGTATTGGTGCCGGCTCCGCTCTTCACCGAGAAGTCGTCCCGGTACGAGAACAGCAGCTGATTGTTGCTGCCGATCAGGAAGAACAGGGTTGCTCCCAGGCCGTGGTTGCTTTGCGCATCGTTCTGCTTTACGCCGTTTACTTTCGTTTCACCGCCGTTGGTGTAGTAGTAGTCCAGCGAAATGGCCCACTGTTTGGTGATGTCGTAGCTGAGGTGCGCTTCCGCCTGCAGCGCGGGGTCCTGCTCCAGCTTGTTGTCCCCCATGTACTTGTCGTTGTCCATGTAGAACTCGCCGCCCACGATCAGGTCCAGGTACGCCTTTTCACCCAACCCTTTCACGATGCCGATCTCCGGCTTGATCACCCAGCGGTTGCCACCCGGGCTCGCCAGGCGGTTCTTGTTGTACTGGCCCACCGGAAGGGTCAGCCAGGGGGTGAAGCCTACCCAGAACTTGTTCTTGGGGTCGTTGATGAACCAGAAGGTGGCGAGCACGATGGGGTCGCCGAAGCCGGTGGTCGAAAACTCGTGACCGTTGTTGAGTGTCTCGTAGGTGCCGCTCAGGCTGAGATCCATAAAGGGGACGATGAACTGGGGGTCGATGGTAAAGCCGCCGTCGCCCAGCAGGGCCTTGCCGGCATTCACGTAGTAGACGTACCTGAGGAGCCCCACGTTCACTGTCTGGTTAAAATCGTCGCCCAGCTTCTCGCCGTCCTTGTACAGCTTGTTGGCGCTGACGTGATTGAAGTAGGCGCAGAAGAGGGATGTGCCGGCGGGCAGCGGAATATAGTCCCGCGCGTACGCAGCGGCCAGGGATACGTCCGGCCTGGCGAGCAGCAGGCCCATTACTGCAAGAACAAGCAGTCTTTTCATAGATATTCCTCCATCATTTCATGGTAGTGCATCGATATGGCGGTACCTGAATCCGTAACGCCTTTACGCCTTAGCCTTCGCGGAACGCCTCGGTTTTCTGCATCGGCGCGAGTTGCGCCGGCCCGACGAAGGTCACCCGGCGTAACCGGCGTGAACCGGCATCGGCGACGTTCAAACCCCGGCATTCCGCTCGCCTCGCCATTCAGGCCTCACGGATTCAGGCGTTATTCTACAGCGCCTCCTTGTATATCCTCCGGATGTCGTCAATGGTTATCTTGCGCGGATTGAACAGGCAGCAGATGTCCTTGATGGCGTTGTCGGACAGGGCCGGGATATCGCTCTCCTTGACACCGATTTCCGCGAGCCCGGCGGGAATGCCGATTATGCGCGACAGTTTCCTGATGGCCTCGACGCCTTTCTCCGCGGCTTCCATGTCCGTGAGACCGCATGTTCCGACTCCCAGGGCAACGGCGATGTCCGCGAAGCGCTTCGGCATTGCAATGAGGTTGAACGCGCACCCGTGCGGCAGCAGGATGGCGTTGCAGACGCCGTGCGGCTTGTTGAGGAGCGCGCCCGGTTGGTGGGCCATGGCGTGGACGATGCCGATGCCTGCGTTGTTGAAGGCCATGCCGGCCAGATACTCGGCATAGGCCATCTTGTCGCGGGCCTCCATGTTGTCGCCGTTGGCAACGGCCGCGGGAAGCCATTCCGCAATCAGCCTGACGGCGGCAAGGGCGCAGGCGTCGGTCACCGGGTTCATGAGCGCGGCCACGTACGCTTCAATGGCGTGGGTGAGGGCGTCCATCCCGGTGGAGGCTGTCAGCGCCGGGGGCATCCCCACCATCAGCACCGGATCGTTGATGGCGATGGTCGGTGTGATGCGGGGGGTGGCGAAGATCATCTTCACATGGGTGTCGGTATTGGTGATGACGGCGAAGCGGGTCATCTCGCTGGCCGTGCCCGCGGTGGTGTTGATGGCGATGAGGGGGGGGAGCGGCTTGGCGACCGTGTCGATGCCGGCGTATTCGCGGATGTCGCCGCCGTTGCTGGCCACGATGCCGATCCCCTTGCCCGTGTCGTGGGAGCTTCCGCCGCCCAGGGTGACGATCAGGTCGCACTTGTTGTCCTGGTACGCCTTCAGGCCGGCCCGTATATTGAGGTCGGTGGGATTCGGCTCTGCGCCGTCGAAGATGATTGTCGGGACCCCGGCATCTTCCAGAAGCTTCTTTATCTGGTCGGCCATGCCCGACTTCGAAAGGCCCTTGTCGGTGACGAGCAACGCCTTGCTGCCGCCGAGAAATTTCGCCTTTGCCCCGACCTCCTTGACCGCGCCGATACCCATGCGAGAGATGGATGGAATGTAGAATTCGTATACCTGCTCAGCCAGTGCCATATGTTTCCCTCCTTGAAAAATCCGGGATTCGGCAGGTGAAGTCATCCACCGTTCCTGTCGGACGACCTCACCCGTCGTCATTCGATTGCGGTTGCCCCGTAGAACGTCCTTGCCCTACATGGCCTTCTTGTACAGCTCGATCATGTCCTTGACCGTCGTGACCCGCGGATTGGTGGGCGTGCAGACTTCCTTCATGGCCCATTCGGCCATCATCGGGATGTCGTCTTCCTTCATGCCCAGTTCCTTGAGCCCGGAAGGAATGCCGATGTCCGCCGACAGTGTCCGGATTGCGTCGATGGCCGTCAGCGCGGCGTCTCTCGTCGACATGCCGACAATGTCCTCGCCCATTGCCGCCGCAACGTCGGCGAAACGTTCCAGGCAGGCGTTCATGTTGAATTCGCAGACCAGGGGCAGGAAGATGGCGTTGCAGACGCCGTGGGGCAGGCCGATGAAGCTGCCCGGCTGGTGGGCGAGGGAGTGGGCGATTCCGAGGCCCGCGCTGGAGAAGGCTTCGCCGGCAAGGTATTCCGCATAGGCCATGCCGGTGCGCGCTTCGATGTCATTGCCGTTGGCTACGGCCTTGCGCAGGTACTTGGCTATGAATTCGATTGATTTCAGGGCCAGGGCGTCGGCTTTCGGGTTGTGTCCCAGGGAGACATAGGCTTCAACCGCGTGGGTGAGGGCGTCCATGCCCGTCGCGGCCGTAAGGGCCGGCGGCATTCCGACCATCAGTTCCGGGTCGTCGATGGCCACGTTTGCCGACACGTTGATGCTCCAGACGACCATTTTCACATGATTTTCAGTATTGGTGATAACCGCGGCCGGGGTCACTTCACTGCCGGTGCCGGCGGTGGTGTTGATGGCTACGAAGAAGGGCATGGGTTTGGTGACGGTGTCGATGCCCTTGTAGTCGTGGATCCGTCCCCCGCCGACCGCCACGATGGCGATACCCTTGCCGCAGTCATGGGAGCTGCCGCCGCCGAGCGATACGATGGAGTCGCAGCCGTTGTCCTTGTACACCTTGACGCCGTCCGCAACGTTCTTGTCGGTGGGGTTGGGCTCCGCGCCCGGGTAGATCACCGCTTCCAAGCCTGCTTCCTCGATGTATTTCTTGATGGTGTCGGCCACGCCTATCTTGGCTAGGCCCTGATCGGTGACAATCAGGGATTTTTTTACCCCGTACGTCTTCAGATAGCTACCGACTGCTTTGGACGCTCCACACCCTATCAGCGAGATAGGGGGCATGAGAAACCGAACCGCTCCTAATGGCATTGACATGATTCCCTCCTTGAAAGAAGTGGTTTTTCCCGACGAACGGGATACGGTGATGCGACTCTCCTCTTCCGGCACAGGTTCGTTCAAGGAAGAGCAGGGAACATGCCGGATTCGTCGGCGGACAAGGAATGCTTATATTTCGGGATGGTAGGGCGTTATTCGCGAAGTATGTTCCGAAAGGACCTGTAAAAAAAACAGCGGCGGGCGAGATGAAAGGGACGGCGGAATCCTTATGGGGAGAGGGTTTCCGGCTGTGTGACGATTTTCACAGGTGTGAAATTCGGCACAGGGTTTCTCATGAAAAACGGGGCTAGCCTCCCTTCCGGAGACGCTTATTGAGGGCCGAGCGGGTGATTCCCAGGAGAGATGCGGCGATTCCCTGGTTCCCGCCGGAGCGTTTCATCGCCTCGTTCAGGAGAAGCGCATCGGCTTCCTTGAGGGTGGGAAGCCTTCCGGAAAAACGCAGGAGGTGCGAATCCATTTCCGCGGCCTCCGGTTTCGTCACGGACACGGCGCCGCCTTCCCTGGCGATGGCATCCCTGAAGCTTGCCAGGGACAAGACCCCGGAGGAATGGCGCGCCACGGCGTCGAACACCATCGCCTCCAGTTCGCGGACGTTTCCGGGAAACGCATGGGCGGAAAGGAGGGAAAACAGCTCGGGAGGGGGGCTGGGACGCCGTTTGCCGAGAGAGTGCGAAGCATTGCGAAGAAAATGCTCCACAAGAAGGGGGATATCCTCCCGTCGCTCCCGGAGGGGCGGGAGAACGACGCAGTGGCCGCAGAGCCGGTAGTAGAGGTCGTTGCGGAATGTCTTTCCCGCCACGGCATCCCGCACGTCCCGATTGGTGGAAGCGATAATGCGGGCGGTGCTTTTCTTCGGGACATCCGAGCCCATCGGGTAGTATTCCTGTTCCTGGAGGAGGCGGAGAAGCTTCACCTGCGAGCTTTCCGACAGGTCCCCGATCTCGTCCAGGAAAAGGGTGCCGTCCACGGCGGACTCAATCAGCCCCTGCCGCGGCTCGTTCGCCCCGGTGAACGCCCCCCTGCGGTGACCGAACAGGGTGTCGGTAAAGATGGTGTCGTCCAGGCCGGCCACGTTTACCGGAACGAATCTGCCGGAAACTCCGCTCAGCTGGTGGATCGCCCGGGCGATGAGCTCCTTGCCGGTCCCGGTTTCACCGGTAACCAGCACCGGCTGCCGGGAGGCGGCGATCACTTCGCAGTACTGGAAGACCGCCAGCATCTTGCGGCTTGCCCCTACGATGGATGAGAAGGCGTCCGGATGGTCGAGCCGTCCGGTAAACAGGTGCTGTTCCAGGAGGGCCATCCGCTTTTTCAGGGTGAAGATCTCCAGGGCCTTGGTGACGCTGGAGATGAAACGGGCATTCTCAACCGGCTTCAGCAGGTAGTCGAAGGCGCCCTTTTTCATGCAGTCAACGGCCGTCTCCAGGTCGTGGGCCGCGGTCATGACAATCACCGGGATCTGGGGAAAATCCCGGCACAGGTCGACCAGGAGATCCGTACCTGAAACGTGGGGCATGAACAGGTCCAGGACGATGGCGCCCACATTCTCCCGGGCCAGGAGAGGGATCACCTCGCGGCTGTCGGAAACGGTCGTCACGTTCCGGAAGGAGGCGCGGCGAAGGAGGGTGGCGGATGAAAAGAGGATCTGATCCTCATCGTCAACCAGCAGAACGGACGGCGGATTACTCGGCGAGTCGCTCTTCATGGGCTTTCTCTCCCCGGCTGCAGGGTGGAATCCGCACGTAGACGCTCGTCCCCGTGCCGGGCTCGGACTCCACCTCTATGGTTCCCTGGTGATCTTTGATGATTGAATAGCAGATGGAGAGACCGAGGCCGGTCCCGCCGCTGTCGAGCCTGGTGGTGAAGAACGGGTCGAAGATCCGCTTCACGACCTCCGGCGGCATCCCGACCCCCTGGTCCCTGACCTTTATCACCACGTTCCCGGTCGGTCGATCCCGGAACACGGAGATATAGACACCGCAGTTCCTGGTCGGAAGGGCCTGCAGGGCATTCATGGCCAGGTTGACGACCACCTGCTCCAGCTGCTGGAAGCTTCCCCTGACAAGGGGAGCATCCGGCGCCAGGGAGCAGTGAAAGTGTTCGGTATGGCTCCTGATATGATTCTGCAGCATGGTGAAGGATTTCGTCACAACGGTGTTGACATCCACCTTCTGAAGCGGCTGCGTCTTTTCATCCCGGGCATACTCCCGAAGCCCCGCCAGGATATCCCTGATGCGGTGCGACCCCTCGATGATCCCCTCGATGAGCTTGGGCACGGTGTCGCGGGCCTCGGAGAAATCGAAGCCTCCGATGCTGAAGTCTCCCTGCTCCCTGGCGTACTCTTCCAGAATCAGCCCGATGTCCTTCCACGCATCATGGAGCATCCGGGCATTGGAGAGGATAAAGTTGGACGGGTTGTTGATCTCGTGGGCAATTCCCGAAGAAAGCGTGCCCAGGGCGGCCATCTTGTTGGTCTGGAGGAGCTTGGCCTGCATTCTCTTTGTTTCTTCCCGGATCCTGAGGCGCTCCGTGATGTCGCGGAAGGTGCAGTAGGCGTACGAAACCCCCCGCGCCTTGATGAGCTTCGCCTTGAAAGAGGTGAGAATTCTTTCGTCGCGCCTGTTGAATGTGACGAGCGGTTCAATCCGGATCTGTCCCGTTTCGGTGATTCCCCCCAAGGCTTCGCGAATCCTGTCCAGTTCCGTTTTCCGGAGGAAGATCCCCGGCCCCTCGCTGAACAGCCTTTTCGGCGAAAAGCCGTAATGCATGACCAGGGTCGGATTGACGTCGATGATCACGAGGGTTTCCGGACACACGATCATGGCGGCGTCTTCATGCTGCTCGAAGATGCGGCGGAAACGCTCTTCGCTCTCCCGGTGGGCTTCTTCAGCCAGCTTGCGTTCCGATATGTCGCGTACCGAGGCAAGCGCCCGCACGGCGCCGCCGAGCAGGATCTTCTTGATGTTCACCTCGACCCAGAAGAGGCGCCCGTCCATGGTTTTCGCCAGCCATTCGAAAAGCTGGCTTTCGCCGACCGCCGCCTTGCGGATGTAGTCGAGGGCAAAGCTCTGCGTATAGGGAACGCGGCCGGAGCTGAATGCCTCCACGTCGAGCCGGAGGGCCTGGTTCCGGGTGCATCCGTACATCTCGCACATCTTTCTGTTTACGTCGACAATGGAGCCGCTTTCCGGATCGAGAACGAAGATGGCATCGTTCGTGCCGTCGAATATTGCCCGGTAGTTGGACTCCGAGGCCTTGATCTCGGTCTCCGCCTGTTTGCGTTCGGTGATATTCCGGACATGCTCGGCCACCATCATCACGGAGCCCGCTTCGTCGAATATGGGAAAGGCGTGGGCTTCCATGTGGCCGACCCGCGGATTATGCTTCTCGGAAATAACCGGTTTTCCGGTCCTGAATACCTCCAGGACGTGGCAGGGGGTGCAGGGCTTTCCCTGGCCTGGGTAGTACATGTCGTAGCAGTAGTTTCCGCCGGTGCGCAGTTCCTCGGGGACATGGCCGTACCCGCCGTGCCAGTTGCTGTGGACGATGCGCAGGTTCCGGTCGTGGACGGACAGCAGGTCGGGGATGGCCTCGAATACGTTGGCGAGAAGCTTCCGGGAGTTGTCCAGTTCTCCCCGCGTTTTGTGCAGTTCGGTCACATCGGTGATCACCCCGATGATTCCCTGGTGAAATCCGTGCAGGTTAAGGATGCTCTTGTTCACGAGGACGCTCAGTTCCCTCCCGAAAACGTCGACGTAGCTTGTCTGGAAATTCTGGTACAGGGAGTTGCCGCGCAGCAGGTCGCCGTCCATTTTCTCCAGGAAATCCGCCGTCTGTTTCGGCAGGACGTCATGGACCCTGCGGCCCGCCAGCCGCTCGCCGGGCATGTTCATGAAATTTTCGAATGCCCTGTTGAATGTCCGGAGCCGCCCGGAAGTGTCCTTGAAATAGATGGCGCTGGGAACGGTGGCGATCATCCGGGCAAATACATCGAGCCATTCACGCAGCGTTTCCCGCAGAACCCTGCGCCCGGCCCCGTTCACTCTTCCCGGCAACTCCGCTTTCATGGGCACGTCCTTTCACGGATATATCAACCTAGATTCGGCAGATGGAGACGTCCGAAGAGAACGAAGGACGACTCCAACCGCCGAATCCGGGATCAAACAGAAGGAGCGGCCCGGGGGTCGCTCCTTCTGTTCCTCATGAAATATTCTACCTCAGTCTCTCTTCCAGTCCACCCGCACGAAATTTTCTCCCTCGCTCCACTTGAAGTGGAGATCTCCCTTGTGGGATCTGAAAATATCGCGCCCCAGCTTCTGCGCCAGTTTGTCCTCCGTGGTGGAAACGATGAGCTCGGCGCCCTCCTGCCGGATCTCCATTATCCGTCCCAACGGGTTCTTGGCGCGGGATTTTGCCTCGATGTTCTTGACAAGGTCCAGTATCTCTTCTTCATGTTTGTTCAGATACTCTCCGGAAAAGGTGACAACCCCTCCCGGAACGTTGTCACGCATCCGCTGGCATGCCGGACAGACCATCGTCCCGGCCGCCGGATCCGCCTTTACCTGTTCCAGTTCCGCGGGATCCATGATCCAGCGCTTCTGCCGGTAGATAATGCCGCACTTTTTGCACCAGGAAACCTCCATCCCCTCTTTCGGCAGGTACACGTCGGTGCTGCGGGCCGTCCTCTGACCTTTTTCCTCAACACCCGTCTTGTGGGAAAGCCGTGCCATGGTCGTCCTCCTTTCAGTGCCTGTAATGCCGCCTTCCTGTTTCCATTATAGCAGCGAACCATGAATAGGGAACGGAGGGAAAATCAGTGATGAGTGATGGGTGATGAGTGATGAGCACAATGCCTATTGTTTTTCCACGTATCACTCATCACTTATTACTCATCACTGTCTCAAAACCGCCCTGGCCGGCGCGCCGTTCCCTCCGGGTATCCGCAGGGGAAGGCAGACAAGCTCGAACACGCCGGCGGAAACGGCGGAAAGGTCAAGCCCCTCCAGAATGATGACGCCGTTTTCCAGGAGGGTCCGGTGGACGCTGCCATCGCCTCCGAATCTCTCGATGGAGAGGTAGTCGATGCCCACCAGCCGGATGCCCGACCGTACCAGGTAGGAAGCCCCTTCCTTGCTCAGGGCAACGTACCCGGCCTGGAATCCCGGCCGGCTCCAGAGCAGCGAATTGTCCGTCTTCATCAGGAGGCGCTCCTCCCCCGTGAGAGGGAGGCTCTCCAGTTCTCGGACCCCGATTTCCGGTACACCGCGCAGGTCCGCCACAAGTGCCCTGCCCATGAGGAGGGAAAGGGGGACGGCGTCCAGGGCGGCGCCGCCCGGCAGGTGATGGCCCGGAGCGTCCAGGTGGGTGCCGGCATGGTCTCCCATGGTTATGCGGGAAACGGTTGCTCCGTCGCCCTTTTCCAGCAGAAGGGCCGGTTCGATCCTGATTTCCGGATCTCCCGGATACGTTGGAAGGCCGTTGGTTAGGGGTGCTGAAATATCAATTATTTTCATACAATACTCCAATTAAAATATTTCAACTAAAAATCATGATAAATCTTGACTTGCCGGCGAATTTGCCGATATAAAAGAGGAACGGTGTCCCGCACGCCATGTCCATGCCACGAAAAGAGAAATGTGAAAGAGCCGATGAAGCAGCCGAAGGATGATCACTACTGGATGGGGTTGGCGCTCCGTGAGGCACGGAAGGCGGAGGCCCGGGGAGAGGTCCCCATCGGGGCGATCATCGTGCGGGACGGTTCGGTGCTCGGACGGGGTTACAACCTTCGGGAAGGGAGCGGGGACCCGACCTCTCACGCCGAGATGCGGGCTATCCGCTCGGCGGCCCGGAAAGCCGGGAACTGGCGCATCCTCGGCGCTACCCTGTATGTAACCCTGGAGCCGTGCCCCATGTGCATGGGGGCAATCCTTCTCGCCCGGCTGGAGCGGGTGGTGTTCGGGTGCCGCGACCCGAAGGCGGGCGCGGCTGGCTCCCTCTTCGATCTGTCCGACGACCCGCGCCTCAACCATCGCGTCGAACTCACAACCGGCATCCGGGAAGAAGAGTGCTCATCAATTCTCAGTTCTTTTTTCGCCGGGCTCCGGAGGCGAGGGAGGCCTGCTTCGGGGTGCGTCCGGTGAAGGGTGGCCCGGAGTAGTGATTTTATCCTAAACTTTTCTTCTACAGTTCCAACAGTTTTGCTCAGCGTAACTAGCCGTAATTACGTGACAGCTCTTTGAAAAAATCCAAAAAAGCGCCTTTTTGTAGTGCCAAGACCTGTGGCTGGTTTGG
>Ga0228536_1000822_pt1 | contig 44025 bp, 50 predicted proteins | sample SJ1Smetagenome_FD_168611 | JGI IMG/M metagenome (GOLD analysis project Ga0228536, IMG submission 168611) | Enriched culture of PCE-dechlorinating microbial communities from Ithaca, New York, USA - SJ1.S | ecosystem: Engineered > Modeled > Simulated communities (microbial... > Unclassified...
TTTCGTAGCACGACTAAACTGGACCTGACAATAAATCTAAAATAACAGGACAAAAAAATTACCCTTGATATTACACTACCTCAGTAATATCAAGGGTTCTCTACTTTTCAACTCCTAAACACAGGAATTACTATGCTGATTTTAAAATAGTAAAGTAAGACGCTTAATTAATATTATGAAAATAGGCACAAGATTACCTTAAGCAGCAAGATATGTCAAGTAGGAGGTTAATAGTGGAGTTTACACCAGTAAGTATTATAGCTTATTTTGTATTAATACCTGTAACAACCTTTGCCTTTTATCTGCTGATTCGGAAATTGTTTAGATATAAATAAACCTGGCAGTATTGGCTGTAGGTAGAGATATCTTTGATTTAAGTTTGTTTAAAGGGAGGAATTTTAAAATGAGCAATGTTCTAGCAGCAGGATTAGTTTTACTACCGATATATGTCGCTTTGCCAGCATTGGTATTATATTTCATAATTAAAATGGCAGTCTAAAATGCAATTAAAGAGCTGAAAAGGGATAATATTATTTAGCTTTGACTAAGAATTTGATATGACGGTTGGGGCAGAAAAGACAAGGGACAGGAACCTTGTCCTACTTCTTATAGTCAATGGCAATAAAAGAAAATGAGTCCCGAAAGACCGGGACTCTTAAATTTTAAGGGTTCACATGAGCATACTTATCGTTTTTAGTATTATTATCCAGCTAAATTTCTAAGAATTCTCTGCCACCCTTTGCGCTGCAGATCGAGATTGTTCTGCTGTTCAACTTCGAAGCGTTCTTCGATCAAGCATCCATAGGGTTTTTCAATTATATCGATACGAACCTTTCTACCATCGCCAAGATCAAAATAGAGCTTTTTATTGGGCTCGATCAAAGTGTAGGTTCCCCAGAAATCGAATGACATGCTACCGTCTTTCGCAGCCATCTCGTAATGAAATTCTCCACCCTCAATCAAGTTATTGCTTGCTTTAGGACAATGCCAATCGACGGATGCATAGTTCCAAGTCATTACTTTTTCCGGAACTACCAACCTATCCCATATAGCATCTACACTTCTCGAAGATTTTTCTCTAAGAGTTATTACTCTGCCGACATCCTCTGATTCTTCTAGAAGATTCGAAATTCGGTTAAATGCTCTTCTCCAGGATTCTTTAAACCCATCAAACTCTTCATCAGGAATCTCTTGATCCAGCTCGAAAGTACAGCTTCCATCCTCTTTTGAAGTCAGCCTATAATTCTCGAATGCTGGAGTCCATTTTTTAGCGGATGGTGAATCATAATCTTCAACCCCATCCATTACCAAGCCAAGATGCCTGATTGAGATAAACTCAGGCCAAATACTTTCTACTATCTCAGAAAGCATTCCATTCTCATTATCTGATTCATCCTCTGCTACAAACCTCATCCTACTTCCCTTTGACCAATCACCCACAAAATCTGATCCTTCGGAGAATGCTTTTGTCCAATTCCTATAGTGGTCAGCATCAACTATTAGTTCCCATAGCTTTTGCTGTGTAGTATTAAATTTTCTTTCCATGTGAAGTCGTTTCATAGCTAACTCCTTTCTATAATACGATCCCTTACTCGAAGATCTTAATTGAGAATAATCATTAATAATTCTTATTGTTTATAATAACCAAAATTGATGGATATTATTGCTAAATTTTTACCCAAAAAAACATCATGAGATAAAATAAATTTACTAGTGCCCTGTAAGACAAGGGGACAGAAACCTTGTCTTATATGTTATATTTCATAATCAAAATGGCAATCAAAATTACAATTAAAGACTTAAAAAGAGATAATGTTATTTAGAATGGACTAAGAATTTGATATTATGAGTGTGAGGTGTTAATGACAATACATAATAAGAAATCTTAGGAGACAAAAAATGTTCGAGATAAATGAGCGCATGGTAATAATTGAGGAGTTTTACTCCAATATCCTCAATAACACCAGAGAGATAAATATATATTTGCCACCGAGCTATTATGAATCCACCGATAAATCATACTCTGTGCTGTACATGCATGATGGCCAGAATACATTTGACGGTAGGAGAGCCTATGCAGGAGTGGGATGGATGGTACATGAAACCCATGATGAGCTAGTAAAAAGGGGCATGATAAGAGAGCTGATAATTGTTGGGATCGACAACATTGGACATGACAGGCTAAGCGAATACTCCCATTTCAACGGCAAGTATAAAAGAGAGAGGATTAAGGCCAGGGGGAGATTATATGAAGGCTTCCTTATAGAAGAGCTTAAGCCCTTTATCGATGAAAACTTCAGGACATTGACAGGTCCAGAGGATACAGGTCTTATGGGGTCATCCATGGGAGGGCTGGTGACCTTTAATATTGGTTTTCGGCATCCCGATGTTTTCGGAAGACTTGGAATAATATCTCCTTCGTTCTGGTGGGAGACGAGGGAAAATATCAGAACAGTGTATATGCACCAGGATGCAATTGAAAATAGCCGTATGTGGATAGACATGGGAACGAGAGAGGGAAACCTGGATAAATCCTTTGACAAGGTCGTTGAACATATACTAGACCTATACGACAGCTCAAAGGGAAGCATAGAAGCTCACTGGATTATAGGTGCAGCCCATACAGAGCTTGATTGGCAAAGAAGAGTCCACTGGCCTTTGATCCATCTATTTGGGCTTAATTGAAGGAGGAGGTTTTAGGAAGCTTTAATGTTTGAGCATTTTGAATTTCAGGAAGAAATTCCCAAAGGATTATTGGCACATGGGAGATATTATTAAAAATTACTTAGGAGGGGCTAAATTGAAGCAGTATGTTGTGGATGCATTTACTGACAAGGTATTTGGAGGCAATCCAGCAGCAGTATGCATTATGGGTGAATGGCTTGATGATGAGACAATGCTAAATATTGCAAGGGAGAACAACCTGTCTGAAACGGCATATGCAGTCAAGGAAGGCTCAGATTACAGACTTCGCTGGTTTACTCCAGGTGGAGAGATCGACCTTTGTGGTCATGCTACACTTGCCACAGCATATGTGATAACAAGATTCTACGAGCCTGAGGCAGATGAAGTCAGATTCCAGACTCGCAGCGGCCTTCTTACAGTTGTGAAGAAGGGGGATCTGTTGGAGATGGACTTCCCATCATATAAGCTTAAAAAGGTAGAAGTGACCGATGAGATGGAGGAAGCGATCGGAGTAAGACCATTAGAGGCGTATATGAGCAGAGACCTACTGTGTATCCTGCCAACTGAGGATGACGTAAGGAATGCAGCTCCTGATATGGAAAAGGTTAAAAAGCTTGAAGGGCTTCTCCTGCATATTTCAGCGAAGGGAAATGAGTACGACAGCGTATCAAGATCCTTTGCACCTAAGCTTGATATTCCCGAGGATCCTGTTTGTGGTTCAGGTCACTGCCACATAGTGCCATTTTGGGCTGTAAATGATGGAAAGGACAAGATAGTTGCCTATCAAGCCTCGCAACGGGGAGGAGTCCTATACTGTGAATATTTGGGTGAGAGAATAAAAATGAGCGGAAAGGCTGCTTTGTTTTCAGAGGCTGAGATATATTTTTAAGTAAATATTTGGTTATAAGATCAGACAGGGATAATTCATCCTTGTCTTTTCTTGTATCGGGACATTAAGCAAAATTCATTGCATAGTCCTCTATCAATCTCATTTGTGCTATACTTTATTCAAGAATACATTTTGAGGAGAGATAGTTTAGATGAAAAATCAGGTACTTTTGATCAATGATCTGCCAGGTTATGGGAAAGTGGCTCTTTCGGCAATGTTTCCCGTATTATCCCATATGGGATTCAACCTTTATAACCTTCCTACTGCACTGGTATCAAATACCTTGGATTATGGCAAGTTTGAGATCCTTGACACTACTGAATACATGAAAAACAGCATCAAAGTATGGGAGCAGCTGGGCTTTGGATTCGATGCAATATCCACAGGCTTCATAGTTTCGGGTGAGCAGGTCAAGCTTGTTGCTGAGTATTGCAAAGCTCAATCAGAGATTGGAACTAAGATCTTCGTAGACCCAATAATGGGTGACGATGGGAAATTGTATAACGGTATAACTGAGGCAACTGTGGGCCATATGAGGGAACTTTGCTCCATTGCAGACTACGTCTTACCAAATTACACAGAGGCATGCTTTTTAACTGGTATAGCTTCAAAGGAAAAGGTAACAGTCGAGGAAGGCTTTAAGATTGTAGACAAATTGAGAGAAATGGGTTCGGGTTCTGTTGTGATAACAAGTGTATATCTTGAGGATGGAGCGGCAGTTGTTGGATACGATATGTCCTTGGGAGATTATTTTAATATCCCATTTGAATATATTCCAGTGAGATTTCCAGGGACAGGAGATATATTTTCAGCTGTATTGATGGGTAAGGTCCTTTCAGGCTGGAACCTTAAGGACAGCGTTCAAAAGGCAATGGATATAGTTAGCGGTTTGATCAGACTGAACAAAGATAACGTAGATAAATTCAAGGGTATCCCAATAGAGGCATCGATCAGCAGTCTTGATATTTAGATCTTATCCTGGAGGTGATTGTGGTGAGGCGTAAAGACAGGGAAATGAGCAGTGATTTTGGGATTGAGATGATTGACAGAGCTCAATATGGAGTACTTTCCATGGTGGATGAAAAAGGAGAGCCCTACAGTATCCCCCTTTCCATTGTAAGAAAGGATGATACTCTATATTTCCATTCTGCAAAGGAAGGAAGAAAAGTGGAGCTGTTCAAGAGAGAACCGAAGGTAAGTGTTGTATTTGTAGGTAATGTCAAGGTACCTGAGCTCTATTCCAATGAAGAGCTGGAGATGATATCTGAGGACAAAGGAGCGGCTGCAGCACTTGCAAGCACTGTATTTACAACAGAATTCGAGTCGGCAGTGGTATCAGGCACCGTAAGAAAAGTAGAGGACAGAGTAGAAAAAATTGAAGCTTTAAGACTTATCTGTGAGAAGTATACCCCTAGTAAGTTAAAATTCATCCACATCGCTATCGAAGGGGGACTTGAACGAACTAACATCTATTCAATCAAAATTGAGGAAGTCACTGCCAAGAGAAAGAGGTTCGACGACAAGGGCGAAGAGATGAAGTGGGGAAGGATGGAATAGTATCGACATACCTCAGGAGGTGGAAAGCGATTGGAACTGATCATCAAAGGTGCCAGGGAGGGAAATCTCAAGGCTATCTCTCTCAATCTTCCCAAGAACAAACTGATAGTGCTTACTGGTCTCTCGGGATCGGGCAAATCAACTTTAGCGGTGGATGTCATATTTCAGGAGTGCCAAAGGCAGTATCTTGAGGCTATAGGTCTTCAGGGGATCAGAAAGCCTGAGGTGGACGAAATGAGAAACCTTTCACCTGCAGTGCTTATAAGCCAGGGAGAGTACGGAAAGAATCCAAGATCCTCCGTTGGTACTGTAACTGATATTTATACTGATCTCAGGATGATTTTCGAGAAGCTTCATGAGAGAGAATGCCCAAACTGTCATTCAAAAATATACTCTCATCTATGTAAGGAGGAGCTTGAACGGGAAGGAAGCGATTACAAGGTCTATATGTTTTGCTCACATTGCGGGCATAAAATGGAAAAGCTGACAAGGACTGACTTTTCCTTCAATACAAGGGAAGGTGCTTGCGAAAAATGCCATGGCCTGGGTGAGGTTATTGAAATAAGCGAAGCTTCCGTTATAGATAAAGCTCTAACACTTGAGGAGGGGGCAGTCAAATACTGGGACCACGCCTATAAGGAGTATCAGGTAGGCAATGTGTATAAGGCGATGAAGCATTATGGAGTTCCGATTAAAAAGGAAACCAGAGTAGAGGACTATAACGATGGACAGCTCTCCATACTCTTATACGGTGCTGAAAGTGATGAGGTCAAGGGATTATTTCCAGAAATCAAGACTCCAGCCAAGGTCACAGATGGAAGGTTTGAAGGTATTTACACGACCCTTTGGAGGAGGCTTTCTGATAAGGGAGGAATTGCAAAGCAGCTTGAAGGCTTCTTTCATTCAAGGGTATGTCAGGTCTGCAACGGAGAGAGATTATCGAAGCTTTCGAGAGGCGTGAAGGTCCATGGGATAAGACTCCCTGAACTGGCGAGGTCGTCCCTTGAGGAGCTGGGAGAATGGATCTTCGATCTAACAGGAACTGCATCTGATAGAGAGATAGTTTTGGTAGAGCCATATATTATTGACCTTAAGACAAAAATAAATAGGATCAACAACGTGGGATTGGGTTATCTTTCACCAGACAGACAGACTATGACCCTTTCAGGAGGAGAGGCTCAAAGGATAAAGCTTGCAGCGATCTTGGATTCAACACTTACAGGTGTTATATATATAATGGATGAGCCTACGATTGGACTTCATCCAAGGGATACTCAAGGTCTTATCAGGATACTTAAGAATCTTAGAGACCTTGGCAACACAGTGATAGTTATTGAGCACGATCCTGAAGTCATGAAGGAGGCTGACTTCATTGCAGATCTTGGACCAGGCTCAGGAAAGCATGGAGGAGAAGTAATAGGCACAGGGACTCTCAAAGAGATCATGGAAGATCCGAAATCTGTTACCGGGTTTTGGTTAAGAAGTGCCAAACAGATAAAGACTTCCTTTAGGCAAGGTACAGGTGAGCTGCTTTGGGTTAGAAATGCAAATCTAAATAATCTAAAAGGTATAGACGTGAGCTTCCCTGTTGGATGTTTGACGAGCGTTACCGGTGTTTCAGGCTCAGGTAAATCAACACTTGTTTTTGATATACTCGCAAAAGGAAACAAAAACGAAAAGTATGGTGAGGTAGTCGGAACTGAGTTCTTCGACAATATAATCACCGTTGAACAGTCGCCTCTTTCACGAATGAGACGATCAAATGCAGCAACCTACACAGGGCTTTATACAGAGATAAGAAAGCTTTTTGGAGATCTTCCCGAAGCAAGGAAACAAGGTCTCGAAGCAAAGCATTTCTCCTTCAATACTGGTTCAGGAAGATGCGAAACCTGTGAGGGCTTGGGATTCGTTACCAGCAATATGCTGTTTTTCCAGGACATCGAGGTTGTTTGCCCTGAGTGCGGTGGGAAGAGGTTCAAGGACGAGATATTGGAGGTAAAATACAAGGGCTTCAACATAACCCAGGTTTTAGATATGTCCATCGAGGAAGCACTGGTATTGTTTAAAGACAATAAAAAGGTAATTGTTGTGCTGCAATTGTTAAAGGAGGTCGGCCTTGGCTACCTTCAGCTTGGGCAGTCAATAACTACTCTTTCCGGTGGAGAAGGTCAGAGATTGAAGCTGGCAAAGGATTTGATGGAGAACAGGGGAAAGAGAAACCTTTATCTGATAGACGAGCCCACAACTGGTTTGCATCCCATAGATGTAGAAAATTTTTTGAAGCTTCTGGATAAGCTGGTAGACTCAGGCAATACTGTCATAGTAGTTGAGCACAACCAGCAGGTAATAATAAGATCGGACTGGGTATTGGATCTTGGACCGGAGGGTGGAGTCAAAGGCGGCTATGTAGTTGCAGAGGGTACACCTGCTGACATCATGGAGAACGATGCATCCATTACTGGAAGGTATTTGAGGAAATATGGTAAGGAGGAGTTAATATGATAAAGGATTTAGTTGTAAAGAATAGGACATACAGAAGATTTTACCAGAATGTTGAGATCACCGAGAAGGAGCTGTTGGAGTTTATAGACCTTGCCAGACTTTCATCTACTGGCGCCAATATGCAGCAGCTGAAGTACATTGTATCAAATACTGCAGATAAAAATGAAATGATATTTCAGGAGTTGAAGTGGGCAGCCTATCTCAAGGATTGGGACGGTCCAGTTGAAGGAGAGAGGCCTTCAGCATATATAGTTATGGTTGCCGACAAGGAAATCAGCTCCAACATATTCTGGAATCATGGTATCGCATGTCAGAGCATTCTTCTTGGGGCTGTCGAAAAGGGCTATGGAGGTTGCATGTTTGGAGGCTTCAATAAAGAAAATCTTAAGAATAAGCTGAATATCCCCGATCGATATGAAATACTACTTGTAATAGCACTGGGTAAACCCAAGGAAAAGGTAGTTTTGGAGGATATCGGACCGGATGGAGATGTAAAGTATTGGAGAGATGAGAACGGAGTTCATCACGTTCCAAAGAGAAGTCTTGAGGAGCTGATCTTGAAGCTGTAAATAATATTTATGATGGAGGTATATGCATGTCAAAGGGTATTGATCTAGTTGCAGGTGAGAGGTGGTTTCCAAAAGAAACGGGTTTTGAAGAAGACATGCCTTTATTCTGGGGGGACTGGGGAGTTGCTTCAGAGGTAGCAGATCTTAAGTCTGTAATCTTAAGGAGGCCTGGAAGAGAGGTAGAGGAATTCGACCCAGAGAAGGTAAGATTTACCAGCGAGCCTCTTGACGTGGAGCTTATGAGGAAACAGCACGATAAGCTTGCCGATATTTACCGGGAGTATGGGGTCAAGGTATACTATGTTGAGAATCAGCGCGATGACAGACCTAATGCTGTATTTTGCAGAGACCTTATGTTTATGACTCCAGAAGGTGCTATTGTTGGTAGACCTGGTATGGAGATGCGCAGAGGCGAGGAAAGGTATCTTGCGGAAGCTCTTGCTAAGATTGGAGTTCCTATTGTTAAGACTATTTCAGGGGATGGCTTCTTTGAAGGTGCAAATGCAATGTGGGTAGATAGAAAAACAGTCGTTCTGTCAACCAGCAGCCGCTGCAACAGATCAGGCTATGAGCAGGTTGAGACTGAGCTTAAGCGAATGGGCGTAACAGATATTATCCCAATGCAGATACCCTACAGCAACATCCATATCGATGGGATCATGAACATGGCTGCCGAGGACATTGTGATGCTCTATGCACCGCAAGCTTCCTATGATGTTGTAGATGCACTTAAGAGAAAGGGAATAAAAGTCCTTGAAGCTCCGTCAGAGCATGAGGTTAGGCAGAAATTTGGTATAAATTTTGTGGCATTGAAGCCGGGTTTGGTAGTTCAAGCTGAAGGTGCCCCCCAATGCAGAGAGCTTCTTGAAAAGAACGGAGTTAAGGTTATTCCTGTTGATTTTACTGAGATAGTTAAGGGCAGAGGTGCTATCCACTGTGTAACAGGATTCCTAAAAAGAGGATAAAAAATGGGCGTTTATTCGCCCATTTTTTTCATGAAGTCCCTTTTTAAGCAGCCCATAATTACTGTGTCCGTATATTTCCCGTTGGTGTAGTAATCCTCTCTAAGTCGGCCTTCCTCAACAAAGCCGCATTTTTCATAGCATCTGATGCCTCTTTTGTTGTAATCCCTTACAGTCAGATCCACCTTGTTAAGGTTAAGCTGGTTAAATGCAAAATCGAGGATAAGCTTGATCGCCTCGGTTCCAATACCCTTTCCATGGAGTTCCTTCCTGCCGATCACTATTCCAAGTGTCGCCTTTCTGCTTACCCAGTCTACCTTGATAAGGTCGATCTGACCTATATACTCCAGAGTGTCCTTGCCTGCAATAACAAAACCTCTGGCTTCGGATTTTTGCTCGATCATCATTCTCAGGTAGTTTTCTGACTGATGCATGGTGTGAGGGTATAGAAATATTCCGCTTAAAAACTGTGTTACCTCACTATCGTTTACCCAGCCTCTGATCCCGTCAAGATCTTCCCACCTGTATTCCCTAAGTACGATACTCTCTCCAAATAGTCTTGGCATCTAATATCTGCCCTCCCTCTGAAGCTTTTCATTCAATAGGACCATATGTATGTGGTCCTCCCATTTCCCGTTGATCTTCAGATATTTGATTGCAAGTCCTTCGTTATGGAAGCCTAGTTTCTCAGCCACCCTAAGAGACCTTAGATTTCGCGGCATTATATTCGCCTCGATCCTGTGCAGACCAAACTGGTCAAACATTATCTCGATGCCCTTTCTCGCTGCCTCAGTGATATAACCTTTGTTTATCTCATCCTTATCTATCTTGTAGCCCATAAAGCAGGATCTGAAGCAACCCATAACTATGTTGTCAAAGCCAAGCGAGCCAATTGCTGTCTCAGGGTCCTCCTTTTTGAATATCCAAAGTCTTAAGGAACCACCATGCTCCATAATAATCTGTTCCTTCTGTATTAAAAGCTTTTGATAATCCAATGTGAAGTAATCCTCAGTTCTCTCCGTTTCCCATTCCTTCAGGAACTCCTTGTTCCTCAGATAAAATTGAAGGACCTTGCCGGCATCCTCCTCATCAAGTGTCCTAAGGATAAGCCTATTTGTCTCATACTGTCTATTCAAAGTCTCACCCCCCTGTCGCCAAAGAAATTGAAAATGCTCCATGGCTCCTCATAAGGAGGAATTGAGTTTAGTTCTATAAGCCGATCATCATCAGGATGCCTGAAGCTGAGTTTATTTGACCAAAGCGCGATTTTGCTCCAGCCCTTCCTTTTCATAAATATCCTGTTGTATTTTGTGTCTCCCCAGATCGGAATTCCTGCATTTGACAGCTGGACCCTGATCTGGTGATGTCTTCCTGTATGAAGCTTGATGGATAATAGACTTAGAGCTCCCAAATCTTCTGTTTGGACTGTCTCAATAAGTCTATACGTAAGCCTTGCCTCCTTTGATCCGGGAGTTTCAGGCGGGACCACCTTGCTCATATTTACTGTCCTGAGCTTTTTCAGATGGTCGATAAGCTCTCCTTCAGGAGTGGCTGGAGTTCCTGTGACGACTGCAAGGTACTCCTTTTGGATGGTTTTTTCGGTAATTTGTCTGGAGAGCCGTGAAGCTGCAGTTTGAGTCTTTGCATAGAGAATGACTCCTCCAACAGGTCTGTCCAGTCTATGGACGAGAAAAAGCTCCCCGCCAAGTACAGACATAAGATCCTCGTCCCCTGTTTTATCACCCTGGGCTCCAATCCCCGAGGGTTTTTCCACTGCCAATATATGCTTGTCTTCAAATATTTTCAATATGTCCATAATGACCTCCTAAGTGTTGCCCTGAAATTATTATACCCGATACTCAGACAATGTGCATATGGTATAATAAAAGACAGAATTAACACACCGGAGGACAGATGGAGCTAATACATGCTGATTCAAAAAAACTAAAGAAGAGACTTGTGAAATTCTATATGGACCAATACAGGAAGGACCCTTTAAGGAGAGACTCGATGTCAGGACTCTTAAAAGGACTCTTGTATAAAAAATCGGTAATGACGGCTTCAGCATTTCTCGAGCCTGTTTTGGTAATGGATGGCGGAAGGATAATAATGACTGCCGTTCTTGCGCAGGCTGAAAGGATGCCTGAAGCTCTTCAAATATGTTTCCTTGAAAGCGACGGGTATGATCCTGAAGCTTTTAGCGTGATTTTGAAAAGGGCGGAGGAGTTGGGAAGGCAGAGGGGAGCCAAGCAGATAACCGGATCTCTTAATCTCCACGTTAATTACGGCCTTGGTTTTCTCTCTAACAGCTATGACAAGGTGCAAAGCTTTGGAATGTCCCATAACCCCGAGTATTTTCATCGATACTTCACTGAAAATGTGTTCAGGCCGATCGATCTCGTGTCCTTCAAGAAGGACATGCGGGGAGTGGATCAGCTTATGGGAGAATCCATCAGAGGAAGGATAGAGTCAAGGTACAGGGTGCGAGAGCTTGACTTGAAAAAGCTTCCAGAAGAGGCTGAGCTTTATACCCGGATAAATAATCAGGCGTTTTCATCTCATCCATTCTACTACAGGAGGGTACCGGAGGAGGATCTTGAGCTTTTCAATGATTTTAAGCTCTTCCTCAAGTCAGAGAACCTGTTGTTCGTATACCGCGAGGATGTGCCTGTCGGTTTTATGCTATGGTATCCTGATTTTCATCAGCTGATGAAACCTGGGGAGACTATTGGACTAAAAACACTCCTGAGATTTTGGATGGATAAATCGAATATCGATACCTTCAAAATCGTAGAGATGGGGGTAATTGAGAAGGAAAAGGGGAGAGGAGCCATACTCGCATTATTCCAATATTGTCTTGAGAAAACCAGAGGGAGGTACTCCTTTATGGAATCAGGTTGGGTGCTTGAGGATAATGCTGATTCCAGGGCTTTTGGACTAAAGTGGGCAGACGGAGAGTCAAGAAGGTACACAGCCTATATAAAGGAGCTCAGAGGATGAAATCATTCAAAAGCATATCGAACCTTCAGGGGCTGGATTTGCCTATTTCTCCCGAGACATTTGAGCTCCTGGAGGTACTTGAGAGTACAAATCCATGCGGCCAGATATATTATAAAAAAGAAAATAGCCTTGTTTCTACATACAGGATCAGCATATCCCCATTTACCTTCCGAGGCGGATCAAAACTCAGCATACCTTTAAGAGTGGTGGGACTTCCTGTTTCTCTTGCCTCCCAGGGATACTGGACAAGTAGGGAGGAACTTTTCAAGCTTCTTGATCTCTTTAACGGCATAAGTCTGGTGCTTAACAGCAGGGAGCTTCTTAAGGGATCAGTGCGGACTCTTCCAACCTACATACTGAGGAATACGTTCAGTGATCTGGAGGAATATCTGGCTTCACTTAGAAGCAGCTATAGAAGAAGGCTAAGACTTGCCCTTGACAAGAGAAGCTCGATCAAGATAGAGAGCATAGACCAGCAAAAGTTTTCCAGGGAGCACTACGAGCTATATTTAGACGTCATTAGAAGGACACAGTTTCCCCTGGAAACACTGTCCCTAGATTTTTTTAGGAGATACCCTGCCAGACTTACTGAATTTAGAGATAAATCAAATGGAAGACTTTTAGCCTTTACTCAGACCAAGGTCAACGATAACAGACTTGTATTCATGTTCTGCGGCTTCAGGGAGGAGGATGTGAAGATCTACGACCTTTACTGGAACATGCTTCTTTCAGTTCTTGAGGAGGGGTTTGAAGAAGGAACTGAAATGATCGAGCTGGGACAGACCTCCGCTGAGACAAAGCTTAAGCTTGGCTGCTATGTTGAGGAAAGATATATGCTGCTATACCATAAAAATCCTATGATAAGAAAGCTTCTGCAGCTGATATCACCACTGATAGCATACAATAAAACAGATCCGTCATACCACGTCTTCAAGGAGGCTGATAGGATTTGAGGATACTTGTCGAAAAAACGAGAGTAAATACCATATTCAGTATTTTTCAGCCTGTTGTTACTGAGCCCCTTGAGCTTGGATACCTTAAGGCTTCTCTTGAAAGCGCGGGTCATGATGTCTTTATTGTTGATAGTATGTTCGGACAAAGGATTCCTAGTAACTATGTCCCGGAGCTGATCATCCTTAATGGCTACAACGTGGCGGAGGATGCTATGAGGATTAAAGCAGCTGAATACAGGAAGCAGTTCCCGGATTCACTTATAGCAGCTTCAGGTGTACATGTCCAATTGAATAAAGAGATTTTCAGAGCTGAGCCATTCGATATTGTAGTTCACTCTGGAAGCATTGAAGCCTTTATTAAACTCCTGGATGCCCTCCCGACATGGAACAGCAAAACGTCTCTCGATGGTTCTGATATATGGTCTAGAGAAGATGGCAGCTGGGTTCTTGGAAAAGAGATAAATCTCAAGCGAACTGAAGAGATCCTTCCGGACAGATCTATTTTTAAGAGCATAAGAAACAAGACCAGATACCTGGATAAAAAAGATGTGGCACTTTTTAAGTCAGGTGTTGGATGCCCCTATGACTGTTCATTTTGCTACTGCAAGGCCTTAAATGGAGGGAAGTACCTTGAACCTGACTACGGGAGATTATTCAGGGAGATGAAGGAGCTATCCCCTTTATACTGCTGGGTAGTAGACGACGTCCTTTTGAAAAATGAGGAGGATGGAAGGAAATTTATTGAAGCGTCAAATAAGGCAGGCTTTTCGGGTAATGTCATCGGATATCTAAGAGCTGATTTCATCAATAAGAATCAAAGCATACTCAGGGAGCTAAAAGAGGCGGGATTAACTGAAGCGATCGTAGGCTTTGAGGCACCATTCCACTGGCAGCTTAAGGAGTACAATAAAGGAATAGGTCCTGGGATGTTCAGGGAGGTTGTTGAGAGCCTTGAAGCTGCAAGGATAGATCTGACTGCTCTCTTTATTGTAGATCCCGGGTACACAAGGAAAAATTTCAAGGAGCTTAGAGACTTTATAAAGGAGCTTGGGATAGAGGTATTCACATTGTCCATATTTACGCCGATAAAGGGAACTGCAGATTATGAGAAAATGAAGGATAAAATACTCGACCACAGGTCAAGGAAAAGTGATTTCCTACACTTAATTTTGCCATCCAGGCTTCCCAAGGCTGGTTTTTACATGGAGTTCTATCTGACCCACCTAAGGCTTTTAAGGTCCGGGAGGGTATGGAAATATATTTTGAAGAGGTAATCAGATGAATGAAATGATATGGGATTTTTGGGCATCCAGATATCACAGGCTTTGGGTACAGAGGTACTCCCTGAGGCCTACGAGGCATGCCGTGTTGGATATTATAAAAGAGCTTGAACCAATACAGGGAGCAAGGGTCCTTGACCTTGGATGTGGTGTCGGTGAGCTGATGGAGGAGCTTAAGAGAAGCTTCAATGGCATCCGGATTACAGGCATCGATAAGTCAGGTGAGATGCTCAGGCTTTCCAGGATCAAAAATCCTTGGGCAGAGCATATACAGCTTGCTGCTGAGGAGCTTAATTCGCTCCATGGTTTCTTTGATATCATAATCTGCTCACATTCACTTCCCTACTATACTGAAAAACATAAGGTTTTAATGGAACTTCACAGGATATTGGCTCCAGGAGGAAGTCTTGTTATGGCCTTTGCCAGCACAAACTCACTGTATGATAAGCTGGCATTGTCTCTGGTGAAGTTGACCACAGGAAGGGCGGAGTATCCCTCACACGATAGCTTCTCAGAGCTTATCCAGCCGTATTTTAAGGTTGAACGACATGTGATAATAAGGGAGAGACTCTATATGCCGACAATTTCAGTCTATCAGCTGGGGAGGAAGGAGCTATGAAGATCCTTCTCGTCAGACCTCGACCCCACAAGGAAACGATCGGGCTTCAGCATGTGATGATATGCGAGCCCTTGGAGCTTGAGTACCTTGCAGGCAATATCCCTGCTGAGTTATCGGATCAGGTAGAGACTGTGATCTATGATATGATCCTCGAGAAGGATAGCTTCGAGAACATACTCTTAAGGGAAAAGCCTGAGCTGGTGGCATTTACAGGCTATATAACCCATGTTGGGACGATAAGGAAAATGGCTGAGTCTGTGAAGAAACTTCTGCCATTAGCTATGACAGCAGTCGGTGGAGTACATGCTGAGGTGGTTACGGATGACTTCATCTCCCCATATATAGATTTGGTATTTGGATGGAATGGAGTCAAAGGATTTAATTATGCAGTAAAGAATCTCCTGGAGGGTAGAACCGTTGGAGAAATAAAAGAAGGGCTGAAGTCGATGAATAGCGATCCATATGACCTAAGGCTCCCCCCGCCTGACCGCTCACTCGTTTCGCGGTACAGGCAAAAATACTATTATATGTTCCACAATCCATGTGCACTTATTAAGACTTCATTTGGCTGCCCCTATAATTGCAGCTTTTGCTTCTGCAAGGAGATCACCCGGGGGAGCTTTTATAAAAGACCGATTGAGGAGGTCGTTGAGGAGATCGCAACTATCCCTGAAAGAGAGATATATATTGTTGACGATGATTTCCTCTATGATGAGGAACGTCTCTATAGATTTATCGGGTTGTTAAGAGAAAACCGCATCGACAAGAGATTCCTCGTTTATGGGAGAGCTGACTTTATTTCATCCCATCCGCAGCTGATGGAGGAGCTTTTCTCAGTAGGATTAAGAGCTGTAATAGTCGGGATTGAATCTGTAAGATCTGAGGATCTAAAGGATTATAGAAAAGGTACTACAAGGGAAATCAACGAGGAGTGCATCAGGACACTTAAGAAAATAGGTATAGAGCTTTATGCAACACTTATAATCCCAATGGATTTTTCCGCAGCTGATTTCAGAGAGCTTTCGGGGTGGCTTGTAAGCCAGGGTATGACCTTTGTAAACCTGCAGCCCCTCACTCCCCTGCCGGGTACTGAAATTTTCACTGAATACGAGGGTAAGCTCATTATTAAAAGAGAGGATCACCACCTCTGGGATATGGCTCATGTAGCTCTTAAGCCTGACAAAATGAGTATTAGGGAGTTTTACTATCAGATACTTAAAGCTTATTGGAGGGTTATCATGAGACCTGGAAATATGATAAGGTTACTCAAAACCTATGGATTTAGGGAAAATTTCAAGATGCTAGTGGGCAGCCAGAGGGTGAGCCTTCAATATTTCGGGAAGATAATGAGAGGGATATGATGAAGCGATTACTGCTTATTCAGCCAAGTCCATATGATAAGGACAAAAAGCCCATAAGAAAGAGCAGGCTGTATTTTGTCGGCCTTGCGCTGCCTCTTCTTGCAGCTCTGACACCTGAGGACTGGGAGGTCGAAATAATTTTAGAGACCATCGAAGAAATTCCGTTTGAAACAGATGCTGATCTCATCGGAATAAGCACAATGGGTCATGGAGTTTTAAGATCCATAGACGTTGCAAGGGAGTTCAGAGCCAGAGGCAAGACTGTTGTGCTCGGTGGATATATGGCCAGTATTATGCCTGAAGAGGCTATGAAATACTGCGATGCTATCGTGGTTGGGGATGCAGAACTGGTGTGGAGTGAGTTTTTGGAGGATTTTACAAAAGGCGAGCTTAAAAGTCGATATGAGAAAAGACACAAGGGCCCTTGGTTCTCAACTCCAGCCCCCAGATTCGACCTTATTCTTCATAAGCCAATAGGAGATTTTCTTCCCGTGCAGGCAGGAAGAGGATGTCCCAATGTCTGCAGCTTCTGCTCGGTAGCTTGCCTCTACGAGGGGAGCTATATACGAAAACCCATTGAGGAGTTGGACAGGGACCTGGAACAAATTAGAAAATTGGGATTCAGGAAGGTGCTTTTACTGGATGACAATATCCTCTCTGACAGAGTATACCTAAGCCAGGTCCTAAAGATACTTAAAGCCAAGGACCTTAAGTGGATGAGCCAATGCGACATCAGGGTGGGAGAGGATGAGGAGCTTCTTGAGAGCCTTGCAGAAAGCGGATGTACTGCACTTAGCTTTGGACTGGAAAGTATTTCAAGAAAGAGCCTTATTGGAATGAGCAAGGGGTGGGCCGACCCTGCCAATTATCCAAGACTTATCAGTAATATAATGAGACATGGCATCGAGGTATCGACTGAGATGGTAGTGGGAGGAGAAGGAGACACTCTCGACTCGATAAAAATGACGAAGGAATTCATTGAGGACAACAGGATTTCAGTCCCAAGATTCTACATTTTGACACCCTTTCCGGGGACCAGGTTTTTCAAGGAGCTGGAAGCGCAGGGAAGGCTGGTGGTCGAGGACATTTATTCCTATGACGGTACCTTTGCTGTCTATAGGCCAACAAATATGACACCTGAGGAGCTTACTGAAAGCTACTGGAGGCTTTACGATGAGCTTTTTACCATAAGGTCTATCATAAAGAGAAACATCCTGAAGAGAGGCTTCCTCCGGTACCCGGGAAGATATTTGTTCTACGTAGGAGTTAACCTGTATTACAGACACCAGATAAAGCAGCGGATAACACCAAATATATTTTAGAGAGGCTGTTATGAGAATACTACTTGTAAGACCGCCGCGGATAAAGCAGGCAGTGACTGTTGGAGAAATGATGTTTTCTGAGCCATTAGGCCTTGAAATGCTAATTGGAGTCCTCAAATCAGACTATCAAGTAAAGATATTCGATATGATGATAGATGAAGACCTGAGGTCAGAGCTTGAGAGATACAGACCTCAGGCAGTTGGCTTTACAAGTCTTTGTGTGGATGTCGGGAAGGTGCTTCAGCTATCCAGGCTTGTAAAGGAACTTGATCCCTCTATCACGACTATTGTGGGAGGAACCCAGTGTCTATTAAGACCTGAGAGCTTTTTCGATGAAACCATGGATCATATTTTTAAGTTTACTACTGAGAATAATCTGAAACGCTTTTTCAATATGCTGGAGGGCGGTATCTCAGATCTTATACCTGGAATTCTATCTCGTGAGCTTTCATATAAGGACGAAGGGACCAGGGGTAGAAACCAGTACCTTTTGCCTGACAGAACCTCAACAAAAACGTACAGAGGAAGCTACTCATACTTTGGATATATGCCTGCAGCTATTATGGAGTACGGTACCGGATGCGGGAAGGCATGCAGCTTTTGCCTGAGATGGGGAATAGAGGGTGTCGAGGAAAAGCTTATAGATCCTGAATTGACAAGAAGGGATCTTCTTTCGATCGAAGAAGACACTATAATGTTCATAGACAATGACTTTTTTTCAAGTGCTGACAAGGTCAGTGGGTTTTTAGGCTTAGTTAAAGAGCTTGGACTAAAGAAAAATTACATAGTCTACGGCTCTGTTGAAGGTATATTGAGCTGCAGAGAACTACTTCCGGAGTTTGTCGATGCTGGACTTAGGGCAGTCCTTGTCGGCTATGAGACCTTCAGTGACGCTGAGCTTATGGATTACAGAAAACGGGCAACTGCGGCGGACAGCAGGGAGGTGTCCAGGCTTCTAAAGGCATACAGAGTTGATGTCTGGGCATCATTTATGGCTCACCCTGACTGGGAAAAGGACGACTTCAAGGCATTGAGAAGGTTTATAGGCTCCCTTTCTCCTGAAATATCAACCATTAACCCTCTAACTCCTTTTCCGGGTCTTCCTATCCACAAGGAGTTCAAGGACAGGCTTCTTTTTTCGGAAGATGACCACGAGAGATGGAGCTTTGGACAGGTAGTCGTCAAGCCATCTAGGATGGGGCTTAGAAGCTATTACTGGGAGCTTATGAAGACGTATCTCTATATAAACCTTATGAGCAATAAAAGCACAGAGATGCTTAAGAAATATGGATTCAAGAGCCTTTTAAGGATCGGGAAGGGATCTGTGAGTCTATCCTGGAAATATCTGGGCCTTATTATAAAGGGTTGATATGTTAGGGGGCTTTCTTACAGGGTAATATTATAGTGTTGGAATTTGTCTTAACGACGAACGGAGGTATTACCATGAAAAAGCTTTCAATAATAACCATAATGATAATAAGCACAGCATTGATACTGTCATCCTGTGCACCTGAGGCTTCCACTGAGGTACTGAACAAGGATGATCCAATCATAGTCGGCTCCTTTGTCGATACCGAGGGAGGGATATTAGGAAATATGATCCTCCTTACCCTTGAGAAAAATGGATATGCTGTAACTGACAAGGTACAGTTCGGAACACCCGACGTTCATAGAAATGCTTTGATCGCTGGCGAGCTCCAGGTAGGGATCGATTATACCGGAAATGGACAATTCTATTCAGAGGGAATAGATGAAGAGGTATGGAATGATGCAGAGGAAGGCTATGAGGCTATAGCTTCCTATGACAAGGAAAATAACGGACTTATTTGGCTGAAGCCCGCAAAGGCAAATAATACAGAGGCTATCGCTGTGACGAAAAACTTCGCCGAAGAAAACGGGATCGAGGATATGTATGATTTTGCTGATTATGTGAACAGCGGAGGAGTCGTCAAGTTCATCACTAGTCAACTTTTTGCTGAGAAATACTCAGGGCTTTTGGGTATGGAGGAGGCCTACGGCTTTAAGCTTAAACCAGAGCAGGTGATAATGCTTCCTCATGGAAATACCGCTGAAACAATAAGCGCTCTTGCCAATGGCACTGACGACGTCAATGCGGCTCTCGTCTATGGAACTGATGGTTCTCTCGCAGAGCTTGAACTGGTCGTGATCGAGGATCCGCTTTCAATCCCTCCGGTATATGAGCCTTCTGCAATAATAAGGTCTGACGTGCTGGATAAATACCCTGAGATAGGGCCTATTATCGAGGATGTATTCGAAACTCTTGATCTTGAGACACTGCAGCTGTTGAATAAGAAGGTAATAGTTGATGGGCTTTCTCCCAGGGAGGTTGCAGAGGAACACCTGATAAATGAGGGTATATTGGAATAGCATCCGGGGAGATGACCTTATGAACAGGAAGATCCTTGCTGTATCAGGAATATTATCCACATTATTTTTAAATATGGCAGAGACCAGACCAAACAGGATAGCCTCAGGGATCTATCAAAATTCCTTTGATTTCCTGGGTCCGTGGGTCTATTTATTGCTTGCTGCGTGGGTCATGGTTATGACCCTTTCTTTTTACAAGGGGAGGCATAAGGACACATTTACCCTGATAACAGGGATCATTGTTCCCATCTCTCTTCTTTTAGGCGTGTATTATTTTCCAGGAAAGGGATATCTTAGTGGAGCAAGCCCAAGGATATCATTATCTATAGGGTTTTATACACAGCTGCTTCTATTCTACCTCCTGGTATCCGGAATAGAACTGCCTAAGAGAAATCTGCGGTGGATACTTCCAGCCTTTCTGTTTATTCTTGCAGCAGGTGTGTTCCTGATGGCTATGACCGGAAAGCTTGAAAGCTATTCACTGATGAAGGAGTATCTGGTTAAAAGATCTCAGTTTTTTTCACACCTTGGAACACATGCTGTTTTGTCCATAGGATCTACTGTTTCAGCTGCTTTTTTAGCTATACCCCTTGGATACCTGGCATACAGGAGAAGCAGTCTTGAGGGTAGGATCATGGTGCCCTTGAGTATAATAGAGACAATACCAAGTCTGTCTCTTTTTGGACTATTGCTTGTCCCTTTGTCAACTCTTGGCGGCATCGGATTGTTCAGAGCCATAGGAGTCAGCGGGATCGGTTGGGCTCCAGCCTATGTGGCATTGACACTTTATGCTCTTCTTCCAATAGCCAGAAATACTCTTGCAGGCTTTGAGGCCTTGGAACCCGCAGTCATTGATGCAGCGCAGGGGATGGGTATGACCAGGAGTGAAATATTAAGAAGGGTAGAGCTTCCATTGGCTGTGCCTGTTGTATTCACAGGGATTAGGGTAGCTTTGGTCCAGACGATCGGCGGAGCGGTATTGGCAGGTCTTGTAGGAGGAGGAGGACTTGGAAGCTTTGTTTTTCTCGGGCTGGCTGAAGCCTCGCAGGATCTGGTGCTTCTAGGGGTAATACCCATAGTAGTGATAACTGTTTTGGTAGATGGTGGATTGAAGATACTTGAGGACATGTACAGGAGATCAGTTTATGATTAGATTCGAAGGAGTTACTAAAAACTACAATGAATTTACGGCTGTAAACGATATATCCTTCCATGCGGAAAAGGGAGAAATTTTAGTGATCCTGGGTCCTTCAGGCTGTGGAAAGTCAACCACACTTAGGCTTGTAAACAGAATGGTTGAAAGGACAGGCGGCAATATCCAGATCAGAGGCCGCGATATTGACACCTATGATCAGGTTGAGCTTAGAAGAAGCATAGGCTATGTGATCCAAAGCACCGGCTTGTTCCCGCATATGACCGTGGGAAAAAATATCTCAGTTGTCCCAAATCTTTTGAAGTGGGATGAGGAGAGAATAATTGACAGAGCTATAGAAATGCTGCAGCTTGTTGGCCTCGATCACGACTTATACTGGAATAAAAAGCCTTCTGAGCTGTCAGGGGGAGAAGCACAAAGGATAGGTGTTGCAAGAGCTCTTGCATCCGATCCTGATATACTTCTTATGGATGAGCCCTTTGGCGCAGTTGATCCCATCAACAGACTCAGACTTCAAAGGGAGTTCATGAGGATACAGCAAAAGCTCCATAAGACTGTGCTATTTGTTACCCATGACGTCGATGAGGCCATTCTCCTCGGAGACAGGATATGTCTCATGGATCAGGGCAGAATAGTTCAGATAGATACTCCGGAGAAGATCGTAATGAACCCTTTAAATGAATTTGTGGAAAGCTTTTTCAAGGGAGAAGGAGCATTGACACTGCTTTCAAGGCGAAGAGTATGTGATGCAGTTGAGAACGTCGAGTTTTCCGGAAAAACCATTTCGCCGGATGCTTCACTCAAGGATGCAGTCGGGATAATGCTCTCGACAGGTGAGGAGAGGCTTTCGACCTGTGGAGGGAGCATCTCGTGGAATGGAATACTCAGGATGATGCGGGGTGACCTTAAGTGAAGGGTAGTAGCAGGAATCTTATATATGGAGCAATAATCGGGTTATTGATTTTGCTGATCCTTGTGTTTGGGGAAGATTTTCAAAGGATCCTTGTTGCAATTTCAGGAAAAGAAGGTACCACATATCTAAGGACACCGGTATATGTCTACTTTTTCCAACATCTCTGGATGATTGGAATCTCCGGCGTGGCATCAATAGTACTTGGAACCTCGTTAGGTATTTTTGCGACAACCACCCACGGTTATGATTTTAAACAAACTCTTATGAGATTGGTAAAGCTTGGTCAGGCATTCCCTTCCCCTGCACTTCTTGCCCTTGCGGTTCCGGTGTTCGGTTATGGCTTTAACGGTGCTCTTCTGGCACTGGTGCTATATGCCCTCATGCCTATAGTATTCAACGTTGTTGTTGGAATAGACGAGGTATCCAAGGACGCAATAGAGGCAGGAAAGGGAATGGGGATGAGCGAGCTGCAGCTGTACACAAAGGTAAAGCTGCCCATGGCCTTAAGCGTAATACTTGGAGGCATACGGACAGCTATGGTAATAAACGTAAGTGCTGCAACCCTTGCAGCTGCCGTAGGTGCCGGCGGCCTGGGGGTATTGATAGTAAACGGAGTCCGCACCTTTGATACTGCACTGATCATGCAGGGCGCGATCCCTGTAACTCTTTTGTCCATATTTGTGGAGCTGATACTTAAATGGACTCAGGAGCGATTAAGCTGGAAGTGATTCTTTTATAAGCTTGACGATGGATGTGGCAACAATTACTCCGCATGCTATGGAAACGGCTATGAACATTGATTCTGAACCGGATACTATTGCCTGGCTGAAATCGTTGTTTATGATATGGTACATCGTATTGTAGATCCCATAGCCTGGAACGAAAGGTATTATCCCTGGGATAATAAAGATCGTTGCAGGCTGTTTGTTCTTTATTGCAGCAATCTCACCAATAACCCCAACAACTATCGATCCAGCAAGAGGAGGAACTATAAAGCTCGCTGAACCGCTTTGCAGCAAGAGGTAAATGGACCACCCGATCGCGCCGTTCAGGCTGGCGATAAGTATTTGCTTTCTCGGTATGTTAAACATTACACTAAAGCCCATTACGCATAAAAATGAATAAAACGATTGAATTATTATATCCATGATAGATCACCTAGAATGGCCAGACTTAACTGAAGCACCACACCGACCCCAAAGGCAAGTGCAATCGCAATAAATAGAGCCTCCATTATTTTTACACTTCCCGCTATAAGCTCGCCTGATATAAGATCTCTGATCCCGTTGGTCAATGAAACCCCGGGGACCAAAGTCATCAAGGGACCGACTACGATATGGTTATATGAAGCAAATATTCCAAAGAGCCTCAGAAATAAAACGGTGACAAGAGCCAGTCCTGCTGCCATCAATCCTCCCGAGATGTTCTTAATAAAGAAGTTCATATTTTCCTTTGTAAGTGTGTCAGTGAACATTACAACCAGAGCAGATGCAATATATGCCGATAAAAATTCAATGAAGGTCCCACCTAAAAGTAGCACGAAGAATCCTCCTGCAGCTCCGCTGAACAGGTATCTTACCCATCCAGGAAACTTTGGATGGTTTCTCAGTCCATTTAGAATTATTTCTGCGTGCTCCTCGGTCATATCGTCGTCGGTAAAAAGACGCGAGAAGGCATTTGCCCTCGATATCACCTCGAGATCCAGAGATGTAGATAGAGTTCTGTCTACAATTGTGTAGGGGTCTCCGTCTATTTCTGTGCTTACTATTATCCCGGTGGAAACAACAAAGACATTTACGGGAGCGGAGTGCTTTGATGCTATCATACGCTCTATGGTCTCCTCGACCCTGTAGACCTCCGCACCGTTTGCAAGCATGATCCTTCCTGTCTCAAGTGCTATCGATATTGCTTTTTTAATATTGATTTCTGCCATGGTTTATCTCCTGCTATAGATTTACTGTACCTTCAGCCACAATTTCAACCATTCCATCAAGGGTTATGGAGGTAACCTCCTCGCCGTTCCACTCCACTTTTATAAACAGACTGCCGCCTGGTTGTTTGATCTCCATTTGAATATCAGAGCCACTAAGGTATGCCATGGCAGCCCCAAGAGCTGCAGTGCCTGATGCACAGCTTCTCTCCCAGACCAGGGAGTCTGTATCCTTTACATATACCAAAGGTGCTGAGGTGGATTCCTCGAAGTTATGGTACATTATTCCGAATGCCTCAAAGCTTTCATTAGACATCTTATCCCTGACAAGATGAAAGAATTCCGTTCTGCTTCTAAGGTTGTCCTCATCAACAACAAAGTGAGTTATCCCCGGAAAATCTACTCGAATCGCCGCTCTTTTCTCGCCGCTTATGACAAATTCCTCCGCATGCATGCCTAAAGGGAGAGGCATTTCAACAGAAGCCCTGAAGCTCGAGGGTATCTCAGTTGGGTATACCCTGCAAACCAGGTCCCTTTCCAGACCTGATACCTGTATGGGAACTATGTAGCTGTCATTTTCAAAACCGATTTGAGGATATTCGGAGTATACAATATAAGCTGCGAAGGATCTGCTGGCGTTGCCGCAGAATTCACCGCCCATCATTTGAAGACGAATGCCATCCGGATCTTCCTTGGGCTTCTCTATGAAGCCGACCTGTTCGGCGTAAAGACTACCTGGATCCATTAATGTTCTCGCCACTTGACTGTGCATATCTCTTGGAAGCTGGTCCAGAATAAATACAGTTGTATTGCCTGCCGGGCTTGTCTTAATAAAGTTAAGCTTCATGATATCACTTCCTTTCCTGTCTTTAGTATAGCAAAGAAGTAAAGGAATATCATCATGAACTTGAAGTCCGGAACATGAAAAAGACAAGGTACTGGACCTTGTCTTTTGTTTGGTGCGGCAAAAGGGACTCGAACCCCCACCCTGGCAATCAGGACTAGAACCTGAATCTAGCGCGTCTGCCAATTCCGCCACTGCCGCATGGAACATTATTAATTATACATAATGCCATAAAAATTTACAACAGGAATTTTGAAGAAGCGCTAAAATTCAACGACTCAACCTATGGTTGTATAAAAATCAACTAATAGTATATAATTTTAAGTGAAATACAACCTCCAATACCTTCATGAAAACAAGCTCTGGATGTATTCTTAAGCTGTAAGAGGGATGAAGCAGGAGGAGGTTTTGATATGGAGATCACGATAGGAAGAAAAATTGTAGAGGAAAGCAAAAGAGCACTTGAAAATAATCTGAAGAAGAGAAGACAAAGGGCTGATATAAAAAAGGAATATGCATTGGAGAGAGACTGGAGTACAATAAATCCCCAGCATGTAAACAGCTATGGTATCCAGAGAAAGGATTTCTAAAAAAGGGAGGTAATGAAATGGTACAGTCATTAGGTAGAAGAATAAGTGAATTGAGAAAGAAGAAGGGGATAACTCAGGACCAGCTTGCAGAGGAGATGGGTGTTTCCTCTCAGGCAGTGAGTAAGTGGGAGAACGACATATCCTGTCCTGATATAGGATTATTGCCTCAGCTTGCGGATTATTTCGGCGTTACTCTGGACGAGCTGATGAGAGGTGACCGGGAAAAAGAGGTTCAGGTAGTGCCTGAGTCAGAACGGAAGGATCCCTCAAAGCTTATCATGCGGATCAAGGTCCTCAGTTCAGACGGTGACAGAGTAAATGTGAATCTCCCCATGTCACTTGTGAAGATGGGACTTGAATCCGGAATGCTTGACTCCATGTTGGGCAAGAATGAGAACCTTAAGGGAATAGATTTTGACAGCTTGCTGCTCATGGTCGAAAAGGGAGCCATAGGAAAGCTCGTAGAGGTCCAGTCTGCTGATGGTGATCTCGTGGATATAACTGTGGAGTAGGTGAAATGATGAGGATAGAGATCAAACAGAGTGAAGGAAAAGGGTTTACCATCCCGATACCTGAGTTTCTGGCGAACAACCCTTTAAGTCTTAATGTGGCTGCATCCAAAATCAACGAGCATTCTCCCATGAAGGTATCAGCCTCGGACCTGAAGGAGCTGCTCCTGATCGTAAGGCGATATAAGATAGAGACTGGAGTAAGCGATTTATTGCTGGTCGATGTTGAATCCTCCGACGGTGATACAGTCAAGATATGGATTTAGCAAATATCATTGTGGTATAATCGCCTCAGGGAGGGATATATATGGGAGACAAAAGATTTGTTGTAGAGCATAAGGAAGGTGTAATGACCTCCACAAAAATAATTGTGGACAGAGAGACAGGAGTCAACTACCTGTTCGTAGGCGAAGGCTATGCCGGTGGACTGACTGTACTTCTGGACAGGGACGGAAAGCCAGTCATAACACCTGTTGGAAGGTACCCTTACTGATGAAAAGAATACTTTTTGTGGCAGCTGTTGCTGTTGGGCTGATGGCAATTATAGACGGTGTGATCAGCCCGGGTTACTTTTTAAAATCCATTGCAAAGATAATCTTGTTTCTCGTCTTACCCATCGCTGCCGGAGGTATAAAATCCAATCCAGGGAGCTTCCTCAGACCGTCTGGCAAGAGGGAGATCATTTCGTCTGTGATCCTTGGAGCCGGAGTTTACCTTTCAATAATGGGAGCTTATTTGCTTTTCTCACCCTACCTGGACCTTGACAGGATAAGGGCTTTGCTGGGGGAGCAGCTGGGGGTAGTAAGGGATAATTTCATGCTTATTGCAATATACATCTCCTTCGTAAACTCATTGCTTGAGGAGTTTTTTTTCAGAGGCTACCTTTTCATCGGACTTCTAAAGAAAACCTCCAGATTTAATGCATATTCAATAAGTGCAGGGATATTTGCATTGTATCATCTTGCGATCCTTAAGGGCTGGTTCAGTCCTCTGATATTCGTGCTATCGATGATTGGTCTTTTTGTTGGAGGATTGATTTTCAACAGACTTAACGAGAGAAATGGAAATATCTTATCCTCCTGGCTGGTGCACATGATGGCAAATCTGGCTATAAATACCATAGGTTTGATGATGTTCGGAATATTATAGAGTACTATAAACCTCTAACGGGTATCCATATAGGGATACAATAACGAAGGAGGTTTTTTATATGAAGAAAGTAATTGTTCTTATCGAGAATCTATTTGATGAGCAGGAGCTTGTATATCCGTATCACAGGCTTAGAGAGGATTATGAGGTACATCTCGTAGGACCTGAAAAGCATGTCGAATACTCAGGAAAATCAGGATTCAAAATGAAAAGCACCCATAGCTCAGTTGAAATAAAAGCTGATGATTATGAGGGAATAATCATTCCCGGAGGATTTTCCCCTGATTATATGAGGAAATCTGAAGCAACAAGAAAGCTGGTATCTGACTTTGACAAAGCTGGAAAGCCTATAGCAGCAATATGCCATGGGCCATGGATGATGGCATCCTGCTGCGATGTCAAGGAAAAAAGACTTACCTCAGTCCCTACCATTAAGGATGATCTTATCCATGCGGGAGCTGAGTGGGTCAATGAGGAGGTAGTAGTAAGCGGGAACCTTATAACCTCAAGAAGTCCCCTGGATCTTCCTGCTTTCGTAAAGGCCTTTGTGGGTGAGCTTCAGAAAAAATAACATAAATCCACTGCTAATAACTCTTGAAAATGTCAGTTGATTAATTGTAAGTCTGATCATATAAGGCTTTAACTTGTAATCAACCGAGCAAAATGTCAAGGACAAGCAAGTTTGTCCTTGACATTTTTTAGTATAATGCTAAATTACTTCAGGATATCCATGTAAGCACACATGTCGATAAATTCTGTTGAGAAATAGTTTAAACAATGATATAATGCACTTAAATACCCGCATTGAAATTTAGAAGCGGATAAAGAGGTGCAAAGATGATTGAAAAACAAAAAATCATACTGGAATTTGAAAAACATGGGGGTGTGCTGAAAACCTCAGAGTTGAATGAACTGGGTCTTAGTAGTCGTCAAATTAAAAAGCTTTTGCAAGAAGGGGAAATATCGAAAATAAAGTATGGCTACTATGAACTTGCTGATGAAGTGAATTCAGAGGAGGCAATGATTGCCAGACTATTTCCTAAAGCGGTTATATTTCTTGAAAGCGCACTCTTGTATTATAACTATACGGATCGGATCCCAACAGCTTGGCAAATAGCAGTAGATAGAGATAGTGAAAAAAGCCAATACGACATCGATTACCCACTTGTAGAGCCATTTTACCAGGAATCAAAGTACCTTAGTATTGGAGTGACGACATTTGTAGTAAATGGTGTTGAAGTCAGAATTTTTGATAGGGATCGCACCATGTGTGATATTATGCGTTATGAAAAAAAACTCGAAAAAGAAGTTTTTACCAATGCAGTAATGAGATATAACAAAGACCCACAAAGGAACATCAGACGTTTGTTTGAGTATGCTGAAATGTTTAACATCACGAAGAAAGTTCATTCTCAGATAGGGAAGTGGATATAATGGCTTATTCAAGTGCGTCTGTACTGGCAAGATTAAAAAATAAAGCGAAAGCGGAAGGAATCCCCTTTCAACAATTGTTAAATTTATTTTTTCAGGAAGAATTTATAAGAAGACTGGCTCAGAGCAATTATAGAGAACGGCTTATTTTAAAAGGAGGATTTCTCTTATATTCAATCAGTGACTTCACTACAAGACCTACTATTGATTCTGATTATTTACTAAAGAATCATTCCAATGAGCTTGGTCAGGTTGAAGAATTAGTTCGCACCATTATAGATCAGAAGATTAATAACGATTTCGTAGAAATTGAAATAAGAAGCGTTGAACCAATTAGTGAGATAAAAGAATATCATGGAGTTCGCGTAAATTTAATGGGTCTAATGGGCAAAACAAAAACACCGTTCAGTATTGATTTTGGTGTTGGTGATACTATCGTTCCAGCACCAGTGATAAGAAAACTCCCTGTATTACTTGACGGATTTGAAATACCGGAGATTCTAACATATTCTTTAGAATCAACGATATCGGAAAAACTTGATGCGATTGTTAGGTTTATGGAATTAACGGGGCGCATGAAAGATTTTTATGATATATATTACATTGCGACTTCCTTTGATTTTGAAGGAAGAAAAGTTCAAGAAGCTATATATAAGACCTTTTCAAACAGGGGAACACCAATCGAGCAAGATTCAGTTCAAATCCTTGATAGACTGGTCAAGAATGATAAAATCGTTAACAGATGGGATATATTTTGTAAGAAAGTATTAAAAGACGAGTTAAATATGGATGGAGTCATCAAATTGATCATTTCTTTCCTTGACCCTCCATTTCAAGCGATGGTAAAAGAAGATGAATTCTTGAGACTGTGGAACTCAAGCCTTAGGCAGTATATATAAGCTAAATGGAAATAGCGGATTACATATAAATACACGATATATGTTCAATTTCCACCACGAGAGGTATTACCAAGACAAGTAGTCATAGAGGAAGGAGCCATGACATAATCAAAAGATATCCATAAGCGACATTATCAAAAGATTAGCATAAAATAACATAAATCCACTTGACAGAGCGACTTTATCGCTATAGAATGATAAAAAGCGAAGACGAGGACGAGTAGATACTGCAAGGTCGAAAGAGAGGGAGGTTCACCGGCTGAAAGGCCTCCTGCGATACACAGAATCGAAAACCACCTCCGAGCACTGCCCTGAAAAATAGTAGGGGTAAGCGGTTGCTACGTTAAAGCTGTTTGTTCTGTCATGTATTTAGGTGGAAGCGGGTTATTACACTCGTCCTTTTTTGGACGGGTGTTTTTTGTATACATTTTTACGAGGAGGCTATAGCATGAAGGTAGCAAAATTTGGCGGCAGCTCTCTTGCAGACGGTGCCCAATTCAAAAAAGTTAAAAGTATAGTGGAGTCTGACAAGAGCATTGGTGTGGTGGTACCTTCTGCTCCCGGGAAGAGGCACGGGAAGGATCATAAGGTGACAGACCTACTGTATATGTGCCATCAGCTTGCATCCCATGGTCTGAATTTTGATGAGGTGTATGCAATAATCCAAGAGAGATTCACAGGGATCTGCTCTGAGCTTGAAACAGGGATCCCCATAGGGGAGATTTTGTCAGACATAAAGACCAGGATAAGGGACGGAGCCTCAAGAGACTACTGCGCCAGCAGGGGTGAATACATAAACGGGCTTATACTTGCAGATTACCTAGGGATCCCCTTTGTCGATGCTGCTGAGCTTATAAGATTCGATCCCATGGGGCAGCTGGATGAGAACAAGACCAGATCATTGATCGCAGAGAAGCTTGGAGGTATTGAAAAAGCAGTTGTCCCTGGGTTTTATGGGTCTAATGAGGACGGCTCCATCAGGACTTTTTCAAGAGGTGGCTCGGATGTAACAGGCGCCATAATAGCTGATGGAGTGAATTCAGAGCTATATGAAAACTGGACAGACGTTTCAGGCTTTCTAATGGCGGATCCAAGGGTAGTAAAGGATCCTAAGCCCATTAAGCTCGTCACCTACAAGGAGCTTAGAGAGCTTTCGTATATGGGTGCGCCGGTGCTTCATGAAGAAGCGATATTTCCCGTAAGAAGGCTTGGGATCCCAATAAATATAAGAAATACAAACAAACCTGAGGACGAAGGCACTTTAATCGTGAATGATCAGTGGGCTGAAAGAAATGAGGGAAGCATAACAGGTATCGCCGGCAAAAAGGATTTTACGGTAATATCGGTTGAAAAGACCCTTATGACCGCTGAACAGGGATTTTTCAGAAAGCTGGTCTCAGTGTTTGAGACAAATGAAATAACCATAGAGCATATGCCTTCAAGCATAGACTCAATATCCGTTATAGTTTCGGATATCGGCTTAAACGGAAAGCTGAAGAAGGTAAAGGATGAGATCCAGATATATTGCAACCCCGACAATATAGTATCATATCCCAGCATGGCCCTCATTGCTGTAGTTGGAAGGGGAATGATCAATACAAAGGGAATATCAGCCAGGGTATTCACCGCACTATCAGATGGCGGAGTGAATATTAGGATGATCTCTCAGGGTTCAAGCGAGTTAAATATTATCATCGGAGTCGAGAACAACGATTTTGAGAAGGCAATAGAGGCCATTTACAGGGCCTTCGAATAAAGAGAAAGGGAGGCAGGAGCTATGAAAAAGTATAACGTTGCAGTTGTTGGAGCTACAGGACTTGTAGGAAGGACAATACTTAAGGTCATGGAGGAGAGGAGGTTTCCTGTCGGGACCCTTGTTTGTCTGGCATCCAGGAAATCAGCAGGAGAGGTTTTGAAGTATGAGGATAGAGAGATAGTGGTAAAGGAGCTTGATGAGAACTCCTTCGATGAGGGTATAGATATAGCCTTTTTCTCGGCAGGTGGATCTATTAGCGAGAAGTTTGCACCGATCGCTGCCTCAAAGGGTGTTGTCGTAGTGGATAACAGCAGCGTCTTCAGAATGAATGAGCAGGTCCCCTTGGTGGTACCTGAGGTGAATGGAGAGGATTCATTTTCAAATAAAGGAGTTATAGCAAACCCGAATTGCTCCACAATACAGTGTATGCTGCCTTTAAAGGCGATAATGGACAGCTACGGGATCAAGAGGGTAGTTTATTCGTCCTACCAGTCAGTGTCCGGCTCAGGGACCAAGGGCTTAAGAGACCTTGACGAGGGACTTTCGGAGTTCTACCCATTTCCTATCCAGAACAACGTCCTTCCTCACATAGACGTATTTCTTGAGAATGGATATACCAAGGAGGAAATGAAGATGATCGAGGAAACAAGGAAGATCCTTCATGCGCCTGAGCTCAAGGTAACTGCAACAACTGTAAGAGTTCCTGTAAGATTCGCCCATAGCGTCTCCGTCAATTTGGAGCTTGAGAAGGACTTCCAGGTTGAGGATGTCAAAAGGATTTTAAGTGGGTTCCCAGGGATAATAGTAAAAGACGACCCCGACCACAAGCTCTATCCAATGCCGATCGATGCTGAGGGAAGGGATGAGGTCTTCGTGGGAAGAATTAGAAGGGATTTCAGCCTTGAGCATGGACTAAATATATGGGTAGTTGCTGATAATATAAGAAAAGGAGCAGCTACCAATGCAGTTCAGATAGGTGAGCTGCTAGTGAAAAGGGGGATTTAGGGATGGCAAAGCTTGGGATGCTTGGTTATGGAACAGTAGGTCAGGGAGTTGCAGACATCCTTAATAGAAGGGGTGAAGAACTAGAGCTCCTCCTTGGAGAGCCTTTACAGCTTAAAAAGATCTTGGTCAGAAGCATGGATAAGGAAAGAAAGGTACCTGTCCCTGAAGGAGTCTTGACAACGGATCCTTACCAGATACTGCTTGATGAGGAGATAGATATAGTAATCGAGGTTACTGGAGACCTGGACGACAGTTATATTTTTATTAAGAAAGCCCTCCAGAATGGAAAGCACGTTGTAACTGCCAACAAGGCGGTAGTATCGGCATACTTTGAAGAATTGTCCTACATGGCCGAGGAAAAGGGACTTCATTTCCTGTATGAAGCAAGTGCAGGAGGCGGGATACCGTTCATAAAGCCCTTGAAGGACGCCATAAGGCTTAACAAGGTTGAAAGCATAAGGGGAATATTGAATGGTACATGCAACTTCATACTCTCCAAGATGACCAACGAGGGTCTGGATTATTCCAATGTTCTGAAGGAGGCACAAGCTCTTGGCTACGCTGAAGCGGATCCATCGGCCGATGTGGAGGGAACAGACACCATGAGAAAGTTAAGGATCATAGGGACCCTGGCGCTCGGTGCATCTATTTCCGAGGATGATATAATCTGCGACGGTATAGACAGGCTCTCTGCATTTGACATTGAGAAGCTGAAGGAAAGGGGATATGTTGTAAAACTTATAGGAGAAGCCAGAGAGGCTGATGGAGGGTTTACAGCAATAGTCCAGCCAACGGCAGTACCTTTTGGAAGCAGCTTTGCAGGAGTTGGTGGAGCGATGAATTCTGTGTGCTTCTTAGGGGATAATTCAGGTGCGCTTACCTTTACAGGCGCAGGCGCAGGAATGCTCCCTACAGCCAATGCAGTTCTAAGTGATGTCATCGACTGCATTATGGATACTCAAAGCAAGTCCTCACCTCTCAGGGCAAGAGCACTTCAAAACAGGAATGAATCCCTGAAGGGATCCTATTATGTAAGATTTGATGGAGGTTTCGGGGCGGAAGTTCTTGGGAAGCTGCCATTAAATGAAATAATCAGCAAAAACGATCCTGTCGCTGCCATAACTGGTGAAATAAGGCTTGATAGTCTTCTCGAACTTGCGGCAGGCCTTGATACAGCTGATTATTCCATAGTAAGAATTGAGGAGTTGAGCTGATATATGAGATACTACAGTACAAGAAACAAGGAGATATACGTATCGGCCAGTCAGGCGATCCTTAAAGGTATGGCTGATGACGGTGGCTTGTTCGTCCCTGAAGCCTTCCCGCAATTACCAAAGCTTGAGGAGCTGGTTGGGAAAGGTTATAGAGAGCTTGCGTTCGGAATATTGAAGATGTATCTTGACGACTACTCTGAGGAGGAGATCCTTCAAGCTGTGGAGGGAGCCTATGACGATAAGTTCGAGGATAAAGACGTCGTTCCCATAAAAAAAGCAGGTGGAGCTTTTTTTCTCGAGCTGTTCAAGGGGCCGACTCTTGCCTTTAAGGACATGGCTCTTACAATACTGCCATATCTACTGAAGACAGCAGCTATTAAACAGGGTGTGAGCAAGGAAGTGGTAATATTGACGGCTACCTCAGGAGATACAGGCAAGGCTGCTCTTGAGGGGTTCAAAGACGTGCCCGGAACGAGGGTCGTTGTATTCTACCCTGAAAATGGAGTCAGCAAGATCCAAAGACTTCAGATGGTAACTCAGAGAGGTTCTAACACTTATGTAGCAGCAGTTAAGGGAAATTTTGACGATGCCCAGAATGGAGTAAAGGAAATATTCAATGACAAGGTATTCAATGATGAGCTCAATGAAAAAGGATTTATTCTCTCATCAGCAAATTCAATAAATATTGGAAGACTCCTTCCTCAGATCGTCTACTATGTATACGGCTATTTGAGCTTGGCAGAGCAAGGAGAAATTAGGCTTGGAGATAAGATAAATATTGTGGTTCCTACAGGAAACTTCGGAAATATCCTTGCAGCGTACTATGCCATGAGGATTGGACTGCCTGTAAATAAGCTTCTATGTGCATCTAATGACAACAGAGTTCTCACGGATTTTTTTGAAAGCAGTATTTATGACAGGAGAAGAAAGCTTATCCTTACATCCTCTCCGTCCATGGATATCCTTATATCCAGTAATCTTGAGAGGTATCTTTTCCATATGTCAGAGGCGAATGCAGAGGAAATTGAAGAAAAAATGAAGCTTCTTCAAGAGAGAGGTTACTATCAGTGGTCTAAGGATAGCCTTGGACCGGTAGTTCCTGGAATGGCAGGAGAACAAGAGATATCTTCAGCGATAGAAAAACTATGGTCAGGTGACGGCTACCTAATGGATCCTCATACTGCAATCGCATACAGTGTATGGGAAAGATATCTTGAGGATTCAGGGGACAATACACCTGCTTTGATTGCCTCGACAGCAAGCCCGTTCAAGTTCTCTGGTAAGGTCCTCGCTTCAATCGGTGAGGATGATCATGAGGATGAGTTCAAAGGGATGAAAAAGCTTGGAGATATGATGGGGATTCCTGTTCCTGAGAGAATGAGCGAGCTTGAAAAGCTTCCTATCCTCCATAGGAAGGTATGCGAGAAATCTCGTATGAGAGATGCTGTGAAAAGTTTTTTGGAAGGGAGCAAAATCAATGGTTAGGATAAGAGTCCCTGCGACCACTGCGAATATGGGGCCAGGCTTTGACGTACTTGGTCTTGCCCTTAGCTTATACAATATCTATGAATTCAGAGAAGATCCCAAGAGCACACTGGATGACAAGAACATGATCCACAGGGCTTATAAATACACATTCCAGGCGATGGGAAAGGACGTAATCAATGCAGAAATAACTGTGGAGGCAGAAATTCCATCATCAAGAGGCTTGGGATCCTCTGCGGCCTGCATAGCTGCCGGTATTATGGGAGCCAATTCTATAATGGGCAACCCTCTGGACAGAGAGGATATACTCAGCATTGCGACCCAGCTGGAAGGACATCCTGACAATGTTGCTCCTGCAATATACGGAGGACTTATGATTTCTGTCATGGATGAGGATGGCATAGTGACCAACCGTCTGGAACTTTCTGATGACCTGAGGTTTATAGCACTTGTTCCAGAATTTCAGCTTTCAACTGCTGAAGCCAGGACCGTCCTTCCGAGAGAGATACCCTTAAAGGATGCAGTCTATAATGCAGGGAGGGTCAGTATACTGGTATCCGCACTGGCAACAGGAAGGAACGATCTCATATTTCAAGGGTTAAAGGATCGTGTACATCAGCCCTATAGAGGGAGATTGATACCGGATTATGACAGGATAATGGAGATTGGTAAGAAATGTGGAGCGCTAGGTTTGTACTTGAGTGGTGCAGGATCAACAATAATGTGCATAGTGAATGGAGATCCGAAAAATTTCGTTTTTGAGATGGAGAGTCACCTTTTGAAGCTCCCTAATAACTGGAGAGCTATACCACTTCAACCGGATTACGAAGGAGCAGTGGAGCTTTAGATATCAATATTGACACCCGTGTTACTGAAATGTATACTTAAACGGTATAGGCGATGGGGTTCGCCACTAAACGCGCAAGCTGATGACTCCTGCTAAGGGCTGAGTAGCCCTTAGCAGGATTTTTTTGTACTTCAAGGAGGATAAAATGGCGACAGGATTAGGAATAATAACCATTCTTGGATTGATAGCAAATTACATCTTCACAAAGCTGAAGCTTCCCGGGCTTCTGGGGATGCTATTATTGGGTATAATGATCGGTCCATATGGCATGGATCTTTTAAGCCCAGACCTTATGAGAGTATCCTCGGATTTTAGGGAGATAGCTCTTATAGTTATATTGTTAAGGGCAGGATTGGGGCTGGACTGGGATGAACTTAAGAAAGTCGGGAAGCCAGCCATAAAGCTCAGCTTTATTCCGGGAGTCATAGAAGGCATTGCAATAATGCTTGTTTCCAAAAGGCTGATGGGCTTATCTTTAGTAGAGGGTGGCATACTTGGATTTATCATTGCGGCCGTTTCTCCTGCAGTAGTCGTACCCTCCATGCTCCATTTCAAAGAAAATAGTATTGGAACAAAAAAGGGCATACCGACTATGATACTAGCCGGAGCATCTCTGGATGATATAGTTATGATAACAATTTTTACTGGATTTCTTGGCCTTTATGGAGGAAAGAATATCAATCTTTTTTCACAGTTTATTAGGATTCCTGTATCAATAATCACAGGAGTTAGCTTGGGTATTATCGTAGGTTTGATATTTGTTAGGATTTTCGAGAGGTATCATATAAGAGATACGAAAAAAGTTTTGATGATCACTGGAGCCGCCCTTCTGATTATGGCTGCAGAGGATATGCTTGCAAATACCATTCCACTCGCTGGCCTTCTAAGCGTAATGACCATAGGTTTCATCATCCTACTAAAAAGGGGAGTCGTAGCAAAAAGACTGTCAGTAAAATTCAATAAAATATGGATACTTGCAGAGATACTCCTATTCGTGTTGGTTGGAGCTCAGGTAAATATTCATGTGGCTCTTGATGGAGGAGCTGTAGCATTCCTGGTTCTTTTTATAGGTTTGCTGGCAAGGGCACTTGGGGTATTCTTATCTCTTGCCGGGACAAACTTGAATCAAAAGGAGAGAATTTTTTGTGCAGTCGCTTACACTCCCAAGGCAACAGTACAGGCAGCTATAGGTGCTGTACCACTTGCTGCAGGTGTTGCTTCGGGGGAGCTGATTCTTACGATAGCAGTGCTTTCAATCATATTAACGGCGCCTCTTGGGGCGATCGGAATTAGATTATTGTCTCCTTTGATCAAAGATTGAAAATGAAACATTTCTGGACTGAATTATGCTATTATCAAGTCAGGAGGGATGAAAATGTTCAAAAAGGATTTTTTAATACTTATAGTACCATTTATTATCCTTGGGATAGCCTATCCATTTCTGCCGGACCAGATACCCAGGCAGTTCAGGTTTGACGGCTCTGTTGCCTACATGGCCAAGGAATTCATCTTTGTGCTAGGGTTTGCACCTTATCTTATATACAACTCAATACGGAGGAAGCGACAAAAATAGATGGGATTGTTTTGAATTTTGGAGCCTGGGGTATAGGGGAATCACTATTATATAGAAGGTGATAAATATGAACAATTACCATTCAGGCAGCTTAAGACATCCGACCGCCATTACTCTAAGGGCTCAGAATATTCATTTGATGAAGAAGTTCTATACTGAAGGTATGGGACTTACAATTCTGAAGGAAGAACCAGAGAAGATAACTCTTACGGTTGATGGGGAAAGAGAAATATTGACCCTCATAACAAATCCCGATATAGTTCCTAAACCAAGAGGGCGGGCAGGACTGTACCACTTTGCAATTCTTCTTCCCTCAAGGAGGGATCTTGGAAGCTTCATTCGACATATACTCGATTATGGGGCAAATCATATTGGAGGATCCAACCACGGTGTCAGTGAAGCATTTTACATGGAGGACCCCGAGGGAAACGGGATCGAGGTTTATTCAGACATTCCAGATACCAATTGGGAATATGAATCAGAAAAGCCAGTCATGTATACAAAACCTCTTGATTACAAAGGCATACTAAGAGAGGCTGAGGGATCATTATGGAAGGGTATGCCAGCGAATACGGTACTTGGGCACATCCATCTTCATGTGGGTGATCTTGATTCAGCACTTAGATTTTACAAGGTGCTGGGATTCCAGTTGGTACATTCCATGGCGGCAAGTGCCTGCTTTGTTTCAACTGGAGGTTATCATCACCACATTGGATTTAACGTTTGGAATGGCAGAGGTGCACAGCCAGCTCCGGAGAATGCCTCAGGTCTTGACAGCTTTCTATTGACAGCTGCTGGAGAGGATCTTGGGGAACTTGAGAAAAAGCTGAATGAAGCCGGATACTTTGGAACCATCGAGGATGGAGAGCTTTTAACCAGAGACCCTTCCGGAAACAGAATAATCATTAAATAATTAAAGGAGCTTGCCCATTTATGGGAAGCTCCTTTAGAGTTTAATTTAATATGCCTCGATTGGACCCTCTATGCTCATGTGTCCCATCAGTGTCTCTGCTTCCTGTCCGTCAACAAGGAACTGAACCCTGTCAACTGAGTCAAGCTGTGTCAATGATTCTACTACTTGACCGATAACATAGCTCTCCTGCATTGATCCTCCATGAAGCCCTTCACTTGCAAAGTTCACATAAGCTGTTCCATCCAATACGTCCACAGAGATCAGTTGAATGGTATCTGTAAATCCTGTGCTTAGTTTATCGGTATCCATAGGACCAGCCATCAGGGCTCTTACTATGGCCTCCTCAAGGCAGATCTCACCATAGGTTATCTCCCTAACCTCTGTAAGCATCCACTCATACTGCTCGTCTCCAGTCATGATGTACTCATTGTTGCCAAAGAAAAGAACAACCTCCTCGGTTTTCTCCTCAACGGCAGGCTCCTCTGCCGGTTCCTCGACAGGCTCTTCTGCTGGCTCATTAACCGGTTCTTCGACAGGTGGTTGAGGCTCCTCCTTAGGTGAACAAGCGGCAAGACCCAGTACCAGGGCCAGAGCCAACAGAAATATAGTCAATTTTTTCATTTTATTTACCCCCTTAGATCCAACTGGACCAATTCCTTGTCCTTAATCATATAATACCACAATATAGATGCACTACAATTTACAATTCGGTGACAAAATGGCTTAATCAAGCGAAATGGACCAATAATTAAAATTTTGGTATTCAGTAAGACATAGGGGGTATAAAGCCCTTTGACAAGGAGAGTTGATTTTATGATTATCAAAGGGATATACGGAGAAGCGAAAGTTTTCACCGATAATGTTGAGGAGGGAGCCCTCCAGCAAATAAAGGAGTTTTTGGATCAGGATTATACAAAGGATAAAAGTGTAAGGATAATGCCAGACGTGCACCAGGGAATAGGCTGTGTAATTGGTCTTACAGCTAAGCTGGAGGATGTTGTAGTTCCAAATCTGGTGGGTGTCGATATCGGCTGCGGGATGCTGACGATAAAGCTTGGGGAGAATTGCCCTGACCCTGCTGAACTCGATAGGTTCATTAGAAAAAAGATCCCCTCGGGTACCAAGAGCCACAGAGATCCTGTAAAAACTATGGGTGAGTTGACAGGTCTAAGGTGCTTCAGGGAGCTTAAAGGCATTGACAGGATCCAGAGGAGCATCGGCACCCTTGGGGGAGGAAATCACTTTATCGAGGTCGGGAAAGACAGCTCGGGAGATCATTATCTGGTGATCCATTCCAGGAGCAGAAACCTTGGAAAGCAGATTGCTGAGATTTACCAAAGACTCGCTGTGGAGGTTTGCGGGAAAGCCTATCCGAAACAGCTATGTGGATTAAAGGGTAAGTACAAGGGTGATTATCTTAATGATATGAGACTTGCTCAGGAATATGCAAGGATAAACAGAGAAACTATGGGAGAGCTCATCATAAAGGAGTTCTATAATTCTGACCTCACATCCTTCGAGCATTTCCACACTGTCCATAATTATGTTGACTTCAGGGATGATATCATTAGAAAGGGAGCGGTTTCAGCCTATGAAGGCGAGAAGCTCCTCATACCCATAAATATGAGGGACGGCTCAATACTGGCTGTTGGTTTGGGCAACCCGGACTGGAACTTCTCAGCACCTCATGGTGCCGGTAGGCTTATGAGTCGAAGAATGGCCAGAGACGAAGGAGCCATGGACAGGTTCAGAGAGTCAATGAAGGGAATATATTCAACATCAGTTCATGAGGGAACAATTGATGAGAGCCCATTTGCATACAAGCCCATGGAGGAGATACTCACAAGGATCAATGAAACAGTCAAGGTCGTGGACAGAATAATACCTGTATACAATTTTAAGGCATAGGGGGACTAGTATGAACTTGATATTTGCAGTAGATGGGAATTGGAAAATTGGCTACAACGGACAAATGCTGGTAGAGATAGAAGAGGATCTCCACCGCTTCAGGAGAATAACTGAAGGCCATATAGTGGTAATGGGAAGAAAAACCATGGAGGCACTTCCCAACCAACAGCCTCTTGAGAATAGGGAAAATATAATAGTCACAAGAAACAAGGATTTCAGGAAGGAAGGCTTCATAATTGTGAATTCTCTTGAGGACCTTTTCCCCCTCTTAAAGGAGATAAATCCTGAAAAGGAGAAGGAAGTTTTTATAACAGGTGGAGGTACAATAGCAAGACAATTGCTGTTGTTCTGTAACAAGGCATATATTACGAAGATATTCAAGGATTTCAGAAATACTGACACATTTATCCCAAATCTGGATCTTGATCCGGATTGGCATGTGGTGGAAGAGTCGGAGGTATTCAGACAAGATGACATCTACTACAGGTATGTGGATTATGAAAGAATAAGATGGTAAACAAAGGACACCAAAACCAATGGCGTCCTTTGAGGTTAGATAGCTATATGGCTGAGAAAGGATCCTCCTCCATGTTTTCGTTCCATATATACTCAATAAATCTTGCTACATCAAGCGCCTTATCCCTTCCATTAAACCTTTCCACAAAGGAAAGTGCCATGTCGATCCCGGCAGATACTCCGGAGGAGGTCCAATACTTTCCATCCACCGACCACCTTGCTCTGGGAAGCCACAAAACCTCTGGATCCAATGATTTGACCCAATCGAAGGCTATCTTGTTTGAAGTTGCCTTCTTACCCTTCAGAAGACCTGTTTTTGCAAGAAGTGCAGAACCGGTGCACACCGTCATGCAATAGTTGCTTCTGTACGCAAGCTCTCTCACCATATCCAGATAGGACTCCTCATTCACAAGCGGTCTCACTCCATAACCACCTGGCAGGAAGAGCACCCCTCCCTCCATGAACTCTTCCAGAGGGCTGGTATGTACCAGAAAACCATGTCTGCTCCTTATAAGTCCGCCTTCTGAGGAGATATACCTAAGGGAGTAGCTTTTTCCAACACTTCCAAATACTTCGACCGGACCGAAGACATCCAGGGTCTCAAAATCATCGAAAAGCAGAATATTTATATCCATGATCAAACCTCCCTTAATTTACTTGAAAGCTCACTCAACAGTCTTTCAAAGGCCTCTCTGAAGCCTGAGTCATGCTGTTTACTTCTTTTTACGGGCTTTGAAATATATACTCCCCTTTGTCTCAGTTCCCTGTGAAAATGTCTTGAATTAAGCATTCCGTCGATATTTTCGCTAGTTATATTCAAACCGTTCTGATTAATAACATGGGATCCCTTTGCCAGACACATTGCTGCCAGGCCATTGTCCTGAGTAATGACAACGTCTCCTCTGGTTGAATGATTGGCAATATAATAGTCAGCACTGTCTCTTGAATTGTCAACTGTGATCACCGTGGCATAATCACTATCTATAAAATGTGAATGGTTTTTCACAATGGTCACAGGAACTCCTTTTCCCCTTGCAATAGATACAGCTGTATCAACTACGGGACAGCCGTCTGCATCTATATATATCCTCATGGCACTATCTCCTTCGGGACCGAAATTTATTTTGTTAAGTAGCTTCATACCCAAAGATGGTGGTATATCCACAATATCCTTAAAACCATCCCCTTGCATTATTTCGGTTATCGAATTATAATCGTAGTATTATCCCAGAATGGAGTGCTTATAATGAAGGAAAATAATAGTTTCAAGATAAAGGATGCATATATTTCGGGTCTGCCTATTGTTATAGGCTATTTTCCAATAGCTATGGCATTTGGCCTCCTTGCAAAAAACACAGGACTTTCTATCGTAGACGCATCCCTTACTTCTTTGCTGGTTTATGCCGGGGCATCCCAGTTTATGGCTTTGGACCTCATTGCCGGAGGGGTGGGAGCAGGAAGTATTATTCTGGCGACCTTCCTTTTGAACTTAAGGCATCTGATGATGACAGCTTCCCTGTCTGTAAACCTGAAATCAGATACCAAGCCTTATCTGCCAATAGTAGGCTTTGGGATAACGGATGAGACCTTTTCAGTGCTGTCCTTCAACAGCGACAAGCTCCATCTTCCCTATGTGCTTATTGTCTGTGCAATGGCTTACGCATCATGGAATATCGGCACTCTAAGTGGATATATTGTAGGGGAAATTTTACCCCCATCACTTCAAACTGCCTTGGGGCTTGGATTGTATGGACTGTTCGCAGCTCTTCTTTTTCCTTCATTTAAGCTGAAAACAGCCTATGTTAAGCTAGCAGCTCTCGCTGGAATAGTTTACGCAGCTATATTTTCGTTGGGATTGCTTGGTTCCGGCTGGGACATCATAGCTGGTATAGTCATATCCTCGCTATTAGGTGTCATGATGTTTGGAAAGGAGCTGGAATGATATGAATAGTTTCCTGCCAATGATAATAGGAATGGCCTTGGTGACATACCTTCCAAGGGTCATCCCTCTTATGCTTCTTAAGGAGATAAAGCTGGATCCTAAAACAAGACTTTTTCTAACCCTTATACCTTATACATCTCTAAGCATTCTTATAGTCAGAGGGATCATGACCTCAGCACCAGGAGAGATCCCTGCAGCAATCGTTGGAATAGCTGTATCCGGAGCTCTATCTTATTGGAAGGGCAATCTTGTCCTTTCGGTGTTTGCAGGAATTCTCGCTTCGCTTCTGATGCTAAATATTTGATATGTATTTTTATTATTTTATGCCTTCCAGGATTGGGAGGCATATTTATTTTTGACATTATCCCTAAATAAGTTTCTTATAGGGAACGTTAGGGTATTGAATTAATTAATACAAGATGTTACAATGTATATAAAATTGTAATCATTACAAAATACAGGAGGTGTAAACTTGGCAGAAACATTGAAACCAGGATGCGACAGACCGGCAATTAAGAAGATGAAACAGGAGTCAACACCATCAACTGAGATCCAGCAAGAACATAAGGAGGTAGAGTCAATGGTAAAAGTAGGCAAACCGGCACCACTATTCGAAGCACCAGCATTTTACAAAGGCACTTTCACCAATGTTAAGTTAGAGGACTATAAGGGCAAGTGGGTACTATTATGTTTCTACCCAGGCGACTTCACCTTTGTCTGAGCGACCGAGGTTTCAGCAGTTGCTGAAAAATACGATGAGCTACAGTCACTTGGAGTAGAAGTTATTTCAATGAGCGTTGACAGCCACTTCGTCCATAAAATGTGGAATGACCATGAGCTTTCAAAGATGATAGGCAAGGATATACCATTCCCGATGGCATCCGATCAGGATGGCTACATCGGTAAGATGTATGGTATATATGACGAGGACAGCGGAGTAGAGACAAGAGGCAGATTCATAATCGACCCGGATGGAATTATCCAGGGATTTGAGGTACTTACACCTCCGGTCGGAAGAAACGTCTCTGAGAGCATAAGGCAAGTAAAGGCATTCCAATTAGTTAGGGAATCAAAGGGAACCAAGGCTACTCCATCAGGGTGGAAGCCAGGCAAGAAGGTTCTTGAGCCAAGTCCTGACCTTGTTGGAAAGGTATGGGAGGTATGGAAGGTAAGCGAGGCATTTGAAGACTAAGATTGGTCAAAAACATTGACCCTCCCAACTCATTACGGTATAATCCCGAATTTGACAGTTAAAATTACAAAAAAGCTTGGAACACGTTGCAACAACTATGTTCTAAGCTTTTTCATTTTGCCTAAAAAGTGCGTACCTTTCTTAGCTCTTTGTGATTTTTAAAATATTT
>Ga0228536_1000823_pt1 | contig 43934 bp, 28 predicted proteins | sample SJ1Smetagenome_FD_168611 | JGI IMG/M metagenome (GOLD analysis project Ga0228536, IMG submission 168611) | Enriched culture of PCE-dechlorinating microbial communities from Ithaca, New York, USA - SJ1.S | ecosystem: Engineered > Modeled > Simulated communities (microbial... > Unclassified...
ACAGAGATTCACAGAGTAGTCACAGAGGGTCGCAGAGTTATAAACTCTTCTCCATGTTACTCCGTGAAGCCCCGGTGTGCTCTGTGTAACTTTTTTTGTTTCACAGAGATTCACAGAGTAGTCACAGTGGGTCGCAGAGTTTTAAATTCTTCTCCGTGCTACTCCGTGAAACCTCAGTGCGCTCTGTGTAACTTTTTTTGTTTCACAGAGATTCACAGAGGGTCGCAGAGTTTTAAATTCTTCTCCGTGTTGCTCCGTGAAACCCCGGTGTGCTCTGTGTAACTTTTTTTGTTTCACAGAGATTCACAGAGTAGTCACAGTGGGTCGCAGAGTTTTAAATTCTTCTCCGTGCTACTCCGTGAAACCTCAGTGCGCTCTGTGTAACTTTTTTTTTTCACAGATATTCAAATCCCTCTCTGCTTTGAGCAGTGAAACCCCGGTGTACTATTTGTAACAGCAAAATAAACTTCACATACGATATCTTCGTATTCCATCTTTAAGTAGCTTAACATTAAAGTTTATTAACAACCCGATCTCCTTCCTTGAAAACTTCAGATAAGTTAATATTTGGGCTTAATGAACCGGAGAAAAAAAATCGACGGTTTTTAGTTCGATCACAACTTTATTATCAACGAGAATATCAATCCTGTAACCACATTCAAGCTTTATCTCTTTATATACAACAGGAACTGCAAATTGTCTTTGTGTGAAGAATCCGGCATTTCTTAGTTCAAAATCAAGGCATTCCTCATAAGCCGATTCTAACAAACCTGGCCCAAGGGCTTTGTGCACTTCTATGGCACACCCGATGATTTTATCTGTTATTTGATTAATTTCCATGATTTCTAAGATAAATTAGAGGTGATTTTATGGTTCTTTTTCTAGTTACGGTCGCTAACATACAGCCCGGTTACCCGGGAACGCTGATTATCAATTATTACAAATTATTCGACCTAAGGATTATAACAATAATAATGAAAATCCATTCCCGGAAACGGTCATGTTTGAAATTACCATTAAGCAGCTACTACCCCCGGCCCACCTGCCCCTGCCCTGGGTAATGAGTTACGACACCCGCCCCCTGATCACCCTGAATGAAAAAGAGGCTTTTCTGGAAGAAGCTGTGGACAAAGGTTATGTCCTATTTTTCGAGCACGACCTTTATACCGGATGCTGCACCCTGGTGCGGAAAGAGAAGAAGATCAAGGTGGAAAGTTCAACAAGAATTCCGGAGTTGTAAATATCTAACCTCTTGATTATGTATTCATTATGAACATCTGATTAAATCTGCTCACCAGTTTGTTGAGGATTGCTTCCTTTTTGCATCAAGGTATTTTGAAACTAACTCCTTTGAAATAAGTGAAACTGTTTTGCTGATTTTACTGTACAGATAATTTTGAACCATTATAAGATTGGAGCTTTAAACGAACACTATGCTTAACACAATCAATGTGGAAGGCTTCGTCGGCCGGACAACGGACGTATTTTTTAATTCTACGCTTTTATATTTTTAGTGCTATTTTGAGTTTTGGTGCTTCCGTGGCATATTAATCAACACATCAAAATAAGGAATTACCCTTTAATTCCGGCACCGTTTTGGAAAGCTGGTTATGAACAACACATATTCCCGGCTGTTTAAATGGTTACGCTATATTTCCCTAAATTAGCAATCAGTTAACCGGAAAACACTTAAACCCTCCCGCTTTGTACCGCATCGAATCGAAAATTGACACAAAATCGGCGGAATTCCTTTCGAATTCTGAAGCCTTTCAGCAGTTGCTGGGGCAATACAGACAGCGCATGGCCGATGCCATTCACGGAGCGCCCGAACAGGCCGTGAAGAAACACAAGGAACGCGGCAAACTGCTTGCCCGCGAGCGCATCGACCTGCTCGTCGACCCCAACACGCCCTTCCTCGAATTGTCAACCCTGGCGGCTTTCGGCATTCACAACAACGAGTTCCCGTCGGCCGGAATCATTACCGGTATCGGTGTAATCCACGGCCGTGAAACCATGATCGTGGCCAACGATGCCACCGTAAAAGGGGGAACTTATGTGCAGGAAACCATCAAAAAGCACGTGCGTGCCCAGGAAATTGCCATGGAAAACCACCTGCCCTGCGTGTATATGGTGGATTCGGGCGGGGTTTTTCTTCCCGAACAGGCAAAGGTTTTTCCGGATAAATACGATTTCGGGCGCTTTTTCTTCAACCAGGCACGCATGTCAGCCGAAGGGATCCCCCAGATTGCGATCGTGATGGGCAGTTGCACCGCCGGTGGCGCTTATGTGCCGGCCATGAGCGATGAAACCATCATTGTGCGCAACCAGGGAACCATTTTTATCGGCGGCCCGCCCCTGGTAAAGGCCGCAACCGGCGAAGAAGTCACCGCCGAAGAACTGGGGGGCGCCGACGTGCATACCTCCATTTCGGGGGTGGCCGATCATATGGCGGAGAATGACCGGCATGCCATCCGCATCTGCCGCGATATCTTCAGAACACTAAAACCTGCCGCCCGTCAGCCGCTGGATCTCCAGCCCATTGAAGAGCCATACTACAATCCGGAAGAGCTCTACGGTATTGCTCCCCTTGACCTTCGCAAACCGGTTGACTCGAAAGAAATCATCGCCCGCATGGTTGACGGCAGCCGTTTTCATGAGTTCAAAGCCCGCTATGCCCCTACCCTTACCACGGGGTTTGCGCACATCATGGGATTTCCGGTGGGCATACTGGCCAACAACGGCGTGCTTTTCGGCGAAACCGCCCTGAAAGGCGCCCACTTTATCGAACTCTGCACCTCCCGGAAAGTTCCCGTACTTTTCCTGCAAAACATCACCGGCTTTATTGTGGGACGGGATTATGAACGCCGGGGAATCGCCCGCGACGGAGCCAAACTGGTTCATGCCGTCGCCAATGCCCGTGTTCCCAAGTTCACGGTGGTATTCGGCGGTTCGTTCGGAGCCGGAAATTACGCCATGGCCGGCCGTGCCTATGAACCCCGGCTGTTGTTTATGTGGCCCAACGCCAAAATATCGGTCATGGGCGGCGAACAGGCTGCCGGAGTGCTTACCACCGTAAAGGAGGAACAACTCAAAGCCCGGGGCAAAACCCTGCCCGAAGCCGAAAAGGAAGCCCTCCGGCAATCCATCCTGAAGAAGTACGGGGAGGAAGGCTCCGCCTACTACAGCACCGCCCGGCTGTGGGACGACGGGATTATTGACCCGGTAGATACCCGGAAAATCATCGCCATGGGCATTTCTGCTTCGATGAATAAGCTGTGGGAGGAGACGAAGTACGGGGTGTTCCGGATGTAAACGGAGGTAAGAGGTAAGAAGTAGGAGGTAAGAAAAAAATTATTAATCACTAATAAACAGGATATTATGGAAACAGGATTTAATCCCATAAGATCATTTATGGATCTTGAAGTATATCGGTTAGCCCATAAGCTTGCAATGGATGTTTTTTGGATAAGCGCCGGATTCCCGGTTGAAGAAAGATACTCATTGACAGATCAAATCAGGCGATCATCGAGATCCGTTGCTGCCAATATTGCTGAAGGCTGGGGGAAGAGGAAATATCCGCTTTCTTTTAAAAAACAATTAGTAGATGCCAATGGCTCTCTTGAAGAAACCAAATCCTGGTTAATGTTTGCCCGTGACTGCAATTACATTTCAATTGAACAATTCGATTCCCTTTTCCCAGAATATGAAACTTTAGGTGGCAAACTCTGGCGACTTGAAGAAAGATGGAAATAACATACTTTTTTCTCAACAGACTTCCTACTTCCTACCTCCTACTTCTTACTTCTTCATTCTTAAAAAATCAATCATGAAATTAAAATACACCACCCTCGAAACAGAAATTACAAACCAGACAGCAACCGTCTGGCTGAATCGCCCGCAGATACACAATGCCTTTAATGAGGTTATGATTTCGGAAGTGCTTGAGATCTTCACGGAACTCGGTAAGAGGGACGACATCCGGATAGTGTTGCTCCGCGGCCGCGGGAAGTCGTTCTGCGCCGGTGCCGACCTCAACTGGATGCGCGATGTGGCAACGTACAGCTACGAACAGAATTACAAAGAGAGTCTGCAGCTTTCGGAGTGTTTCTACTCCATCTACAACTGTCCGAAACCCACCATTGCCGTGGTGCACGGAGCGGCCATAGGCGGTGCCAACGGACTGCTTGCTGCCTGCGATATGGCCATTTGCGATGATGAAACGGTTTTTTCGCTTTCCGAAGTTAAAATAGGTATCGTACCCGCCTGCATTTCGCCCTATGTGATCAAACGGGTGGGTGAATATGGGGCACGTGAGCTTATGCTTACCGGAAAGCGCATCAAAGGGAAAGAGGCCGAACACTTCCGGCTGGTAAACAAATCGCTCCCGGCGGATGCGCTGGAAAGCCACCTGAACGAGCTGATAGCCCTGCTGATGAGCAGCGGCCCCAAAGCTATGACGCACTGCAAAAACCTGATCGATGAGGTGTGCAACAAAATAGACCTGGAAGAAGCACTCGGCTTCACCGCCCGCATGATCGCCGAAATCCGCGCCTCCGAAGAAGGACAGGAAGGCATGGCGGCGTTTTTGGAGAAAAGAAAAGCTAGATGGAATTTTTAATTTCTGATTGCGGATTGCGGATTTCTGATTGCATTTGTCTCATGAGACGGCGATAGCCGAATAACTAGAGATTGCAGTTTGCGGATTGTGCCAGTTATATATAGCTTCTCATCACGGGAAAGCGAGGGATTGCAAATTTCGATTCGTGATCTAAACGGCGACCTCAAGACGAAGTGTGAAATAACTTTTATAAAAAACCAAATCATTTTCTAAACATTTTTAAAAACAATAGTCATGGATAAATATGAAATGCAAAAACGACTGATGAATCTGACAATTGCAGTAATCAGACTTACGAAGAAATTTCCTATTAGCCAGGAAAGCAAAGTGATTGCATATCAAATCATTAAATCTGCTACTTCAACTGCAGCAAATTACCGGGCAGCATGCAGGGCTAAATCAGCCAGAGATTTTATTGCCAAGATGGGAATTGTTGAAGAAGAGGCCGATGAAACAGAACTTTGGCTTGAATTGATAAAAGCAATAAATCTTGCCCCTGAAGAAGATGTTGGGCCATTACTAAAGGAGGTCTCTGAAATTATTGCAATTACGGTGGCTTCAATCAAAACTTCAAGAAAAACATTAAGATAAAGGTGATTAAACAAAAACCCAGGATTTTGCTTTAAACTTCTTACTAAGGAAAAACCAGCAAAATGACAAGCAATCCGAAATCCGCATTCCAAAATCCGAAATCTCCATGAAACTTCTTATAGCCAACCGCGGCGAAATCGCCCTCCGCATCCAAAAGACCGCCCGCCGTATGAGCATTCCGGTAGTGGCTGTGTATTCTTATCACGACAGGGACGCGCAGCATGTGCTGCAGGCCGGCGAGGCAGTTTTGCTTCCCGGAGAAAATCTGTCGGAAACATACCTGAATATTGAAGCCATCCTTGCTGCTGCGAAAAAAACGGGTGCAACCGCCATACATCCCGGATACGGTTTTCTCTCCGAAAATCCCCTGTTCTCAGAAGCCTGCGAACGCGAAGGCATCGCCTTTATCGGGCCGTCGGCAGCTTCGGTCAGAGCGATGGGAAATAAGATTGCCGCCCGCGAAGTCGCTGTCAATCTGGGCGTTCCGGTTACCACAGGAGTTACCGGTGAACCGGATTATTTGCTTGCCAATTACGATAAGGTCGGATTTCCCATGCTTATCAAAGCAGCAGCGGGCGGAGGCGGAAAGGGCATGCGCATCGTCCGTACTCCCGGAGAACTTGAACAGGCCCTTGAAAATACCTCGCGCGAAGCATTGAATTACTTCGGCGACGGCACGGTGTACATCGAACATTTCATCGAAGGTCCGCGGCACATCGAAATTCAGGTGCTCGGCGACAAGCACGGGAATATGGTACATCTGTTTGAGCGCGAGTGTTCCGCACAGCGCCGGCATCAGAAAATCATAGAGGAAGCGCCATCCCCGGCTCTCACCCCCGAAGTCAGGAAAAAGATGGGGGAATCGGCCGTGCTGCTCGCTTCATCCATCGACTATTACAGCGCAGGAACCATTGAATTCCTGGTGGATAAGGACCTAAATTATTATTTCCTGGAGATGAACACCCGCATACAGGTGGAGCATCCGGTTACGGAAATGACGACCGGCGTAGACCTGGTAGAAGAGCAGATCCGCATCGCCAACGGAGAAAAACTCAGGTTTAAACAGTCTGACCTGGTACAGAAAGGACATGCCATTGAATGCAGGATTTACGCGGAGGATCCGTTTAACAACTTCATGCCCTCACCCGGAAAAATTTATCTGTATCGTGAGCCGGCCGGTCAGCATATACGGGTCGACAGCATGGAAATAAAAGGCAAAGGAATGATTCATAGTGCCTTCGATCCCATGATCGGCAAGCTCATTACCCGGGGCGAAACACGCGAAGATGCCCGCAGCCTGATGATCCATGCCTTGAGCCATTACGCCGTGCAGGGCATTCAAACCAATATCCCTTTCCTGAGCGGACTGGTACAGCACGATTCGTTTATCCGCAACGTCATCACCACCCGGTACATCGACGACGAACTCGAAAATCTGATCGGACATGTGAAAAAGCTGAAGGCTTCGGTCGATCCGCGGATTCCCCTGCTGGCAGGATTGCTGGAGAGCCTTAAAATCAAAGATGAAAAGAAGGACAGCATATGGCAGACCATTGGTTACTGGCGTAACCTCCCGGAACCGAAACTGCGGCTCGACGGGCACGAGTACCGACTGAATTTTACATACATAGCCCCGGGAAAGATAAAGATCCTGGAGAACAATGCCGTAACGGAGGCGCTGCTGCGCGAAGACGATTCGGCTTCCTGTCTGATTCTGGATGACCTGAGCTACAGTTTTTATGCCTCTGTGGATGAGAAGGCCGCGATTACCGTGAACGTCTGCGGATTTCAGTTTCAGTTTGAGAGGGCCGACATGGCCAGACCTGAACATGTGGATGTCTTCAATGCAGGAGAGCTTCATACCGACCGAAGCAACATCGTTTCACCCATGCCCGGCAAAGTGATAAAGGTGAATGTAACGGAAGGCAAAAAAGTACAGAAAGGACAGGTATTGCTGGTGGTTGAAGCCATGAAGATGGAAAACAACGTCCTGAGTCCGGCCGACGGTATCATACAGCGCCTGCACGTAAAAGAGGGCGATACCGTGGACGGCTCCGCGCTTTTGGTGAATCTGGACACAACGTCTTAAAGAATCACGCAAGGACGCTATGACGCAACGTTGTTTTTCAGTATTGAAAAACTGATGATTTGTCACATCAACAAATAATGAAATAAAAATCACAGGAGGTACGCTAGTAAAAAAAGAATTAAATCATTTATTATGACCGAAAACCAAATTGCTAAAATTGTCCGGGATATTTGTTTCAGGATTCATAAAGTTTTAGGACCTGGCCTTTTAGAATCTGTTTACGAGGAAATCCTGACTTATGAATTAAATAAATTGGATTTGTCTTATGAAAGACAAAAATCAATTCCTGAAGTATGGGAGAGTTTGAAACTGGAAACGAGTTTTCGGGCTGATGTTATTATGGAAAATAAAGTTATTGTTGAATTGAAATCTATTGGTGAAATTAATCCGGTTCATCAAAAGCAGGTACTGACTTATCTGAAAATTAACGGATTAAAATTAGGATTACTGGTTAATTTCAACGCAAGTTTTTTAAAGGATGGGTTTCAAAGAATTGCATATCATCTTTAATAAACATATACCTTAGTGCATCAAAAGCACAGGAAAACCAATTAATCTTTGTTTCATTGTGTCCCCGCCTACATTTGGGCAGATTTGCGTGAGACCCGAAAGAAAATCAAATAACCTCTGCGTTCTTGCGTCGTTGCGTGAGAAAAAACCTAAATTAAATGAACTAAACGTCTTGGCGCGAGGGACGTCAGAAAACGAAAACAGTACGATATGGACTACAACCTAAGTGAAGAGCACCGGATGATCAGGGAGACGGTCCGGCAGTTTGCAGAGCGGGAAATAAGGCCGCTGGCGCGGGAACTTGACGAAAAGGAGACGTTCTCACCCGAACTCACCCGCAAGATGGGCGAACTGGGCCTTTTTGGCATTTACCTTCCGGAAAAGTATGGCGGTCAGGACATGGACTATCTGGCTTACATCATTGCCGTTGAGGAGATTGCACGCATCGACGGTTCTCAGGCTGCTACGCTGGCAGCGCATAATTCCCTGGGTGTCGGCCCACTGTATTACTACGGCAACGAAGAGCAAAAGATGAAATACCTGCCTGTGCTCTGTACGGGCAATGCCCTGTGGGCTTTCGGCCTTACCGAACCGGATGCAGGATCCGACTCCCGCGGCTCAAAAACCCGTGCAACCCTCGAAAACGGGGAATGGGTCATCAACGGCTCAAAGATTTTCATCACCAACGGCTCTGCCGATAATTCCATGGGCGCAACGGTGCAGGCCATAACCGGCGAAAAACAGGGGAAGAAAGAATTTACAACCATACTGGTCGACAAAGACACTCCCGGATTTACCCGGCAAACCATGCACGGTAAAATGATGTGGAGGGCTTCCGATACTTCACAGCTTTTCTTTGACGACTGCCGCGTTCCGGAATCCAATCTGCTGGGAAAAGTCGGGGAAGGCTCCAAAATCATGCTTTCAACCCTCGATTCGGGCAGACTCTCCATTGCAGCCATGGGACTTGGCTGCGCGCAGGGGGCTTACGAGCTTGCCCTGAACTATGCAAAAGAACGGAAACAGTTCGGTCAACCCATTTCAAAATTCCAGGCCATAGCCTTTAAACTGGCCGATATGGCCCTGAAAATAGAATTGGCCCGTAACCTGCTCTACAAAGCCTGCTGGCTGAAAGATACCAATCAACCCTTTGCCAAAGAAGCAGCCATGGCCAAACTCTACTGCTCTGAAATCGCGAAAGAGGTGGCCGACGAAGCCGTACAAATCCACGGGGGCTACGGCCTGATGAAAGATTACGAAATCGAACGCTTCTACCGCGATCAACGACTGCTCCAGATAGGTGAAGGCACCTCAGAGATCCAGAGGCTGGTGATTTCGAGGTATATAGGATGCTGAAAAGTAGACAAGGCGACAAGGTGACGGGGAGACAAGGCGACACGCGATCAGACTAATCCTGGTTCACGGAGAGTTTGGGCTTTTCATGTGAAAAAGGGACAAGGGATGTTGCCGGTAGCATACTTTTTCAATGTTCCTGACAAGGAGACGGGGAGACAAAAGGTATGAAGCCGTCTCAATATATTTTTAAAATGAGCTTCCAATAATTTTGAAACATTTGATATTATTGATGTGAAAAGTATTAACGTAATCTCTGTAGTATGAAAATAAAAAGTTTTAGGGAACTAAGGGTTTATAATGCAGCGGTTGAGGCTGCAATGAAGATTTTTAAAATAACAAAGTCTTTTCCAAAAGAAGAGATTTATTCAATGACCGATCAGATGAAACGTTCATCACGAAGTGTTTGTACGAATATTGGGGAATCATGGCGAAGAAGACGGTATAAAGCTGCCTTTATCTCAAAACTCAACGATTCCGAAACGGAGGCTACAGAAACTCAGGTTTGGCTGGAGCTTGCATTTCGTTCCGGATATATTACTCGAGAGTTTAATGAAGAGATGTTCAATGAATATGAGGCCATTATTGCTCAATTAGTTGTGATGATTAACAATCCTGAAAAATGTATCATCGGTCCAACAAAATGACTCTGCTTTTCAGAAAATTCTATCAATCAAACAATCCTGTTAGAAAACAGTTAATTAAAAAAACTCCTTGTCCCCAGGTCTCCTTGTCTCGTGGTCACATAAAAAAAACGCGATGATCAAACTAACCGAGTCCCCCCGCGATGCATGGCAGGGGTTGCCTTACGTGATTGCTCCGGAGAAACGGGCTGCGTATATCAATGCCCTGTTGAAGGTAGGATTCGATGTGATCGACTTCGGGAGTTTTGTGTCGCCGAAGGCGGTTCCCCAGATGGCCGGACAGGACGAGGTGCTCAGGCTGGTGGATAAAACGGGAAGCCGCTCAAAATTGATGGCCATCGTCGGGAATATGCGCGGCGGCAGGGATGCCGTTGCCCAGCCAAAGGTTGACCTGCTCGGATTTCCGTATTCCATCTCGGAAACTTTCCTTCAAAAAAACATTAATACGGGTTTTGCCGGAGCAAAAGAGACCATCGGCGGACTTTTATCCTTATGCAACGATCATGGCCGCGAACTGCGCATCTTTATGAGCATGGCCTATGGAAATCCTTACGGGGAAAAGTGGAGCATGGATTTGCTCAAAAAACATATTGAAATGCTGGCCGGTAAAGGCCTCAGCACCATAACCCTTGCCGATACCACCGGCATGGCCACAGCAACGCAGATCGGAGAGGTTTACACCGCACTGATTGAGCATTTTCCCGGATTTGAGTTCGGATTGCACATACATACCCGTCCCGGCGAGTGGGAAGCCAAACTGAATGCCGCCTGGGATGCCGGATGCCGCTGGTTCGAAGGGGTGATCAACGGCATTGGCGGATGCCCCATGACCGGCTATGAACTGGTCGGAAACCTGAATACACTTAACCTTATCGGGTTTCTGCTGAAGAAAAATCAACCACTTAACCTCATCCCTGAAAAACTGGAAAAAGTATCCGGAATCGTTTACGTCCGAGGCTAAGTGCCGACGGGCGTTTCTGAAAATTTCGCATTCCGGTTAGAAATATTTCTCATTAACAATATAATCTTTCTCAATTCAACCATCCTTCCTATGGTATTTAGTCTTTGTTAACGTACGGCTTCAGCTCAACCTTCCAGATTCTTCCCGAAGCCCGAAAAAAGTCAGGACCAGTGAGACTATTCGCTGGTTCGTACCCATTAATGCAATCTCTGCTGTTCAGCCGGAATGACCGTTTGGAATTTGTCGGAATTGCAATGGCTGCTGCTAAGCCAGGCTTCTCAGGGAACTAAAAACATTCCGTTATGCACTAATCTTCGAAATTTTGCTACGGATTATAAAACTTTAAAGCTTTACGTTAACTGAACAATAACAGTATCTGTTGATATCCGGTTTAATATGCAATATACGTTTTAAACTGTTCGCAATAAAACGTCTGTCCTTCACCTACTTCAATTTTATAGTAATTTGGAGCATGATAATCTCCATCGCCATACCACCCTACCAGGTCACCAGCCGATGCCGATCCGTTATTATCTCTGTCTTTCCAAAGTAAAATGTAGTAAATGCCGGCATTAAATCCGGAGAGATTAAAAACAACCATATTTCCGGCACCACTTACCTGAAAATGAGACATTGGGGTTCCGACAGATGGATAGACATTAAAAAGAAATATCTTTGAATCTTTAAGGTCTGCACCTGTGTTCTGCAATTCGGCCACCCCAGAAATTTGCGTAACAGGTGCCGATGCAATAACGGTCTTTTCATCGGTATCGGTTCCCCCCTCACCGTCGGAAGCAGTTACTGTTATTGAGTGTTCCCCTGCTACCTTCGGCAGCCTCCAGAAAACAATTGACCCGCTGCCCGAAACCGAGCCTCCCGAGACCCGATACGTGTATGTTATTATATCTTTATCCGGGTCTGCGGCTGCCGATGATACCATTACAACCCCCCCGGCTGTTATCTGCGCCGGTTCTGTTTTCAAAATTGTTACAGAAGGCAATGAATTTTCATCATCCTTACTGCATGAAGTCAGGGAAAGACAAAACGGAACCAGGGTTGATAAAATCAATAAAATACCGATCTTTTTCATGACGACAGACGTGTTAAATTAATACCTCCGTTAATTAAATAAACCCACCGGTTTCAGGACGAGACTGAGTGGATTGCATTTGTCAAGGTTACGAAAGGTATTCCGGATGGCATTTGCTCAGCATCTCACAACCTTTGCTATGCGTATCAAAAAAAGAGGAATTCTAATTGCGGTGACTTCCCGGACTATGTCCATACATTTTTCTATAGACGCGGCTGAAATGCGAGAGGTTTTTAAATCCTGTTTCCCAGGCTATCTCCGATGCCGTTAAACTGGTGTTTTTTAACATTTCATTTGCCTTGTATAAACGAAACTGAATCAGGTATTCATTAACGGTTTTATCCATAAGGGATTTGAATTTCCGGTAAAGTTGTGCGCGGCTCATCCCTACTCCCCTGCACAATTGATTAATTCCAAAGTCTTCGTTATCCAGGTTTGCCTCCATGATGCCGCGAATTTTCATCATAAAAGCGTCTTCCATTTTATAGGTCGGATCGTCGGATTGTGTAAAAACTCCCATGGAGGCATATCTCTGACGAAGAGTGTTTCTCTGCTCAATCAGCTTTGTTAGTCTGAGCTTCAGTTCTTCTTCATGAAAAGGCTTGGACATGTATGCGTCCGCACCGCGACCGATTCCTTCAAGTCTGGAGGCAATGTCTGCCTTAGCCGTCAGCATAACAACGGGAATATGACTTGTACGCTCGTCCGACCGTATTTTATCAAGCATGGTAATGCCATCCATTTCGGGCATCATCACATCGCTCAGGATAATGTCAGGAACAAACTCCAGTGCTTTGTCAAATCCCTCTTTTCCGTTTACCGCAAATTCCATAAGAAAGTCATCCCTGAGGACTGCCTCCAGATAATCAACCAGATCGTTGCTGTCTTCCACAATGAGCAGTATGTGCCGCCCGCTTTCTTCACCTTTCCTGCCGGATGATGTCTTACGTTCGTGACCGGATAAATAAGATTCTGAAATCCATCTTTCCCTGAAATCCGAAAATCCGGCCGTTTCCCTGAGCAGTGCCTGGTTGGAAATTGGCAAACAAACTGTAAAGGTGGTTCCTTTATCCGGTAAGCTGCTCACGGAAATGGTTCCTTTCATCAATCTGACTAGCTCCTTTGTAAGAGTCAGACCCAGACCCGAGCCGCTTTCTTGCTTACCGTTATCTTTTTCAATACGATAGAATCTGTCAAAAATATATGGCAGATGTTCGGGATTTATACCCGGTCCGTTGTCGGTAACGCTGATAACAAAATCGTTTTCGCCTTGACCGGCAGGGCCGGCCTTCACTTCTGCATAATTCCCGTCAACGTTGTATTTTAGTGCGTTGGATAAGAGATTCGAAAGTATATGCATCAGTTTGTCGGCATCGTAGTCCATAAGAAAATGGTCGGTACCAGGAATAAATTCCAGGCGTATTTTCCGGCTGATAGCCATTGAACTGAAAGAATCAACAAGGTATCTGAGCTGCAGGATGATGTCCTGCTGAAAATTGTGCAGTGGCATTGCCCCTGCTTCAAGTTTCGCCAGATCGAGCATCTGATTTACCAGATTTAAAAGATTCTTCCCGCTGTTGCCGATTTTTTCGGTACCATCTTCAAGCCATTCTTCAGGTTTTTCCCGGATAAGCCGGGCCATTCCCAGAATAATGGTCAGTGGTGTTCTGAATTCGTGCGTGATGTTTGTAAAGAGCCTGGTTTTTGCTTCATCGAGCTCCTGCAGCCTCAAAGCTTCAGCATGTTTTGCTTCTGCCAGCTTTTTCTTCTGGCTTATGTTGTTTATTATCAACAATAAAGTATAACCAGCCTGCCAGGTGAAATTCACTGTAAAAAAAAGCAGGTTTTTTGCCGGAGTCATTTGTGGCAGCGGACTTAATTTGGGCTGAAGCAGTGCAGTAGTTATCAGCGTAGTAATGTAGGTGGAAAACAGAATAATTGTCAGTCGGTTATTCTGGTAAGTTGTCGACATAAATATAATGGAAATCCCTGTAAATAGAAGTCCCGCAGAGGTCAGCAGTCCTCCCATCCGGAGCATGAAAAAAAATGTGATCCAGATTAGAATAAACTGTATACTAAAAAATATTAGATCTATATTTTTCTTTAAGAAGGGCAGAATTATCAGAGCCGGGATGGTCAGCGAAAGTAAAGCAAAACCATAACTGACTATTACAGGCAAATCCAGAAAATATCCGAGCAGTGTCATTCCTGAAATTGCGATACCGCTTCCAAAACTTCCCAGCCTTACATTTTTCTTCATTGCCAGGATATTTTCATCAATTCCCGGAATGAACATTATCGTGTCAATCCAGCCCAATAAACGCCCAACCCCTCTGGATTTCATATGAAACAGATTTTATTGATGGCATTACAGATTAAGCAGACAAAGGAAAAGAGCAGGGAGATTTGCAACTAGAGCAGGGAGAATTGCCCTTTAATAATACTAATTAAAGATACGACAAAAACGGGATTCTTTCATCGGATTTATAATCAGTGATCAACGGATATCTGCCATTTACAGCTGAACCAATTAATACATTGTACTGTTAAGTATTGACTTAAGCAATCTGTTTTTGAAGAAAGATAGCATCCCTGTCAACCAAAACCTTTGCTTTCTGTTTAAAGATTGATAATTCAAACAATTATGAATAAAGTTGTATCGGATGCCCGCGAAGCGATTGAAGGAATTCGCGACGGGATGACGCTGATGGTTGGAGGATTCGGATTGAGCGGAATCCCTGAAAACAGTATAACTGCGCTGTCAGAAAGCGGTTTGAAGGAGCTGACCTGTATCTCAAACAATGCCGGGGTTGACGATTTTGGCCTCGGACTCCTGCTTAAAAAACGGCAAATCCGTAAGATGATCTCGTCCTATGTTGGTGAAAATGAAGAATTTGAACGCCAGTTGCTCAGCGGTGAACTCGAAGTAGAACTTATCCCGCAGGGTACGCTTGCCGAACGCTGCCGTGCCGGTGGCGCCGGAATCCCGGCATTCTTCGTGCCTGCCGGTTATGGTACCGAAGTGGCCGAAGGAAAGGAGGTACGAACGTTCAACGGAAAACCGCATCTTCTCGAACACGCCCTTACCGCCGATTTCGCCATCGTTAAAGCCTGGAAAGGCGATGCCCACGGCAATCTGATCTACCGGAATACCGCCAACAACTTCAACCAGGCAATGGCAATGGCCGGCAAGATCACCATCGCCGAAGTGGAAGAACTGGTCCCCGCAGGAGAGCTCGATCCAAATCAGATACATACCCCAGGAATCTTCGTGCAAAAGATTTTCAAGGGAAAAGACTACGAAAAACGAATTGAAAGGCTGACGGAAAGATGAATAGAAAATTTTAATTTCCTAATTTCTAATTTCTAATTTTCAAAAGTGGAATTTATTGGATACTAGGCCCTTAATTACTAATCCGACCTTAACCTCAACCTTGGTTGCTGAGCGACGGTGGTTGAGTAAAGCCGAGACCAGCCAAAGCACAACCTTAACCTTAACCTTAGCCTCAGCCTGACTTCCTACTTCCAATAAAAAATCTTACAGATAATGGCCCTTACAAAAGAACAGATTGCACAGCGCATTGCGCAGGAACTGAAAAACGGATATTATGTAAATCTCGGGATTGGTATTCCTACCCTGGTAGCCAACTATGTGCCTGAGGGCATTGAGGTGGTGCTGCAGTCAGAAAACGGGATGCTCGGCATGGGCCCTTTTCCCGAAAAGGGTCAGGCAGATCCCGACCTGATCAATGCGGGCAAGCAAACCGTTACGGTGCTCCCCGGCGGATCGTTTTTCGATTCATCCACCAGCTTTGCCATGATACGGGGCGGGCACGTCGACCTGACCGTGCTGGGCGCGTTTGAAGTCAGCGAAAAAGGAGACATTGCCTCCTGGAAAATTCCCGGAAAAATGGTGAAAGGCATGGGCGGTGCCATGGATTTAGTGGCTTCTGCCAGAAATATTATCGTTGCCATGCAGCACACGAGCAGAGATGGGCAATCAAAACTCTTGAAGGAATGCACCTTACCTTTAACCGGAGTACGCTGTATAAGAAAAATAGTTAGCGATCTCGCTGTAATTGAGGTTACAGAAGATGGGTTTAAACTACTCGAACGGGCCCCCGGCGTAAGTGTGGATGAAATTATAGCAGCTACAGAAGCCCGGCTGATTGTGGAGGGGGATGTGCCGGAAATGAAATTCTGATTTCTAACATCCAGCATCTTGCCTCAACCTCAACCTCCGCATCCTTACCCCGCGCAAAGACCCCACCATAGCGGGGCAAGCTGCTAAGGCGCAGAGATTGTTTTTTGCATTTTCTTTCCATTCTCCTGACTTACTACTTTATCAAGTTCCTATTGAAAACCCATGCTCCAATCAATCTTTCCCTTGTCACCCCGTCTCCTTGTCTCCTTGTCAGTTTCTTTTGAAAAAGCCCCGCGCAAAGACACATAGCTTTTTTGGATTACCATTACGTTACCAAATCTGAGTACCTCGCAGGATTTGCAGTCTTACTTCTTACTTCTTACCTCAAATCTCAACCTCAGCCTCAACATTATCTTCCCCATCACAACAGTGCCCCTAAATCCGAATTCAGAAATCAAAATCAGAAATCCGCCTTCCCCTTGTCACCCCGTCTCCTTGTCTCCTTGTCAGTTCCTTTTGAAAAAGCCCCGCTCAAAGAAGTAAAGTTTTTCTGGATTACCATTACGTTGCCAAATCAGAGTACCTCACAGGATTTGCAGTCTTAATTCTTACTTCCTACTTCTTACCTCAAATCTCAATCTCAACCTCAGCTTCAACATTATCTTCCCCATCACAACAGTGCCCCTAAATCCGAATTCAGAAATCAAAATCAGAAATCCGCCTTCCCCTTGTCACCCCGTCTCCTTGTCTCCTTGTCAGTTCCTTTTGAAAAAGCCCCGCTCAAAGAAGTAAAGTTTTTCTGGATTACCATTACGTTGCCAAATCAGAGTACCTCACAGGATTTGCAGTCTTAATTCTTACTTTCTACTTCCTACTTCTTACTTCTTACCTCAGCCTCAACCTTAACCTCCGCCTCCACCTCAACCTCATCTAAAATCCGGATCCATCTCCGGCATTCTCAATCCCGCCACTTCATTCGCCATCAGCATAAATACATTCCAGCATAAGCCCCTTGTGGATGGCCACCAGCTATCGGTAGTTGCATATTTTGTTGGAATAAATTCCTTACTGAAAGGCCACCCGGGATGCAGATATACTTCCGCCCATACTCTGTTTTCCATTCTTTTAATGGCAGGTTCCCAGCCGTGTTTCAGTCCGGTAACATAAGCACAATACTCTGCCCTGAACCAGCTGCCACCGTTGTAATAATATCCGTCGCTCGTGCCGTCGCTGTAGTTTTCTTCACCAAACTTGCCGAAAGGCTGGTAATCCCGCGAAAGGTATGCGAATCCTTTCTTATCCCTGGTTTTCCTGACAAGAATAGGGGCCGTGGTTCCGTATTCGGGATGCGGCGACTGCGGTACTTTGTTCAGCACCGGCATCTGCTCCAGGTGGTTCTGAACCATTTCATCCGTAAGTATGGGCCTGTTGAAAAGCCAGAGTGAGAAAAACTCGGGTTCAAGATCCGTCAGGGAAATTATATCCGGAAATTCACAGTCAAACATCAGGTGCCTGCGCTCCGGATCGTAAAAGTTCCGGTACTCCTCTTCGGCTTTGCGGATATGTTCATCCGGTATATCAAATCCCAGCTCCTGAATCGTTCTCAGGGCAATGGCCAGCATTCCCTGATTAACGGCTAGCCGGTCGGTTTTCGGCTCAAAATCAATGATATCGATCTGACTCATGGGGAACCTGGCGAAACATTTCCCGTCCCGGTCGGCATCAAATTCATTCAAAACATAATCAACCGCTTTTTGAATTTTTTCGTGTGGAAGCTCAGCCCCGAACCTTCGCTTATTCAGCATGGCCCAGATAAGCCAGTGAATGGTGGCTTCGTTGTCCTTTGATTCCACCGAACCCATCAGCGGAGTAATAATAGTTCCAATGCCTCCCGCAGGCGTCTGTGTTTTTCCCCACTGCTCCCAAATGGCAAGGTTCAACTCCCGGTTATAGGTCGATACAACCGAAAAGAAAGCATCGCGGTTGTACATATCAGGAGCGTAATTCATATTGGGAACGTTGAAGGGTGTAAAGTCGCGGGTATCGGTGATCCAGGTGAGCATATTGAAGTTGGCGTACAACATTCTCTCCAACTGTGAACCGTGAAAACCTTTTGCTTCGGCAAGACGCGTTTGTGCAGAGATCATAAATTGCTGGTGCGATTCCCGGGGTTCCACAAAAACATAGGTGATTTTCACAACCTTTTCGCCCATAGGCAGCAAATTGTACGCCTCCTTCTGTGGCAGATGCTCTGTGAATTGAAGATCCTTTATCTGAAGTTCGCATTCCCTGCCCGATTGAGAGCCGATAAACATGGAAACGCTGTCGTTTTCAATATAGGGCACCAGAATGCTTCCTTTAAACTGAGTCCATTCCTCCTCCTTGGCCGGAAAGTTATCGATGTACTTCACCCCGTATTCCAGTTCGGTAGTTTTCCGGCCGTTTTTCATCCGGAAAAGTTTTATCGCCACGCCTGTATTGCCTTTGCAGAGAAAGGAAATAGTATACAATTTCTGATCCTCAAAGGGTGTGATAAACTCCACTCCTGCCCTGCCGCCCGGATGGCCGGTAATGGAGAGCAGTCCGTCTTTCCACTGTACTTCTGCGTTGCCTTCTTTACGATATTTGTCCGTTACCGGCAGCATTGTTTCCGTCCCGGCATCAAGGTTGAGCATTTCGCCGAATGTTTGCCGGATGTAATGGTTGTTTGCAGCCTGTTCCGCAGGAGTAGCAACGGCAAACAGATTGACATCCGGTAAACGCCTTATGCCGACAAATCCCCCGCCTCTTCCGCTGAAACGGCGACGGGTGTTGCGGGTAAACTGATTTTTATAACCGGCATCGGTCAGAAATCCGACAACATCGTTTCCCGGGGTTATAAAACCGGCGGCGGGATAGATTTCATGCACAAACCCTCCGGGGAAATTATCGTATTCGAAACTGACATAACGTTGCGGTTTTTCGGCAGGTCTGGATGTTTGTTGCAAAATACAATACATGCCCGGCATGGAAGGCTGAAACAGTTCCACGGTCTTTTTCACGATGCCGGGATTAACTACCTCATAGGTAACCTTCACCGAAAGGTTGGCATCAAATTCAGGAATGTAGGAATCTCTTTTTAATGTGATACGGTTTTCATTTCCTTCCCACAGCTTTCCTTTCCAGCCAGGTAAATCTGCGGTAGTGCTCAGGTCAAGGTTGAACAACTGAAGGGAAAATTCTTCGGTGTTGGTTAACAGTAATTGTCCCCTATGATCAACACCCACAGTAAACCCATCCTTCTCATTTCCCAATACTTTCAGCAAAAGCGGTTGGGCAGAAAGTGTAAATGTAACAAGCACAAATACCACAAATAATAAAGAAAAGCGAAAGATAGTGTATGGGTTTTTCATTTTTTTCAGTATTCGGAAACTTAAAAAATTAAGCAGGTCTCTATCGAAAATTGTGATCCGATTTACCCCAAAAACATGGTTGTGTTAATCGCGATTATTTTATCATTAAAAACCTTTGTGTCGCGGTCATTGGATAGCAAAAATGCTTTTTTCAGTGGTTTGTTAAGCAGTTCTTCCAGCCCCATCAGATTTCTGGCGTCATGAGCAGTAATGCGATCCGCTTTTTTAATTTCAAATGCAAGGTAGTAATCCGGCATTTCAATCAGAAGATCAACCTCTTTCCCATCGTACGTTCGTAAATGATATGTTTGCACCTGAGCGCTGATTGTAGCAATTTGCTTATGAATTTCTGCGATTACCAGACTTTCAAACTCACCTCCTGTAATGCCGCCCTTTTTTTGAAGCACAGCCTGCACAACTCCATTATCCATATAATGGATCTTGGGCATTTTAGTCAATCTTTTACCCGGGTTTTTTGACCAGGCTGGCAAAACAATTGCCTGATAGCTTAATTCAAAATACCGCAGGTAGCGTTGAATGGTTTTTGAAGTTAGTCCCAATTGATTGGCTATCGCCGCGGCGTTTACCAGACTGGCTGTGTTTTCAGCAAGATAGCGTTGTAATTTTACAAAAGGTTCCAAATCGCGGAATGATGCCAAATCGCGGATATCACGCTCAAGATAGGTGCGAACATAGTTTTGAAGCCAAACATGTTTTTCTTCTGTCCCCATTTCCTCATCCGAAACAGCCGGGTAGGCCCCAAATTCAAGATAGTGTTCCCACGCTATCTGCTTTTCTGCCATTTTTTTATCCAATAGAAATGAGGGCAGAAATTCTCCTTCCTGTGTATTCATCAATATCTTCTGGAAAATGGAATCCTCTACCGGATCATTCCATGATTTTGTGCGTAATTCAGGCAAAGTCAGCGGGACAAACTCAATGATGATACATCTGCCAGCGAGACTTTCTTTTACTTTTTCAAGCAATAATAACTGGCTTGACCTCAGAAGGAAGTATTTAGGTGTCTCCCATTGGTCATAAACCGACTTTATACTTTCAATCAGGCCCGGCTCCTTTTGAACTTCATCAAGTATAGCTTTTGGGTAAAGTGCATTCCACTGGGAAGCGGCAAGCTGTGAATATCTTTCACGCATGATCGGGTCATCCACTGAAATATATTCATAATCGGGAAATAAATGTCTTATCAATGTGGTTTTGCCGGTCTGCCGCGCTCCGGTTAAAATGATGATTCGTCCTGTTTTCCATGCGTGACGTTGAACAATTAAATCCGCAATTTTTCTGTTTTTCATTTCCCGGATATTTTGAGCTCCTTTTTTTACAAAGATACATCATTGTCTGAAAAATCGACCCTCTATTCCATTTTTTACGCCAATATCTGGAATGCCATTCCATATATTACGCTAATCGGGACAATAGTATTCAAAAATCTTGTACATGTAATGTGAAAATATAATTATCTTTCTCAAAATAAGCATGATTAAGGTAATAAAATCAAAACATTATTTAGAACCATTTCAAATTAGCCTGTATTAATTATTCTCTATTGACTTCAGATTTATTGATGACGTATATTGGGGTTGTAAAATAACATATAAAAACGAAGATATAATGAGAGCCATTTTTAACGTCAAATCTTACCATCATAATATGATTTCAGGATATTCTATTAGATATCCACCTAAAAAGGTTTGATATTATTTTAATGCACATGTGGGAGTTAGCCGGTATAATAAACTCAATCACAAACATTATGTACTGTCAAAAGTATATAAAAAACACTTGGACAAATGAAAACAAAAACAAAATGGATAATTTTATTAATGATCTTTTTTCTTGGAACTGAATTTACTAATGCACAGACGAATTTTGTGCTTGGAGGTCATAATTTTCTAAAGCTAAATGGGACATTAAATGAATTAATTGATGGTGAATCAATAATTGTTGACACTTTGGATGTAATAATTAAATTTAAGTCGTCAAAAGAAACAGTTGGAAGTGATAAGCTGATAAGCCAATATGGCTTTACAAAGAAATATGTCTATCCCAATAATAGGTATAAATTTCATCTTCCTGAATCATCAAGTTTCCTAGATTCATATAACACTCTACTATCAATGGCAGAAATTGATTTTGTAAAATTAGGACATTTTAGGGAGGTTTCATATCTCTCAGATTTTATTATTCCTGATGATGAACATCACATTTTGCCATTGTATTGGGAATTGGAAAAAACCAGTATTTCATATTGGGAAAATACATGGGGTGATCCGCAACAATATGCTTGGTCATACTCAGTTGGGAATCCTAACATTATTGTTGCAATATTAGATGATGGATTAACATGGGCTGATGCTGATTTTACTCCTGACAACCAGCTAGGTTATGATTATTACAGTGACGATTACACTACAGAACCTGTTCTTGGACATGTTTCTCATGGTACAACTATGGCTTCAATTATAGCCGGTAAAACTGCTAATCAACATGGATTATGTGGTATTGCTGGTGGTTATGGACCAAGTAATGCACCGGTAACACTAATGATCCAGAGAGTTGCAAGTAAAAATGGCCTTGGCCAATATCTCTTAAAGACAATTGAAGTGCCACAAGCCATTTACGATGCAGTAGAAAAAGGCGCAAGAATTATCAATATGTCCTGGGGAGGGCAGGATTGGTTTGACGATGACATTAACGATGCGTTGGATCACGCCGTTTCTCATGATGTTATATTAATTGCAGCAGCTGGCAATGAAGGAGAAAGTTCTGTTTCCTGGCCTGCAAGTAAAGAGGAGGTCATAGCAGTTTCAGCTACTACAATTAATGACACAAGAGCTACATGGAATCCTCATTCTGGTTCAAATACTGGGATCGATACTGAAATTGCATTTCCTGGAATGAGTGTTGAAGTAACAAAACTTCCCCTAAGTACAATAACTGGCCCTGGGACCGGCACGTCTATTTCGAGTGCAATGGCTTCCGGTGTTGCTGCTTTAATGTTATCTGTTAATCCATGCCTTACTGCTGCTGAAGTACGTTCGATTTTAAGAGAAAGTTGCGAGCAGGTTGGACCATATGATTATAACAATGCAGATCCTGATAATCCAGGGCATTCAAATGAATTAGGGTATGGTAGAGTTAATGCTTTTACAGCAGTACGAATGGCTTTTTCTCACGATGATATTTTAATAACCGAGAACGAGGTTGTAAACTGGAATCAAAACCAAACGCTTACTGGTACGGTTACTATAAAAAGCAATGGTATTCTAAATATCGAAAATTGTGAAATTACTGCTCATCCTAATTCGAAAATCATTGTTGAACGCGGTGCTAAGCTGACTGTCAACAATGCTGTTTTAAAAAATTATTGTAATGCTCCCTGGCAAGGTATCGAAGTTCACGGAAATTCTTCAGCCAACCAATGGCCTGATGCCAACGGGAATTACCAACAAGGACGTGTTGTTCTAACTGATGCTGTTATAGAAAACGCTGTCCGAGCCCTTGACCTTTGGAATCCAGGTCATTACAGCCAAACAGGCGGTATTGTTCATGCTACCGGTACTACCTTTAGAAACAATGCCGAATCAGTTCATGCCCTGCTTTACCGAAATTCTCATCCTATAAATGAAAGGGAGATGGATTATAATTCATCTTTTAGTGATTGTAACTTCGAGATTACAGCGGATTACAATGGTACACATACTTTCTACAAACATGTGGATTTAAACCAGGTGAATGGTATTAAATTTAAAGGATGTGACTTTAGCTTATCTTCCGCTGCAAGCAATATTGCAAAATTTAATCAGGCCATTGCAGCCTACAGTGCCGGATTCAAGGTTGAAGCAATATGCATCAATCCCGGAATAGACACTTGTGATTACAATAGGAGCACTTTTACCGGCTTTTATTCTGCAATTTATGCAGGAAATGGCTCAAATCTGTCTTATACTTTCTCAGTTAACAGAGCAGATTTTACTAATAATTCAATCGGCATTGAGGTGAATAATGTTAAAAACCATTCCATTTTATTATGCAACTTCAAATTAGGGCCGAATACTGGTGATGCAGGCACCTGTAGTACATCAGGTGCTCCTTCATTTGGGATTGATATGGTGGAGAGCAATAGCTACATCATTGAAGAGAATAACTTCAGTAAAAATGAAGGTGCGCCTCAGGGGCTTTACGTTGGGATAAGGTGTAAAGACAGCAAAACATTGCTAGATGTTATTTACAGGAATAGTTTTAACGGTCTGAGCTATGGCAATTATGCTGAGGGTTTGAACCGAAGTGATCCTACAATTGACAATAATGGTCTTCAGTTTATGTGTAATTTCAACCAGAATAATGCCATTGATTTTATTGTTGCTAAAAAGGACGAATTTGATAGACCAATGATCCATACTTTTCAGGGATCCCTTGACCTTGAAGCTAAGAATACCTTTTCTGCTAATCCACTTCAGTATGGGCATTTCAGGAATAATGGCAGGCAGGTAATCAATTATTTCTACAACACAAATCCACCGCAGCATTACACACCTGTTTATATGGTTCCGGTTTATGTTACTACTGTTAACCAATGTCCTTCGAATTACGGAGGTAGTAACCCCAAAACCATAGTATTGAACGAAAGTCAGAAACTGCAGAAGGAGTTGGACTTTGCAAATAATTTGTCAGATTATAATAGTGTGAAGTTTCTGTTTGATAATTTGAAGGATGGGGGTGATACTGAAAGGTTAAAGCTGGAAGTTTCAAGTTCCTGGCCACAGGATATGTGGGAACTTAGGGCAAAACTACTTGGTGATTCACCGCATTTGTCAGAAGAAGTGTTAAAATTAGCTGCTGATAAAACCGATGTCTTGCCCGAGTCCGTATTATTTGAAATCCTTTCTGCCAATCCCGATGAATTGCGAAAAGAAACACTTATAGAATATCTCGAAAACAAGGAGCAACCACTGCCAGAATACATGATATCCATTCTGAAGCAACTGGCTGGTGGAATTACCTACAAAACCGTTCTTAAACAGGATATGGCAAAGTATGAAGCTGAAAAAGTAAAAGCTGCCAACGACCTTATCCGGTCAAGTCTCAATGATTCCTATTTGGATCTGGATTACCTGCGTAACTGGTATGATAATCTGAACAATCTGAATGCTGATTATGAAATTGTTGCTTCTTACCTAACCGAAAAGAACTACAGTGCTGCATCTGCCATGCTGGACGTTATACCCGCCGTTCGCAATCTGACAGGCAATGAACTCGATGAATTCAACGAATACAAGGGTCTTATTTTATGGCAAATTCAATTGATTCAGCAGGGGGAAGATATTACCTCCATTGACGATACTTCTTTTGAAATGCTTCTAGAAACAGCCGAAAACGGCGCAAGTCGTGCATCAATGATGGCCAGGGCATTGCTAGACTACGGACATGGCTTCCATTTTGAAAAATGTTTGTCCGGATCAGAAGGGGCATCGCTTAAAACCAGCTATGTGGATAAAGCTATTAATGAGAATGGTATTTCAATAAAAGCCAATCCCAACCCGGCAAGTTCATGGGTTGGCTTTGAATACGAACTTCCTTTTAATGTTAGTAAAGGAGAAATCCTGGTTACAGACATGCATGGAAGGACAATAGTTTCGTTCAAAGTAACGGGAAATGTCGGACAACAGGTATGGGATACCCGCCAGATTGAAAAGGGTATCTATATTTATACCCTTAAAGTCGGAAATATAAGCAAACAAGGCAAACTGGTAGTTCAATAATGTTTCATCTGGTTCATCCCGGATGTAACCGGGATGAACCATTTATTTATTTTAACCATGAAGAATATTATTTTCACAATATTTCTCATTTACTGTTGTCCCATCATTAATGCTCAGGACTATAAAATAGTTTGGCAGCAGTGTATTGGGGACGAGAAGAGTGTCTATTATTATTCAGTAACTCACATTCCTGATGGATACTTTCTTACTTTAGGAATTAATTCAGGAGAAGGAGTTACTAATTATCATGGAAGTGCTGATATTTGGGTTATAAGAACCGATTTACAGCACAACATAATATGGGAAAGATGTTATGGAGGATCAGATACCGATAATCCACGCAAAATTGTACCCATAACCGATACTACTTTCTATGTTTTTGGTTCTACCTGGTCTGTTGACGGGGATGTACATTCTGGCACTTATGGATTTAACGATGTTTGGGTAATAAAAATTAACGGACAGGGTGATATTTTGTGGGAGCAAACATATGGTTCACCATACTACGAAGAACCGAATGATCTTGTTGTAACCCCCGATGGCGGCTTTGTTTTTACCAATCGTGTGGGCAGCGACGGAGGGGATATCAGTCAGTATTTTGGACAGTATGATGTTTGGATGTGTAAATGTGATGCTGAAGGGAATATAGAATGGGAAAAAACATTGGGTAATGAGGGCTTAGATAATGGGGTATCTCTGATAATTAACCAGAACGGCAATATTGTAATGATTGGTGCGGTACAATGGCCCGGGGGTATGGTTACCTGCAATCCGCAAGGAGAAATAGGCAATGTATGGTTGGTTGAGCTTGATATGCAAGGTAATATTGTTTGGCAGGAATGTTATGGGGGAAGCTATTATGAAGGTGGAATGAAAATATTGGAGGTGAATAATGGGTATATCTTTGCTGCTTTCGCTCTTTCAAATGACGGGGATGTGTCCGGCCATCATGGCCCATCGGGGCCTGGTGGTACAGTAGATATTTGGATCGTTAAGATAGATCCCCAAGGCGAAATCATCTGGCAAAAATGTCTTGGAGGAACAGGGCATGAAGTCCCATATGCAATTTTTAATAGTAGTAACGGGGATATTCTGGTTTTTAGTCATACTACATCCAACGATGGTGATGTATCAGGCAACAATTCGAACCCGGGTAATTTTGATGTTTGGATTGCAAAACTTGATTCCAATGGGTTGCTGCTTCGTCAACAATGTTTTGGGAGCAGAGGTGATGAGTATGTGAATAATCATTCGGTATCCAAAATTAATGATTACAGGTATATTTTAGCGAGTGAAGCAAAGAGCAGCAGCGGGGATGTAATATGTAATTTGATTCCACTTGATACCGATTCCTGGTTTTTCGAGATAAAGGACTGCGATTTTTATGCCCCGGCCATTCCTGCACTTCCTGAAGGACCTGTAGAAGTATGTACTGTAACTACAATACAAAGCACATATAACACACAGCCAGCCGCTAATTCGCATGGTTATGTATGGGAGATAACGCCTGTTACTGCTGGCATTCTCGATCAGGATAGCACAATGGCAACAGTAATCTGGGATACAAGTTTTAAAGGTACTGCCGGTTTAAAGGTATTTAATTTTAACGATTGCGGCAGCAGTTCCTGGAGTGAAACCCTTGACATAAATGTTGAAACCTGCATTGGAATTAACGAAATGGAAGAGACTTTTGCCATAGTTTACCCAAATCCAACTCATGATTACGTAGTTTTTGAATTAAAAAAACCATTACCTTCGGGTAAGATTTTCATAAGTGATCTTACCGGCAGGCGGGTAGCTATAATTCCGATTACTGGCGAAAAATTGGTTTGGGATACCCGGGGATTACAAGCAGGTGTATATTTGTATACGTTGAATTGCACGAAGTACTTGAGGAGTGGAAAATTAATTTTGTCAAACCATTAAAAAAATGCTATGAAAAAATTTGTATTCCTTCCCCTTTTATTAATAACCATTTATACCTCTGCCCAGAATTTCGGGAATTACTACCCATACTGGGAAGAGGCTGTCGGAGATGTAGTAATTGCATACGACGATGGCTATGCAATACTGGGCTTCGCCAACAGTGGTGACATGGATAATTATTTATTTGTCCTACGTACTAATTTGAATGGCGATACATTGTGGTCAAAGCAGATTGATATAGGTAACACGGGAAGTTCTCTTGGATACATTAGTGCCTGCACACAAGATAATATGGGAAACCTCTATTTGGCTCCTAAATATTCTTATTCGGCCAACCTGATAAAGCTTTCGTATGATTTCGAAATAGTATGGTCGCGCATTTTTGCCCCTGAAATTGAAATAAAGCAACTTTTAATAAGCAAGGATAATAGTCTTTTGTTTACTGGTATAAATAGTTTGCAGGAGCATTGCTTATATAAATCTGATACAGCCGGAAATATAATATGGCAATCGGTGGCCTTAGCCCATTTTGGGTGGCAGTTTTCCCTCGCTTATTCGCCTGCAATCCTGGAAATGGATAACAATAATATTGTAATGGCATCTGTTCTTACTTCGATAATTGGTACTCCAATGTGTGATCTCTATACCTTCACACAGGACGGGGACACCATTTCTTCATCTCCAATGCCATGGATATTGACCGATATGGATACCGACGGAAATAAATTAATTGGAATAGCCCACACTGAAAGTGGTTCAGTTTATTGGGAAGATAATTTATTGGTGAATATTCTTCCGGATGGTACTTTACTTTCTGAAAAATCACTCATTTTTCACCCTTTGAGGGTCTCATTATATAGATTTGTCCGGAATACAGATAATCAATTCGTTGCAACCGGGGCTGTATCGTCTCCAACCATGCAAGAAACACAGATTATACTGCACGGTATGTCGTTAACGGGTGATAGTTTGTGGACTAATTTGTTCTTATCCTCCAGAGATACCTGGCCTAATGACATTGCATTATCAAATACACCAGGCTATGTTGTTACTGGATTTTTTAAAGATTCAAACGATAAAATTGCACCCTTCCTGTTAAAAACCGATTCACTGGGCAACATAAATACTTTAGGAATAAACAAGCCTAAAAACACATATCAATTTTCAGTTTATCCTAATCCGGCAAATAAATATGTGGTTTTTGATTTAAAGGAGGATCTTATCAGTAATAACTTAATACAACAAATAGTGTATATTACTGATGCATACGGCAGATTAGCGGATAAAATAATAATTGCCGGGGGAAAAACTGTCTGGGATACCAGCAATGTTACGTCAGGGGTATATCTCTACCATTTTTATGGTGGCACATGTATAAAATCAGGCAAGGTTTTGATTCTAAAATGAGAAAATCATTTGGGAAAGTCGTTATTGGGGCTTGGCAGGTTTCAAATTATATTTTTAGGTACCGCTCTGTCAGAACACCTTTGACCTCAACTTCTCTAATCCCGGGAAGAGGTCCGACGATTCGGGATCAAACCCTCACCTCACCAAAACCTTTCGCTGCACCATCTTCCCATTGCTCAACTTAATGCTGAGTACATATAAAGCTGATGCAATCTGCGAAACGTGAACACTTATCTTGCCACTGTCCATTTTAACAGGAGAAACAAACACTTCCCTTCCATCAAAAGCCAATAATGTAATTCCGGATATCTTCTCATTTCCGGTTAATTCAATTACAAAATCCCCGTTTGAAGGATTAGGATAAATTCGAGCCACCGGGTCATTCTCTTCAAATCCAAACGGTGTTGCCCACTGAGTTTTCAGCTTTTCAATCTGAGGAATGGAAATTTCCTTGTCCCACAACCTGAATTCATCCACACTTCCACGAAGAGAATAAAGCGTTTCTGTGTTATCCATGCGTCCGATGGTCAATGGCCTGGTGGAGGACTGAATCGTGCCCGAAAAGGGCTTAAAAGCATCCAAAACGCCATCCACATACAGTTCAAGAGAATAGCCGGTATAAAGCGCCGCAACATGATAGTAGCGGTTCAGCTCAATGGGCGCCGATCCGTCAAGATCCGATGTTCCGGTACTGGTTTTTACCGTCCAGCGTAAAAAGCCTTCCGGGGTAACCGACAGTTTCCAGCGCTGCTGCCAGGAGCCGTGTGAAACGATAAACCGTTCCGAACCAAACTGTTCCAGTTTTACCCAGCAGCTAAGGCTTACAGCGTCCTCAAAATTAAGGTCGGCATGGTTGTCGGTATAAATAATGTTTGAACCTGCGGTAAACCGGTAGGCTGCAGAGGCCATTCCGCGCGGATCTTCCGTTTTTATTGCCCCGCTTACGCTTGCATGAAAGCGGTCGGATATCATGTTCCGGTTATCCGTATCAAACGGATACCAGATCAGCGGCGTTTGCGTACCAAGGGTGGTGTCTTTTACCAGCAATCCCACGGAAATGGTTGTGGAGAGCTGATCCTGATTGGTCACGGTAACCGAAATGGTACCGGCTCCCGGAGTTCCCGGTGCCAGCCAGTTGACGGGATTCGCGTCCGTCTGATTCAGCGAGCCGGACGAAACGCTCCATTCGTATTCCAGCACTTCACCGGGCGCCGGATCAACGAGCGCGGTAAATGAATTCATTTCCCCGACGGCCGTATAAGGCGTTGCAGCCTGAATGCCATTTACCGCCGGAGGAGCCGGAATTCTGTCAACAACCTGAATGTGAAGCGTATCCTCGGCGGTTTGTCCGTTGGCAGTAATTCTGCATTTTAGAGCAACCACACCCACAAAGTCAGGTGCAGTCAACACGGCCTGCGACTGGTTCTGACCTTCAATCAGGACATCATCCAGAAACCACTCAAACTGAACCGGATGGCCCTGTACGGTATTTCCCGGCTCGCAATAAGCGGTGAATTCAGCATTGGTAATCACAGGATTCTGATCCGTTGAAAGTGCTTTTACGCGCAGATAATCTGAATAATCATACTGATAATGGTAATCGAGAATATCTTCTCCAACGTAAAGTTTTCCATTTCTGTCTTCCGGTATCAAGCCTGATTCATAAAAACGCACAAGCCTGACTTCTCCTGCCGGAATGGTCAATTGCACCGAGCCGCTATATGAAGATTGTGAAACGATTTCGGTTATGGCTTCATACATGCCGAAAGTACCCGAAGGCAGGTTAACCTGAACCTGTTTGCTGCTTGCCGTTGGGTTATAGTACAGGTAAGAAATCAGGTTATTATGGCCGTAAAAATCGGTCTTGTTCAGATCAATTTGAAGAATTTCAGGCACATTGGTTGTTTTGACCACGGCTGCCAGGTATCCCACACTCGATCCGCTATACAGCGAGAGATTGGTGGCTGCCCAACCGCCCCGGATGGCGTCGCCGGTGGCGAAGGGGGTTTTGCCGCCCCAAACTTCCTTCATCGATTCATACGGAATACAGGCTTCCGGATCGTTGGCCAACGCCCATGCGTACGAATCCTGTTTATCCTGAGGCAGGGCATTCCAATACATCAGCCGGCTGGCATTGGTAACATTCAGTATCCATTTGGCGATGGCTTTTGCGTAACGCTTATCGTATTTCGGCAAAGGCGCGAGTGCCGCGGCCTGCTGAAATCCGTTCATGATAAATGCATAATCGTTGCCGCCATCGTTGGCTTCACCGATTAATCCCGAGACATCGTAACCGCCCCAATTACCGATAATAGAGCCCCATCCGCGCAAAGCGCCGCGGTCGAAACACCAGTTAAGGAATTTCTGCAGCGGATAATTCGTGCCTTCCACAGCATTCATGCGGGCTGCAGCCAACGTTCCGTAGGGAAGCTGAAGTTCGTAGGAAGGATTGGTCTCCCAATCTGCCAAAAAATCCAGTGCAAGCTGGGCGCCTTCCATGTATTTTCTCTCACCCGTTTCTGTGTAAGCGTTGTAAAGCAGCCAGGCAATGCTTCCGGCCGATTCCGGTTCGGGCACACCGGTGGTAAGTGGCAATCCTGTCGCAAGGTTAAAGGCCCTGTAGTTCATGTATGGAACCGCCCAGGGAGTAGTACTGCCGCCAAGCTGATGAACCGCCCACAACCAGCGGTCGGCAACGGTGGTAAACTGACCGCTGAATTCTGGAGCGGCATCGGGATACAACGACTTAAGCTGATAAAAGTAAACATTGGGCATCATATCGTACCACCAGTCGCCGCCCGAGGTGGTGGAATAGTTATTCAGATAAACGTTCTGCCCGTTTTTGGAATTGAAAAAATCCTTTGTCTTCGCCACCCAGTTTATGCCGTTCTGGTTGCTTTTATCTACACCCGCCAGCGAAGCTCCGACGATGGCCGGCATGATGTTGATGGCTTCGGCCTGGTTCAGATGCGTGGATGCACCCACATAGGTATCGAGGAAAAGAGGTATGTTATCGGGATAGTTGAACTGGCCCTGCGAGCCAAAACGCCCCAGCGGCAGGTACTGCCCTGTTTTGGCAAGATCGAAAACGAAGCCGTCGTATGCCACGGTAACGGCATGCCAGTCCCTGATCTGCAAGGGCGAGGGCAGGTCGGGCATTTGCGCAATACGCGGGATATTCAGTTGTCCGCTCTGCGCCCAAAGGGGTGAGACAAACAACAGCAATGCTATATTCAGAATCAGTTTCTTCATGTCGGTATGTTTTGAAGGCACCGGTATCAGTACCTGTATATGACAAATCCGGATGTCCCGAGATCCGGGGTTCCGGCAAGGATTTCAGCCCCCCGCGGTAGTTTTACGGCTGCATCCAAATCCAGGGCAATCACAACACCTATCCGGTCGTTTCCGAGACGCCGGGTAAAAGTGAGCAGGTTTTTTTTCAGTTTAAGCCTCTCCATCGATCCGTACTGAAGTGTTTTTTCTCTGTTGCGAAGATGGATCAGCCCTTTGTGGGCATTCAGAATGGAATTTCCGTCCTTTTTCAAAGCTTCAACGTTCACTTCACCATAGTTTTCATGAACGCCAATCCAGGGTTTGCCGGTGGTAAATCCTGCGTTCAGGCTATTATCCCACTGCATCGGACTGCGCGATTTGTCCCTGTTGTGCCGGTTGCCCTCTTCCAGGGCTTCTTCCACGCTCTTTCCGGCTTCCAGCGCCAGGCGATAATGCGTTCTCCCCTGAACATCAACTATTTCTTCAGGACTTTTCGCGATTATGTTTTCCATTCCCAGCTCATCCCCAAAATAAACAAACGGGACGCCTTTTGCACTTAATATCAAAGCAGCAAGCGCTTTTGCCCTGTGAATGCTGCCACCGGCCAGCCGACTCATCGGGCGGGGATTGTCGTGGCTGCCGAAAAAAAGCGTAGGATAGCCGGGCATCTGCCTGTTCATCGACCGTAATTCGCTGTAAAGACGCCCGGGAGAAAATCCGGGAATGCTGCCGAAGTTAAAGTTGAATACCACATCCATCGTTTCGGGCGACTGGTACTTCCTAAGAATCTCCAGTTTATCGCTCCCCACCTCGCCTACGAGAAACCGGCCGGGATATTCATCCACTACCGACCGTATGCGTGCCATGGCAACTTTAATACCGGGCTGATCAATGTCGTAAATGTGCTGCTGACTGCCATCCTTCATAGGATTATCGCTGAGAATTCCGTCGGTGGTCAGAAAGTTGATTACATCCATACGGAAGCCATCAACGCCAAGGTCAAGCCAGAAGCGCAACACCCTGCTTATTTCTTCCGCAACCGCCGGATTGCCCCAGTTGAGGTCGGCCATGCGCACGTCGAACTTATGGTAATAGTACTGCAGGGTAACGCTGTCGTATTCCCATGCCTTTCCCCCGAAAAAGGATTCCCAGTTGTTGGGTTCATCCCTCCAGATATAATAATCCCGGTAAGGGTTATCGCGCGATTTGCGGGACTCCTGAAACCAACGGCAATCGGTGGAGGTATGGTTTACAACCATATCCATGATTACCCGGATGCCCCGGCGGTGAGCTTCATCCAAAAAGGTTTTAAAGTCGTTCAGGTCGCCGTACGAAGGATCGGTGCGGTAATAATCGGCTACATCGTATCCGTTGTCCACTTTCGGGGATTCCAGAAATGGCGTAAGCCATATGCCTTTGATACCCAGATCCTGAATGTAACCGAGACGGGAAGTCATGCCGGCAAAATCGCTGATGCCGTCCCCGTTGCTGTCCTGAAACGAGGGCATGTAAATCTGGTAAAATACCGTTTCTTTCCACCACTGTCCCGTATCCTGCGAAAGAACGGCAAGTGCGGGCAACTGCATCATCAGGAAAATGAGTATTGACTTTTTCATCGTAAATTCATCCTTATAAAAAGGAAGGCCCAACCTGCCTCCGGCAAACCGGTTCGGTTGGGCCAATCCTTCAAACACACTATATTAACCAACCAACCAATTACGGTTTTTCGTCGTTATAGAGTTTGGATACCTGTCCGTCGGTAAGTGCGATGTTGTAGATTTTCAGTTCATCGATTGCACCTTTGAAGTAACCGAGGTTTTCAGCGGTAGTCCACTCCATAAAGTTTGCAGCAAGTTCGGCATCGGTAGCAACACCACCAATGATGAATGGCTGGGCATTTTCAAGGGTCTGAAGCAGGGGTCCGATGTTTTTGTCGGTCTCTGTCCAGGTCTTGGTGAGGGTTCCGTCAACGTAGAATTTCAGCTCTTTGGTAGTTGCATTTACCGAAACCACAAGGTGGTTCCACTGTCCAACTTTCACGGAATTGTCGGTTTCGTTGTCGGCATCGATGATGCCTCCGTCGATTTTCTTGTAGGTGAAGAAAGGCTTTCCGCCTCCCTGGGTCTGCAGTTTATAGCCATTCCAGTAGTTCTGCGAAACAATGTAGTTGTGTTCATACAGTTCGTCGGGTTTTACCCAAACCGAAATGGTGAGGTTTGCAGGCAGGAATGAGTTGGTGAAGGGAACTTCAAGGTGAGCGCCTTTATTGAAATAAACGGCTTTGCCTTTCACACCGTCGGTCCAGCTGGGCATCATGGCATCGTTGCCAAGGATTACGGTATTGCCGCGGAAGAAGGTGGCAACGTGCTGGGTAGTGGAATAAGCGGTTGCAGTAGTTCCGGTTCCTTCATCAAAATTCCAGCCGGCATTCAGGTACAACGACTCATCAATATACCCGTACGCCTGTGAATTGAAGGTTCCCATTGCATTAGTCAGATTCACAACCAGGTTATTGATTTCAGTCTGAGTGAGTTTAGTGGCAGCTGCATCTTTTATTGTCTGAAGCGTTGCTTTAAACGCGTCAATGGCTGACTGCGGATAATCGGCTGTTGTGGCTGCAGCGGCAATGGCTTCAGCCTGAGCAATCAGCGCATTCAGTTCTGTTTTGTCGCCTTCTACGATGTCATCGTCGTCGTCCTTGCACGATCCGAGGATCAGGGCAGTACTTACGAAGAGCATAAGCAGCAGGGTGTGCAGTTTCATCAGGTTTTTCATTTTACTTTGGTTTTAGGGTTATTGATTAGGTTGATTAATTAATTGAAATTCAAGATTAAAAAGTCGTGTATGCCTTTCCGGGGATTACCCTTACGGGATGGCCTGATTGGCATCGGTTTCGGCTTGCGGTATCGGCTGATACCTTTTTGCTTCAAAGTTGAAATCGGTACCCAGCGCTGCCTCAGCAACGGCTCTGCCCCAGCGCATCAGATCGAAATAGCGGTGGAACTCCTGTGCCAGTTCGGTTCTTCGTTCCTTCTGAATGGCTGTACGCAGCTGATCCTTGCTCGAAGTGGTGACATCCGCCAGCAAATCGGCCGGTGCGTTTCCTTCGAAGCTGTTCCGGGCGCGCTGCCTTACCTTGTTAAGGTTTGCCCTTGCCGAGTCGGCATTATTCAGTTCGTTGAATGCCTCGGCTTTCATCAGCAACACATCGGCATAGCGCAGGTAGGTGTAGTTCAGATCCCCGTCGCCCTTCAGCGAGGAGGGAACCTCCGACAAGGGCTGCTGGTGCTTTTTGGTCAGAAAGCCCGTCGGCGACCACGAAGCGCTGAAGGTCTCTCCATTCAGCCAGGGCTGTCCGTCACGTCCGATACTGGCATCGAGGCGGGGATCGGCTTCTCCGGTGCCGCTAACCTCAAATGCATTCACCAGACTCTGGGTAGGGGCATTGAAATAATAACCTCCTTCAGCGGCAGGGGCAAACCACTGGTTCAGAGCATTTCCCGTAAAGGGATTCTGACCCGTGAGATGCTGAATTTCAAAAACGGCTTCTTTGCTGTTTTTAAACGCCACTTTAAAATTATCGGCATAATTGTCAAGCAACCCGTAAACTCCAATGTTTTCAAGCTGGTGGAAGTAGTTTACGGCTTCCTGCCACTTGTTCTGGTACAGGCTGACCTTTCCAAGCATGCCAAGTGCTGCTCCGCGGGTAATGCGCCCGGCATCTGCCGTACTATACGAATCCGGCAGTACTGCGGCGGCTTCGTTCAGGTCTTTTTCTATCTGCTGATAAATGGCAGGAACCTCACTCAGGGGAACATGAATGGTTGCCTGCGTAAGCTGAGGCAAAAGCTTCAGGGGTACCTTTCCGAAAACGTTAACCAGATTGAAATACGTATATGCCCTGATGAATTTGGCCTCCCCGATGATCCGGTTTTTTAGGGCTTCATCCATTTGCACGCCGGGAACATTGGCAATCACGTTATTGGCACGGGCAATAGCCTCATAGGCAAACATCCAGTAATTGTTGATGATTCCGTTGTTGGCATCGGCATAAAACTCGTCGATGTAGGTAATTTCTGCCTGGTCGCCGGGATTTCCGCCTTTTACCGCGTCATCGGAAGCCACATCGCCAAAAATCCACATAGCATTGTTAAAGCTGCTGAATGCAATGGCATTATATACCCCGTTGATGGCCTGCAGTGCCTGCTTGTCGTTCTGATAAAAGGTCTCTGAGGAAAAATCGCCTTTCAGGTCTTCCGTAAGAAAATCGGTACAGGATGCAACCGGAAGCAGCATCAGTAACGCTGCTGCCATCCGAACATAACGATATGCTTTGCTGCTCGTGTTGCCGTTATCGGTCTTTATATTGTAATTTCTTCTTGTCATGGCCTTTACGGATTAAAAGGTTATATCAATTCCCAGCATTATTGTCATTGCCGAAGGATAGGTACCCCAGTCGATGCCATTAGCCCTGTCGCCTTCCTCCTTTGAATTGTCGCTGACGGTCATTTCCGGATCAAGTCCCGGATAAGCCGTAAAGGTGAGCAGGTTGGTACCCGAAAGGTATACCCTTGCCTTTTCCATTTTCAGCCTTTCCAGCAGGTTATTGCTGAAGGTATATCCCACCTGCAGGTTTTTAAGCCTCAGATAGGATCCGTCTTCGAGGAAGCGGCTGGAAGGCCTGGCGTTGTTCGATTTGGCAGTCCATGCCGGTCTGGGCTGGGTGTTGGATGTTCCCTCCCCCGTCCAGCGCTCGTCGAAATAACGCTGCGTTACGGTAAATCCGCGGTAAAATCCTTCAATATCCTGGTTTACCTGCATGTAAATCTTATGTCCGAAGGCACCCTGGAAGAAGAGGTTTACATCAAATGCCTTGTAATAAGCGTTCAGGTTGATGCCCGTGGTGAACTTCGGTATGGCGCTGCCCATAAATACCCGGTCGTTGTTGTCAATCACCCCGTCACCGTTCTGATCTTTGAATTTAACGTCACCCGGACGGATGATTCCGCCCTCCGGAAGGGCAGACAGCAGCACTTCCGTTTCATTCTGGAAGATGCCTTCCATTTCGAGCAGGTAGAATGCACCTATGGGCTGTCCCACCTCGGTACGGGTGGCATTGATTCCCGATTCCACCCTTCCGCCAAACAGCGGAGCATCCAGTTCAAGCACTTCGTTGTGAAGGAATGCAACGTTTCCTCCAACCGAATAACCCCAATCCTTCATGTTTTTACGGTAGATGGCTTCCAGCTCCACCCCCGTATTCAGTACCGAGCCGCTGTTGATCCAGGCAGCATCGGCATTCCCGGTTGAAGGAGGATTGGGAGCCTTCACCAGCATATCGCCGGTGACTTTATAGAAATAGTCGATGGAGAATGCCAGGGCACCCTTCCATAATTCAGCATCAATACCTGCATTGTACTGATAACTGGTTTCCCATTTCAGTTTCTCGTTGCCAAGGGCCGTTTGTGCATAGCCTGAGCCTGTAACACCGCCAAAAGGATAGTTGAAATAGGGCGAAATACGGTCGCTGTATGCATACAGTCCTACATCCTGGTTTCCGATGGCTCCGTAGCCTGCCCTTAGTTTGAGGTTCTGCAGCCAGTCAACATCCTTCAGGAATTCTTCTTCCTTCAGAATCCATCCGGCAGAAGCCGAGAAAAACGTTCCCCATTTGTTGTCGCCGGTAAATCTCGAGGATCCATCCCTCCTAATGGTCCCCGAGAAGTAGTACCGGCCGTTGTATTCGTAATTGACACGACCGAAAAATGAAGCCAGAGTAGAACTGTATTCACTCTGTGAGGGTATCTTCTCACCCAGTCCGTTGCCGATAAATATCAGTTCTTCCTGCTGTACGGGAAAATCCATATCGCTTGAGTAGAGTCCCCGGCCATGATTCCGGATGGCCTCAAAACCGGCCATTGCCGAAAAGTTATGCTTTTCACCAAACGTAGTTTCGTAGTTCAAAAGATTGTTCACCGTCCAGTTGGCCATACGCTCATGACCGACACTCAGACTGTTCTTTGCGTTGATGCGGTTCAGTGTTCCCCAGGTGGGATTAAACCGGCGGCTGGTGGTATTCCGGTAATCCATACCCAGATTGGTGGTAAATTTTAGCTTGTCGGTGATGGCTGCCGTAAGAAATGCCTTGCCAAGGTAGCTGTCGTCCTTGCGGTTGTTGTCGTTATAATCGGCCATACCGATCGGGTTGTACCCGTCGCCAAGGTAGGAGTCAAAAATCTGTGCTCCGTAATATTCCGCCGGCCGGTCAACATAGGTGCCGTCGTCAAACTTTATGGGGATGGCCGGATTCCTGAAAAAGGCATACCTGATCACACTTCCTCCGTTACCACCCAGTCCGTCGCCGGAACTACCGATGATGTCGTTGTCCGAAAGCCCTGCCAGCATACTGACGCCAACCGTAAGCCAGGGACTTGCCTCCGTTGTTACATCCAGACGTGCGGTACCACGGGTATAACCTGTGTTTTTTATGATTCCCTGCTGATCGTAAAACGATGCCGATAAGAGGTAACTGGTTTTTTCACTTCCGCCGGAAACAGAAAACTCGTGCGAATTTACCGGGGCGGTCCGGAGCAGCTCATCCACATAGTTGATGTCCGAAAAACGGGCGGCATCCTCCATGCTTATAAGACTGCGCTGCAGCGTGGGCGAAAGGTATTTGTTGTCGTTAACCGCCGCTTCGTTATAAAGGGTAACATAGTCTTTTGTATTCACCATGGGGGTGAGACGTATCGCTTTCTGAATGCCGGTTTGTCCGCGGTAGGTTACAGTCGTTTTGCCGGCTTTTCCCTTTTTGGTGGTAATCAGTACCACCCCGTTGTTAGCGCGCGATCCGTAGATGGCGGCTGCCGAAGCATCCTTAAGTACCGTAATGTTTTCTATATCTCCCGGAGCAAGTATTTTCAGCGCATCGGCGGTTGCAATGCCGTCCACAATATACAGGGGAGCATTGCTCGAGTTGATGGAGCCCGTACCTCTGATTCTTACCGCAACGCCCTCACCGGGAGCACCGGTATTCTGGGTAACCTGAACCCCGGCAGCCCTCCCCTGAAGCGCCTGATCCACACCGGCAACCGGCATTCGGGTAAGCTCGGTATTGTCAACGCGGGTTACAGCTCCCAGTACGTTACGCTTTTTGGCGGTGCCATAACCGATTACTACCACCTCGTCGAGCATGGTCTGCTCAACCTCCATGCGCAAATTAATCATTGTACTGCTGCCAACGGTTTGCTCAACGGTTTTGTATCCGATGTATGAGAACACAATCACCGATGAAGCATTCAGCCTGTCGGATTCCAGACGGTAGCGGCCGTCAATATCAGTAGTAGTTCCCGTAGTGGTTCCCTTGATCTGTACCGTCACCCCGATCAGGGTCTCCCCTGTTTTCGAATCGGTAATGGTTCCCTGCACAACCTGCTGGGCCAGCATAGCGCCTGCCGACAGGATGATGGTAAATAGTAAAATCAGTTTTTTCATGTGTGCTTATTTTTAAAATAACACGATGTGGCAATCACAGTTTACCGGAAGGCAATTACCGAATCTCCGGCTTTTATTTTACGACCTTCGGTCTTCAGACGGATCCCGGAAGGAAGCTGCACCATAACCACAGCCTCACCGGCAGGTATTTCGATGACTCCGGTATTCTGAATATTCCTGGCTAAATAGGTGCGTGAAACGATGTCGAAGAGGTCGGACGAATCACCCGTGTTTATGCTGATGGTTCTGGCCTCGCCATAGGGATTGTAGATCAGGAAAACCGGATAATCATTAGATGCATAAAAATCGGTAGCGTTGCAATCAAGCATTAGAATTCCTTCAACATCCGTGGTATTTACAATCGCCCCGAATACCCCGGCAATGGATGTACTGTACAGGCTGAACATGGATTCTTCGGGCTGGCCCTCTACCCACTTGGGACCATCGCCAATGGCTACCGGACTTACGCCCGCCAGGGCAGGATTGTTCAGGTCATCCGTCTTCCGCACGCCTTCGTAACCAATGATTCCGTTGGTGATGTGTTTCTTTTCCGGCAGCCACTGATATTTATCTTCAATCTGATCGGGATAGAAAAGCCGCGAGGCATTCACTACGTTCAGCATATAGCGGCCAATAGCCCTGGCATACTGAGGTTCATACTTAACAAGCGGTACCAGAGGCCAGGCCATGGCTACCGAATTCATAAAGAAGCCGTAACCGCCGCCGTCGGTGATGCTGCCCTGCATCCCCGATACATCATAATCGCCCCATTTATCGGCAATAACACCCCATCCGTAACGGCCTTCCTTCGACTGGCAGCCGTCAAAAGTATGGTTCAGAAGGCGGGTTACATCATAATTGGTTCCCTTTTCGGCATTCAACCTTGCAGCGGTATAGGCGCCAAAAGGTTGCAGAATCTCATAAAAACGACTTTCCTTCTGATTAACCAACGCTTCTGTTGCGCGCTTGGCCCCTTCGAGGTAACGCTCGTCACCAAATTTCTGATAAGCTGAATAAAGAACATATGCATGACCACCGGCCGCATCCTGCTGCCATGGAATGTGGTTGCGCATCCCTTTCATCTGTGCGTAATCGAAATAGGAATAATCGTAATTGCCCTGAAGCACCGAATCGGCTTTGTAAAACTGCTCAGCCACCGTACGCTGAATGTTTTCGGTATTCTCAACGCCGGGAAACAATGCCGCCACTCCGTAATAAAGTACGTTGGGATATACATCGTACCACCAGTCGCGTCCGTAACCGCCACCAAGCATGGCAACCTGTGGATTGGTGTTGTTCATAACTATGTTCCAGCTGTTGTCGCTGTTGAAGTAGTTCTGCGACATCTTCACGAAATTATACCCGTGCTGGTTTGTTTTGTCGATCCCGAGCAAACCGGCACTTACCAGCGCATTCAGGGATGTGAGAGCTTCATGGAATTCCCCGTTGTTCCTGCCCGGCTGCTGACGCACATCCCCGATAACGGTATAAAGCCCGAAGGTTACCTGGTGGATGTTACGCCGGGAGCTGTCGAGCCAGATGTAGGGTGCATAGGGAGCAGTGGCGTTGAAATCGAATGCCAGACTGTCGAAATCCAAAGCTTTCTGTTTCCAGTCGATGATTTTCAGCGGCGAAGGGAGCTCCGGCATTTGTTCAATGCGGGGGATTGATGTTTGTGCAACGGGCTCTCCCGGATCGCCGGAACAGGAACTAAACCCGGCGGCAATAGCCATAGCCGCTACGATCCAAAGTTTATTTTTCATGTTTTTCAGCATAGGATTCTTTCATTATGTTTTTAGCCAGCGGAATGCTCAGCATCTGCAGCACCGCAACAATAATCAGCGCATAACGCAGCGCGAAGGTCTCCGAAACGGCATAGGCAAGAAATATAAACAGTCCCAGCCCGATTACCCTTCCGGCATAAAGTCCGAACTCGTGGTTCAGGATGTAAGCGTAATTGTTTCTGTTTTCTTTTTTCGATACCACGTCGATCACCTTCATCATGATCGGGTAGTAGGCCAGATCGTGCAGGGGCTGGAAAAATACCTTGCAAAGCACAAATACCATCACACCGAACATCGAAAGCTCAATTCCGTTCACAATGGTTCCGATAAGGAACAGGGTAATTCCAAATCCGAAAACCGTAATCCTGTGTTTGGGCTTGGTGAAACGGCCCAGCAGGTATATCAGGATGGCCGTAAGTCCGCCGCTGATGCCCTGTATCAGTCCGAGCGAGCCTTCCTGACCCACGTATTTCATGATCAGCATGGCCGGGGCAGTCACCAGGAAACCCTGTACCAGCCCTTTCAGCGCGGCCAATAGTATCTGCTTGTTCCACAAACGGTCGAAACGGAAGTAGAGAAAGTCTTTCTGTACGGGATTTTCAAACCTGCCCCGCGACAGGGAATAGGTTGCCAGAATGGTAATCAGGAAAACAACCAGGGTAACGATGCGGTACCCCTTGTACACATCAAAGGTGATGCCCATAAACTGCATGCCGTCAATGGATGCAAGCAGAACGCCAATCACCAGGGGAACGGCAATGTTGGATACGGTAAAGAAAAAGGATTCCAGTCCGAAAAAGTAGTTGCGGTTTTCATCGGCGGTGGAGGTCAAAGCCATCAGGTAACGGTTGGTCCAGAAGAATCCGGATGCCGCTCCGATCAGCGTTCCCGAAACAATCAGTCCCGGAAGGGCTATGTCCTTAACAAACATCATCCCAACCATGGCAATGCCGCTCAGCAGTATTCCGAAGCTGTAAAGATGTGCCACCTTAAACCGTTTCAGCAGAAATCCGTTGGTAAGGGAGGTTATGATGATGCCGGTGTACATGGCAACCTGAAATATGGCCACAAAGCTGGTATCGTCGAAGGAGCGCATGATGTAGGCCGCCATAAAAATCTCCACCACGGGCAGAACCAGCGCGTAGAGCATATTGGTGATCAGCAGCACCCGCATATTGCGGGGCATCGACAGGAAAAAGCGGTATTCGGCCGTCAGTTTGTTTTTCATGTTATACCGCTTGTTAGATCAGGGTGGAAAGTATTTCAGATACCGACAACGTAGCGCCGCAGATAACTTCATCGCTGGCACCGTAATACATGTAAACAGTGTCTCCGTCAACATAATGCCCGTTGGTAAATACCACATTTCCAAAGAAACCGGTTTGCTCGTAAGGCTGCAGGGGTTCCATAATGGGTTCGGTGCTGCGCGCCAGTACTTTGGTGGGATCGTTGATGTCGAGCAGCAGTGCTCCCAGACAATAACGATGGTCTTTGTTGGCACCGTGATAAATCTCAAGCCATCCTTTTTCGGTGCGGATGGGTGCGGCTCCGGCGCCAACACGGGCCGAATCCCACATCCCCGGACGAGAGGTGGCAATGCATTTGTGCCTGCCCCAGTGTATCCTGTCGGGCGATTCAGCCACCCAGATGTAATTGCCGCCCAGTTCGGGACTGCTTGGGCGGTGCAGGGCATAGTATTTCCCGTTGATTTTCTCCTCAAAGATAGCACAGTCCTTATTGTGGGGCGGAAAAATCATCCCCTCCCGGGTGAAATGCTTCCAGTCACTGGTGCGGATGAGACCGACACCAACGCCAAATTCGGAAACTTCGGTGAAGGTTAAGCTGAAGCCGTCCGGCATGGTTGCTACACGACAGTCTTCTATGCCGAAGGTCTCCAGCTCCCCTTTACCGAAAATGGGAGGATATCCTTCCGGTTCGTAAAAACGGATGCCGTCGTCGCTGCACACAAGTCGCAAATAGCTGAGTGTAGTCAGGTAATCTTTCTTTTTATAGTTGATTACCCGCGGATCGGAAGCATCGAGCTCGGGATCGTCTTTATCGAAACTCAGGATTTCAATCTCTCCTTTGCTGTTGTACACCGGAAAACTGATTTTACCCTCTACCTGTGCAGGCCGCTCGGCTACACGCAGCAACAGCCATACTTTACCGTCGTAGCGAAAAACTCCGGGATTAAGCAGACAGGTGATTTCCATTCCTTTGATGCCTGGCTTCAGATCGGCCGGGCGAAGCAGGGGATTCTGAGGAAAACGTTTTGCAATGTCCATATTATAAGGTGGTTTAATTTCTGAATATTCCGTTCTGAAACTCCTTTCCGGTCACACCCTGAATTTTCGCGCGCTCAGCAGAAATTCCATTTTTTAGCTACTCTCAAAATTACAATCGATTGCGGAAAAGGACGTCCGGCAGAGTCCGTATCTTGTCCGGCAGAGTCCGGAATGTGAAGAATATCAGTGAAAAGGGACGAGGGACGCTGAAGCAGAGACGAGGGACGCAAAAAGGGGACGAGGGACGGGTGCTGCCGGGATTATCGATTTTCAAAGCAACGGACAAGAGGACGGGAGGTTTGATTGGAACATCGCTTTTCAAAGCATTTGACAAGGGGACGGGGTGACGGGAAGACAAGGGGAGTACGGATTGCGGATTGCAGAATAAGGAGCATTTGGTGTCTGGGAAGTTGGGCTTTTCATATTGATCAGGGGACGAGGGACGCTGAAGAAGGGACGATTGACAGGTGATGCCGGGATTATCGATTTTCAAAGCAACGGACAAGAGGACGGGAGGTTTGATTGGAACATCGCTTTTCAAAGCATTTGACAAGGGGACGGGGCGACGGGGGGACAAGGGGAGTACGGATTGC
>Ga0228536_1000828_pt1 | contig 43683 bp, 35 predicted proteins | sample SJ1Smetagenome_FD_168611 | JGI IMG/M metagenome (GOLD analysis project Ga0228536, IMG submission 168611) | Enriched culture of PCE-dechlorinating microbial communities from Ithaca, New York, USA - SJ1.S | ecosystem: Engineered > Modeled > Simulated communities (microbial... > Unclassified...
TTTGACGTTTATACTAACTGTGACTGTTATGGTCATTGGAAGTTCCTTTCTTTTGTTTTTCAGTAAAAACTAATTGTATTGGAACTTCCTCTTTTTTTCCTTGATCACGGACTTTTGAAACGCATACCCCATAGACCTTGACCTACAAGGATATCCCCAAATATCGTATACTCAACTATCTGGAACAATTGATTCGAACCATGAGAGAACCTCCATCTTCTGCCGTTAAGACTGATTTCTGGCAGCGCCTTAGCAGAAATCGCATGCTTTTGACACTTTTGTCCGTATTGCTATTCCTGCTGATCTGGCAAGTGTTGGTACTGGCATTGAATTTACCGGGCTTTATTCTGCCCAGCCCTGCTGAAGTAGGCAGGAAATTTCTCGATGTACTCAGGACGGGTCTGCTATGGCGGCACTTTTCTGCCACACTTGGGGAAATCCTGCTGGGATTACTGTTTGGAGTCAGTGCAGCCACCCTCCTCGGCTACGCGCTTTTCAAATCCCCTTTGGCAGAACGCTTACTCTCCCCTTTTCTGGTGGGCAGTCAGTCCGTCCCCATGGCAGCCATCGCGCCTTTGCTGGTCATTTGGTTTGGACCGGGTTTGCTTAGCAAAGTCCTTATTTGCTCTCTGACCGTTTTCTTCCCGGTGCTGGTCAACACGCTGGTAGGTCTGAGGGATGTGCCGCCTGAGCTGCGCGAAGTGATGGAATCTCTCCGGGCAAGCCCCGCCCAGACACTGCGCTATCTCGAGATCCCTGCCGCACTGCCGGTCTTTCTTGGCGGGCTGCGCGTTGGGGCCAGCTTGTCGGTGATTGGCGCGATTGTGGGAGAGTTGGTAGCCTCGGACCGCGGTCTGGGCTTTCTGATCAACGTCGGGCGCGGTCAGTATGATACCGCCCTGGTATTCGTTGCCGTCATTTGCCTGGTTATACTTGCAGCCAGCCTATATGGCTTTGTGTTGCTGCTCGAAAATAGAGTTCTATCCTGGCAAACCTGGCGCAAGGAAGTTTAAGGAGAATTAAATGAAGCGGATAACCTTCCTCTTACTGATCCTTTGTTTGGCACTGACCGCGTGCAAAGCAGCCAGCCCAGAACCGGACATCACAAAAATCACGCTCAACCTGACCTACATTCCCAACGTCCAGTTTGCGCCGTTTTATGTCGCTATTGAAAAAGGTATTTTTGCCAAATATGGTCTGGAAGTGAGCCTGGCTTACGGCAACGAAGCCGACATGGTGGCTCTGGTAGGCTCGGACAATCAGCAGTTCATGATTGCTTCCGGCGAGCAGGTGCTGCTCAGCCGTGCCCAGGGACTGCCGGTAATTTCGGTGAGGGAATGGTACAAAGATTATCCAATTGGAGTTGCTTCCCTGAAAACCAGCCAGATCAGCCAGCCAGCCGACCTGCGCGGCAAGGTGATCGGTCTGCCTGGGCTTTACGGCGCGAATTATATCGGCTTTGAAGCACTGGCTGCCCACGCCGGCTTAGGAGATGCCGATTACGAGCTGCGATCGATCGGTTTCACGCAAGTGGAAGCACTGGTCACCGAACAGGTGGACGCAGTGGTAGTCTACCTGGCGAACGAACCCGTGCAACTGCGAGCCCGGGGTTATGAAATTGACCTGTTGCGCGTGGCAGACTCTCTCTCACTGGTTGGCAACTGCCTGGTAACAAACGAAAAATCGCTGAATGAGCGTTCAGAACTCGTCCAGGGGATGGTCAACGCCATGAATGAAGCCCTGGCAGTCACAGCTGCTGATCCGGAAATGGCCTATGAAGTCTGCCAGAAGTATGTTGAGAACCTGGCTGCAGATGATCCAATTCAAAAGCAGGTCCTGCTGGAATCGATCAAGATTTGGCAGCTCGAAACCGAGCCCGCAGAGTTGGAAGTTGAGCGTTGGGAGAATATGCAGACCGTTTTGCTCGAACTGGGTTTAATGACTAAGGAAATTAATGTCCGGGAGGCGTTCAGTGACGCTTTCACCCAGTGAGATAGCCTTGGAAGTAAATGACCTTGAGGTGTCCTTTGTGGACAGCGACGGCAGCCTGGAGGTTCTCGACAAAATCAGTTTTTCTATTGAGCGCAATGCTTTCGTGTGCATAGTGGGACCCTCGGGCGGTGGAAAAAGCACGCTTCTGCGAGCAGTAGCGGGTCTAATTCAGCCTACGGGAGGAAAAATACTGTTTCCTGGCGTGGCTGAGGACAAGGCGCAAACCGGATTAGTGTTCCAGAAGCCGAATTTACTCCCCTGGCGAACGCTCAGGGACAACATCAGCCTTCCACTCGAGATTGATCAGCGTCCTGAAGCAGAAATTTCAAGCTTAACCCAGGAGATGATTCGCCTGGTGGGGCTTGAGGGTTTTGAAAAGGCTTATCCCCATGAACTTTCCGGTGGGATGGCTCAGCGGGTGGCAATCGCGCGCTGCCTGGTGCAGGACCCGGAGATTTTGCTCCTGGATGAGCCCTTCGGTCAACTGGATGCGCTGACGCGGGAACGCATGGGTGATGAACTGCTCCGCATCTGGAATGAGCGGCGCAAGACTGTCCTGATGGTAACGCATTCCATCTCTGAGGCAATTTTCCTGGCTGATCGCGTGCTGGTGCTCACCTGCCGACCAGCGCGTTTGATCATGGACCTTCCCATCGAATTACCCCGTCCGCGTACAGATGCCATGCGCTATCTGCCGGAGTTCACCGAAGCCGCGCGTCTGCTGCACGCGCAGTTAAAGGACATAACAGCGCCTGCCTGTCAGTTGTAAAAGTCCTTTGTGGTATAGTTTTAGTCATCTCAAATATCCGGAGTGAACGATTGTGTATCTAGCTATTGAAGGTGTTATTGGTGTCGGAAAAACTTCCCTGGCGCGTCTGATTCATAAAGCCTTTGAGGCTAATTTGCTGCTGGAAGTCTTTGAGGAAAACCCTTTTCTTGGAAGTTTTTATGCCGACCGGCAGCGTTATGCCTTCCAAACCCAAATTTTCTTCCTGATGAGCCGCTATACCCATCAACACCAGGTAATTCCGAGCACCCTGGCGGCAGGTCGGAACCTTGTTTCGGATTACACCTTTGATAAAGACGCCCTCTTTGCCGGCATCAACCTGAGCGGAGATGAGCTCGATATTTATCATAAAGTTCACTTTGCCCTAGCGGATAAGATACCCCAACCCGATCTGTTGGTCTTCTTGCGTGCCAACACCGACACCCTGATGCACCGCATCGCTCATCGCGACCGCCCCTACGAACGCAGCATGGAACGCGCTTACATTCAGGAGCTTGCCGAAGCCTATGAGACTTTCATCAATCTGCCAAAATGGCAGCAGCATTTGCTGCCTATTGACACCGACGACCTCGATTTCATTGCCGATCCACAGGCGCTGCAGTACATAATCAACCGCATCCGCCAGGCGCTGCAGCTTGTGCCCTACCAGGAAAGTCTGCCCCTGACCGAATAAGGAGTTCTCATGCGTATCAACACGGAAATGCTCACCAAGACCGCTCGCGATCATGTTGCCAGGAGGCTGCGTCAGCCGAATGATATCGTTGCGGTTTACCTGACCGGATCCGTTATAAGCGAAGAGCCCCTGCTGGGCGGCACAACTGACATCGACATGGTCTTTGTCCACAAGGAATATCCCGCCCAATCTCGCGAAGTGCTGCGGGTGACTTATGAGGTTTCGCTCGATATCGAGCACCACCACCAGTCTTTCTACACCTACCACCGCCGCCTGCGGCAAAATCCCTGGATCGGCTTTTCACTCTGCAATCACGGCAACATTCTGCATGACACAGACCACTGGCTCGAATTTATCCAGGCAGGGGTAAGCTCCCAATTTGATACCCCCGAAAACACGCATGCGCGTGCTCTGAAATTCAGTGATACAGCTCGTCAGCAGTGGTTCGACCTCAACGATGAGCAGGAGGTCAACTTTCAGGATTGGGTCGACCTCTACTTCAAGAGTGTTGGTGCGGCCGCCAACAGCATCGCCGCCCTGAATGGACCGGCGCTGACTATCCGCCGCTTTATGACCACCTTCCCCGAAAGGGCTCAGGCGCTCGGGCAAGCCCATCTTTCCGGGGAACTTGCCAGGCTGATCGGCAATGACAAAATGAGCCTGGATATCTACCACGATTGGCGCCCAGCCTGGGAACTTGCCCTGCAAAGTGCCAGCGCCAGTCCTAATTGCCCGCCGAATCTCTCACGCCATCGCAAGGGATACTTCCTCAACGCTTGTGATGCCCTGGCGCAGGGCGACGCGCTGCACGCCGTGCTCTGGCCGATGCTGGAAACCTGGCGCCAGGCGGAGGGCGTGCTGGCAGATGATCCCGCCCAGCAGGAAACCTGGCTTCAATTCCTTTCCGCGCTTGATTTTGTCCCTGAGCACAAAGAAGACCTGCTGCAGGCTTTGGATCACTTTATCGACGCCGGCGATAACATTCTCACAGACTACCGCCAGAACTATGGGCTGTGAATAATCTGTGGATAAACAGCCTTTTTGCTGTGGAAATTCAGCGAAAAGTCTGTGGATTACCCGGGATGATTCCAGGAAATGCCGTGGATAATTCCGTGAGCAGCTGTGGATGAAAAATATCTTTAAATTTTTGATTTGGAACCCCTGTTGACAACAGCCAAATAAATCCAATTTATCCACAGTGATGTGTGGAGAGAAAAGAGTAGAGGTTTTATTCGTTCAGAATGGCTGTTTTCCGCTTCCAATCGGCGTTCTCCCCACTTTCAACAGCCCCTATTACTTATTACTACTTAAATGATTATTGATAATAAAGTTTAAATTTGCTGGGTAGACTTGCGCTATTGCAGTACTACACCTTTTTTATTTCTTCAAGAGCTTTAGCTTTGAAGAGATTTAAATCTGTTGGCAAAAGTATTTTGATCTTCCTTATTTCGTTCATATTCAGATTGTTTATATTTTGTCCCTTTTTTGAAAATACATACTCTCTAAACGTTTTGGACATTAACCGATAATAAAGTGCATAAGATAAATCTTCAGAAATTGGGCGAAGAATATTTAAGAATCCTCCAATTAATAGTTTGTCGTAATTTTCCAAAGAAATACAGATTTTCCCCAAGTGTTTTAGACTTCCACTGGACATGGCCATAATTAGGTCGAATTTCTTAATTTCGAGATTTGAGTCAAAAACAAAATCGTTTCTAAGATGAATCATTTTCTCGTTGAATTCAATTTTTCCGGTTCGCAAACTAAGATTACTTGCTGTTAAAACCCTGACTTCGCTCTCTTCAGGTACTTCGTCCCTATTTTTGTTGTAGAGTAAACCGCCAATAAGTTCAACTTTTTCTTCAGTTATTAATTCTTCAATTGAGGTCTCCACAGAATCAAAGCTATCTATAAAATCACCTGATGGTGAAATACTCACAACCTTCACTGTCTTACTTGCGATTAAGGCTGATGGATTCGATATATTGTATGAACTATCTTGAGAAAGAATAGATTTTGTTTCTCTAATTGTCAGATGTTTTGCCAATTCGCCAGAAGGAACCGCTTCAAAATTTCGATTAAAAGCACATCTGATATAGTGATCAACTTTTTCTGCATTATCCACATTGCTGTAGTCATACAACAAAGATTTTTGAAGTAAAGATAAACCTTCTCGCCCCCTTGCTTTTGAAAATCGGTAACCTAAAAAGAATTCCTGTCTCTTCTTTTCCCCAGAGAACACTAGGATAGTTTTGTTATCCTTGATAAGGAAAGCATTAACAAATTCCTTGAAATATTCACTTTCAATAAATTTGGCATCCAGGTTGCCAACTTTATAATTCGCGAGTAGATCTTTAAGTAACTTTTCAACCTGAGATTCGTGTTCATGATTTTTATACTTGATGAGCATTGCGTTTGATGCATTTTCAATTTCTTCAAAACTTCTCTTTCTAAAAAACATAATACAAGTAGCTGTACCTGTTGCCATAAACGCTTTTTCTCGAAGTTCAACAAGTGAGATAATTTCTGTGTAAAGTAATAGTAATTTTCTCGTGTTTGTATATACCAGGCGGTTATTATTTAATATAGACAAAGGCAAAATAATCCCAGCTGATCCATTTGCCTTTAATAACTGGATTGTTCGTTCAACAAAGAAACATTCAATTTCTGTGCTCTTTTGAGATACATACTTGTATGAGGAAAAATTAGTCTCCCCATTTTTTACATTGTTCAAGAAACCATCTACTGAAAACGGTGGATTTGACACAACAATATCAAATGATGAGATTGATGCTGTTGGGGTAGAGGACTTTAATTTTTGATTGTACTTTTCTGAATAATAAAAATCATCAAGTCCATCGCCGCTTAATACAAATGCGTCACCGTCTCCGTTTAGAAACATAGCAATTTTTGTCGTCTTGGCTAATCGGTGGTCTTTTTCAATTCCGTAAATGTAATCTCTTGCCCACAGATAATTGTTTTTACTGCTTTCAAAGTATCGTTTCTGTTGCCCAGATAATTTAGAATAGTCTATCGATGGAAATAGCAGATTAATTTCCTCGATGGCTTCTGTTAAAAAGTGACCTGCTCCACAAGCATAATCAATAACATGAGGCAGTATATATGGATCTTTTTGAGCGATCTTTTTTTTGATTATTGTTTGCAGGGGAAGAGATTTAAGAATAAATCTTGAGAGTGGAATAGGTGTGAAGAATTGTCCTGATTCTTGCTTTATGCCTGTATTCAATAAGTTTTCAAAAAACTCGCCGAGAAATTGATGCTTTGTTGAATATTTAATCCTATATTTTTGTAGCAACAAGACAACTTCAAAAAGAACGGAGGAATTCAAGAGGAATGTTTCATCGTTAAACACATCAATAAAAGAAAATTCCTTAATTGCGTATCTCTCGGATGATGAAAAATACTTAGTATCAATCTTCAACGAAAGATACTTTTCAACTGATTCTTTATATAGAGTGGATAGCCTTTCCAAAAGGATTTTTTCATCATCCCCAATTTTGATTTGAAAGTCTAATTCTTCCCCATCCCCCTTTATGTCTTCATCGTAAATTTTGCAGACAAATAGATTAAAAATAACATTGAACGCGTTTGATTTATCAGAAATGACATACTTGCGTAAAATTTCTGCGAACTCATTAAATATAGACCGCCCTGAATCCTTTGATAAGTCAATTAAGTCATTCTTTCGTAAATTGGTTCTCTTAACTTCGTAAGTTCCTAATAAAACATCAAAAATTCCATTATTGATAAAACTCTTATCCCAACTCTGAAAGATACTTACATTATCACCGTTCTTGTCAAGAACAAAAGTAAATACTTGTTCTGAAATATATTCGATAGCCCCATCTTCAATTTTTGATGTGTAAATTGCGATTACTTCGGCGGTTCTATCTTGCGTAAAATAAGAAAATATTTGTCCTCCATTATCTAAAACATTTGTTTTCTCAATTTGGTATTCCTTACCAAATGTTTTACACTCAATCATTCCCCAGCATTTGCCATCTTTAGAAATATAGACATCCAGCCGGCCCTTTTCCTTATGTCCCAGCTTGTATGTTTTTTCAAGTTCAATGTTTTCTGGCTTATACCCTTTCCTAAGAAGGCGAATCACGCACTCAAGCTGAACAATATTTTCTTCTTTAGAAAAATTACAGATATTTTGGTTATAGATCTTTATTTTTGTGCCGTAATCAATAAGTGAACTCGAAAGGTTATCCGGGTTAATAACAATTGTTAATGTGTAATCGTTAATAGTTAAGAAGAGTAGATTCTTTTGATTAGTGCTTTCTCTAAATCCCAATAAGAACAGCTTACTTTTCATTGTGATGACTTCCTTGACAATTTATTTATACACTTATATCAGTGTTTACTAGTTTTAGCCTACTTATTAACAGCACGTTTCAATAATCTCCAAGAAATGAGCACGAGGAGAGAGGCGCGTAAGACAAATCAAAATAAGGATCAGCGACAACTGGATGGAACGCAGAAACAGTTTCATAGGTGCATCTCCAGCGGTTTGGAATTATTTGTAAATTTTATCAGCTACTTGCTAAAACTTGTTATGATTAGGTCAGAGAGTCAATATGCGAAACCAAAAAACTTCAGCTGGTTCCAATTTGAGAATAGCCGTTGTGGTTCCGCAAGTGCGTGTGGCGGACGTGGCGTTCAATGCCGCGCAAATCCAAAACGCCCTGGCAAGCCTCAAAGCCAGCCATCCGAACTGGATCGTCTTCCCCCGCCTTTGCCTGACCGGGGCGAGCTGCGGGGATCTGATCCGCCAGAAATTGTTGCAAACAGCAGCACTGCAGGCATTGATGGAATTGGCTCCCCTGACCGCCGGCACACCCTCCAAAGTGCTGCTTGGGCTGCCCCTCGCAAATGGGGAGGATGTCTTTGAAGGGCTGGCGCTTCTCAGCGGTGGGCAGGTGGAAACATTGATGGTGGTCTCCTGGCCGGACAGCCCGGCTCTGAGCCCCTCAGTTCGCTTGCCGGAGCGTGCCCGGTTGAAATTAGCAGGCCTCTCTTTACCCATAAAAACCAAACACCCGTTCCTTTTCGAACAGACGGAAATTCTGCTTGGTCATCAACCTCCAGGCGCGGCAGGAGCTGATCTGCTGATCAATCTGATCAATCTGCCGGCTCTTGCGCCTGCTGATGATCTTCCACAGACCGCTTTTGATTTCACCGCCAGACAGGGCATAACCGTGATCTGTTCTACCGGTGCCAGCGAATCTACCACTGATCAGGTCTTCTCCGGAAAAGCTGAGATCTGGCAATCCGGACGCTGCCTGGCTGCCGCGCCGGAGCTTACTTTCGAAACCCAGATTATCCAGGCTGTCTGCGACCCAGATGAAAGTATTACGCCACCTTTTCGGATACCAGTGATTGAATACGAGCAGCCAGTTCGCTTTCCATTTATCAAATCGAAAGAGCCCGAAAAGCAATTCGCGCGGCTGCTGGAGATTCAATCTGCGGGCCTGATGCGGCGTCTGCTGCACACCCACCAAAGCAAGGTTATTCTGGGTGTGAGCGGCGGGGCAGACTCGAGCCATGCGCTGTTAGTCTGCTGCCGCGCTTTTGATCGCCTGAGTCTGGAGCGCAAGGATATCCTGGCAATCCAGATGCCCGGACCGGGCAGTAGCCATTCCTCCCGCGAACGCGCCACTTCTTTGGCAGACCTGGCGGGTGTCACGCAGCGCACAATCCCGATCGGTCCTGCTATTTTGGCGCACCTGCAAGATATCGGGCATCCTGAGGGTCTCCACGATGTAACCTTCGAGAATGCCCAGGCGCGCGAGCGCACCCAGATCCTGATGGACCTTGCCAACCAGCAGAACGCGCTGGTGGTGGGCACGGGCGACCTCTCCGAGATTGCGCTCGGCTGGAGCACTTTCAATGGCGACCACATGAGCATGTACAACGTCAACTGCGGTCTGCCAAAGACCCTGCTTTTGCGTTTGCTGGTATGGGCAGGAGGGTTCCTGTTCGGGCCGGCAGGCGAAACAATCGCCCAAAAGATCGCGCAGGCTCCCATCTCACCCGAGTTGCTGCCGTTGGACGAAACAGGCGAAAACTCCCAGAAAACTGAAGAGGTGCTCGGACCTTACGAACTGCATGACTTTTTTCTCTTTTATGCCATCAGCAGGCAAATGAGTCCTGATGAAGTCTTCAGGTATGCCGTGGAGTGTTTTCAGGGGGATTACACGCCTTCGCAAATTCTGTCTACCCTCAAAACCTTCTATCGCCGCTTCCTCAGCCAGCAGTTCAAACGCTCTGCCAGCCCGGACGGACCCCAACTGCTCGGGATCAGCCTTTCCCCTCGGGCTGGCTGGCGCATGCCCAGCGATGCCAGCAGTGCCCTGTGGCTTGAGGCGGTCGAAAAAATCCATATACCAGGAAAACATTCATGAAATCAGGCAAGCAACCTCTCCTCTTGGTCTTCGGCACTTCAGCCGATCCAATTCATGCAGGGCATGTTCGCCTGGTGACGGGTGCCGTGCGCGCCCTGCAAGCCCGGGGCGAACAGGTGGCAGAGGTGATGTTGATGCCGGTTTTCCGCCATCACAACTTGCAGGATGCGGCAAAGCGATCCCTCCCGCTTACTTTTGACCACCGTTTTGACCTCAGTCAGCTGGCAGCCGATGAGATCAAGCGAGAATTGGGGCATCAAGGCATGAAAGTCAGTGTCAGCCGATTGGAAGAAAGCCTGGCGCAAAGCTCCAACCGCCCAAACTTTACCTCCGAAACGCTGGCTTCTCTGCGACAGCAGATTGATCCACGGCTGAAGATTGCCTTTCTGATCGGCGTGGATAGCTTCAGCGGCGATGAGCCCAGCTTTGGGAAGTGGTTCCAGTGGGAGCGCCTGCTTGAGACCACCATGCTGGTCATCAGCCCAAGGCAGGGTTTTGAGCCCAATTTCGGCTACCTCCAGGAACTGGAGTATCAGGGTGCTGATTTGATCTATCTCGAAGAACTTTCAATCCCTGAAATATCCTCGCGGGAGGTCAGAGCCCGTCTGGAAGAAGGAGAGAACCCTGAATCCCTGGCGGCAGAGGGCATCATCAGCCCTGAGGCTGCCGCGTATATCCACGCGCACAACCTGATTCAGGTCTGGAACGCGCTCGACAGTCAGCAGCCACAATCCGTGGTGATGGAGGAAGATATGCAGGATGACGACCTGGAAACCAAGATCGGAAAACTCCTTTTCCAAAAGAAACTGACGCTTTCTCTGGCGGAAAGCTGCACAGGCGGGCTGATTGGTCATCGCCTGACGAATGTGCCCGGTTCTTCGGAATACTTCATGGGCGGAATCGTCTCCTATGCCTACTCAGCAAAGGTGAACCTGTTGGGAGTAAGCTGGGAGACTCTGAAACAGCATGGCGCGGTGAGCGCCGAGGTGGTGCGCGAGATGGCATTGGGCGCGCGAAGGGCTTTCAACACGGATATCGGTCTCTCGGTCAGCTGCATTGCCGGCCCGGGCGGCGCCACGCCCACCAAGCCGGTCGGCACATGCTGGTGCGGCATATCTTTTGGCGATCTCGACCGGCAATACCACTTCCTGCTTGAAGGCAACCGTCTCCAAGTCAAAGAACAGCTGGCGCAAAAAGCGCTTGAATCACTTTTGAGCTTATTGCAGGAACTCCCCTGACGATGACGGTCAGCAGTGCGTCTCAGCAGCAGTCACCAAACATAGCTGCCTCATCAGGCTCAGCTGCCAATCAACCGACCGTAGAGGACACCAAGGTCCACATTCCCGCTTTTATGCCTTTCTTCTGGTTGGGTCTGGCGGCGATTGCAGGCTCGCTCCTCTCGGATTGGTTAGGCTTTGGCTGGGGTATCTGGTTGGCTGGGGCTGCAGTGTGCCTGGTTTTGCTGCTTATCCTGCCAAGGCAAAAACCGCTGCGCAAGGTGCCGGCAACCATGCTGCTTTTTATCTGCTGCCTGAGCGCCATGCTGTACCAATTCACCCTCCCTGCAAACACAGATTCAGATATCCGCAGTTACATTGGCAAGGGGATCGTCAGTTTCAGTGGGACGGTTTCGGAACCCCCGGAAGCGTCCGGATCTTCTGTGCGCTACGTTATTTCAGCAGAAAGCCTGGAAAAAGAGAAAGGCAATACCCAGGCGGTTGAAGGAAAAGTGCTGGTTTCCCTTCCCCTGGGGTTTGATTTTACATATGGCGACCGACTGAAAGTGACTGGCGAGCTGATTGCTCCTCCGGCGGGTACGGGGGGATCCTGGCGTGATTATCTCAACCACCGCGGCATCTATACCTACAGTCAGTATGGGTGGGTATATCGATTGGAAAGCGGTGGCGGCAACCCTCTGTTCAGATTGCTATATGGTTTGCGGGATAAAGGCGCGCGCGTGATCGACACGATCTTCCCTGCTCCGGAAAATGCCTTGCTGCGTGGAATTTTGCTGGGGGATGAAAGCCAAATCTCTCCGCTGGCTCGTGAGGCATATTCCATCACAGGCACCAGTCACATCATCGCGATTTCGGGATTTAATATGGCGGTGCTGGCTGGCATTGTGGCGCATATGTTCACCCGCCGCCTTGGGGCGCAAAAGGGCAGCCTGTTAACCATCGTTGTGCTGCTGCTGTATACCATTTTGGTCGGGGCAGAAGCTTCCGTGATGCGGGCAGCTTTCATGGGGTCCTTCACTGTTATCGCCTCCGCGATCGCGCGGCGCGGCAACAGCCTTAACAATCTGGGACTGAGTGTTCTGTTGATGACGCTGATCAACCCGCACCTGCCCTGGGATGTCGGTTTCCAGCTTTCCGCAATGGCAACGCTTGGTTTGGCGCTGCTGATGACGCCTCTGCGCGCCAGGCTGACGCTCTGGATGAACGCGCGCGTTGGTGAGGAAGCCAGCGCCCGCTTCAGCAACTGGATCGGTGATTATCTCCTGGTTACGTTGGTGGCACAACTTTCAGTGCTGCCTTTGCTGCTCTATCACTTCAGAAGCTTTTCCTGGGTATTCCTGATCGCCAACCCTCTGATCTTGCCCGTTCAGCCTTTGGTTATGATCCTTGGACTGGCGGCGATGACGGTCGGCTTAGTGAGCCTCACGCTCGGTAAAATTCTCGCCTGGATCGCCTGGCCTTTTGCCGCTTTCACTAACCGGATGGTGTTCTGGCTCGCCAGCAGCTTTCCGCACCGGCTGCAGATTCCAAGGTTGGAGTTTTCCTGGGTGTTGCTGGCTTACCTGGTTCTGGCTATCCTCGTGCTTGGACTGCCGTGGCGGAAATGGCTGGGATTTCTGACCAAACCCGCCTTTATTTTAGTTGCGCTTGGCAGCCTCAGCCTGGCTTTGTGGGCGAGTGTGGCTGCGCTGCCGGATGGGCAGCTGCAGCTAACAATTTTTGGGCAGTCCGCCACACCCATGCTGCTGGTGCGCAACCCTGCAGGGCATTACATCCTGGTGAACGGGGAGTCTGAGCCCTCAATTTTGAGCGAACAGATCGAATCCTTGTTGCCTCCTTTCAGGCGAGAACTTGAAGTTGTGATCATTCCTGGTTGTCGGCAGGATCAGCTATCCGGTTTGTTTGGATTGACTCGGCAAGTGAAGGTTGGGCAGGTTTTGTGGGGTTGTGACCCTGAGGATCGGCATATCTCAAAACGGCTCTGGAGTTCCTTTGCCGATGAGGGCATTGCCCAAACACGCCTGACCGGCGATGAATCGCTCGACTTTCAACCAGGCAGTCTTAGCTTTAAGATGACAGACGAGAACTTACAAGCGCTGATCCTGGAGCAGGCTGGCTTTACTGGCTGGGTGATTTTTGAGGATCTGGAGGAACTTGTTCCAGCGGCATCGCTACTGGTGCAGCCCTGGCAGGAAGGACTGAGACAGTCGCAAGCGCAGGTGTGGGTGCTGACTGGCGGAGGTGAGCGCGAAGAGACTGCGAACGCCTTCTGGGCAGCTGATTATCATTGGTTGAGGGTGGAAACAAATGGTCAGAAGCTATGGCTAAGAAAAAACTAAAAAAAACAAAAAAAATTGTCAAGGCTAAATAGAAATGTCCAAAACAAAAAAATATACCTCTGGGGTCAGAATTGTGATAAAATTCACGAGTAATTTTAAAATATGAGAGGCGAAAAATAAATTATGTCGCTGCAAATTACGAATCAGGCAGATTACGCCCTCAGGGCGATGCTCTACCTCGCCCGATTGGGGTATGGCAAAAGAGCTCCGTCCAATGTTATTGCTGAAGAAATGAGTATGTCGCGCATTTTTCTCTCGCGCATCAATACCCAACTGGTGAACGCGCGTCTGATCACTACCTGGCGGGGCGCACGTGGGGGAGTATCTTTAACCAGGCCGCCCTCTGAGATTTCGGTCTATGATGTGCTGACTGCGGTGGATGGTCCAATTAGGTTAGTTGGGTGCATTGAAGACCCTGATTGCTGTCCGTTCTCGAACAAATGCCCACTTCGCATTTTTTGGGTCCAAACCGAACAAGTGCTGACTAATCAACTCAAGAGCACCTCTTTGCAGGATCTGATCGCTGATGAAAACGCTGAAGGTGCTGAATTTCTGAACGCGCTTCGTAAACAGCCTCAACAGATCGAATAACTCGCCTTAACCTACCTCTAAAAATGCCAGGTTTTGATTAAACCACCTGGCATTATGTTATAAAGTATTTAGTTTCGATTTCCCTCCAAGACTTTTTGGATATAAACGCATTTATTTCATCAAAGCTGCTCGCAAGGAGACAAAATGACTAAAAGAACATTGCGTTCGTGTCTATTAGGGCTTATTGCGCTGCTTTTGCTCACAAACTTGATGCAATCGGAAGGGGTGATCGCTAATTATGACTTACCAGAACAACAGGTTTTGATCGTGCATTATCAGAACCGTGATCAACTGGCTGGTCTGGCTAACCGCTATGATGTGGTTGAGGTCGATCCTGACAAACAGACTGTCAAAATCTTCAGCAACCAGATCACACGCGACGCCCTGGCTGCGGAAGGATTCAGCTGGTCCGTTGACCGCCCTTATACCGCCCTCATCAACGCTGAGGTCAAGCCGCTTGCCGGGCAAACCACGGGTATTCCGGGCTACCCTTGCTACCGCACAATTGCCGAGATCTATGCTTCTGCCGATACCCTGGCAGCAACCTATCCGGATCTGGTCGAATTGCTGGACATTGGCGACTCCTGGGAAAAGACGCAAAATCCGAATGCGGGCTGGGATATGGAGGTGCTTGTGTTGGGCAACCGAAATACGCCCTCAGTTCCGAAATCGGATGCCTTCTTCATGAGCGGCATCCATGCCCGCGAGTGGGCACCGCCGGAACTGAACCTGCGCCTGGCAGAATACCTGCTTGCAAACTACGAAACCAATGCCGATGTGAAGTGGCTGCTGGATTACAACCGCGTCCACCTGGTGCTGGTGACCAACCCGGACGGACGGGTTCAGGATGAAGCTAATCAAAGTTTGCTCTGGCGAAAAAACACCAACAATAACTACTGCGGTGGCACGGTCAGCAGAGGAGCAGACCTCAACCGCAATTATCCTTATCAATGGCAGATAATTTCAGGTGAATGTGACGAGACCTACTCCGGTCCAACGGCTGGTTCAGAACCCGAGACGGTGGCGATCACCAGTTATGTAAGCAGCATTTTCCCGGATCAGAAAGGCCCCAACCCGAACGACCCGGTCAACGAGTTGTTTGCGACAGGCATGTTCATTGACTTGCATAGCTACTCAGAGCTGGTGCTCTGGCCCTGGGGCTACACCTATGGCACGGCTCCAAATGACGCCAGTCTGCGGGTGATGAGCTACAAATTTGCCTACTATAACGATTATGACCCGCAAAAATCGACCGAGCTCTATCCAACCACCGGTTCGTCAGATGATTGGGCTTATGGTGAACTGGGTGTGCCAGGATTTTGTTTTGAAGTTGGTGATGCTTTCCACCAGAGCTGCAGCGTCTTTGAAAACGAGATCAACCCTGACAATCAGCAGGCTTTGCTTCGCGCGATCAAGATCGCCCGAAAACCCTACCGCCTTGCTTATGGTCCCGAAGTGACCAACCTGTCACTTCAAACCAATCCTGCCCAACCAGGAGAGAACCTGGTGGTCAATTACACCGCCGATGACACACTCTATAGCAGTTATGGTAGTGGGGTGCCTTCACAAAAGATAACTTCGATCCGCTACTCGATTGACAAGCCTTCCTGGATCGCCGGCTCCAACTATACAATTATCCCAGTAAATGCCCAATTGCCCTATCATTCCGGCACCTTCACCGCCCCCACCACCGGTCTGGCGTTTGGTCAGCACACGCTCTTCGTTGAATCGGTGGACGCGAGCGGCTTGTGGGGTGTCCCGACCGCCATATTCTTCACTATTTCAGATGAAGAGCCACCTGTGGCAGTAGCTGATAACTACACTACCGATGAGGACGTTGAGTTGGTAATAGCGGTTGCTGAAGGCGTCTTGGCCAATGACACTGACGATGGTCCTCTAACCGCTGTACTGGAGACAGATGTTGCCAACGGCACGCTGGTGTTGGCTGCGGACGGGTCCTTTACCTATATGCCTGATGCAGACTTTTTCCGTGAAGACAGCTTCACCTATAAAGCCTACGACGGCGAGTTATATTCTGAGGTAGTCACTGTGACCATAACGGTCAATGCAGGGGTACCAAATGAGTTTAACATTTACCTACCATTTATGTTGAAGTGACCCTGTTCGGATGGTAGGGTGGGTTGGCGTCATGGAATCCAAACCAACCTGTGCTTTGCGATAGGCAACCCACCATTGCGAACTCTGACATGCTGCTGGTGGGTTGGTTTTTAAATGCGTGTGTTATTCCAATTTCTGCTTACCCCAACCCACCCTACGCAGCTTACAGTATAAATTTTCTCAATCATCCAACAGCAAAACAATTCTTGATCAGCGAACGTCTTTAGAGCAACCTGCATCCTCCAACCATTTTCTGATTTGCTTGTAACCAGATCGAGGAAGTGAGCAATTAATTTAGCCTGAAAACACAGAAGCCGGCATACACCGGCTCCTGGACTACTACGAACAGATTTTTTACTTTTTCGCGATGGCGCGATAGACCAATAAAAGGATGATAGCGCCGACCACTGCAGCGATCAGGACCCCGAAGGTACCGGTAGTTGCCAGTCCGAGCAAGCCAAACAGCCAGCCGCCCAGTAAACCTCCCAGGACACCGGCAATAATTGCGCCGAGGATGCCGACTTTAACACCCGGAACTACCAAGTCTGCAAGCCAGCCAGCCAAGCCACCAACGATAATTGACCATAACCAACCTAAATCACTAAACATTTTTTGCTCCTTTTCTTACATAGATCCAATTTCTTTGTTGCATTCATGATATAGCTAAAAGGTTACAATGACAACCCAAAGCTTTGTACATGAATTTCCTGTTCATAATATTTAACACACTTGTTTATAATTAGTTCTGACTCTGCTTTCAGAGAAAGAAGAACTGACCAGAAGTAGACCTAACAACGGAAAGAGTTGAAGACATCGCATGGAAAAATTTATTGTCGTTGCAGGAAACATTGGCTCAGGCAAGACTACGCTCGTGGAGATCCTCAGTCAGCAATTGGGTTTCGCGCCGTTTTACGAACCGCACGAAGAGAATCCCTACCTGGCAGACTTTTATGAGGATATGGAGCGTTGGTCTTATCATTCCCAGGTCTATTTTCTCACCCGAAGACTAAAAATTCATAAAGAGTTGCTGCAGGTAGAGGGGTCTGCGGTTCAGGATCGCAGCGTTTATGAAGACGCTGAAATTTTTGCGCGCAACCTCTATTTACAGGGCGACCTGAGCCTGCGGGACTATTCCGTCTACCAGGATCTCTATCACATGCTTTCCGCGCTGCTTCCTCCACCGAACCTGATGGTGTACTTGCGCGCCTCGGTGGACACGCTGCAGCATCGCATTGCCAAACGGGGACGGGATTATGAAGCTGGAATTTCCGGGGAATACCTCACCCGCCTGAATGAACTTTATGAGGATTGGATGAATGCCTTCGACCAATGCCCGGTGCTGATCATCAATACTGATAACCTGGATTTGGTCTCCAGCCCCCAACATGTGGACCAGGTGGTACGCTGGGTGCAAGATAAGCTTACCGGGCGCACTGAAGTCAAACTCTAAGCCCTCTTCATTATTTGCTTGAACGCTACCATCGCGTTCAACACTCTTATCAACTACGCACGGCGGATTGGAAGCACCTAGAGGTTCTGGGTGAGGTTGTGTACAGTGCTTCCAATCGCGCCCTACGAAAAAATTTACTTGTAGGGCGAAATTGAGGGCACCGTGAATGATGTGATTGTTGAGCGTGTCGTGCCCTCAATCCGCCATTGGAAATCTGATCGGGAAACCTGACGAATTTATCCCAATTGCTTTGAGATCGTGGGGTCAACATCCTCGGGTAGCCTGGACACTCACGAAAACCAAGCATTTATCACTTGCAGATAGCCTCTGATATCTGAATTACCACAATAGATAAGCCAAAATCCACCTGGTGGTATCCACGAGGGCGTTTGTATGGGTACGCTCGTAGTGGTGGGAGCTATCCACGCCCGGACCGATCAGTGCCACGGCGGCATGCCCTCCGGCGCGCCAGTAAGCCTTGGCATCCGAGCTGTAGTGCAGGTAAATATCCACCTTCACCGGAATGTCGTAAGCCGCTGCCAGGTCGCGCAGTTTGTTTGAAAGCTCGTGGTGATACGGACCGCCGCCGTCCTTGACGCAGATGCTGGCGTGATATTCATCCGAAGCCTGTCCATCGCCAATGGCAGCCATGTCCACCGCTACCAGTTCTTCCAGGCTCACGGGGAAATCGCTGCTTCCTCCCAGCCCAACTTCTTCAAAATTGCTGAAGAGGATGCAGGTACTTTCGCGGGGCTTCAGGTTGTGATCGTGCAGGGTTTTTATGGCAGCCAAAAGGTTAGCCACAGCAGCTTTATCATCCAGGTGGCGCGATTTGACGAATCCATTAACCACTTCCACGCGTGGGTCAAAAGAGACAAAGTCGCCAACTTCGATGCCAAGCTCGCGCACCTCTGCGGCGCTTGAAACACGCGCGTCAAGGCGCACTTCCATGCTGGCGGCATCGCGTTTGTCGTCGCGCACGTTGTCGTAAACATGGACCGAGGCTTTGTGCGGCAGGAGACTTCCGCGCACTGTGCCATTTTCGCGGGTGTGAACCAGGCAATTCTCTCCCTCAATGCTTCCCCAGGCGAAGCCGCCCACATTGGTCAGCTCAAGCCTGCCGCTGGCTTTAATCTCGCGCACCATTCCTCCGAGTGTATCCACATGGGCGGTCAACCCGCGCGTGATTGGGGCGTCGGGATCGCCTTGCCCTGGCAGGAAGGCCAGCAGCGAGCCTTTGCGCGTCCACTGCGTGTGGATTTCCGGGAAGGCGGCAAGTTCCTTTTCCACCAGCGCGATCGCCTGGCTTGAAAACCCGGTCGGGCTGGGGGTGTTGAGCAGCCTGGTCAGAAAGTCGATCATGTAGGAGGTGTCGATGGCGGGTAAAGCGGGTTTTTGTTTCTGATTCATGCAAATGGCTCCTGGTTTCTATCAAATTTGTTAATCTCTTGCGTTGTCTGGTTGACTGGGTTTAAGCCAGAAACTCCTCATTATGTTCAAACGAGGCTAATTTTTGGCGCCAGTCCTGTGGGACTCGGCGCGATTTGTTTTCGGTGTGGTTGTATGCCACCATCACCACTTCCCCGCGGGCGAAGGCGGTCTCGCCATCGGCGCTTTCCACCTGGAACTGGAAACGCAAGCTCTTACCACCAACGTGGGCAGCGCGGATGCCAACCCGAACCTCATCATCAAACTGGATGGAAACTAAATAATCGATGTGCACCGAAGCAACCACCATGCCAAATCCGCCAGACATCGTGCCGTCCCAGATTCCTGTTGCGCGATAGTAGCCGGTGCGGGCGGTTTCGACATATTCCATGATGGCGACATTGTTGACGTGGAGCAGTGTGTCCAGGTCGGCATAGCGCACGTGGATCGGATGGTAATAGCTAAAGGCATTGGGATAAGCGGGTGTGAGTGAGGTCATGATCTGTGCTCCTGATGGAAATTATAGTCAAAACAAGCAAGTAAGGCTAAATTAAACCTTGTAAAGCTTGCTTTGACAGAAGTTTTGTCAAAAAAATGATAAAACTGCCTGAACAAGAAAGTTTTGTCAAATTTTTGACAAAACTTTTTGGGCTCGTGAGTGGACGCGTTGGTTAAGAATGTTTTCGATCAATCACACTCTCTTGCGAGTACAATATAGGCACCATGTCCGAAAATCCGCTCGCGCCCTGGATCGACACCATCATCGAAGGCAACTGCCTCGAGGTGCTGCCAACCCTGCCGGCAGACTCGGTGGACCTGATCTTCGCCGACCCACCTTACAATTTGCAGTTGCAAGGCGACCTCTGGCGTCCGAACGTCAGCAAGGTGGACGGGGTCACCGAGGATTGGGACAAATTCGAAAGCCTTGCAGCCTACGACGATTTCACGCGTAAGTGGCTCAGTGAGTGCCGGCGCGTGCTCAAACCCACTGGCACGCTGTGGGTGATCGGTTCTTATCACAATATCTACCGTGTGGGCAGCATCCTGCAGGACCTTGGCTACTGGATCCTGAACGACATCGTGTGGGTCAAGAGCAACCCCATGCCCAATTTCCGCGGCGTGCGTTTCACCAACGCTCACGAGACGCTCCTGTGGGCGCAAAAAGAACCTGGCGCGAAATACACCTTCAACTACCGTGCCATGAAAGCCTTGAATGACGACCTGCAGATGCGCTCGGATTGGTTCCTGCCGATTTGCACCGGCAAGGAGCGCCTGAAAGAAGACGGCAAAAAGGCGCACCCCTCTCAGAAGCCTGAGGCGCTGCTTTACCGCATACTGCTTGCCACAACCGAACCCGGGGATGTCGTGCTGGATCCCTTCTTTGGCACGGGGACCACCGGCGCTATGGCTAAGAAACTGCAAAGGCATTTTGTTGGCATCGAATTGGAGCCAAATTACATCCGCGTGGCACGCAAACGCCTGGAATCCGCGATGCAGCGCGAGTTTAACGCCCCGGTTTTCTTCACACCTGACCCGCGCAAGCGCCAGCGCGTGCCCTTTGGCACGCTGGTTGAACAGGGCTTTATCAACCCGGGCGACGCGCTGTTTTTTGGTGTTGAGGGGCAGCAGAAGGCCATTGTGCAGGCAGATGGATCAGTGGTGCTCAACGGGCATCGCGGCTCAATCCATGCTGTGGCGCGTGCCCTGCGCAACGGACCAGCCAACGGCTGGAGGGTATGGCACTTTTGGGATCCTGAGACCAACGCCCGCCAGCCAATCGATCTGCTGCGCGAACGCTATCTGGATCAGATCGTGGAACTTTAAGCGCCTTTTCTCACATTCAATCAAATAATCCCCACAATTTCTTGCAAAGTATCGAGATATACCATTAATAAACCTTCAGCCTGCTCCTAAGACCTAAAATACGGTCAACTAAAAGGAGTAATCATGAAATATTTACAAGCAAAACTAATATCTCTGGCACTGATAGCGCTGATGGCGCTGGGTGCTTGCACTTCAAATCCTTCCACTGTCGTCGAGGCCGAAGTCCCTGCCATACAAGCTGCTGACCCTAGCAGTTCGATTGACAGATCTCCTTCCGCCGATACCAGCCAAAGCTCCCCAGCCATTTCGTCCACCGGGCAGGCATCTGTCTCGGAAATTGAGCTGATTGAAACACATGAAACTGAAGCTGATTACACCTGGGATGAGGCAGAAGTGGTGGAAATCATTCTGGCAGACGATGCCAGCTCTGCTGTCAGCCAGGCGGTTAAGATCACAGGCAATCAGATCTCCATTACTGCCAGCGGAACTTACCGCCTGACTGGCAAGCTCAGCGACGGGCAGGTGCTGGTGGAATCAGAGGATGATGATGTGGTGAGGTTGATTCTTAGCGGTGTGGATATCAACAGCAGCAGCAGTGCGCCAATCTATCTCAAAGCGGCTGAAAAAGCGGTCATTGTCCTGGCTGATGGTACTCAGAATATTTTGACTGATACCGCGAACTACGTCTATGCCAGCGCGGATGAAGATGAACCCAAAGCGACTCTCTTTAGCAATGATGACCTGACAATCTATGGCAGTGGCATGTTGACTGTGATTGGGCAATACAATGACGCTATCAGCAGCGATGATGGAATTGTGATCAACGGGGCAAGCATCAACATTCAAGCGGTGGATGATGGGTTACGCGGCAAGGACTACCTGGTCATCAAAGACGCAAGCCTGGAGGTGGTCTCTGGCGGGGACGGTTTGAAATCCGATGACGACGATGCTGAAAAACCGGGTCAAATCCAAATTTCCGACAGCACACTGACCATCGATTCGCTTGGTGACGCAATTGCTGCTGAAGGGTCAGTAACTGTTTTGTCAGGAGATTTCACCATCGATTCAGGGGATTCTTCCTTTGATCCCAACAGCATGTCGGCAAAGGGTATCAAAGGATTGGTTTCGGTGGTGATTGAAGGCGGAACTTTCTTTATCGATGCCGTGGATGACGCGCTGCATTCTAATGGTGATATCACCATTAATAGCGGCAGTTTTACGATCGCCAGCGGGGATGATGGCATGCATGCTGACCTCTCGCTTACGATTAACGGAGGCGAAATAATGATCACAGAATCCTATGAAGGTCTTGAAGCCCAGGTGGTCACTCTCAACGGTGGAGAAATTACACTGACTGCATCTGATGATGGGATCAATTCTGCAGGTGGAGCGGATGGGTCAGGCATGAATGGTGGCTGGGGGATGCCGGGTGGCCAGGCGCCCTGGGAGCGGGATGGAGCTACGGGTGATTATTGGGTGATCATCAACGGCGGTAATATCTACGTGAATGCTGGTGGCGATGGCATTGATTCCAACGGCTCGATCGAAATGACTGGGGGCGTGCTGCTGGTGGACGGACCCACCATGAATGGCAATGGCCCGCTTGATTACATGGGCACCTTTAATATCAGCGGCGGCACCCTGGTGGCGGTGGGCAGCCTTGGCATGGCTCAGGCTCCAAGCACTTCCTCAACACAACCATCAATCTTTATCGGACTCAATCAGACCTTGCCGGCTTCGACGTTAATTCACTTGCAAACCGCTTCCGGACAGAGCGTGATGACCTATGCCCCCTCAAAGGAATACCAAAGCGTGCTCATCTCCTGCCCAGAGCTTGAAATAGGAGAAACTTATTCATTATTTACTGGGGGCTTCTCCAGCGGTGAGATTGATAATAATCTCTACCTTAACGGAGAGTATCAGCCAGGAACTGAACTTACCCAATTGACGGTTGTGTCGTCAGTTACCACCTATGGGGCTAACGCTGGTTCTGGAGGTCCAGGCTTCCCGGGTGGCGGCGGTGGACGACGACCCTAACTTTTCTTTGTGTCACTCCTCTCTTGCCGACGGTCACGCAATTTGCGTGACCGTCCGGTTTAATAGTTTTCTTATACAAGAAATAAACCTGATCATCAGAGGTCTTTGCTACTATTGAAATCGAGTTTAAGGAGAACATGATGGAACTCACAATGCTCAATACTAACAAAACCATTCCTGCAATTTCCTGTCAGCAGGACCCGCAAGCCCCCAACGCCCTGGTTAAACGGTTCGAGGACTTGGTGCAGACATACAAACCCTGCTTGTTGGAACACCTCGGAGAAACTGCGCTGATGAACCGTACGGATACCAAATTTGTGCTGCCACTGGACCTGGGGATGCGGATTCTGACTGAGATGAGGGCTCATTACCAGGTGCTTGAGATCAGTGGTAAGCGCCTGCAGCCATATAACACGCTTTACTTTGACACCCCCGACTACTACTTCTACCGGGAACATCTGCGCTGCCGTGCTGAGCGTTTCAAACTTCGCGTGCGTACCTACATGGTCAACGACCTCACCTTTCTTGAGGTTAAACAGCACACCAATAAGGGGCGAACGGTAAAGGAGCGTATCCAGCTCGACAGCCTCTGGCCTGTCCTGGACCCGGAAGCGCTTGGCTGGGCGGTGGAGCGTCTGCCAGAGGCTGCCTGGCCTTTAGAGCCGGTACTCAATAATCAGTTTTATCGTCTGCTCCTGATCAATCCTGGTGAAGCTGAAAGGATTACGCTGGACTTTGACCTGCAATTCATTGATCAATGTCGCCAAGTGAATGCGGGTCCATTGGTAGTCGCGGAAGTCAAACGCAAATCCTGCCACGAAGAGTCTGTTTTCATCAACTGGTTGCATTCCGCGCATCAACATCCATCCAGTTTTAGCAAATACTGTTTGGGTTTAGCTTTACTCAACCCGGATCTTAAAAGAAATCGATTAAAACCTAATCTTTTACAACTGCAGAAAATGCAGGGAATGAGGCATGCATGACATTAGTGACTGATTTTTTGTTTGGTTTTTTACTTAATCTGTTTGTTGCAATCATTGTGGTACGTTTTATCTACTACCCTCAAACACGTGACAAACACTACGTCTTCACTTTTCTGGCGTTTAATACCATCATCTATTTCGTCTTAAGTCTGATGGCTAACAGCGATCTGGGTATTGGCGTCGGTTTTGGCTTGTTCGCAATCTTTTCCGTGCTTCGCTACCGCACTGATCCAGTCCCGATCCGTGAAATGACCTATCTCTTTATCATTCTGGCGCTGCCGGTAATGAACTCCTCGGGTATGCTTCAGACGAACTGGGAACTCCTGATCATGGCAGACAGTCTGGTTATGCTCATTCTATGGCTGCTGGAAGAAGGTTGGGGTTTTCGCTACCATGCCTCTCAAAAAATCACTTATGAAAACATCGAACTGATCGTGCCCTCACGCAGGGAAGAACTGATCGCCGATCTCGAGCAGAGGACGGGTCAAAAAATCAGTTCAGTAACCATTGGCAACATCGATTTTCTGCATGACACCGCCACCCTGCAAGTGTTCTATCCCGAAAAATCAGCGCAAAACTGGGCAAAGGCGATTCCTGAACCGGTCAGGACTGATGAATATGACGAGGACTGAGGCCAGTCGTCAATGAAAGAAAGCTATAATCACACTATGAGCAGAAGGATTTTAGTTGTAGACGATACACGCAACGTGCAGCTGATGCTGGAGGAATATCTTCAAAACCAGGGTTATGAAATCTGCCTTGCGTACGATGGGGTTGAGGCAATGGATATCTTCCACGCGGGCGGTATCGACCTGATCTTGCTTGACATCATGATGCCCAACATGGACGGCTACATGTTCATCTCCAAACTTCGGACGGAGAGCAGCCTGCCCGTGATTATGATCACCGCCAAACAGCAGGAAGCGGATGTTGTTCGTGGTTTTGAACTGGGGGCGGATGATTACATCACCAAACCATTCCGCCTGCGCGAACTCCTGATGCGCATTCGGGCTGTCATGCGCCGTGCGGCGGTCAGCGATGAAGTCGCTGCGGTAATGAAGGTGCAAAACCTGACCCTTGACAGTGCCAGGCATGAAGTTCGAAAAGGTGGTGAACTGATAGACCTGACACCGCTCGAATTTGCCCTTCTGACTCTGCTAATGGGATCTGCCGGCAAAGTGGTTCGCCGGCAGGAAATCAGCCTGCGGCTGATGGATAACGGGTATGCCGGCTCTGAGGCAACCATCAAGATCCACATCCGCAATCTGCGCCAGAAACTCGGGGATAACTTGGCGGAGCCAACTTATATCGAAACCGTCTTTGGGGTGGGCTATCGGTTTTTGGAGGGTGAGTCTTGAAAAAGTCGCTCAAAACCCGCCTGATTTTGACCTATGCAGCGGTTGCCTTGGTGACCGTGTTGGTGGCGCTGCTGTTTGTTCGTTTCAGGTCCGGTCAATCCTTGCGCAACCTGATCGTCGACCAGCAGGTCGAGGAAATGTCAGGCATGGTCAAAGATTACTACACGAGCAAACAGGAAATGGATAGTTTTGTCTATTACTACCTGTCGACCATGATCCGCAGTGGTGCCGATTCGCCGTTCTCGCCGCCACCAAGGGATTCCAGTCCAGAAGATATTCGTGGAATTCAGGGTTTGGTGGATGGCGACGGGAAAACTCTTCTGCCCATGCAAAATCTGCCTGTGGGAGTTTATGTGCCAGAGCAATGGCTGGATGGCGCTCGTGAAGTAGAAGTGGATGGGGTAACAGTAGCCTGGATACTGATCGATGAGAAAAGCCTGGAACTAAGCAAGTCCGAACAAATGTTTATGGAACAGGTAAACCTGGCGATTGCGATCGCGGCAGGCACAGGCATTTTGATTGCAGTCATCATCGGCATGATGCTGGCTGCGGGCATCCTCAAACCCATTCGCAGGCTGACAGTTGCTTCTGAGCAGATGGCACAGGGGGCTTTGGGTCAGCAGGTGGATGTGACATCGAATGATGAAATTGGGCGCCTGGGTGAGAGCTTTAACCGTATGAGCACAGATCTTGCGCGCGCGGACGCCGAGCGCAAACGGCTCACGGCAGACATCACTCACGATCTCAGTACGCCGCTCCAGATCATTTCAGGATACATTGAAATGTATGAGAACGGAGACGTCAGCCTCAACCCGCAACAGCTCGGCATCATCAAAACTGAGTTGGAAAACCTAAGACGGCTGGTGGGAGATCTGACGGTGCTTAATCAGGCTGAAGGGGGTGGGGTTGAAATTCTTCTGAGCGCTGTCGCACCAAACCAACTGCTCGAACAAATTGCCCAGGCTTACCAACCAATAGCCAGCCAGCAGGGGGTTGATCTGCGCCTTGATCTGGACGAAAACCCCGCCTTGATCAACGTAGACGAGCGGCGCATGCTGCAGGTGTTGAAGAATCTGATGGAAAACGCGCTTCGTCACACGCCGCCAGGAGGCTCGGTGACACTCACCAGTAAAGTTGGTGAGCAGGTTGAGCTGAGCGTTGCTGACACCGGCGATGGCATTGACATAGAAGACCTGCCCCTGATTTTTGAGCGGTTCTACCAGGCGGATAAAGCCCGCACTGGCTCAAAAGGCAAGATGGGTCTGGGCCTTGCGATCTGCAAAGCCCTGGTGGAATTGCAGGGGGCGTCGATCAAGGCTGAATCGCAGGGACCCGGGCAGGGAACACGAATAACGATCACAATCCAAAAAATCTGACAACCTGCTTCAGGGTCAGTTCGTTCAATTGACACAATTCCCTGGGAGCGATTATCAAGGTGTGTACGCAAATATCGCGCAAGAGGGCTCTCTTGGGTTATCATAGAGCGAACAAAATACTAAGAAAAGGACCTTCTATGAGCGAAAATATTCCCACTTATTCCCAATCAGGCTGGAAGTTGAACGAACTCTTTGCGAGTTTTTCAGACCCGGCCATCAATCAAACCTATCAGGACCTTGAAACACGCGTAGAAAAATTTGTCAGCCAGCGCGAAGAACTGAAGCCCCAGATCAGCAGCGAAAAATTCCTGCAGCTGGTACGTGAGCAGGAAGAAATGTCCAGGCTTGCCTATCGCCTTTATGGCTTTGCCTCGCTGAGTTTCTCCGCCAACACCCAGGATCAAACCGCACAGATCAACATCGCCCGCTTCCAGCAGTTCCAGGCCGAGATGGAAAACCGCACCATGTTTTTCAGTTTGTGGTGGAAAGCGCTGGATGACGAAAATGCCGCCCGTTTGCTGGATGTCAGTGGGGATTACCGCTATTGGCTGGAGCAGATGCGCAACTTCAAGCCCTACACTCTCAGCGAGCCGGAAGAAAAGGTGATCAATATCAAGAATGTCACCGGTCGTTCCGCCCATGACATGTTGTACGATTCAATCACCAACCGCTATGTTTTCAAAATTGAGATCAATGGCGAGGAAAAAGAATTGACCCGCGGTGAGCTGATGGCGCTGGTGCGCACAGCGGACCCGGACCTGCGCGCCAGGGCATACCAGGAACTCTACCGCGTCTATGGTGAGGATGCGCCAATCCTGGGGCAGATCTATCAGAACATTGTGCGCGACTGGAAAAACGAAAACGTGACTCTGCGCGGATTTGCCAGCCCGATTTCGGTGCGCAACACCATCAATAACCTGCCCGATGAGGTGATCGATACCCTGCTTGAGGTGGCGCGTAAGAATATCGGCATCTTCCAGCGCTACTTCCGCCTGAAAGCCCAAAAACTCGGCATGGAAAAACTGCGCCGCTATGATATTTATGCGCCTCTGGCAGAGTCCGATAAGCGCTACTCTTTCCAGGAAGCCGCTGATCTGACCTTTGAAGCCTATGAGCGCTTCGATTCCAAATTTGCCCGCTTGGCAAAACGTGTTTTTGACGAAGGTCATGTGGATAGCGAAGTCCGCAAGGGCAAAATGGGCGGTGCTTTCTGCTCCACGCTTGGACCGGATCTAACCCCGTGGGTGCTGCTCAATTACCAGGGCAAATCGGACGACGTTTCCACCATGGCGCACGAACTGGGGCATGCTGTGCACTCTATGATGGCTGAAGAGCATAGTATCTTCACCCAGCATGCGTGTTTACCCCTGGCAGAGACAGCTTCAACCTTTGGTGAAATGACCCTTACGGATCTGATGCTCGAACGCGAGAGTGACGAAAGTGTCAAGCAGGATATCCTCTTTGGGCAGCTCGATGACGCTTTCGCGACCATCATTCGCCAGATTTATTTTGCACTGTTTGAGCGTGAAGCGCACGGGATGATCGCCAATAACGCCTCCGTGGACGAGCTGAACGAAGCCTACCTGGCGAATCTGAAGGAAGAATTTGGCGACGCGGTCGAGGTTTCAGACGAGTTCAAGTATGAGTGGGTCTCCATCCCGCATATTTACGGCACACCCTTCTATGTTTACGCCTATGCCTTTGGGCAGCTGCTGGTTTTTGCCCTCTACAAGCGCTATAAGGAAGAAGGCGAAAGCTTCAAACCCAAGTACATGCGCATCCTCTCGGCTGGCGGTTCCCTGGCGCCGATTGCGCTGCTGGCCGAATCCGGCATGGATGTCACCAAGGCCGAATTCTGGCAAGGCGGCTTTGATGTGATTGATGGCATGGTAATGAGGTTGGAAAGCTTGTAGTTTTAACTTTGAAATTGACAAAGGCATTCTCAGTTGAGAGCGCCTTCAAACAGAAAAGGCCGCGTGTTGTATTCGACGCTCAACCTTTTTGTTTTCGGGAATCGGAAAAGTCGCCCGAAAGGCTCCCTTGTGTAAAGGGAGCTGTCAGCCGTCAGGCTGACTGAGGGATTGTTCGCAGGCGGCATCAATGTACTCACATACGCCGCGAAAGTTCCTGCTGACTTCGTTGTTGGGAATCCGCAAGACTCTCAGACCATAGCCTTCCAGAAATGCTGTGCGCTCTGCGTCTCTTGCCATATTCTCTTTTTCGAAATGCTGAGAACCGTCCAGTTCGATAACCAGTTTTGCTTCCGCACTGTAAAAGTCGACAATGTATTTCCCCAACACTTTCTGACGAGAGAAACGAACTGGATAAGAACGTACGAAGTCGTACCACAAATGCCGTTCTTCTTTGGTCATTTCTTTTCGCAGCTGTCTTGCGAAAGGAACCAACTCCTTGTTATGTTTACGCCGCATAACAATCCCTCCGTCACGGCTTTGCCGTGCCACCTCCCTTTACACAAGGGAGGCTTCAGTTTTACCTACTCAAACACGCCCGCTTCGACGTAGTAGCGCACGCCATCCTTGCTGGCAAAGAAGGCAACCATGTTCTCATAACGAGATGGGTTATATACACTAAAACCACAGCAGTAGTAGTGGGCGATCTCATCAAACCCGAGCATGACCTCTTCATCAGCATAGTTCAATCCGTACTCGTTGCCTTTTCTGAAAAAGAAAAATGGTTCGCCAGCCATCACCTGGAAACCGAAGGTTTCGTCGTAGCTAAATAGTTCGCTTAATGACTCCCCGCTCCTGAAGATCTCACCGTTCGCTGTAACCCATATGTTATTTCCTTCAACCGATCCAGTAATATGTTCCATCTCCATATACCAGTATTCCTGATGCGTAGTAAGACCTTGTCGTGGGTCCATCGCCGCTGAATAACTTATATCACCTGCTGGTACGCGGAGAATCAACTCATCATCCAGCCTAACCTCAACGGTAGCTATGGTGTTTTCGATAACTGTTCCTGTGCTGAGCACCTTGCCTTCGAAGAGTTGCGAGTCAATCTGATAAGGAATGATGTCCTTGCGTTCAGCTTTATGTCTTTTGAACACCCACGCGGGCAAAGAAGTGACTGGTCGGCCATTATAGTGCTCATTATCTGGCCAGGAACCGTCCTGCAACTCGAAAGCCTCAATGGTGAGACCCGCCCCGGAAAGGTCCAACATCTCTAGATCGAAGGCAGAAAAAAGACCTAGCTCGACGTAATAATTCGTCTCTCCCTTGCTTGCAAAAAATGTGACCATCGTGAGATAGGATAGGGGGTTAAAAGCTGCCCCGCTGCAACAGGCGTAATGCCACACGCTATCAAAACCGAGCATGCTTACTTCACCGTCGTAATGAATCCCAATCTCTTCGTTCTTGGAGAAGAAATAAAACGGCTTATCATCCAGGGGTTGAAAACCAAAGCTTTCATCGTAGCTATATTGCTCATTGAGCGAGACACCATTCAAAAAAATCTCGCCCTTTGCATAGCTGGCTATATTGTTGTCATCATCTTCATTATCAGTGTGTGCCACTTCAACGTACCAGTCATTGCCTATCACCCAGGTCCCCCGCAGGTTGTTCACCGGGCCGGGGTCCCCACAATCGATGGAAAGCACTTCTTCATCATCGAGTTTGACGACCACGAGCATTTTTTCATCAACAAATTTTTCAGCAGCTGTCAACTGACGGCCATTGACTGGTGGCGGAGAGAAAGGTTGTGCAAATACGTCCCGCAGCGGGCGGCGGTTTTTGAGGATTTCGCTGGAAGGTCCAGCTGTGGTGTTAAATGTCCTACCTTCATCTGGTCGTGGTTGAAACATGGCGAACTCATAGACTTCCATGGTCAGGTCGCCTATTTGGGCAACTATAGGACCAGGAACATGAGTAGGAGTCGTGATAATTCGATTCATATCGCTGCCTGCAGTCTCTGTCACTGGGATTGAGGTCGGGAGAAGGGTCTGGGTAGGTTGAATGTCGGGGATTTGCGTGACGACACAGGCTGATAACAAGAGCAAGGGAACAAATAAGCAGTACAAATTCCGTTTTGTTTTCATCGTTTCTTCCTTTCAGTTCGGAATAGGTGAACACCGATGCTTTGATTGTAATACACAACAGAAACCCTGATCGTACCGACGTCCTCAACGAGCACGGGGGTTAGCAGAAGGCTCCCAGCTTTGTGTGGCAAAAATGACCCGTCGGTCAATTTGCGTGCTCTGTCCGGAGACCAGCGCAATCTAGCAATCCGATCGGGTGGTCTGTACCCATCGGGTAGGCTTCGCACTCATGAGACCTTTGCGAGCAGAAAGAGACATTTGGGGTAATTCGTGAGAGACATTTGAGGTCGCAATCTTTCCTTACTCAAACACACCCGCTTCGACGTAATAGCGCTTACCCTCACGGCTGGCGAAGAAGGCAACCATGTTCTCGTAATGCCATGGGTTGTAGAGGCTAAAACCGCAGCAATAGTGGTGGGCAACTTCATCAAAACCGAGCATTACTTCCTCCTCGGCGTAGTTTAATCCAAACTCCCCATCTTTTTTGAAGAAGTAGAAGGGCTCGCCGGCTAAGATCTGGAAACCGAATGTTTCGTCGTAACCAAACAACTGGCTGAGCGAATCACCACTCCTAAAAATTTCCCCCAGGGTGATGCCTTTGAAGATATTTCCATCAGTTTCATACGCGACATGCGCCATCTCCATGTACCAGTGCTCCCCATGCACCCAAACGCCAAAAACCGGATCCATACCGGCAGAATGTGTCAAATCTCCTGCGGGAACACTCAGGATGATTTCGTCATCCAGCCTGACTTCCACCTTCGCGTCTGTTAGGGTATCAATGTTGGTAGCCGCGGTAAGAAATTTTCCCTGGAATAGCGGTGCAGCCTGGTATTGAACCAAATCCTTGCGTTCCGTTTCATGACGCTTCATAACCCAACCCGGCAGAGAACCAGTCGGTCGGGATTGAATGTGCTCTTCGTCTGGCCAGGAACCGTCCTGCAACTCGAAAGCCTCAATGGTGAGACCCGCCCCGGAAAGGTCCAACATCTCCAGATTGAAGTCTGAAAAGAGACCCAACTCAATGTAGTAATTCCTCAATCCTTTGCTGGCAAAAAATGTGACCATCGTGAGATAGGCTTTGGGATTGAAAGCTGCCGCGCTGCAACAGGCGTAATGATCCACGCTGTCAAAGCCGAGCATACTCACTTCGCTGTCATAGCTGATACCGATCTCTCCATCCTTAGAGAAGAAATAAAAAGGCTTCTCGTTAAGTGGCTGAAAACCAAAAGTTTCCTCATAGCCGTACTGCTCGTTGAGGGAGACGCCATTCTTGTAAATTTCGCCCACAGCTTTGGTAGCCACATTATTGCCGTCAACTTTGTTTTCAGTGTGTGCCACCTCAACATACCAGTCATCGCCTATCACCCAGGTTCCCCGTAAGTTTTTCACCGGGCTGGGGTCCCCACAATCGATGGAAAGCACTTCTTCATCGTCGAGTTTAACGACCACGAGCATTTTTTCATCGACAATTTTTTCAGCAGCCGTCAATTGATGACCATTGACCGGTGGCGGCGAAAAGGGTTGTGCAAATACGTCACGCAGCGGGCGGCGGGTTTTGAGGATTTCACTCGAAGGTCCGCTAGTTGTCTTAAAACTACCGTTATCGTTTGGTACGTTTGCTAGTAGTTCATAGACTTCCATGGTCAGATCGCCCAATTGGACAATTTCGGGTCCACTGACCTCGTCTGGCGTTGGTTCGGTGGTCGTTGGATCAGTGTTAATTGGTTCTGTTAACTGCACAACAGTCGGGAGAGGTGGTTGGGAGGTTGTTGAGGTGGGAGCCTGGATTGGTACGCAGGCGGAAAGCAAGACAGTTATTAAAACAGCATAAATGTAAGGTTTTCTTGTTTTCATTGTTCCTTCCTTTCAGCATGAGATTGGTGGACGCCGACTAATCAATTTTACAGCACAATGCCATCTTCATTTAAAAAGGGAAAATGCCGGGCTAATTGGAAATTTTCAGCCCAAAGCTTGTGCTGATGATGGATAGGTAACCAGGCAAAGGGTAAAATTGTTCTATCAGAGCAGATTGGATACCGCTATGGCAAGAATGACCTCTCCCGCTGACATGATGATGTGCCCAAAAAGGTTTAGTGGCGGGAGCTAGCCTCCGCCTTACGGAACAAACATTCGTCGTAACAGATTTTTGAATGGATGGGCCTTGGTCCATCCGCAACGATAGCGCAAATAGGTTTAGTGGCGGGAGCAAGCCCCCTCCGAACGGGGTAAGCCTTCTCGGAAGCAGATTTTTGTACGGATGGGCTTCAGTCCATCCGCAATGCCGGCACAATGATAAATATGCGGTGGGAGCAAGCCACGGCGGGAGCAAGCCCCCGCCGTACGGGGTAAGTCTCTCCGTTCTTACTCCTGAGTTTTTCAGTTTTCGATATTTTTTGAATATTCTCTCGGTGGGGAGCTGTTTTCAGGGCACTAAAATGAGAAACTTCGGTGTGCAAACAGTGTAGATTGCTTCGTATCTCACTATGACGGGAAAGGTCGTATGGAGACCTTCGGTCAATTCCCGTGCACGGTCGCCCTGGATTAAAAACCAGGGCAGGTGAAACCGGCAAGATCAGGAGCTGTCATGGCGAAAGTCTATTGATCTGTCATTTAATCTGTCATTGCGAACTTCTTTTGTGAAGCAATCTAAACAGCTGGAATGTAATAAAAGCTGGAGGTAATAGGACTAATGCTCGTCCTCGCGAAGCGGAAGGGGTTAGGTGTTTGTGACCCTCTCACGCTGCTGATGTGCAAACAGTTTAGATTGCTTCGTGCCTCGCAATGACAGATAACGAATGACCCCAAGGCAGGGCTTTTCCTGATCCCCTACCCTGACGGGCACTTCGTCGAGGGAGGGGGATAAAGGGGGTGGGTCTTGGCATCCTGAATGCGGTGAATAATCAGATTCTTCGCAAAAGAGGCTCAGAATGACAATTACTATTTTTGGTGGGTTGGCTATCGCGAGGTTAGCAAAGCTCAAGGATCTATGACGCTAACCCACCCTTGTCTGCATTTAGATACCGTGCTCGGTCTGGAGACTAGCCCGTTCACCTGAGTTTCTCATTTTCCGATTTTTTTGAATATTCTCTCGTTGGGAAGCTTTTTTTAGGGCACTAAAATGAGAAACCCCAGTGATAAATATGCGGCGGGAGCAAGCCCCCGCCGTACGAGGTGAGTCTCTCCGTTCTTACTGAACAATAAATCTTACTGAACAATAAAAATGACGGCACAGAGTCGTACTATAATTAAAACTAAGATTGGAAGAACAACATGACAACTAACAACCAAACCAAAGAATTAGTCCTTGCAGGAGGCTGTTTCTGGGGGATGGAAGAACTCTTCCGCCGTCTGCCTGGCGTACTGGATACCGAAGCTGGTTATACCGGCGGAGAGAATGACCACCCCACCTACCGGAACCACCCCGGGCATGCCGAGGCGCTCAAAATTGTCTTTGACCCACAGCAGACCGATCTTCCGCATCTGCTCGATTTCTTCTTCCGCATGCACGACCCCACAACCCTAAATCGACAGGGCAATGACATCGGCACCTCTTACCGCTCCGCTATCTTTTATGCCGACGAAGCTCAGAAACTCGCAGCCAAACAGATGATCGATAAAGTCAATCAAAGCGGCGTCTGGAAACGTCCGGTGGTGACCACGCTCGAGCCGCTTGGCACCTTCTGGGTGGCTGAAGATTATCACCAGGATTACTTGCAGAAGCTGCCGAATGGCTATACCTGCCACTTCATCCGGCCTATCCCAAGTTTTCTGGATTAGGTTGGCTAAAAAGGGGTCTGATATGCAGAAAAAGCCTTCAGCACCACCCGAAAGTAAGGTGCGCAATTACCTGAAAATGCTCAAAGTATATGGTTTGATTGCGTTAGGGATCGTGCTGCTCTTCACTGGCGCGGGCTTTGTGACTGGCGGAGTGCCCGGGCTGCTTAATGGTCTGAATTTGGGAATAATTGTCAGTGCTGTTGGCTTGCCATTTTTGGGAATAATCATTAGCATCACCTACTGGAGCGAATTTGCGGGAAGGTGGGGGGAGGAAAAGTACAAAGAGCAATTGGAAAGCAAGCCTGATGATAAAAATAATCAGGACAAGTAATGTAATTAGATAAGCCAAGAAATGAGAGGTTGGCAATGAAAAATAGTCTAATTCTCCTAATTGTGATATTTGCGCTTGGTTTGAGCGCTTGCGTGCCTACGGCTAAAATCCCTCCCACAGCAATCCCTCCAGTCGAAAGCAGCCCCGAACCCACCAGCCTGCCTGCCACGGAGCCTCCCACCGCAGAGCCCCCAACCGCGGAGCCGCAGCCTACGCTGGAACCCACGGCAGAGGCGGTAACTCCTGCTCCCAATCTTTATGCTTATGCCAAAGAATTTCAAATTTACCTCTTCAATCCCGCAGATTATTCAGTGGTGAGGATGGGTGATTCCAACCACCCCATTGGTTATGCCTCCGATTGCTGGCTAAGTTCTCCGCGTCTTTCGCTGGATGGACACTACCTCGCCTTTGAAGCCCGCTGCGTGAACGCTTTTGTTGTGTATGACCTGCTCCAAAACAACAAAATCGCGGAGATTGTGAAAGCATCCGACCCCGAAATCCTCGGCGACACTCTGCTCGGTTGGGCAGAAAATGGGCGGCTTTACTATACCCGTATGGTTGGTGGCTGCAGCTTTGATCCCGAACTCGTAGGTCCGGAAAGAATGGAAGTTTACTCCTACGAACCTGTTACCGGCAGCACGCGTTACGAATTTGACCTGCCCAAGGTCGATGCCGCCTCACATGCCTACAGCATCGGTATCATTATTGACCCCCAGGCAGAGCATGTGATTGCCTGGAATGCCGCTTGTTCGGTGGGGCTCGGCACTCGCTTCCTTCTGACTACCAACACCGGAGATTACGAGATTTCCCCCAATAGCTGGCCGGCAAGTTTCGGCGACCTGAACGGACATTATTCAGCCTTCCCCGCTGAGCAGTATGTGTTCGGGGCGGATGGTGGAAAACTTTTCGTTCTCAAAGACCCTCAGCTCGAATGGGATCCCAACTCAAGGCTGATGTTCCTTGCCCCCGGAGCCAGCCAGGCGCAGCAGATCGACTCGGGCAGTTTCAATGAGCTGGTCAGCCAGGCGCCTTTGGTGAATTAGAGCTTTATTAATATTTCATCATAAGTCTTCTCCAGCCAGCAAAATGACTGGATATTTTGGTATACTCCAATTACCGGAAACTGTATTTCCGGGATATTGTGAACCCTCTTTTTTGGGTTCCCCCGTCTGATTTCCCCTGCCAAAATCGAACACCGGGACTACCAAGGCAGGATTTGCCTGACAAGGCTATGAAAGGTTTTGAGGTTTACTTTGGCTAGTATGTATCAATTAACTCAAAAAGCCAAGAAGATTCTGAGCAACGCCCGCAGGATTGCCACGCAATTCAACGCGGACACGATTGGCACTGACCACCTGGTGGCTGGTATCATCACCGAGGACAGTTGTGTGGCATACCGTGTGTTGCGCGATCTCGGAATCGAAGAAAACGTGATTTTTGACGCCATCCCGCAGGGTGAAAGTGAACTGCCAGATGATCGCGAACTACGGCTTGGTGAAGACATTAAAAAAACACTCGAATACGCCATTGAAGAGGCTGAGAAAGAGCAGTCTCCCATGGTTGGAACGGAACACATCCTGCTCGGTTTGAGCAGAGATATTGAATTCAAGGGCATGGACATTCTGATCCGCTTTGGTATCACTCCGGAACAGTTGCGCCGCCATACCAACCGCGTTCTGCGGGAAGCGAAAGAAGCCGGTGAACAGCGGCAGGACCGCTCGGAAGGGCGCGAGGAACGCCGCAGCAAATCGGAGACTGAAGGGGTCGGCGCCTCACGCCGTTTACGTGGTAAGGAAAAGGATTCCGATAGCAGCTCACCCCTGGTGGACCAACTTGCCACAGATCTGACCGCCCTGGCGGAAGCTGGCAAGCTTGATCCTGTCATCGGGCGTCAGAAAGAAATAGAACGCGTCATCCAGATTTTGGCGCGCCGCACCAAGAACAATCCCGCCCTGATCGGCGAACCGGGTGTGGGCAAGACCGCCATCGTGGAAGGTCTGGCGCAGCGCATCATTGAAGGTGAGGTGCCGGCGCTCTTGCTCAAAAAACGGGTGCTGCAATTGGACGTCGGCTCCCTCGTAGCTGGCACGATGTATCGCGGTCAGTTTGAGGAGCGCCTCAAACGCGTGATTGACGAGCTCAAAGCCAGTGGCGCGATCGTCTTCATTGACGAATTCCATATGCTGGTTGGGGCTGGTTCAGCCGGTTCCTCAGTGGACGCCGCCAACATCCTCAAACCCGCGCTCTCACGCGGCGAACTGCAGGTGATTGGCGCCACCACAGTCAACGAATACCGCAAAAACATCGAGAGCGATGCCGCCCTCGAGCGTCGTTTCCAGCCTATCATGGTCGAACAGCCATCTGTTCAGGAAACGATCGAAATTCTGCGCGGTATTCGTAGTAGATATGAAGAGCATCACCGTCTGAAAATCAGCGATGGCGCCTTGGATTCAGCCGCAAAACTCAGCGCGCGCTATGTGACCGACCGCTTCCTGCCCGACAAGGCAATCGACCTGGTGGACGAAGCCTCCTCCCGCGTCCGCATGTACAAGAGCGAGGCAGCGCTTACGAGTAAGGATATTGTGAGTGAACTCAGGGAGATCAACAAGCAATTAAATGACCCGGATGCCAACCTGGATAACGATGCCACTGAGGCACTGACACAAACACAACTCAGGTTGGAGGGTGATCTTCAAGCGCTGCAGACAGGTTGGGATCGCGCGAACGCCCCGACAGTCAGCGAGGAAGATGTTGCAGAGGTCATTTCCATGTGGACCGGCATCCCTCTGATGCAGATTGCCACTGAAGAATCGACCAAGCTGCTTCATCTTGAAGAAGACTTGAGCAAAGTGATTATCGGACAGACTGAAGCTATTCAAGCGGTCTCGAAAGCTATCCGCCGGGCGCGGGCAGGACTCAAGAGTGAGCATCGCCCAATCGGGTCCTTTATGTTCCTTGGACCTACCGGTGTTGGTAAAACTGAGCTGACAAAAGCCCTTGCCAACCAGATGTTTGGGTCTGAGGATGCTTTGATTCAGATTGACATGTCCGAGTTTATGGAACGCCACAGCATGAGCCGGCTGGTTGGCGCGCCTCCGGGTTACATCGGTTATGATGAAGCCGGTCAGCTCACCGAAGCCATCCGCCGCAAGCCCTACTCGATTGTTGTCTTTGACGAAATCGAAAAAGCGCATCCGGAAGCGCTCAATATGCTGCTGCAAATTATGGAAGAAGGTCACCTTACGGATGCCAAGGGGCGCAAAGTGGACTTCCGCAATGCCATCATCATCATGACCACCAACATCGGCGCTGAAATGATCCGCCGCCAGTCCGCCCTGGGTTTTGCCTTGGATTTGGATGAGGTCCGCGAGGAACAATTTGCCTACGATGAGATGCACAAGAAGCTGATGGAAGCGCTGAAACGCAGTTTCCGTCCAGAATTTGTCAATCGGCTCGACTCGGTAATCGTTTTCCGCGCGCTCAGCCGTGCGGACATCCGCGAGATCGTCATGCTTGAGATTCAAAAGGTCCAGGAACGCCTGGTGGAACAGCGCATCAGCCTGACCCCCACCGATAGCGCTTTGGATTACCTGGCTGAGCTTGGTTATGACCCTGAAATGGGCGCGCGCCCAGTGCGGCGTGTGATCCAGCAGCAGGTGGAAGAGCGGCTTTCGGATGGATTGCTGGCTGGTGATTTTGGGGAGGGCAATCGAATATTGATCGACCTCGAAGAGTACATCAGCGAGGGAGGCGAGCCCCAAAAGCGCATCGTGCTCAAACGTGATAATCATACAGAAGAGAAAGAAGAAACCCCTGAGATGATGGGAGCATAAAACACATGGCAAAAACCTACTCACGGTATGTGTGTCAGGTCTGCGGGAAGGTTAGCTCCCGCCCCTTCGGCCGCTGCCCCGGTTGCGATAGCTGGGACTCAATGGTCGAAGAAATCGTTGAAGCCGAAAACGGAAAATCAGCCCGCGCCACGCGCGGGCTGACTGGTTCTTCCAGGGTGCATTCGCTGGTAGAGATCGAAGGTCAGGAGGAAGAACGCCTGCCGCTGCCGATTGAGGAGTTCTCGCGGGTGTTGGGTGGGGGGATCGTGCCTGGTTCGGTTGTTTTGATCGGTGGAGATCCAGGCATAGGCAAAAGCACACTCACGCTGCAAATGGCAATGCAGCTGGCGGGAAAGCACACCGTACTATATGTTTCGGGTGAGGAATCCGAACGTCAGATCAAAATGCGCGCCGACCGCCTGGCTGAAAAAGATAAGAACGGCAGTCCCAAATTGCCCGCGCGTTTGTTGCTGGTGACCGAAACCAATCTGGGGCAAATCTTCAAACACATTGAAGACACCAAACCCGCCCTGGTGATTATCGACTCAATCCAAACCATGACCCTGCCAGAGATGGAATCGGCAGCAGGCTCGATCTCGCAGGTGCGCGAAAGCGCGGCACGCTTGCGCGAACTGGCCAAAAGCAGCGGCGTGACTGTGTTCCTGATCGGGCATGTTACCAAGGAAGGCACCATTGCCGGTCCGCGCGTGTTGGAGCACATTGTTGACACGGTGCTCTACCTGGAGGGGGAGCATTTCCAGTCTTACCGCCTCTTGCGTTCGGTCAAGAATCGCTTTGGCGCCACCAGTGAAGTTGGTGTGTTTGAGATGCAGGAAAAAGGCATGGTGGAAGTGAGCAATCCCAGCGAAGTCTTCCTGGCAGAACGCATGATCAACGCACCGGGCTCAGCAATTGCCGTGACCATGGAAGGCACCCGCCCGCTCCTGGTGGAAATCCAGGGGCTTACCACGCCCACCAATTTCGGCAACCCGCGCCGCACAGCCAACGGGATCGACTTTAACCGCCTGCTCATCCTTGCGGCAGTGCTGACGCGTAGATTAGGGATCAATCTTGGCAACCAGGATGTGATCACCAATGTGGTCAGCGGTTTGCGAATTGAGGAGCCGGCAGCCGACCTGGCGGTGGCAACCGCGATTGCCTCCTCCTATCGGGATACTCCGGTAAGGGCAGACACGGTGCTGATCGGTGAAGTTGGGCTATCGGGAGAACTGCGTATGGTGGGGCAGACGCAAATCCGCCTGCGCGAAGCCGCAAAGCTGGGCTTCAAACGCGCTGTCGTGCCCAAACGTCTGAGAAAGAGCGAACCCTGGCCTGAAGGTATCGAGGTGGTTGAAGCCCGCTCCCTGCGTGAGGCGCTCAAAGCGGCCTTGTTGGAAGAAGCACCTGAAAAAACAGCCCGGGGAAAAACTTCCGGCTCTCAGATAGAATAACCGCTCCCCTGCCTGCCATGGTAGGATTTAAGCAGATAACAGAAAGAGCACTTTATGACTTCAATCATCGATTTCACCCGTAAAAACCATGCCCTTGAGCATGCCACCATGACCATCCTGGCTGAGCGCTACAAAGGCGTGCGCATGATGGGGCATTCCAGCCCTGCCGGTTTTATCCTGGTGGCTGACCTGCCGACCGAGATTGTCACCGACGCGGTGCTTGAGGCCAAACGGCGTCTTGAGAATGGCGAGTCAAACCTGGCGGTGCATCCTAACTGCGGCACGAATATGGCGGTCTCCAGCTTTGCCGGCAGTGCCGCGGCTTTCAGTGCGCTTGGCTTATTGAGCAGAAAAGGCAAAAATGCCTGGTGGCACTATCTGGTTGCCACACTTTTTGCGGTTCCGGCGTTTCTGCTGGCAAAACCGCTTGGTCCTAAACTTCAGGAAAAATTCGCCACCGATCCTGAAACGCGCGATATGGCTGTCCGCATGGTGACCAGCCAAAAAACCGCCAACAGCTTCGTTCATTTCATCCGTACCAGCGCCAGTTAGGGGCAGTGTGAGCGGTCAGGCAAAACCCACCTTCTACCTGCTGCGCGGGGATGACAACACCCGCATTAAAGAAATCATTGCCGGTTTCCAGGCTGGGCTTGGCGATCCATCCATGGCGGATTTGAACACAACGCGCCATGAGGGTGCCTCGCTTGGCTTTGAAACCCTGCAGGCGGATGCCCTGACGATGCCTTTTTTGGCTGACCGCCGTTTGATCATCGTTGAGAATGCGCGGGACTTTCTTTCCAGGATGGCCAAAGAGCGTGCCCAGGCTTGCCTGGATCTGTTTGGAAACCTGCCCGAAACGACTGCCCTGGTGATGCTGGTAGAAGATCAGCAAGCAAAAAGACGCGGCGAACGCTACTGGGAGCACGGCAAAACTTATGCCTGGCTGACGGATTGGATGCGCGGGCATAATGATCAGGCACTGCTCATCGACTGCGCCCTGCCGGATGATGAAGATATGCCCTCATGGATCCTGCGGAAGGCAAAGGAGCTTGGAGGCGGCTTCAGACCGGATGCAGCACGCTTGCTGGCAAGTTATGTGGGCAATAACACCATGCGGGCGCGCAACGAAGTGGAAAAGCTGATCACCTATGTTGGTGAGCGCCAGGTTGTGGAAGAAGCCGATGTAAGCTTGCTGACTGCCCAGGAGCAGGAAGGCAACATTTTTACGCTCACGGATGCCCTTGGTGAACGCAATAGCAAAGCAGCCATGCAGCAATTCATGCTGCTGATGGAAGACAACGACCTGCTTGAACTGACAGGGATGATCCACCGCCAATTCCGTCTCCTGATCCAGGCGCGCGAGATTCTGGACGCGGGCGGCAAGGCGCAGGATATCGAGAGAGAACTGTCGGTCCTGGGTTTTGTCTCGCGCAAACTTGCAGATCAAGCCCGCCGTTTCAGCATGCGGCAGTTGCTTGAGATCCATGACCGCCTGCTGAAAATTGACCTGGACATGAAGTCCGGGGGTATTCCTGGCGACGTTGCCTACGAGCTCCTGATCGCTGACCTGACCCGGTAAGCAACTCGTTTGAGGAAGAAAAATGCCCTTTAACATCATTCGCAACGATATCGTCAAAATGAAAGTGGATGCCATTGTCAACGCGGCCAACTCCGGGCTCAAACAGGGCGGTGGCGTGTGCGGCAGGATTTTTTCGGCTGTCGGCGAGCAGGAGATGACCAAAGCCTGTGACGCGATTGGCTGGTGCGAACCAGGTAGTGCTGTAATCACGCCCGGCTTTAATCTGCCCGCGAAATTCGTGATCCACACGGTCGGTCCAGTCTGGCAAGGGGGCAAACAGGGCGAGGAGGAGGTCCTGCGCAGCGCTTACCGCTCCAGCCTTGAACTTGCTTTGCAGCACGGTCTTGAGAGCGTTGCCTTTCCGTTGATCTCCTCTGGTATTTACGGATACCCCTATGAAGAGGCTTTGGCTGTTGCGCTGGATGAAATAAACCGCTTTCTTTTTCAGCACGATATGCAGGTGACTCTGGTCATGTTTGACCAGACCGCTGTCGCGCTGGGTTTCAAACTCCGTAAAGACCTGATAAGTTACATTGACGATCATTATGTAAGCGAGCATCTCGATCGTGATCGGCAGCGAAGGTACCTTGACGAGTCGCGCCCATCTTCCAGTCAGGTTTTTCAGGATTCACTGCAATTGGATGAACCACAGTTCATTTATGGTGCACCACTCACCCAACCAGCCGATGAAATCAAAGGTTTTAAAATTCCGAAAGAAAAAACATTTTCGGAAGCTCTACTCGACATCATCGATGCCAAGGGCATGACCGATGTGGAGACTTACAAGCGCTCCAACATCGACCGCCGGCTCTTCAGCAAGATCCGCTCCAATGCCGGTTATGCGCCCAGCAAGTCCACCGTGCTGGCTCTCACGATTGGGCTGCGGCTCTCGGTGCAGGACGCGCAGGACCTGCTGGCGCGCGCGGGTTTCGCCTTCAGCCCCTGCGACACGCGCGACCTGATCGTACGCTATTTTTTGGAAAAGGGTGATCACGACATGGCCCGGGTAAACGCCGCGCTTTACGAATTTGATCAGAGTTTGCTCGGTGTGTAAAATGTCGCCTGCCAGGCGACCACAACAAACACTTGGGGGGATATCATAGACCTCAGATCAACAAGGAGGTCTAAATGAACAAAACAGAACTGATTTTCATCCTCGACCGCAGCGGCTCAATGGGAGGCTTGGAAACTGACACCATCGGAGGCTTCAATGCCACCATCAGCGATCAGAAGAAGATCGAAGGGGAAACCCGCGTGACCACCATCCTGTTCGACAACTTCTTTGAAACCCTGCATGACCGCATTAACCTCCAGGATATTCCACCTCTGACCGACAAGGATTACTTCGTCCGTGGCAGTACTGCGCTCTATGATGCTGTCGCGCTTGGCATTCGCAAGATCGCCAATGTGCAGAAGCATATTAGACCGGAAGGGCGGGCAGACAAGGTCATCATGGTGATTACCACCGACGGCTACGAGAACAGCTCGCGCGAAACCAACGCCACAATGCTTCATCAGATGATTGACGACTGCAAGAAACAAGGCTGGGAATTCCTCTTCCTGGGTGCCGATATCGACGCGCAAGCTGCCGCAGGAGAGATTGGCATTGAAAGCCACCGGGCTGCCAACTTCGTCAAGGATAAACAGGGGGTACAGGTGCAGTACGAATCGCTCAATTATGCCATTCGTAATATGCGCTCTGGCGCTCCATTGCCCGCAGATTGGAAAGATAAGCTCGACGAAGACAACAAACGTGCCAAATAGTGGGGGCTATGAGGGGGTAGAGGGGTTGGGCTGGGGCGGAAAGCCGCCCCAGCCTGTTTTATTCAACAAAAATACTCTCAGTACCTGATAGTGTCCTAACCAGACGTCATTGCAAGTTTAATCTGTCATTGCGAGGGGTACTGTTTCATATTTGCATAGATTAGAAAAGTTCAGTCAAGGAGAGTTCTCTATTCATCCTGATTTTCAGTAATTGTACCCAATCTTTAGACGCCTCTGAAGAATAAAAAATTGGCATGCTGGCG
>Ga0228536_1000831_pt1 | contig 43652 bp, 44 predicted proteins | sample SJ1Smetagenome_FD_168611 | JGI IMG/M metagenome (GOLD analysis project Ga0228536, IMG submission 168611) | Enriched culture of PCE-dechlorinating microbial communities from Ithaca, New York, USA - SJ1.S | ecosystem: Engineered > Modeled > Simulated communities (microbial... > Unclassified...
GACACTCTTTGGGGGTTTTGCACCCCCAGCCGTTTGGCAATCCCCCGCAATGTTTTTCATAGTTTTGTTTTAAAAATCCTATGTAAAACTTATCAGGAAATTCGCACTTCTAAGTTGAACTTAGCAATGAAAACATTTTTCCAAAAAAATTGGCCATAAAAAATAAAACCACTATCTTTGCCGCGAAATTAAATCAAAAATGAAAGCTAATCGTATTCATCATCATCATTTTCAAACTTGCGGTCAAGCGAGCTGACTATGATATGCCGATACGTAAAAGGATACATTAAAAACCCGCTTGAGTAAATTAGGCGGGTTTTTTCTTATAATATCCCAACGAATTTACCCGGGCAAAAACAATCACGATATGGAAGAAAAATTGAAAATTGCCATCCAAAAAAGCGGTCGTTTGAGCGAAAAATCACTCGAGCTGCTTAAAGAATGCGGAATCAAAATTTCGAATACGGACAGAAAACTTAAGGCCGAAGCTCGAAACTTTCCGATGGAAATCCTTTTTCTGCGCGACGACGACATTCCTCAGTATGTAGAACAAGGCGTTGCAGATCTCGGTATTTTAGGCGAAAACGAAGTATGGGAAAAAGACAAGGACGTGGACGTAGTAGAGCAACTTGGTTTTGGAAATTGCCGACTTTCGCTGGCTATTCCCAAAGAGGAGGAATATACGGGTATTTCGTATTTTCAGGGGAAAAAAATCGCTACGAGTTATCCGAAAATATTGCTCAAATATTTCTCCGAAAAAGGCATCGATGTAAAAATCGAAGAAATTGGCGGTAGCGTTGAAATTGCTACCGGCATCGGACTTGCCGACGGCATTTTCGATATTGTGAGCACCGGCAGTACGCTTATTATGAACGGATTGAAAGAGGTTGATGCCATTGTAAAAAGCGAAGCTGTATTAATAGCAAACAAATCGTTGAATGACGAGAAAAAAGCACTGCTCGAAAAATTGCTTTTCCGTATTCGAGCCTACAAAAAAGGAAGCGGAAGCAAATATATCGTCATGAATGCTCCCAACGAATCTATTCCCGAAATTTGTCGAATTTTGCCCGGAATGAAATCTCCCAGCATTCTTCCCTTGGCCGAAGAAGGCTGGAGCAGCGTTCACTCGGTAGTTCAAGAAGATGAATTCTGGGATGTGATCGATGCGCTGAAAGATGTGAAAGCCCAAGGTATTCTTGTGATGAATATTGAAAAAATGATTCTATAGCCGACCAAATAATAAAACGCAATGAAAACAATTTCGAATCCTGCTCCGGCGAAGTGGGAAAAACTTGCGAGACGACCTGAAATTCGCCCCGATAAGCTGCGAAAAATGGTGAACGACGTGTTTCGCGATATTGCGAAACAAGGAGATCGGGCTGTTTTAAAATATAGTAGAAAATTCGATTATCCCGAACAAACTTCACTTTCGGTCGAGCAAAGTATGATCGACAAAGCGGCCGAAAATCTTTCCCAACAACTAAAACAATCCATTGACCTGGCGCGACAAAATATCGAAAAGTTTCATTTGTCGCAACGCGAAGTATCCGTGGTTGTGGAGACTGTACCGGGCGTTACTTGTTGGCGCGAATCGAGAGCCATCGAAAAGGTCGGCATTTACATTCCGGGAGGGTCTGCCCCACTCTTTTCAACCGTACTGATGCTGGCTATTCCTGCAAAAATTGCAGGTTGCAGCGAAATTGTGCTTTGCACTCCGCCCGACAAATTCGGCAACATACATCCGGCAATTTTATATACAGCTCAATTAACTGGGGTTACCAAGATTTTTGCAATCGGTGGCATGCAAGCCATCGGAGCCATGACTTTTGGCACGGAATCGGTGCCGAAAACAGATAAAATTTTCGGACCCGGCAACCAATATGTTATGGCAGCCAAACGTTATGCACAGCTGCAGGGTGTTGCCATCGACATGCCGGCAGGGCCAAGCGAAGTGTTGGTTATTGCCGACGAATCGTGCAATCCTTCTTTTGTGGCGGCCGATCTGCTTTCGCAAGCCGAACACGGGCCCGACAGTCAGGTAATGCTTGTAACCGACAGCAAAAAAACAATCAAAGAAATTCTGAAAGAAATCGATTTGCAGATTGCGTTGCTTCCCCGACAGGACATCGCTGCGCAAGCATTAAAAAACAGTCGTGCCATTTTGTTGAATAACTTGGATGAATGTTTGGCATTCAGCAATTTATATGCTCCTGAGCATCTGATTTTAGCAATTGAAAATTCTGCCGAATGGGTAAAAAAAGTGATAAATGCCGGATCAGTCTTTTTAGGAAGATATAGCTGCGAAAGTTTGGGCGATTATGCCAGCGGCACCAATCACACATTGCCTACAAGTGGTTTTGCAAAAGCATATAGCGGCGTTTCGCTTGACAGTTTTGTCAAGAAAATAACCTTTCAGCAAGTAACCGAACAAGGCATTTGCGAAATAGGGCCTGCAGTAGAAACAATGGCTGAAGCCGAACAGCTTTTAGCCCACAAAAATGCCGTAACCCTTCGATTAAAGGAAACACTATCAAAATCGTAAACATATATAATGAAACCCTTCGACTTAAAATCACTTGTACGTCCCAATATCTGGTCACTGAAACCCTATTCGAGCGCCCGAGACGAATTTCAGGGCGAGGAGGGAATCTTTCTCGATGCCAACGAAAATCCTTTCGGCATGCTCAATCGCTATCCCGATCCGCACCAAAAAGCGCTGAAGGCGGCACTATCGGAAGCAAAGGATATTCCTGTCGAACAAATATTCATCGGCAACGGCAGTGACGAGGTTATCGACATTATCTATCGCATCTTCGCCATTCCCGGCAAGGATAGCGTAATTGTGTGTCCGCCAACCTATGGAATGTACGAAGTGGCTGCCAACATCAACGATATTCATGTCATCGAAATACCGCTGTTGGACAATTTTCAACTCGATATAAATAACATCCTTAAGCAGGAAGCCAAACTTATTTTTCTCTGTTCACCCAATAATCCGACAGGAAATCTGCTTAAAAACATCGATACCGTTCTACAACAATTCAAGGGAATCGTTGTTGTGGACGAAGCCTATATCGATTTTCGATCCGATAAGTCGTTGCTCCCTTCGCTGAATAGTTATCCCAATTTAATCATAATGCAAACTTTCAGTAAAGCAATGGCATTGGCCGGTGCGCGCGTGGGTATTGCCTTCGCAAGTGCGGAAATCGTTGCTTTGATGGACAAAACAAAACCTCCCTACAACGTGAGCAAGCTCAATCAGGAAGCCGCCTTGCGCGCGCTTTCCAACCGTCGCGAAAATTCACTGCGAATCGGGACAATTATCAATGAGCGCGAAAATTTGATCGAGGAGCTCGAAAAACTGCCTGTCGTAAAGAAAATTTATCCTTCGGAATCCAATTTTTTGTTGGTTGAGGTTGCCGATGCAAATGCCGTCTATCGGCATTTGGTGAACAAAAAAATTATCATTCGCAATCGTCATTCGCAAGTCGAAAACTGCGTCCGCATTACTATCGGTACGCCGGAGGAAAATCGCAGATTATTGGAAGAATTAAGAAAGTTCAGCATATAAATTGCTCCAAAAAATGAAAAAAGTACTCTTTATAGATCGTGACGGAACACTTATCGTCGAACCTGACGACGAACAGGTGGATAGTCTCGAAAAGCTCGAATTCTATCCAAAAGTTTTTCAGAATCTGTCGAAAATAGCCAATGAGCTCGAATATGAGTTGGTGATGGTTACCAATCAGGACGGGCTTGGCACGACTTCGTTTCCAGAAGAAACATTTTGGCCGGTGCAAAATAAAATCATTCAGGCTTTTAGCAACGAAGGGGTAGTTTTCAGTGAGATACTCATCGATCGTTCGTTCCCGCACGAAAACTTGCCTACACGAAAACCCGGAACAGCGATGCTCACGCATTATCTGAAAGGCGATTACGATTTAAAAAATTCATTCGTGATTGGCGACAGAACTACGGATATTCAACTCGCTCATAATATGGGGTGTAACGCCATTCTGTTAAGCAATACTGTAGCAGACGAAGCCGTTTTGTGCAGTTCTGATTGGGACGAAATTTATCGTTTTCTGAAATCGGAACCTCGTCGGGCAACTGTTATTCGAAACACTACCGAAACCCAAATTTCCGTTTCGGTAAATCTGGATGGCACGGGCAAAAGTGACATATCCACCGGCTTGGGTTTTTTCGATCACATGCTCGATCAAATTGCCCGACATGGCGGCATCAATCTGAGTGTGAAAGCTCAGGGCGATTTGCATATCGATGAGCATCATACCATCGAAGATGTGGGTATTGCGTTGGGTGAATGTTTCCTTCAGGCATTAGGCAAGAAAAAAGGTATTGCCCGATATGGTTTTCTGCTGCCTATGGACGACTGTTTGGCACAAGTGGCAATCGACTTTGGAGGTCGACCATGGATTGTTTGGGATGTTGCATTCAACCGCGAAAAAATAGGAGAAGTACCTACTGAAATGTTTTTCCATTTCTTCAAATCGTTTAGCGACAATGCCAAATGCAACCTCAACATCAAAGCCGAAGGCGATAACGAACATCACAAGGCTGAAGCGGTATTCAAAGCATTCGCCAAAGCCGTGAAAATGGCTGTCAAAAAAGGAGAAAACGAAGGAATACCAAGTACCAAAGGTGTAATTTAGATTAAAACATACAATCAAAATATGATTGCCATTATCAAATATAACGCGGGAAATATTACATCGGTTAAGAATGCCGTCGAACGACTTGATTTCGAGTGCATCATTACCGACGACCCGATTGTGCTGCATTCGGCCGAAAAGGTAATTTTTCCGGGCGTGGGCGAAGCCTCCTCCGCCATGAAATATCTTTCCGAAAGAAAACTCGACGAGGTAATCCGTTCGCTCGATCAACCGGTATTGGGGATTTGCCTCGGATTACAACTTCTTTGTCGTCATTCCGAAGAAGCCGATACCGACTGTTTAGGAATATTCGATGCCGAAGTTCGAAAATTTCCGCCAACCGACATTGTTCCTCACATGGGTTGGGACAATCTGACCAATACATCAACGACGCTTTTCGATGGATTCGATACGGACGATACTGTGTATTTCGTTCACAGTTATTATGCCGAACTTTCTCAACATACCATTGCCCAATGCGATTATATTCTGCCTTTCAGTGCAGCTATGCACAAAGATAATTTTTTTGCTACCCAATTTCATCCCGAAAAATCGGCAGCAGTAGGTGAACGGTTACTGCGAAACTTTTTGTCAATGTAAAAAAACGATTCAACAAAAATTATGAGAATTATCCCTGCTATAGACATTATCGGCGGAAAATGTGTGCGACTCACGCGAGGCGATTATCACTCCGAAAAGATATACCGCGACTCGCCATTGGAAGTGGCAAAGGAATTGGAAGCACACGGAATGCAATATTTGCATCTGGTTGATTTGGACGGCGCCCGATCCAAACATATCGTTAATTACAAAACTTTATACCGAATTGCGACACATACCTCGCTTAAAATCGACTTTGGCGGAGGCATTAAATCGGATGATGACATACGAATTGCTTTCGAAAATGGCGCCGCACAAATTACCGGCGGAAGTGTTGCTGTCGAAAGTTCTGAAATGTTTGAACGATGGCTCGAATATTTCGGCAGCGAAAAAATCATACTTGGCGCTGACAGCAACAACCGAAAAATAGCCACTCACGGTTGGCAGCAACAGTCGGAAATCGATGTTATTGATTTCATTTCCGACTATGCAAGTAAAGGTGTTCGCTACGTGATTTGTACCGATATCGACAAAGACGGCATGTTGCAAGGTCCTTCCATCGATTTATACAAGCAGATTATCGACAACATCGACATAAAACTTATCGCAAGTGGAGGCGTTTCGTCCATTCACGATTTGGAAATCCTCCAAGACATCGGATGCGACGGAGCCATCATTGGTAAAGCCATTTACGAAGGTCACATTTCACTTGCAGAATTAGAAAAATCGGTTACGGAAAACATCTTTCGATAAATTTATTCATCATGCTCAGAAAAAGAATTATTCCCTGCCTCGATATTCGTGAGGGACGCACAGTGAAAGGCGTCCATTTCATCGATATTCGCGATGCCGGCGATCCGGTTGAGCTGGCAAAACGATATGTCCGGGAAGGAGCCGACGAGCTGGTTTTTCTCGATATCACCGCCACAGTCGAAAAACGCAAAACACTCACCGACCTGGTGAATCGTATTGCTCGCGAAATCAATATTCCCTTCACCGTAGGTGGCGGCATCGACAGCCTCGAAGATGCTCGATCCATCATCAAGGCAGGAGCCGACAAAGTGAGCATCAATTCATCGGCCGTAAAAAATCCGCAACTCATTACCGACATTGCGCGCGAATTTGGCAGTCAGTGCGTGGTGCTTGCCATCGACACCAAATTCGAAAACGGAGAATGGATGGTTTATGTGCACGGCGGACGCACTCCCACTCCACTGCGCACAACGGAATGGGCAAAAACGGGCGAACAACTTGGCGCCGGCGAAATATTGCTCACATCGATGAATAACGACGGAACAAAAAACGGCTTTGCGATCGACATCACTCGCTCCGTAAGTAAGGCCGTGAATATTCCCGTAATCGCCTCTGGCGGTGCGGGCACAATGAAACATTTCGCCGAAGTATTTACACAAACAAAGGCCGGTGCTGCATTGGCAGCAAGCATTTTCCATTTTGGCGAAATACCTATTCCTCAATTAAAAGTATATTTAAAAACTCAACAAATACCCATCAGATGAATATTGATTTTGAAAAATCGGGCGGATTAGTTCCCGCCATCGTTCAAGATGCGCTCACAATGCAAGTGCTCATGCTCGGATACATGAACCGTGAAGCGCTCGATAAAACCATTGCCGAAGGCAAGGTTACTTTCTTCAGCCGCAGCAAACAACGACTATGGACTAAAGGCGAAGAATCGGGACATTTTCTTTTTGTTGATGAAATACTGACCGATTGCGACAACGACACCATCTTGGTGAAAGCTTTCCCGCAAGGACCTACCTGTCATACGGGTTCTTACTCTTGTTTCGGCAACAAATTACCAAAAGGATTTCTCTACGAACTCGAAAATGTCATCGAACAGCGAATTGCCGACAAACCCGAAAATTCGTACACCAGCAAATTGTTTAGTCGTGGCGTAAACAAAGTTGCCCAAAAAGTGGGCGAAGAGGCGGTGGAACTTGTTATCGAGGCTAAAGACGATAATCTTGTCCTTTTCAAAAACGAAGCTGCCGACCTGTTGTATCACTTCCTGATTTTGTTGAAAACAAAAAATCTAAAGTTGCAGGATATCGAAGAGGTGCTGGTGGAAAGACATAAATGAAAATAACGTTTTTCGAGGAAACAACAAACACAAAATAAAAAAGACCGTTTGATTTCTAAACAAATAGAAAAATAAATCGAATAAACAATGATGAATTATCCCATTCACTCCCTTTGTGACGAAGTATGCCACATTGCCATCACAACGGGAAAATATTTGAAAGAACAGCAGCAGAAAATAGACACATCGTCGATAGAAATGAAAGGTGCCCGCAACTATGTAACTTATGTTGACAAAGAAGCAGAGCGCCAACTCGTCACAGCATTGTCGCAACTTCTACCGGAAGCAGGATTTTTGACCGAAGAAGCCACAGTAGAGTTTGTAGAAAAACAATATGTCTGGATCATCGATCCTTTGGATGGAACCACAAATTATGTACATAATGATACACCTTACTCGGTGAGTATTGCTTTGATGAAAGAACGCGAGATACTTTTAGGCGTAGTTTTCGACCCTGTTGCAGAAGAACTTTACTATGCTGTCGAAAACGAAAATGCACGTTTGAATCAGAAACCCATAAAGGTGAGCGAAAAAAACATGCTTCAAAACGGCTACATCGGATTTGGCATTCCATATAATCTTACGGCTGAAGGTGAAAAGATTTTGCAAAACGCTCTTCATCAATTCAAAAAGTGCAGCTTCAGAATCAAAGGCTCGGCTGCAATCGAAATATGCTATGTGGCTTGTGGACGAAGCGATGCCTATTTTCATTCGGCACTTTCTCCTTGGGACGTGGCTGCCGCCTCTTTTATTCTGAAATGTGCAGGGGGACGTTGTACCGACTTTTCGGACGGCGACAATTATATCTTCGGAAAAGAAATAGTTGCAAGCAACGGATATTTGCATCAAGAGCTGATGAACGAAATTATTCGAAAGCAATAATTTGGTCTAAACAAAAAAGACGGAAAAAGAATTATCGAAAAACAATAGCGATTTCTCGGCAAATATTCCTAAGCCATTCTTTTCATCTTGTTGAACAAATTTTCGTAAATATATTTATACCTTTACGGTCGATAAAATTGAAATTTCTTTCTGAAAGAAAACGAACACAAAAATGACAACAGATTTAAAACAAATCGGCGAGCGCATGAAAGGTTTACGTGATGCGCTCAATTATTCACCCGAAGAAATGGCTCGACTGCTCGAAATCGGAACTGAAGAATATTTGCAATACGAATCAGGGGAGAAAGACATTTCCGTTTCGATTTTATTGCGCATGGAACGCGAATTCAAAGTAGATTTGGCAACGCTGATGTTTGGTACCGAACCACGCATGAATTCTTATTTCATTACCCGCAAGGATAAAGGTGTGAGTGTGGAACGCGTGAAAGCCTATAAATATCAATCGCTCACTGCAGGATTTACACATAATCTCGCCGAAATTTTCATCGTAACTGTTGAGCCTAAGCCGCTCGAAGAGGATATCTATCAAAATATTCATTCGGGACAAGAATTCAATATGGTGCTCGAAGGCCGCATGTTAATTCGTTTCAACGGTAAAGACCTCATTTTGAACGAGGGTGACAGTATTTATTTTGACTCTTCGCTTCCTCACGGCATGCAAGCCCTTGACAATCGGGCCGTAAAGTTTTTGGCCGTCATACTACATCCATAAAATCAGTCAAAAGTCAAAAGCTTTGGAGTTAACAAATCAGCTTAAAATTGTCTTGGCCAATCTCAAGCAAACACTATTAATCATTTATATTCCGTTTTGGTTATCATGATCGAAAAATTTGTAAAACAAACACAATTCGCATCACACGAGGATTTCGTAAAAAATTACCGAATAGAGATCCCCGAAAATTTCAATTTTGCCTACGACGTTGTGGACGAATGGGCACGCACCAACCCAAACAAAAGGGCATTGTGCTGGACAAACGACAAAAGTGAACATCAAGACTTAACATTTGCCCAAGTCAAAACATTGTCGGATCAAACTGCTTCTTTTTTCCAATCGTTAGGAATTGGCAGAGGCGATATGGTAATTCTGATTTTGAAACGCAATCTCGAGTTTTGGCAATCGATCGTTGCGTTGCACAAAATCGGAGCGGTGGCTATTCCCGCCACTCACCTGCTCACCGATAAAGACATTGTGTATCGGGCAAATGCCGCAGGAATAAAAGCAATCGTAGCTTCGGACGATGAAAACCTCGTCACTCACATCAATCTTGCAATGCCAAAAACTCCGACGGTAAAATTTCGCATCCTGGTTGGCAAAAACAATATTCCCGAAGGATGGATCGATTTTCATGAAGGAGTAAAAAAAGCATCTCCATTCGTCAAACCCGAACATGTGAATACGAATGAGGATAGCATGCTTCTGTATTTTACCTCAGGCACCACCGGTCAACCCAAGATGGTAATTCACGATTTTACCTACCCACTCGGGCATATCACTACTGCCAAGTTTTGGCACAATCTTCACGAAAACAGTCTCCATTTGACTGTAGCCGATACCGGTTGGGCAAAAGCAATGTGGGGTAAATTATATGGTCAATGGATTGTCGGCGCCTGTATTTTCGTGTACGACTACGATGGCAGGTTCATTCCCGAAGATATGCTCCGCATTATTTCAACTTATAAAGTTACTTCGTTTTGTGCTCCTCCGACGATTTATCGTTTTCTCATCCGGGAGGATCTCGGTAAATACGATTTGTCGTCGCTCGAGTATTGCACAACGGCCGGAGAAGCTTTAAACCCGTCGGTTTTCGAAACGTTTTACAAGCAGACCGGAATTAAGATTATGGAAGCATTTGGTCAGACCGAAACGGTTGCAACTATCATTACTTTTCCGTGGATGAGCCCCAAACCCGGATCTATGGGTGTTCCGAATCCTCTATATAAACTCGATCTGCTCACTCCGGACGGACGATCGGCTGAAGACGGTGAACAAGGCGAAATTGTATTTTACACGAAAGAAGGCAAACCTCTCGGATTGTTTCGCGGTTACTATCGCGACGACGAGCTCACCGCCCAAGTTTATGCCGACAATACATACCATACGGGCGACGTTGCCTGGCGCGACGAAGATGGATATTACTGGTTTGTTGGTCGTACGGACGATATGATCAAAAGCTCCGGTTATCGCATCGGACCATTCGAAGTGGAAAGTGCCGTGATGACACACCCGGCCGTTGTTGAATGTGCCATAACGGGTGTTCCGGACGAAATACGCGGACAGATCATCAAGGCAACGATCGTGTTGGCAAATGACTACAAAGATAAGGCCAACGATGAATTGGCGAAAGAAATTCAGAATCATGTAAAAAACATCACTGCTCCTTATAAATATCCGCGGATTGTCGAGTTCGTAGATGAACTTCCCAAGACTATCAGCGGAAAAATAAAACGCGGAGAGATCCGCGAAAAAAAATAGAGATGCTATCGTAGCACCTCTATTTTTTTTGATTTTTTCTCATCGTCGAAACAATCGCAAATCAGGCGAGAGCTTTTCATCGGCGATAATTCTTTTTAGCGTTTTCTTTGGCTCTTTCACGAGCTTGTTTTTCCTGCATTTTCTGTGCTTCTTCCAGTCGTGCCATGAATCCCGATTTCTTTTTGGGCTTCTTTTTGTTTTCTTCCAATTGCGCCAGAAGCTTATCTTCGTCAAGCGTTTTCTGGAAAACAAAGGTGACAATCATCGTAATAAGTGTCGAAAGCAGATAGTAGTAATTTAATCCGGCCGGATACGAATTAAGTATGAAGAACATAAATACAGCCATGAAGATAGGCATATATTTCATGCCGGCCATTTGCGCCTGTCCGGTGTCTGCCATTTTCATATTGTAAGTCGAATACCATACATTTACAATAGTCATTAGCAAACAAAAAAGGCTGATATGGTTGCCCATGAAGCGAGTCACTAACGGAATATTTCCACTCCATTGAATAATAGAATCGTAGGTTGACAAATCATCCGCCCAAAGAAATCCTTGTTGTCGCAATTCAATAGCAGAAGGAAAAAAGAAGAACAATGCAAGCAGAATCGGCATTTGCAGCAGCATTGGCAGGCAACCGCTCATTGGGCTTACACCGGCTTTCGAATATAATTCCATTGTTTCTTTTTGGCGCTTCATCATCATTTCCTGGTCCTGACCGGGATATTTTTTTTCTATTTCCTGAATTTGCGGTCGCAAAACTCGCATTTTGGCCGTCGAGGTAAACGATTTATAGGTGAGCGGCAAAATGATAAGTTTAACCAACAACGTCAGAATCAGAATAATCAATCCCATTGTCAGTCCCTGATTTCTAAGCAGATTGAAAATCGGAAGCACAAACCATTTGTTTACCCAACTCAACCATCGATATCCCAAATCTACCTGCTCGTGAAGCAGTAATTTATCAGAATCATTATCAATTCCTTTATCGTAAGCTTTCAGCGTATAGTAATGCACAGGTCCGAAGTAATATCTAAATCCTGCATAATAGGCATTGTTGGCTTCATCTACCGATACGGGAACCATCGCTTCCGCCCTGTAATTTTTAAGGTAATTGCCCGTTAGGATGTCATCTGAGTGAAGAATCGTTGTATTAAACGATTTGTCGGGTATCACTACCGTAGTGAAATACTGATCTTTAAAGGCAAACCATTGGACAGGTTCGGTGAGTTCTTTCGAATCGCTCTTGTTGGGATTCATTTTCTCAACTTCCTGATTTTTATATTTGTACATGATGCGAGCGTAACGTCTTTCGAACGATTCGCCCTTTTCCTGCTGTCGCAATTTCTGTTGCCAATTGAGTTTGAAATTTCGAAGACTTTCGGGATGCAACCCATCGCTCATCCCCACTACCCTGATTTCGAAACGCATCATATATTCATCTTCCGGAAGAGTGTAAACGAAATCGATATATTGCGCCGGCGAACTTGCGAGTCGCATGATGACCGAATTTTTATCTGACGAAATTATCGGGGTGAAATATAAATTTTCTGTCGAAAGCTTCACACTGTTTCGATTGTAGAGTTCAAGATTAAAGTTGGCTTCGTCTCCTTCCCAGAAATACAAACTATCTTTGTTGTAGCGTAAAAAGTCTTTTAACATCACAGAATGGATAACGCCTCCCTTTGTGCTCAGTTTGAGTTTTATCTTATTATTTTCTAACACGATCAACTGTTCTTTTTCGGGGAGCGAATACACGGAGTCCGACGTTGAGACTGACATACTGTCCGATGACGAGATCGCACTTTTTGAAGCACTGAAAAAACTGTCTACGCTGCCTTGTTCTTCGGGGACAGATGTGAGACTGTCTGTAGTTCGTTGAGCAACTTCGAGTCTTGCTCTTTCGGCTTCCACAAGTTGTATCGAATCCTGTTTTCTCTTCTGTGCCGCTAACTGTTCCTGACTGGGTCGGTTATAGATACTGAATGCCACAATAATGGCTCCGATCAACAACAAACCGATAAGTGAATTTTTATCCATTTTTACTCTTTATTCGGATGATGATGTGATTCAAAAAAAATAGCAAATTGTGTTGTTTACTTGATTGATTTTTCAAAACTGCAAAAGTACAAAAAAAACGCCAACCTTTAAATTCTTCATCGTTCAATTTACAGAATGTCCGTATTGAAAAACTCACAATCGAAAGCGAGTGTTCTCAAAGAAGGCTTCCCGGAAAAGGGAAAAAGTTCTTACATCAAATATGTTTGTTTAACTTGTCTGTCCGACAAATTCACATTCCGTGCATCTCCTATTTCACCGAAATGGTAGAATTAACCGTTATTTTCGGGAACACTTCAAACAACAATGTTTCATCGCCTCTTTCCACCTCTATCGTGATAGATCGGGGCGTTTCCCAATCGATATATTGATTAAAATTGAAAAGATAGGCAAAAGCCGGTTTATATCTTTTATCTTTCAGTGCATTGGCTACATTGTGGTATTGTGAAACATCCCAAAACATACAATTATTGAATCCATTTACATCGGTGTATCGAGAATTGCGGTCTCTGTATTGCATTGTCTCGGCTATAAAAAGTCGATATGCTTGTGTGAGGGCTTTGGAATTGTGATCGAATTTTTGATTTTGGATTTTCAGAACAACATCTCCCGGCCGAAGACCGGCAATTGCAGCCGGTGATTCGGCATCAATGGCAACAATGGTTTTCAGGTCGTTCAAATCGAAACTGATTCCCGTGTAATTGTATTTGAGGTGATTCACCTGATAAGTAGCCAAATTAAGACTTCCCGGGTACGGATATTTCAGCAGAATGAGGGGGAGATTCATTTCTAAATAATTTTCGAGACCATAATTTGTGCTGAGTCTTTCTTTTACTTCACTTTCCCAAATTAATGTCATCTCACCGGGTTCGATATATTTTTTGTCATAAAACTGAAACCCGAATGAGAGATTGAACATTATATCGTCCACCCGAACAGCTTCGGACGGCGAATAGACCGGAATCTTAATCATCCGGTTATTGCGAGTATCAAATCGCCAAACATTTTGACACGATCCGTAAGTTGGCGAATTTGGTTTGAATAGAGAATTACTTTCGTAAGAATAATATGTTTGTATAATAAAATCGGGATCGTGTGTGTCGCGTTTTAATCCCCGATTGCGTAAAATTCTCTCGAAAATGGAGTTAATTCGTTTGTCGAGAACCGAAAGCTCATCATTATTTTCGGCAAAATCATACGTGCGATATAGGTGCAATTTGGCATTCGGATTGACTTTGGTTTTGACGGGAATAACAAAACGTCTGTCCTGAACATCTTCGAGACTGTAGAATGCAAAAACCGATGACAGTTGCGCTTCGTTGATGGCATTCTTAAACCGACAATCCTTTAGCAAGGAAATTGTTTTAAAAGTGGTTTCGAGATTCCGAATGCTTAGAGTCATATCGCCACTCCGCTCGGCAAACCACGACATAATGGTTGAATAGGGTTTCAAAAAGGTGCCGTTGCCATTCACTTCGAGAATAATATCGTTTAATTTTAATCCGGCACGTGCTGCGGGAGATCCGGGTGTAACTTCCACCACAACCGGCTCGTTCTCGCCCCAATTGGGGTTATTGCTGATCTCAAACCGAAAACCCAAATTGCAAGTTATTGCAGCATTTTGAGCAAATGAACTCAAACAAACCAGGAAGCCGAAAAATAAGGAAATAAAATACTTCATTCAAAAAATATTACAGATAAACACGTAGCGGTCGATATTTTTTAGATACGGCAAAGGTAATATTTTTTCGAAAAAAACCGATGATGAGTGCTTTTTAGCTTAAAATAAAACAAGTTTGTTTGTAATTTCTTTTAACTTTGTACCACTCGAACAAATATCAAAAAAAAACCAATATGATTATCGATAACTTATCCAATTCAAAACAATATTTATCACTTCACCCTCGTTTCGAAGAGGTTTTTTCGTATATTAATTCGCTCAATTGGAATAATCTTCCTATCGGAGTAACCGAGTTGGACGGACAACAAATAAAAGTTATTGCTTCTGAATCTGATATGAAAAGTCAAGACGAAGCGAAACTCGAAGTGCATCAAAAATTCATCGATATTCAAATTCCTGTGACAAAATCGGAGACCTTTGGCTGGCGTTCGCTCGATACACTGAAAAAAAGTATCGGCGGTTATGATGAAGAAAGGGATATCGAATTTTTTGACGATGAACCCACAACCTATATCACCGTACAACCCGGTGAATTTGCCATTTTCTTTCCCGGCGATGGACATGCTCCGTTAGTCGGCAACGGAATAATAAAAAAAATAATCGTGAAAGTAGCCGTATCATAACCATTTATAAAAAAAATCAATATGCTCGATATCATCAAAAACGATCCGTGGCTCGAACCCTTCGAACAGGCTATACAAGGCCGATACGACTACGTCGTGAAACGAGAAAAAGATCTCACGCAAAACGGAAACATCACTTTATCGGATTTCGCTAACGGATATTTGTATTTCGGGCTTCACAAAACGGAAAGCGAATGGATTTTGCGCGAATGGGCACCCAATGCCGTCGAAATTTATTTGATCGGATCATTCAATAATTGGCAAAGGCAAGAATCTTATAAATTTAAACGAATTGAAAATGGCGTTTGGGAAGTACGTGTTCCTCTCGACCAAATTCATCACCTCGACTATTATAAAATGCTGGTTGTTTGGGAAGGTGGATCAGGCGAACGAATCCCGGCTTGGTGTCAATATGTGGTACAGGATCCGGCTACTCATATCTTCAGCGCCCAAGTGTGGAATCCTCCAACACCTTATCAATTCGATATCGACCGATTCAAACCGGACACTTCCCCATTACTCATCTATGAATGCCATATCGGAATGGCAACCGAAGAGGAAAAAGTGGGGACTTATAATGAATTTCGCGAAAAAATTCTACCCCGAATCAAAGACAACGGGTACAATGCCATTCAAATCATGGCCATACAAGAGCATCCCTACTATGGATCGTTCGGCTATCATGTTTCCAATTTCTTTGCGCCATCGTCTCGTTTTGGAACTCCCGATGAGCTAAAGCACCTCATCGATGCCGCACACCAAATGGGGTTGGCCGTCATCATGGATATCGTGCATTCGCATGCCGTAAAAAACGAAGCCGAAGGCATTGCCCGCATCGATGGATCCTACGACCTTTATTTTCATTCCGATCCATCGCGCCGGAACCATTCGGCGTGGGATTCTCTTTGTTTCGATTACGGTAAAAACGAAGTTTTACATTTTCTTTTGTCGAATTGCAAATACTGGATCGAAGAATTCAAGTTCGACGGCTTTCGCTTCGACGGGGTTACTTCCATGATTTACCTCAGTCACGGATTGGGAGAAGCATTCACATCCTATGCCGATTATTATAACTTGGGGCAAGATGGCGACGCTATTTGTTACCTCACGTTAGCCAATAAGCTCATCCACGAAGTGAATCCTTCAGCTGTTACCATTGCCGAGGAAGTGAGTGGAATGCCCGGATTGGCGCTAAAGTCCGAAGCAGGAGGCTACGGATTCGATTATCGGCTTGCAATGAACATTCCCGATTTTTGGATTAAGATGATCAAAGAGAGAAAAGACGAAGACTGGCATCCAACAGCTATATGGTGGGAAACAACCAATCGCCGGGCAGACGAAAAAACCATTTCTTACGTCGAAAGTCACGATCAGGCACTTGTGGGTGATAAAACGATTATTTTCCGATTGATCGACGCCGACATGTATTGGTTCATGTCCAAACTGGTGAGCAGTTCGCATCTGGTAGATCGTGGCATTGCCCTGCACAAAATGATTCGTCTGGTAACAGCCACAACCATTAATGGCGGGTATCTCAATTTTATGGGCAATGAGTTTGGTCATCCCGAATGGATCGATTTCCCTCGCGAAGGAAACGGATGGTCGTACAAATATGCTCGCCGTCAATGGCATTTGGCCGACGATCACAATTTGAAATATCATTACTTGGGCGATTTCGACAAAGCTATGCTCCGACTCATCAAATCGGTACCTGATTTTCAAGCAACACCCATCATTAAAATTTGGGAGAAGGACGGTGATAATGTGCTTGCCTATATGCGTCAAGACTTGCTTTTTGTCTTCAATTTCCATCCCGTTACATCGTTTAGCGATTACGGCATTTTAGTGCCGCAGGGGGAATATAAAGTCATTCTCGACACAGACAATCCGGATTTCGGGGGCTTCGGATTGAATGACGACAGCATTCCTCACTTCACTCAATTCGATCCGCTTTACGCTTCCGACAATAAGGGTTGGCTGAAACTATACTTGCCCGCCCGTACGGCTTTTGTCATGAAAAAAGTCGATTAAATAAAATCAAAATAGAACATATCGATGAAATTATATCCATTTAAGTTTGAACCGATTTTAAAACCTGTGATTTGGGGAGGATCAAGACTCTGCGAATTTAAAAATATAAAACCCGTAAAAGACGGAATTGGCGAGAGTTGGGAGATATCGGGTGTCAAGGGTTCTATTTCGGTAATATCGGATGGTGACCTGAAAGGAGTGTCTCTTTCGGAATTACTTCTCGGCAGCAAAGAACAACTGGTGGGAAAAAAAGTATATGAAAAATACGGTAACACATTCCCCTTGCTGATCAAGTTTATCGATGCTCGCGACGATCTTTCCATACAAGTACACCCGGATGATCGATTGGCAAAACAACGACATAATTCCTTCGGGAAAACCGAAATGTGGTATGTCATCAATGCTGCACCCGATGCTTATCTTTATTCCGGATTTCAAAAAAGCATAACACCTGACGAATATGTGGAAAAAGTAAAGAACAATACTTTTACCGAAACACTTCGGAAATATTACGTGAAACCGGGTGATGTATTTTTTCTGCCCGCAGGACGCGTTCATGCCATCGGAGCAGGATGTTTTATTGCCGAAATACAGCAAACATCGGACATAACCTATCGCATCTACGATTACAATCGCAAAGATGCCGACGGCAATACACGCGAACTGCACACCGACCTGGCAAAAGATGCCATCGACTATATGGTATATCCTACTTACAAAACAGAATACCTGCCCACGCCCAATCATCCGGTTCAACTTGCTTCGTGCAATTACTTCACGACGAATCTTCTCGATCTCAGTCTGGAAATTAACCGAGATTACAGCTTGTTGGATTCGTTCGTCATTTTTATTTGCATAGACGGCTCCTGTCAGATTACTGACGACAAAGGTAATTCGGTTGTGCTGAAACAGGGAGAAACGCTACTCATCCCTGCCGACACAAATTCGGTGAACGTAAAACCAAGCGCATCTGTCAAGCTGCTCGAAACATACATATAAATAGGTGAAAAATGCGTGGAATATTATTGGTTAATCTTGGCACTCCTGCGAGTTGCAAAAAAGAGGACGTTCAGCGATTTATCTGCGATATGCTTTCGGACCCACTCGTCTCGGGACTTCCCGAATGGCAGTCGAAATTTTTGGCAAAAAACATCATAGCTCCGCTTTCGTCATCCAAATCGCTCGAAAAATACAAATTGATATGGAGAAAAGAAGAACCCAAAATCTCTCCGCTGCTATATCACATGCAGCAGCTCGCAGCCGAACTCGAATCGAGGAAAGGATTGCCGGTTGAAATTGCCATGCGATACGGCGAGCCAGATGTGGCACAAGCTATTGATTCACTCGAAAGAAAATGTCCGTTACTGCATGAGTTAATCGTATTCCCAATGTATCCTCAATATGCGCAATCAACCACTCAAACCGCAATTGACGAAATAGGACGCGTGTTTTATAAGCGCCCACACTCCTTTCGGTTGAAATTCGTAAAATCCTATTACAATCATCCGGCTTACATTCACGCATTGGCTGCTCGGGCCAAACCTTATATCGAGAAAGGATTCGATAAATTCGTATTTTGCTATCACAGTTTGCCCATCAAACAGGTGGAAAGTGCGTGGAAAAAGGGCAGAGAATTTGATTACGTATATCAATTGAAAGAAACGAACCGACTTGTGTCCAACGAATTGGGAATTTCTGTCAACGAACAAATTTTGCTCTATTCTTCACAGCGCGGCAACGGATGGCTCAAACCTTTTCTTTCAACGGACATCGACAGTTTGCCTCGACAAGGCTGGAAACGAATCATAATTATGGCACCGGGATTCACGGTGGATAACATGGAAACACTCTATGACATCGATATTCAGGCAAGACAACTCTTCATGGCTGCCGGTGGCGAAGAGTTCACATTCGTTCCTTCACTAAATAGTTGTGACGAGTGGATCGAGGCTCTTTGGAAAATTATTTCGGGATATTAGTATTTGATATTCTTGAAAAGCACTCGGTTTTCACGCAATTCATTCAAACGTTTTAGCAGTTCGTCCCGAGTGAGTGTGGCGATGTTATCGTTCTCGACATTCGAAATCAACGTAAGCAAAATACGCAAATCTTCATCCGAAAGTTGTTGTGCAATTTCGTCGAAAGGTTCTTTTTCTCCTATTTCGAATCGGATAAAAGCCAGCCTCGATTTGGCTGACGGGTAACTCGGATCCATTTCGAGCAACTGCTCCAAATATTCGGCAGCCTGCTCATACTTATCGCGTGCAACACTCACATTGGCCAGTCTGTCGATCACCGTTTCGTTATCGGGCATGTAAAGGGCTGCTTTCATATAAGCTGTTTCAGAAGCAGCAAAATCTCCCTTGTAAAACATCAGTTCGCCCTCGAGCATGTAAAACTCAAAGGTGTCTCTTTCGTCATCGGGTATCTTTTCATAAGTTTTCAGGGCTTGGTCATAATCCTGCTTCAGCAGATAAACATGTGCTTTGCGCACCAAAATGCCTTTCGACCCGAATTTTTCTTCTTTACGCGAAATCACGTCCATCATCCGGTCATATTGCTCCATTGCTTCGTATCCTTCGAACAGCGAATCGTAGAGCGATTCATCGTCGGGCGATTTTCTCAAACATTCCTCAAAAACTCGTATAGCCTCTTCCACATTCTCATTCAAATAAAGTGAAAATGCTTTCATCTTTAGAACCGATACGTCATTCTCATTAATCGTGAGGGCAAAATCGAATGCATCGATAGCTTTATCGAATTGCTCATTCATCGAATACAGTTTTCCGATATTTGCCCAACCTTCGAATGAGTAAGGATCTACGTCGAGCAGACGGTTGTTATATTCGATGGCTTTGTCGAAATCGCCCGCCATTTCGTTGGCATACGCCAAATCAATCAAAACATCCACATTCGACGGATCGAGCAAGAGTGCTTGTTCCAAAAAAAGCTTCGCTTTGTCGAAAAGTTCGAGATCGTTGAAAATATATCCAACTTCCGACACAAATGTAAACAAATCTTCCTCAGAGATATCTTGCAGCAAAATCTGATCAATAATAGCTTCCGCTTCGTCTTCGCGATTCAAATGATAAAGCGTTTCTATTTTCAGCAGTGCAAGATCGATATTGCCATCGTCGCTGATGTGGTGCAAATAGGAATAGGCCTCTTCATACCTTTCTGCAAAAACCAGCTTTTTAGCATATTGCGTCATAATTTCGGGACTGCCGGGATGCATTCTCATCCCCTGCTCTATCAGCGCTTCGGCTTCATCCATATCGCCCATTCCGGCATAATAGTCGATCAACAACGAAAACTCGTCGGCATCCAGATACATGCTTTTGCCAAGCGCCCGCATCTGTTCATATCTTTCGATCAACTCATTGATGTCGAGATCGTCGTTCTCGTCCATACTTTTCTCTCCGTACTAATCTCTGTTTGTAAATATATGCTACAGAAAAATTCGCAAATACCAATATACGAATGCTATATATAAGGGATATGATTCCCGGTTAATTTTTTGTCTGCTGCTTTTTCCACGAATCCTTCAGCGAGACCGTGCGGTTGAATACCAAATGGTCGGGCGTAGAATCCTTATCGACATTGAAATAACCGATGCGCTGAAATTGAAAACTATCAAGCGGTTTCACGTCTTTCAAACATGCTTCGACTTTGCAGTGCTGTTTGATGACGAGTGACTCGGGATTGAGCAGATCGCGAAAATCGCAATCTTTCTCTTCCGAAGGATTTTCTGCCAAAAACAATCGGTCGTACAGTCGCACTTCGGCATCGAGGCAATGGTCAACCGACACCCAGTGAATCGTTCCTTTCACCTTTCTGTTGGCTTCGGGCATACCACTGCGTGTGAGCGGGTCGTATTCGGCATAAACTTCCGTAACGACACCGTTCTCATCTTTTTTGCAACCGGTGCAACGCACGATATAGGCATTTTTCAACCTTACTTCGTTGCCGGGTGTGAGGCGAAAATAGTTTTTCGGAGCCTCTTCCATAAAGTCGTCGCGTTCGATCCACAATTCGCGACCGAAATGCACCTGACGGCTTCCCATCGACTCGTCTTCGGGATTATTGATTGCCTCAACCATTTCGCCCTCCCCTTCGGGATAGTTCGTCAGAATCAACTTGACAGGATCGATCACTCCCGAAACACGCATGGCGCGTTTGTTGAGATCTTCGCGAATGCTGTGTTCGAGCAGCGAAACATCAATGAGTCCGTCATATTTTGTGTAGCCGATATCGTCGATAAAATTGCGAATCGATTCGGGCGTATATCCGCGACGACGCAATCCGCAAATGGTGGGCATGCGGGGATCGTCCCATCCGGCTACAAGCTTTTCCTGCACAAGTTGCAGCAATTTACGCTTACTCATCATCGTGTAAGTCATATTCAGGCGGTTGAATTCGATCTGTCGTGGACGATAATCGCCGGTAGCAAACTGATCGATGAACCAGTCGTAAAGCGGGCGGTGCACTTCGAACTCCAACGTGCAGAGCGAATGCGTCACGCCTTCGAAATAGTCGGACTGCCCATGCGCAAAATCATACATGGGATAGGCTTTCCATTGCGTGCCGGTGCGATGATGAGGAATATGGATAACGCGATACATGATGGGATCGCGGAAGTGCATGTTGGGTGAAGCCATGTCGATTTTGGCGCGGAGCACCATTTTCCCTTCGGGAATTTCGCCACTGTTCATTTTGTAAAACAATTCGAGCGATTCCTCTACGGGACGATCGCGGTAGGGACTGTTGAAGCCGGGAACAGTGGGCGAACCTTTTTGCCGAGCTATCTCTTCGGCCGTTTGTTCATCCACGTAAGCCTTGCCTTCCTTGATGAACCGAACCGCCAAATCCCAAAGCTGCCCGAAATAATCGGAAGCATAAAACACATTTTCCCAGTGAAAACCAAGCCATCGGATATCTTCCATAATGGAATCGACATATTCTACATCTTCTTTCACAGGATTGGTATCGTCGAACCGAAGGTTGCAGATGCCGTTATACTTTTCGGCAATACCGAAATCGAGGCAAATTGCCTTGGCGTGCCCGATGTGGAGATAACCGTTGGGTTCGGGTGGAAAGCGGGTTTGTACGCGACCGCCGTTCTTACCTTCCTGCAAATCTTTTTCCACAATCTGTTCGATGAAATTGAGATTTCGCTTCGATTCTTCTTTGTTGAGATTTTCTGTTGCTGACATGACTTATATTTTTTGCTCGATTGTTTTGTTTGATTGAAAAAAATGCTGATATAGTTCGCAAATTAGTCATTTAATAGTTTGTTGACCTCCAACTTTAATTTTGGCAGATGACGAACGATGATACCCCAAACAATTTCGTCATCTATTTTATCGTATCCGTGAATGACTCGATTTCGAAGTCCAATAATTTGCTTTTTGGAAGAAATAGGAATTGCCGGATCCACCTTATCCAGTTTATTCATCGCTTCACCCATTATTTCGAACTCTCTTTCTACGGCACGGCGAAGCATCTTGTCTTGCATGTACGCTGAGAAATCTTTCTTATCTCCGATAAAAGTTTCTATTGAAACCAGCGATTGCTGTATATCGAAAAGATATTTTTTGACCATTTCATCCATAAAGTTTCACTTTGGTTCGATTGATAGATTCTATGAAATGCGGGTTAGATAAGGATTTTTCCGTTATCAGATCGACATCTCGCTGAAAAATTTCTTCCATTTTGTCTGCCACAACAAAATAATTGTCGGCATAGTCGCCGTAATCCATCGGATAAAAATCGATTAGCAAATCAACATCGCTCGATTCGGAAAACTTGTCGGTGCATACAGAACCAAAAGCAAAAAGAGACCTCACATGGTAAGTTTTGCAAACCTCCGTTATCCTTTCTATATTATCTTGTAAAATCGATTTCATTACTCTTTTTTCTGTTTGGGTGCTTTATTTCATTCTTTTTAAATCGAAACCCGTGCATAGGGAGCTACCTCTTTACCACAAAATTCGCCGTCGAGATACTTGTAATATCCGGTGATGGCTACCATTGCCGCATTATCGGTGGTGTAGGCAAACTTGGGAATATGAATTTTCCACCCATAGCGACGACTATGTTCTTCGAAAGCCCCACGCAGGCCCGAATTGGCCGAAACGCCACCCGCAACGGCAACCTCATCGATATTTAAATCTTTGGCAGCACGCACGAGTTTATCCGTCAAAATATCGATAATGGTTTTTTGTAACGAGGCACACAAGTCTTCCTTGTTTTTTTCGATGAAATCGGGATCATTTTTCAATTCGTCACGCAAAAAATAGAGAAACGAGGTTTTCAATCCGCTGAAACTGTAGTTGTAGCCTGCCACATGAGGTTTGCTGAACGTAAAACGTTCGGGGTTTCCCGACTTGGCGAGTTTATCCACAATCGGACCTCCGGGATAACCCAGTCCCATCACCTTTGCGCATTTGTCGAAAGCTTCGCCTGCAGCATCGTCGATGGTTTGGCCGATGATTTCCATATCGTTGTAGGATTTCACGAGCACAATTTGCGAATTTCCACCCGAAACGAGCAGACACAAAAACGGGAAATTAGGCTGATTCCTGTCCTCCGGCGTTTCCTTGATGAAATGTGCCAACACATGCGCCTGCAAGTGATTAACCTCGATCATGGGCACATTGAGCGCCGACGACAAACCTTTGGCAAACGAAGTGCCAACCAGCAGCGAACCCAACAAACCGGGTCCGCGGGTGAATGCGATGGCCGAAATTTCGTCTTTTGCTACGTCGGCCTGTTTCAGTGCATCGTGCACTACGGGAATAATATTCTGCTGGTGTGCCCGCGAAGCAAGCTCGGGAACCACACCTCCATAACGTTCGTGCACAGCCTGCGTGGTGATGACGTTCGACAAAATCACCCCATCACGAATGACAGCTGCCGATGTGTCATCGCACGAAGATTCTATCCCTAATATTGTGATCATCTCATTCAATCGTTTTTGGTTGTCGAAGATTCATTTTTTCCCATGATTTGGTGCAATATGTCCGGATTTCGATGACTATCCCAAATCGTTAGAATGACAATCTCAAACTCCTTTATTTCGTAAATAATTAAATAGTCCGATACTATTTTAACCCGTATGTTTTCGATATCCGTTGATCTTCCGATGTAGGGATAGGCAATTATCAATCGAATCGCCTCCTTGAACAAACGATTAAGTTTTCTGCTGTATAAGTTCGATTTGTTTCTATTGTTCCAATATGAAAATATTCGTTTCCTGTCGTCTTGGGCTAATTTAGACCAAATCACTCTCCTATCCATGATTCTATATCCTTGTCTGCATCTTCGTCCGACAAAAAATCGCCCTTTTCGTATTGTTCTCTTGCCATATCGATTGCTGTTTTTTGATCTTGCGACAGACGATATGAAGGATGTAAATCATTCTCATGTGAAACATATTGAAACAGCTCTTCCAATAGTTCCTCATTATCTGATTTACGAATCGCATCGATCAATTTTTTTCGAGTAGATATAATCATTTTCGTCTTATTATTAATTCCATTTTTCGAATCGAAACCCTGAGGCAGGGCTTTTCGGCCAAATTCGTCTCAAAGGTATTTGCAATAACCGATGTTAGCGACGCTTGGCGAATTACTATGCTTCAATAAATATGCAAAGATAACACAAAAAAAGCGTATGATGAACAGAGTTATTCATACGCTTCAAAATTGGAAACATCCGATGCAAAATCATTCAGAAATTTTTCCGACTTCAAACGCCTTTCATCAACGCTTCTTTGAGTTGAGGCTTATCCTCAAGGGCGATGTCGGCCGCACGCCAAAAACGGCGCATATAGGTTTCGAGAGCATGCAGTGCCTCGTCTTTTTTGCGGGTAGCTTCCTGCGATTCGCCTGTCTCGCGATAATATTCGCTGTATGCGGCATCCATCGAAGGCAAAAGTTCCTTAGCAGCGGTCAGTTCGTCAGTCGTCAACTTTACTTGATTCACCGACTGCAGATATGCTTCGTTAGTCAGAAGTGTGTCATAAAAATGGCCAACCTCGTTTCGCCAATCTGCATAAACGGTTGCGGGACTGACATTGATGCCCAAATCCTTGACAGCATCCGGATCATCGAGAAAAGCAAAGAGTGCTTTCTTGCGATGTGCTCTGAAAAGTGCGCTAACCTTCAATCTGATCTCTTTAAAAGCGGCTGAAGCTGCGCTTTCTTCTCCTTTTTCGTCTTGCTGCAAATTCAATGCGGCTTCTACATTTGCTATCAACGATTTGCCTTCGGAAATTTTGGGTGCGTCGTATCCCAGTTCGGCCATCTCTGCAGCAATTTCGGGCTGGGTTTCAACGTTAGTTAATGCTACTCGCGATTTGAGGATAAAATTGGCTTGTGAATCTTTCAGACTTGTGCTCATACAATTAATTTTTAGATAAAATTATAATTTATAGCACAAATCTAAAAAAAATGGATGAACCTTTCAAGCAAAATCATATTTTTTTCGCTCCCCCCGACTTTTTTATGGCTTTCCCCTGACTTTTTGCAATCATTTCCGGAGTTTATGGTATAACTTCTGTTCAAAATGGGCCTCTTCTTGACATTATCACACCAATCACCGACAAAATGTATTATCTACCATCGATATTCGTACTCATTCAGCTGTTTTTTGCCCGACTTCTATACATTTTGCTATCGATTCCTCCAAAAAGCATGGTTTCGGCGCATGATCGAATTTCTATTGCTGCCCATCGGCATCTTTCTGCCGCGCTATTGCAACTTTCGATACCTCACACGCTTGGGTTCTTCGTTGCCGAGACGCATTTTCTTGTTTTCCTCGTATTCGCTGTATGTGCCTTCGAAGAAGAAAACTTCCGAATTTCCTTCGAATGCAAGGATGTGTGTACAGATGCGGTCGAGAAACCACCGGTCGTGAGAGATGACCACGGCGCAACCGGCAAAATTTTCGAGACCTTCTTCCAGCGCGCGAAGCGTGTTCACGTCGATGTCGTTGGTAGGTTCGTCGAGCAACAGCACATTGGCATCGGCCTTGAGCGTGAGCGCCAGGTGCAGTCGGTTGCGCTCACCACCCGAAAGTACGCCGCACAGTTTTTCCTGATCGGCTCCGGTGAAGTTGAAGCGCGAAAGATATGCCCGAGCATTAATTTCGCGACCACCCACACGAATAAATTCACTACCGCCGGACACCACCTGATAAACGGTTTTGGCCGGATCGATGGCTTCATGCGACTGATCGACGTAAGCGGTAACCACTGTTTCGCCCACTTCGAACGTGCCGGCATCGGGTTTTTCCATTCCCTGAATCAATCGGAACAGTGTAGTCTTGCCGGCTCCGTTTGGCCCGATCACACCGACAATTCCATTGGGCGGAAGCACAAAATTCAGATTGTCGAACAATAATTTGTCGCCGAAAGCCTTTGCCACGCCGTGCGCTTCAATCACCTTGTTACCCAATCGCGGACCATTGGGAATAAATATCTCGAGCTTTTCTTCACGTTCTTTCTGATCCTGATTCAGCAACTGCTCGTAGGAATTCAAACGAGCTTTGCCCTTTGCCTGACGCGCCTTGGGTGCCATGTGAATCCACTCCAGCTCGCGTTCGAGGGTTTTGCGTCGCTTGCTTGCCTGCTTCTCCTCCTGCTCCATGCGTCGGGTCTTCTGTTCGAGCCACGAAGTGTAATTTCCCTTCCAAGGAATGCCTTCGCCCCGGTCGAGCTCGAGAATCCATCCGGCCACATGATCGAGAAAATAGCGATCGTGCGTGATGCAGATCACCGTTCCCTTGTATTGTTGCAAATGCTGTTCGAGCCAGTCGATAGACTCGGCATCGAGGTGGTTGGTAGGCTCGTCGAGCAACAGCACATCGGGTTCCTGAAGCAGCAACCGACACAGAGCCACACGGCGACGTTCGCCTCCCGAAAGCTGCGTTACGGGCTGATCTTCGGGCGGACATCGCAATGCATCCATCGCACGTTCGAGACGATTATCGATATTCCATGCATCTACGGCATCCAGCTTGTCCTGCAATTCGGCCTGTCGGGCAAAAAGTTGATTCATCTTGTCCTCGTTTTCGTAATATTCGGGCAATCCGAATTTCAAGTTAATATCTTCGTATTCTTTCAGCAAATCCATTACCGGTTGCACGCCTTCGCGCACCACGTCTATCACCGTTTTGTCGGGATCGAGTTTTGGGTCTTGTTCCAGATAACCTACCGAAAAACTTTTATCGGAAACCACCTCGCCCTGATATTCCTTGTCGATGCCGGCAATGATTTTTAACAAGGTAGATTTCCCCGAGCCATTAAGCCCGATAATGCCAATTTTGGCACCATAAAAAAACGAGAGGTAAATATCTTTCAATACTTGTTTGTGAGGCGGAAACGTTTTGCTGACTCCCACCATCGAGAAAATAATTTTTTTGTCGTCGGCCATTGAATAAATGTCAATTTTTTTTGGTTAAATGTGTAAAGATATCGTTATGTGTGTAGCGTCGGTCTGTGATGCTGATGTCGTCATTCAAATCGTCAAAAAAATAGTTGTTGACCATCCTCAATACAAATTCCAACGCCGGATTTTCGACGATTTGAACTATTTTTCAGATAAATTCTTAAGGGGTTCATCTGTAAATTTCTTTCTTTGCAGCCAGCAAGGTGTTTTTCAATAAAGACACGATGGTCATCGGCCCTACTCCACCCGGAACGGGCGTTATGAAAGAACATTTGGGAGCTACTTCATCAAATGCCACATCGCCGGTGAGTTTGAACCCCGATTTTGTTTTTGTGCTTGGCACCCGAGTCGTACCCACATCGATCACCACCGCACCTTCCTTCACCATATCGGCTTTCAAAAATTCGGGCGAACCAAGAGCCGCAATGATGATATCTGCCTGAACGCAAATTTCTTTAATATTCTTCGTTCGACTATGGCATACAGTTACCGTGCAATCTCCGGGATAAGATTTCTGAAGCATCAGCATGGATACGGGTTTGCCGACGATGTTGCTCCTACCCAACACGACGCAATGTTTGCCTCGAGTCTCGATCTTGTAACGTCGCAACAATTCTACGATACCCGAAGGTGTAGCCGAAAGAAAACACGGCAATCCGATAGCCATTCTTCCTACGTTGACGGGATGAAATCCGTCCACATCCTTGCGATAATCGATGGCTTCGGTGATCTTGTTTTCGGAAATATGTTCGGGCAGTGGCAACTGAACAATAAACCCGTCCACGTCATCGTCGTTATTCAATCGTTCGACGCACGAAAGTAGTTCGTCTTCCGACACATTTTCTTCGAAACGGATCAGAGTAGATTTAAAACCCACTTCTTCACAAGCTCTCACTTTGTTGGCTACATACGTTTCGCTTCCACCATCGTGCCCGACGAGAACGGCAGCCAAATGAGGTGTTTTTTCCCCTTCCGATTTCAGTCGAACCACTTCTTCGGCAATCTCCAATTTTATTTGAGCCGAAACAGCTTTTCCATCAATTATCTGCATGATAAACGTAAATTAAATATGATTTTAGCGCCGCCTAACGTTTCTGCTCATCTGTTTAACACCGCCTGTAGTCATCATGCGCATCACCTTGCGGGTTTCGTCAAACTGTTTGATGAGTTTGTTCACCTCCTGTACGTTGGTTCCGCTTCCTTTGGCAATACGTGCGCGACGGCTTCCGTTCAAAATTTCGGGATGAGAGCGTTCTTCAGGCGTCATGGAATGAATGATGGCTTCAATGCTTTTAAAAGCATCGTCATCAATATCAAGATCTTTTATCTGCTTACCTACACCCGGAATCATCGATGCAAGATCTTTCAAATTTCCCATTTTCTTAATTTGCTGTATTTGGGAAATAAAATCGTTGAAATCGAATTGATTTTTGGCAATCTTTTTTTGCAGGCGTCGAGCTTCTTCTTCGTCATATTGTTCTTGAGCCTTTTCAACCAGCGAAACAATATCGCCCATGCCCAAAATACGATCGGCCATGCGTTCGGGGTGAAAAACATCTATAGCGTCCAGTTTTTCCCCTGTGCCGACAAACTTGATAGGTTTGTTTACAACCGAACGGATGGAAAGTGCCGCTCCACCTCGCGTGTCACCATCGAGTTTGGTGAGGACAACACCGTTGAAGTCGAGCCGATCGTTGAATTCCTTCGCCGTATTGACGGCATCCTGACCGGTCATGGCATCTACTACGAACAATATTTCCTGTGGATTGACGGCTTTCTTGATCGATTCGATCTCGTTCATCATCTGTTCGTCGATCGCCAAGCGACCGGCAGTATCGATGATTACAACATCTTTTCCGTGCTGTTTGGCATACTGGATGGCGTTTTGAGCAATTTTGACCGGATTTTTGTTTTCTTCTTCCGAATAAACCGATACATTTATTTGTTCGCCCAATACTTTCAATTGTTCGATAGCTGCCGGACGATACACGTCGCCGGCAACCAGAAGCGGGTTTTTCCCACGCTTCGATTTGAGCATATTGGCCAATTTGCCCGAAAACGTAGTCTTACCTGAACCTTGCAAACCCGACATCAAGATGACTGCCGGATTGCCCTTGATATTGATATCGGTCGCCGAACCACCCATCAGTGCGGCAAGCTCATCGTGAACGATTTTCACCATCAATTGTTCGGGCTTCACCGCAGTGAGTACATTCTGTCCGAGAGCCTTCTGTTTTACATTTTCGGTAAATTCCCTCGCTGTTTTGTAATTGACATCGGCGTCGAGCAATGCACGACGCACTTCCTTTAGTGTTTCGGCAACGTTAATTTCAGTAATTCGACCTTCGCCTTTCAGTATTTTGAGCGATCTTTCGAGCCTGTCTGTTAAATTTTCGAACATGATTTGGGTTGTTTTATTTTTTGCACAAAGGTAATAAAATAGACGTGTCTTACAAAGTAGCTTTTGATATGGATATTCCAATCATGCAATATGTTTGTTTGCAGTCATAGCCGGGTGTTCTCGTTCGATCTTGACGACTGCTATCATAACAAAAAAAGAGTGGAGATAAAATCCCCCACTCTAAAATGATTTTTAAAATATTCAATCATCAAACTCATTTCTCATTCACATTCTTTCACTTTCGCAATTGTGATGTTTAGTCAATAAAATTGCACTATATTTCCCCGTGAGCTTTTGGCAGGATATTAATCTCTCTTTTTCAGAGGATTAGTTATGTGTTCTTGAAGTAAAAATTCATCGATTCGGCAACAAAATTGCCCCGTCAGAAATGTAGAAAACGCGTTTGACTCCGACGGACCTGTTTTTTACTTTGTAGAAACCACCATTTTTTGCAACCAACTCGTTTTTTTGAAAAATAGACGACCGATAAAATTCACATGGGAAGGTATATTAGATCCAACATGCCTTCTTCTTCGTTCGAAACTATCATTTCTCAGATTGAATAAAATCTGCAGGATAAGTAGCTTTAAATTGAATATTACCATCAATGGTTCGAATCCAGGTATCGAATTCTCTTTTATTTTCTTTCAAAACGATGATCCTCGCTCCGTTTACAGGTGCAACATAAGTGGTTTTCCATCCCGAAAATTGGCCATACGCCAAAGCAATATCGAAATAGTTTACTAAATAATTATTTACATGATCGTGTCCGACAAAAGTTCCCATGATGTCTCCCATCTCTTTCATAGCCAAAAACATCCCCGAGTTTAAAGCAGGAGAACATTCATTTTCGTTTTTATCGCCTATTCGTTTGTTTTCGGCATCATCATACGCCAATCTGTATTCAGGAAGCGGAATATGGAAAAAAGCCAAAGCCGGCAGCGGTTGAAAATTATTCTGGATGGTATAATGGATGCTTTGCCGTCTGTACCATGAAATAATATTGGGACGTATCCAGCCATAACCGTTGACTTTTTGTATCGTAGAATATGCTCCCGAGTCGAAAGTGTAGAGTAACGCTTTAATTTTCATATTATTGTCGCTTCCATATACGGGAATTACGTTATTTAATACTCCATCCACGTAAGAGCTTGACACAACATTTATGTTATAAGGATAGGAAGTGATCAATTTTTCGAGTTCGGTTCGAGTCGTACCCTGCTCATCATCGTGATTACCTAATGTTACGGCAAATGGAATTTTTCGATCGATTGCAAAACGAGTGATTGCATCCCATCCTTCCTTGACGGGTTTTCCCGTCACGATATCGCCGGTAAACACGATTAGATCGGGATTTTCTGCATCAAGAATTCGCTCAATGTTTAACAGCGTTGTATCTGCTCTGGAATCGTTATAAACGTAATGTATATCCGTAAACTGAACTATTTTTAGCAGACCATCTCGGTCGAAAGATATTTTTTGTGCATGAACATGAATGAATGATGCCAGCAATAAGATGAAAATTCCGAATAATTTATTCATGACGGAATATCCTATCCGAATAGTTTTCACACTACATATAAAGAGCTTATTGATTCGTTGTTGCATACCCGTTGTATGGATTCGGCAAACATATCTGCAACCGAAAGAATCTTAACTTTCTCCGATTTTTTCGAATATGGAATACTGTCGGTAAAGATAATTTCTGTCAACTGGGATTGATCTACACGCAGGGAAGCCGGATCGGACATCACGGCGTGACTTGCTATTGCTCTCACCGAACGCGCACCTTTTTCAATCATCAGATTTGCAGCTTTGGTGATAGTTCCGGCGGTATCTACTATATCATCCACCAAAAGGATATCCATTCCTTCAACCTCACCAATCACTTGCATATCCGAAATTTCGTTGGCTTTTTTACGGAGTTTGTAGCAAATCACCATCGGGCAACCCAAAAATTTGGCATAAGCACTTGCACGCTTGGTTCCTCCTACATCCGGCGTGGCTATAACCAAATTATCCAAGTCGAGAGACTTTACATATTCTAAAAACACGCCTGAAGCATAGAGATGGTCAACCGGAACATTAAAAAATCCCTGAATTTGATCGGCATGCAAATCCATTGTAATCAATCGGCTGATTCCCGCAACACTAAGCACATCGGCAATAAGTTTTGCTCCTATGCTGACACGAGGCTTATCTTTACGATCTTGACGTGCCCACCCAAAATAAGGGATGACAGCCACGATAGATTTTGCCGAAGCTCGCTTTGCAGCGTCAATCATCAGCAAAAGTTCCATCAAATTGTCTGAATTAGGAAATGTCGATTGAATAAGAAAAACTTGTTTTCCCCGAATCGATTCTTCGTAAGAAACTGCAAATTCACCATCGGCAAAATGCTCGATGATCATGTTTCCAAGTGGACAACCTAAGCTGTTGCAAACTTTTTCGGCAAAATAGCGGGATTTGGTTCCCGAAAAAATTTTAAATGGTCTTTCTTGCATGTCTTTGTTATTGATAAAAACAGATTTTCTCTTTAGTGAGATTGTTTTATGGATGAAATGGTTTTCGCATGCAAAAGTACAAAAAGTAAATTCAAAAGAAACTGTTTACAAAAAAGAAATTTTATAGATTTCGCCATCGTTGGCAGCAAGCCTCACTTTGAATGGTGAAAAGTAGTTGAAAACAAATTTATCTTCATTGTCGGCCAATAAGGGCATGGCTTGGCAATTACCGGGAATGTCGAATCCAAAAAAACGAAATACGTCATCGGGCGTATATACTGTAATTGTTTCATCCTTCTCAGAAAAATTGGCCACAACAATCAAAAAATCTTTACCGTCGCTTCGCGCAAATGCATATTGTTTCATCGAATTAAAACCCTGATTTTCGTAATTAGCCGACATCAGATCGTAGAACAAACCTTCCGAAAGAGCGTTTTGTTGATTACATAACACTACGAGTTTTTTATAAAAAGATTGAAGTTCGATTTCCTCTTCAGTAAGTAATTCGCTGTTCCACTTTCCATTATTGTTCCACCTTCTGATTTTTTCGATTGACCAATAATCATAAATGCTTGTACGTCCGTTCCGTCCGCTAAAACCCTCTTCATCCATTCCGGGTTCTCCCAATTCCTGACCAAAATATACCATTACGGGATTCACATTGATGCATGATGTAACAATCATGGCCGCTTTCCCTTTTTTGCCGTCCTTCAAAAAGTAATCGGAAGCGATGCGTTGCTCATCATGATTTTCCATGAAATTGATCATGTGATGTTGAATATCTCCGACTTGATTGAGGGCAAAAGTGATATCGGATGCAGGTCGATATCCACAGGCAACATCCCGAAGCACATCGTACAGTCCGACTTTGTCATACAGGTAGTCGAAAGTATTATCCGACAAATAGTTGCGATATTCCGAAGGATTATAGGTCTCAGCAATAAAAATGATATTGAAATATTTGGATTTTATTTGAGGAATGACCCATTTCCAAAATTGCAACGGTACCATTTCGGCCATATCGCATCTGAATCCGTCCACTTTTCTCGAAGCCCAAAACAAAAGTACGTCCCGCATCTTTATCCAAGTATCGGGAATGGGAGAAAAATATGATGTTCGTCCATTCAAGTAATCGATGCCATAATTGAGTTTCACGGTTTCATACCAGTCGTATAGCGAAGGCGAATTTGTAAAACAATCGTTTCCGGTAGCTTTTGCGGGAAATTCGGTATAAGTGGTCCGTTGATTTTTTCTCTTAATCCGGCTAAGATCTAAGGCTTGATCGGGGATATAATAAAAATTGTTTTTGGGATGAAATGCCAAACTTTTATCGTCGTCAGCACCAAAATCGGCAATTGAGGGTGGTTTTGCGATTGATTGATAATTTCTTGCCAAATGATTCGGAACGAAATCGATAATAACTTTTAGGCCGGCTTTATGCGTCCGATTTATTAAACTATCAAATTCATCGAGCCTTTTATCGATATCTACCGATAAGTCGGGATCTACATCATAATAATCTCTTACGGCGTAGGGTGAACCGGCTTTGCCTTTCACAATTTCGGGATATTGATGCGGAATGCCGTATTTTTCGTAATTAGTGGCCGTGGAATGTGCTAAAACTCCTATATACCAAATATGTGTATATCCAAAATCGGAAAGTTTTTTCAATACATTATCACTGATGTCGTTGAATTTTCCCGAACCATTTTCCCAAATCTCTCCGTTTTTTAGGTTCGTGTTTATTTTATTTCCAAAAAGACGTGTAAAGATTTGATATACAAAGATTTTTTTTTTCATAATGGTGAGGTTTGATTTATCCATCGATTTATTTTCGATTCCAATTCTTTATGACGAAGACAACGACGGATAATATGTTTGCTTTTGGGCTCATCCATTTTTGATGACGCCGTTTCATAGCCGATTTTTTTAATTTCCTTTAAATTATTGATATCGAATATTGTAAATTTGTCGAGACCTTCCATTTCGATCAAAATATCGCACAATTTTTTATCGATCAATGTATTTGAGTTTGACATCAAGTTGAATGTTCGTTCCACCATTTTTTTTATTCCGGCATCTTCGCAATAAGGCATCAAAGAATTGACGTTGATGGCTATTACATATTTGCATTGTTCTCTGATCACCGATACCGGAAGATTTTTGAATAGCCCGCCATCAACATAAGGAATTCCATCGATATATTGTGGCTGAAAAAATACCGGAATTGAGCAAGAAGCAATAACTGACTCAATCAATTGATTGCCTTGATAAAAACTCACCGTGCGGGCACGCTTCCAATCTGTGACAACGCTTATAAACGGAATTTGGAGATCTTCGAAGGTTCTGGCTCTTAAATTTTTCTTTAAAAAATGAAATAGCCCCGAGGTTTTGAAAAAACCCTGTTTGGGCATAGAAAAACCTATAAATTCGCGAAACTCTTTACCTGTAAAAAGATCGGCTATTTCATCGGGGTGAAAGCCGTCTGCATAAAATACTCCGGCCAAAGCACCGGCACTCGTTCCAGCAATTACATGTGGTTTTAATCCTTTCGATTCGAGAACGTTCAACGCGCCTAGATGAGCAAATCCTTTTGCTCCTCCACCACTCAATGCGTATCCGGTGTGAAATTTGTAATTCGTTCCAAATAATGACATATTCCCTTAATTCCGCAACCAAATTTTAAATTTAAAAGAGCAAAGCATTGATAAGAAACAAATTACCAAACGCTTTGCCAAGTGTAAGATTTCACCTGTCTTTATGAGTGAAAAACAAAAAACAAAGTAAATCTTACAGAAGATGAAATTACAAAAAGTTTCGCAATCCGTGAGCTCATTTGCAGGAATTTCTTTCGTTCACGAAGAATTTAACAAATGCGGTTTATTGCAACTCACAGACGAACAACCCGGAAAAAGGAATGCTTGGGGATACGGTCACGGAAAACTGTTCAGGACGTGGTTTGAGATATTCTTTTGCGGAGGAGAAGTGGCAGAAGATGTTCACGAACATTTACGATCGACATCGGAAAGCATACCGGGGAACCGGGCAGCGGCACCGGATCCGCTGCTTCGGGAACTAAAAGAGTTGGCAACGGAAAATACGATCGTAACCTCTTCGAGCGGGAAAGATTACCTGTTCAACATCAACGAAAAGATGAACGACTTGAACATCAAATCCCTGCTGTTGACCGGGCAGCTTGAAAAGGGCAAGAAGTACGATTTGGATTACGACAATCAAATAGTCGAACACGAAAAATGGGATGCCGGGCGCACCTGCAAACACACCACAGGATATTTTGCGGGCATAGGCTCGACAGGCAACAGAATCGTCTATGTAGAAAATCGGGACGGCAATGCCAATGTTAAGACGGCGCAGGGGGGAAACGCTCGCGAGAATATTCCGCCAACTGCGGGATAACGGAATAACGATAAATCGTTCGCGGATAGATGCCGGTTCGTATACAAAAGATATCGCGGACACGGTTTCAAAGAATTGCGATCTCATCTATATTCGGGCCAACAAATAGGAAAGCATGACGGAACAGATAAGCCGAATAAGCGAATGGGAAAAAGCAGAGATCAACTGCAAGACATACGAAGTAGCGTCCATTCCCTTTAAACAGTTTTTTTGAAGAGCGCAATTATCGATTGGCGGTTATGTGGGAAAAATCGGATGATGTCCAAATGAATCCGTTTACGGGAAACAACATGATTTATCGCTCCATCTTAACCCATGATCATGAGTCGGATGAAAAACAGGTCATCGAATACTGCAATATGCGTGGATCAAGCGAGAAGCTGTTCGATATCCGAAACACCGACTTCGGACAGGGACGTTTTCCGAGATCGGAGATGAAGAGCAATACCGTATTTTTGATTATGACGGCCATGATGAAGAACTTCTACAACTACTTTATCAAAAAGGTATCGGCCGTATTCAAAGATATTCCTTCAACCTCAAGAATAAAACGGTTTATTTTCAAATTCATCTGTGTTGCCGGCAAATGGATCAGACAGAGTCGACAATGGAAACTCCGACTTTACACCGACTGCCCGTAGATCAGCTGTGCTTATCTTGAAATCTGCCCGTTAGCCACTCAAATCGACAAACGTGAAAGGGGAAAATATGTCTTGACGTTAAAGGAAGGATGAAATACCACATTTTCTCCCCTTAAATTTGCAAACAGGAGACACATTTTTCTGGACAATTTTATGCATTGAGAAAAAAACGGCGTGAAATCTTGAAAATAGCAATTTGAACGTCTGTCGAAATATATCTGCTTTTTTCAAAATAATAATGGGTCGGTAAATTTTTACTTAATAATCACGTAATCAATTGATTAGGTTGTATATTTTAAAAGAGTTCTTCGTTGCTAATAATCAGGCGGTTAAGAGTGATTCTTTAAAAAAAATACCGAACTGTTGAAAATAATTGACTTGCGGATTTTAGGCTTATTTTAAATTGTCTGTCGTCAATACAAGTCTTGAAAATTCGGGGTATTGAGCATTTACCTCATTTTCGGCGGTAATAAAAATTTTTACCGGTTTAGTTCCTGATATAGTTTCGAAAGAAGCCTTTAAGTTTTTCGACATAAATTTTTCGGAAGTATTTAATTGTCCCAAATTCTTGGTTGAATTATCCGATGCTTCCATCCATACTATATAAGCATTCATGGGTGGTGAGAGTCGAGTGGAGGGAGCAAGGTTCGAAAGTTCGACTTTGATTACATAATTTTTATTGTCATCTTGTTTTACCGTTACGGTTCCTTGTGCTGCCGGCGCAACCGTGGAGGCTAGAAAAGATGTTTTTTTGGTTGCACACGAACTTAAAGAGCTTAAAGAAAAAGTCATTATGATGCCTGCTATAATATATGCAAGTCCGCTCATTTTAAAAATAGTTCTTTCCATTTAAATAGTTGTTTTGAGATTTGATTATTTCTGGTTATTATCCTTCCCTTGTAAATGAACAAAATAAATTTACTTATTAATTCATTAGATTTCATTTCGTAAATCTTTTCATTGTTCGATACAAAAATTGGACTTTTATTCGGTTGTAAATATACAACTTTATTTTAAAAAATGCAAGGATTTTTTAAAAATTTTCAAGTTTTAATATAAACCATGGTTCGACTTTGCTCACCACAGGTTTTTCGACGGCCTAAAAATGGGTTTTTAAGCCCGGTTCTTTTCTCACTCCGCCATGTCTTCTATAAAGCATGTAATATACGGGAAAAGCCATCAAAGCCTCATTCATTTCTTCTTTATTTCGACTGTGCTCAATATAAATATTCGCGTAATTTTCTTTAAGAACGGTTTACTTTTTAATTATTCCGTCGGCTCTTTCCCCCATGCCATTCGTTTTTGGTGTATTGGGCCCAAGTAAGCCTGTGTTCAATATGATTGGCTTTGCAGACTTCATCCGGCTTAGGGGGTTTTTGACAGAGCTCTCCTTTCTTGGATTTAATAAGCCGATTCGTAAATTCCGGTCCATTATCGGTCAAAACACGGGTGATTTCGAAAGGGAAAAATTCCAAACCCCGATTCATAAAATCTTCCGTATTTTCACTATTTTTGTCTTCAAACGTTTCCCTATTTTTCTACTTTTTACATTGTATATTAAGTTCGTTCAAAAGTTGGAGAATAGTTTTATGCAGAATTGGGTGAATGTAATCGGGAGCAATTTCGGCTAATGGCTCCAAAACAAATCTTCGCGTATGCAGAAGTGGATGAGGAATAGTTAATTCGGGAGTATCGATTACAAGATCATCGGCAAGCAATAGGTCGATATCGATAATGCGATCGGAATATATTCCATTATTGCTTTTGGAAGTTCTACCAATCAGTTTTTCTATAAGTTGCGTCTCCACGAATGCTGAATATACATCCATACCACATTCCACTTCGCAAGCCGAATTTAAGAAATAATTTGCCGATTCGAATCCTTGTGGATCCGTAATATAAAAAGCAGATCGGGAAATAATTTTCCCGATCCGTTTTTCTATTTCAGAGTATGCATTCAGTATATTCTCTTTTTTAGATCCTAAATTTGAACCAAAGCCGAGAAACAATCTTGGCATGAGTTTTCAATTTAATCGATTATCAGTATTGCATCCCCGTAAGCGCCAAAACGATATTTTTCGTCAATGGCCACCTGATAAGCTTTCATCACCTGATCATATCCCCCAAAAGCCGTTGTCATCATTAGCAATGTTGAATATGGCATGTGAAAATTGGTCACAAGCGATTTGGTTAAGACAAATTCGTAAGGTGGAAATATAAACTTGTTGGTCCATCCCTCTTTGGGTTTTAAATGTCCTGAGGGCGTAACGGTAGTTTCGAGAGCACGTAGTACCGATGTGCCTACGGCACAAATATTGCGCCCTTCGTCGAAAGCCTTATTGACGCGCTCGCAAAGTTCCTCCGATATGCTGAATTGTTCCGAATCTATTTTATGCTTGGTCAAATCTTCGACGTCAATGTCGCGATAAGCTCCCAATCCGTTATGCAAAGTCAAAAAGCCATAATCGATGCCCTTTATTTCCATCCGCTTCATCAGCTCACGGCTAAAATGAAGGCCGGCAGCCGGAGCAACTACGGCACCTTCGTTGACAGCAAAGATATTCTGATATCTCAACTCGTCGTCAGAATCAGCGTGTCGACCCATGTATTCGGGAATAGGCATCTCGCCAATCGAAAAAAGCAGTTTTTTGAATTCTTCGTGAGGCCCATCGTATAAGAATCTTAACGTTCTGCCTCGTGAAGTAGTATTATCGATAACTTCGGCCACGAGTTCTTCATTTTCACCAAAATAAAGTTTATTGCCGATTCTGATCTTGCGTGCCGGATTTACCAATACATCCCATAGATGTTGGTTTGGATTTAATTCGCGCAACAGGAAAACTTCGATTTGAGCACCGGTTTTTTCCTTATTACCAAACAATCGAGCCGGAAAAACCTTTGTGTCGTTGAAGATAAAAAAGTCTTTCTCTTTGAAATATTCCAGAATTTCTTTGAAAATGCGATGTTCGATTTCTCCCGAACGCTTATGAAGCACCATCAATCGGGATTCGTCACGATACTTTGCCGGATATTTGGCTATAAGTTCCTCGGGAAGATTAAATTTAAACTGAGAAAGTTTCATTATTGTTTATGTTTTCGCTTTATTAATTTGTCAGTGAATATTTCTGTCAAAAAAATCATCCAATTCATCCATCTTTAAGCATTCGTCAAGAGTGATATTTCCAACTCTTGTTCTGATCAATGACGTAAGATGGGCACCGGATTGAAGTTCGATGCCAATATCTCTTGCTAATGCCCTGATATAGGTTCCTTTGCTGCAAACTACACGAATCGTTATATCGGGTAAATTGCAACTCAACAACTCTATTTTGTCTATAACCAATAACTTGGGTTTTAGTTCAATAGTTTCGTTTTTTCTCGCAAACTCGTAAGCTCTTTTGCCATCGACTTTGCACGCCGAAAATGATGGAGGAATTTGTTCAATATTTCCGGTAAATTTTATCAGTGCCCGCTCTACTTTTTCTCGCGTCACATGATCAGTCGGGAAAATGGCATCTATTTCTGTTTCAAGGTCAAACGACGGAGTAGTTGCTCCTAATCGAATAGTAGCAACATATTCTTTGGTTTGAGCCTGAAGAGAATCTATTTCTTTTGTCTTTTTCCCGGTGCAAACGAGCATCACTCCGGTTGCCAGTGGATCAAGCGTTCCGGCATGTCCGACTTTCAGCTTTTTGATTTTTAATCTACTGCAGAGCTTTGCCCGCACAACGCGCACCACTCGAAACGAACTCCAATGCAACGGTTTGTCGATATACAAAACTTCGCCTTCTATAAAATCCATCAGATTGTATTTTGTATAATTCCGGTTCCAAGTAAAATCAACAATAAACCGCCTACAACTATTCGATAATATCCAAAAGCCTTAAAGCCATGTTTCGTGAGAAAATCAATAAAAAATTTGATGGCAACAAGTGCTACGATAAAAGCAACAATATTACCAACAATCAACATCGTCAAATTATTACCAAGAAAGATAGCATTCAAGGGATCTTTCATCATTTTGTACAGTGTATATCCGGTTGCGGCAGCCATAGTAGGAACGGCCAGAAAGAAAGAAAATTCCGCTGCATTTTTTCGGTTAAGTTTGGTAGCCATTCCTCCAACAATTGTTGCCATTGATCGGGAAACTCCGGGAATCATCGCTATACATTGGAAAAGACCTATTTTCAGTGCTCGTTTCCATGACATGTCTTGGTTATCGTCGGTTTTGCTGAACCATTTATCGACAAAAAGCATGACAATGCCGCCCAACACAAGCATCAGAGCCACGACGAATACATTCTCGAGGAGTGTATCAATCTGATCTCCGAACAGCAATCCCATAATTCCGGCGGGAACAAGTGCAATGAGAAGTTTCCAGTAAAAATCGAATTTGAATAAAAATCGTTTGGTATATGTTACTAATCTCTTAGTGATATTCATTCCCTTAACCGCCTGACCGTCGAAAATTCGGATTTGGTTGAGATGAAAAAAACGTTTCCAATAGAGAACAATAACCGAAAGTATCGCACCAAACTGAATGATAACGGTAAAAGCTTTTACAAAAGGAGTACTCTCTATTCCCAATAACGCTTGGGTAATGATCATGTGTCCGGTTGAAGACACAGGAAGAAATTCCGTCAGCCCCTCGACTACGGCAATCACTATAGCTTCGATAAAATTCATTTAGACACTTATAAAAATTGGGCGTCAACGATTTTGATTGCTATCGTTTGTTTCTTTTTTGTTTTCTGAGGGTATCATGATACCGAAAATCATGAGTACAAATCCTATCATGCAAACAATGGGTGCAACCTTAATCCGTCTTGGACTGAATATATCTGGGTTGAAGCCTTCTTCAACCGTTGTACCGGGACCCGACATCAGGATAAACCCTATCAAGATGATAACTGCGGCGACGCCGATGATAATAAGATTTTTTTTGCTCAATGCAAAATTATTGCTTGACATATATTTTATTTTTAAATTTCAAATTGTCTATTTTTTCAATATCTAAATGTAAAACAAATTATCCGTATTCATTCTTAAATATCTATTTACGGCAAAAATGGCTGCTGTGGATGTAATGATAATACCCAATGCAATAACGATGCCGAAAACGATCGACAAATCCGTCCAATTAAGTATCGAACTAAGCGAACCAAATTCTTTATTGAAATAATATAAACCGGAAAAAATTATAGCATTCGCTAAAAGTCCGGAAAAAATTCCCATCAAAGCATTACTGCGAACGAATGGTTTGCGAATAAACCCACCTGTAGCTCCAACGAGTTTCATCGTGTTGATAATAAATCGTTTGGAATATATGCTCAAACGTATTGTATTCCTTATCAGAGCAATAGAAATAAAGAGCAGGATAGCCGAAAGAATTAACAAGATGGTCGTTATTTTCGAAAGGTTGTTATTGATTAAATCGATAACGTCTTGTTGATACAGCAAATCGGAAATGTTGGTTGTAGCTTTGAGTTTTTTGCTGATTATCTGTAAACTGTCACTATTGGCATATTCCGAATTAAGAAAAATTTCGATGCAATCTTGAGCAGGATTGTATCCAAGCAATTCTTCAGGATCTTCTCCCAGATCTTTAATCAATTGTTCCTTAGCCTCTTCTTTACTGATAAACCTGGAAGATTTAACAAAAGGCATCCCATCCAATTGCTTTCGTAAGTTGTTAATTTGAGCATCGGAAATATCATCGGAAAGCATTACGTTTATGCTCATTTTTTCTTTGACATAATTAGACAAGCCTCTACCCACAAACAAAATCAGAATGGTAAAACCCAACAAAACAAGCACCAACGTAATACTGATGGTGGACGTGAGTTTGGCATTCAGGAATCTGGATTTGCTGATACGTTGTTTCTTGCTCATGAATTTTATTGATTCTTTCTTCCATTGAGTTTTATTGGAAGAAATCTATTTCACTCAACATTATGCAAAGTAACTAAAAATATTGCATGAAACCCCTATTTAAACCAAAATATTCGAAGGCAGATTTTCAATTCATCATTACTTCCGCATCAGCGTCATCGATGAGTTTTGTTTTTCAAATGCTTGCTTCGAAGAATCGAAGCTACAATCGATATCGCAAGGAGAGAGGCGATGACAATCAACGACGTGGCATTGGAGATATGAAAATCACTTCCGACGATTTCGCTGTGGTGATTGAGAATCATTTTGGCGCCAATAAAGATCAGAATAATGCTCAAGGTATATTTGAGATAATAAAAAATATCCATGATTCCCCGAAGGGCAAAATAAAACGACCGAAGTCCGAGAATGGCAAAGATGTTGGAAGTATAAACGATAAAGGTATTCGTTGATACGGACAAAACTGCCGGAATGGAATCGACAGCAAAGATGATATCGGTCATTTCAATTACTAGCAAGGCGATGAAAAAAGGGGTTGCAACCAGTTTTCCGTCGATTTTTTTAAAGAATTTGACTTCAGAAATATCGTCGGTGGTAGGAATAATTTTCATGAAAAACCGGATAATTTTATTTTTTGAGATATCTACCTTTTCGATTTGCTTTCCCTTCCTTTCACGTACGAGATCGATGGCCATTTTTAGTCCGGTGAATGCCAGAAATGCTCCAAAAATGTACATGATCCAACCGAACCTTTCGATCAATGCCACTCCGGCAAATATAAATATCGCTCTGAAGATAATGGCTCCCAATATTCCCCAGAACAGCACATCGTGCTGATATCGCAAATCGATTTTGAATGTGGCAAAAATAATGATGAAAACAAAAAGGTTATCGATACTCAGCGACTCCTCAATCAGATATGCCGTAAAAAACTCGATCGCGCTTTCTTTTCCGAAAACAAAATAGATGCCGACATTAAACATCAAGGCGAGCGATATCCAAAACAAACTAAGCCACAAGGCTTTCTTCACTTTCACCCTCTCGCCTTTTTTGTGAAAGACGAACATGTCTAAACTTAACCCAACTTTCCGCAATACATCTCATACTTTTTGCTAATCAATGATTTGCGATTTATCGCGATTACGTTTGGGTACTACAAATTTTTTTTCGTTTATACGGTTGGTTTTTATACAAAAGGGCAT
>Ga0228536_1000833_pt1 | contig 43538 bp, 55 predicted proteins | sample SJ1Smetagenome_FD_168611 | JGI IMG/M metagenome (GOLD analysis project Ga0228536, IMG submission 168611) | Enriched culture of PCE-dechlorinating microbial communities from Ithaca, New York, USA - SJ1.S | ecosystem: Engineered > Modeled > Simulated communities (microbial... > Unclassified...
GAAGGCCTCCTTTTTGTAGTTTTGTTATCTCGCGACTACAATTTTACAAAACAGGGGCCTTCCTGTCATTTTTATCCAGTCATTTCAACGGTTTTTAGGCTGTCAAGGTCCTGCGAAAGTTGAGTTTCTTACTTTGCGGGTCTCAAGTTCCGCACTCTCCCGCCAGCCGCCCATTATCCCGCGAGCGTTGTCCACCACTTTTTTGAGCTTGTCCGTGTCCACGGACTTCAGCTCCGTGTTGAACTTCACGAGCCCCTTATTGGCCTTTTCAAAAGTATCGTCAAGGGTCTGGGCCACCACAACGAGACCGGCGATCGCCGTCAGGACCATCCCGCCAGGAGTCAGCCCAAGGGCGGTCAACGCAGCACCGATTCCGTTGATATATCCGGGAGCCGCCTTGAATGCCGTGAAGGCATTCCCCATTTTCGCGACCATTGAGGTAGCCCCTGCCACGAGGTTCGTGCCGAGAAGCCATTGCTTCTGAAAGTAAGTAAGGGCCGCTGTCGCCATTCCTACACCTTTCACCCCGGCGAAAACGACAAAGGCGGCCGTCAGCGTTCCGATATGCTCCGCGAGAAACCCGGCTGCGCTGCCCACTCCCTCAAGAACCCCAACCAGGCCTTTGAGGACAGGGGTAACGATGCTCTGGATCCCCGCCACCGCCTTACCGTAGTCGGGGCTTCTCATCCACTCATCCCACTTGTTCCTGACGTTCTGCACCGCCTGGAGAAGCACGTCGAAGGGACCGCCCGTTCCGGCCTCGCCCATTACCTTCTGCTTGAACACGTCCCACATGCCGCTCATGGTGTCGATTACGGCAGACCAGTTATCCCCCGCCTTCTGCATCATCCCGCCGTAATTTTGCTGTATGACCTTCACGATTCCGGCCCGGATCGCGTCCACGTCGTTTTCCACGGCGAGACGGACTTTTCCGGACCGGATGATCGCCTCTTTTCCCGTCCGGTCGATCTGAATCCCCAACCGCCTGAGCTGGATTGCGTTCTGGGAAATGATGGCCGACGACACATCCGTAATGGAGGCCCGGGTTACCACGGCAAGGTCTGCCGCCGCCATGACGGCCTCCTTGGTGTTGTCCACTGCCGCCGTTTTGAGCATGACGAAGGCATTGATCGCGTCGTCAGTATTCACCGGATTCAGGGCGGCCCATTGGTTGATGTCCGCAAACGTCTTTTTCGCTTCTTCCGCGCTCTCCACAACGGCGCTCAGGGAGGTCTGATAGTTTTGGATGGAAACGGCGGACTGCAGGAAACCGGAGGACATTTCCTTGATTCCGAGGCCTGCGGCTACCGACAGCAGGAGCCCCTTCAGCATCCCCACGGCCCCTTTCAGCGTTCCCTCCATCTGCTGGGCCGCGTTTCCGATTTGATCAAGGCTCCGGCTCACCACCCGGGCTCCGCTCACGGCACCCGACGGGTCAATAACCGCCTCAAGCACGGGCATTCTTCGTCCCTCCCTTCTTCCTGTGATATTCAACGAACTCCCGGTCCATGGCCTGAATGACGGAGACGAACTCCATTCGTTCCTCCACGTCCTCTATCCCCGCCAAACGGCAGAAGGCCTCGATCTCCGAGAGGGGAATGTACCCCAGGGAAAAACCAGCGTCCCGGGAGCCGGTGAGGAGAGAGAAGGCGTTCCAGAAAAATAGATTTTGAATTTTCACCTCCGGTCTCCCGTCGAGGGCGCTGATACGGTGCCCCTTCAGGGCCAGGTCCTCAAGGGCGGAGAGGGAAGCCCCCCACTGCAAATACCAGCGGAGAGCCTCCGTCAGTTTTTTATGGCATCATTAACCCTTTCCCTTCGATAATTTGCGATGGAACTGGCGAACTGTTGAAGATCTTTCATAAGATCAGGAAGGTCCGTTAACAACTTGATGGAATTGTCGCGAGTAAATTCCAGAGGATTTCCTTCTTCATCCTTTACCCCTTCCCACCCGACCAGTATGGTGTCCACGAAAACTTCTCTCAGGATTTGTGTCCCTTCGGAATCATCTAGTGCATCAAGCTCTATGGCCCGCCTCAGGTGTTTTGTTTTCTCCGCCAAAGCACGGACAAATTTCGTATTGGCTCCCCCTGCCCTTGCAATGCGCAAAATAGCATCGTCAAACCTAAAATCAACTCCTTCGCGTTCCAGAACAGGGTCCGTTTTATAAAGCTTATAGAGATTCGTCATTCTCACGCCACTCCTTTCGTGATTTTCAGGGCACATTCGGACACGGAATCATAGAGCCCCTCCCACCCGAGGGTGATCTTGATGGGCTCGTCCCCGCCGCCGAGGGGCATGTCTCCCGTGGTGAACTTCAGCCGGGGAACATCAAAGAGGTATTTCTGTTCCGTCACCGATCCGAGGACGAAGGAAAGGGCGAGAGCGTCACCATCAAGGAATTTCTTGTACACGTCCTTGCTCTCGTAGTAGACCTCCATGTTCCCGCTCACGGCAAAGTCACCGAAGGTCACGCCGAGGGGGTCAAGCGATCCCACCGCATAATGGGACGCGAGCCCGTTGTCCACGCTCATGTCGAGGGAGAGAATATGGGCTCCGGAGATGCCTCCAAGATTGAGGCTTGCAAAATCGCTCCCCGCGTTGATAACGTCCGTGACGGTGGGATCGGTGTAGGTCGCGCCGGACACGATGGCATCCGCATATATCTCCGACTTTCCAATGAACTCAAATCCGCCCGTCACGATTTCCTTCGCACGGCACGACAGGTTGAACCCGTTCACCCGAAGGCCCGTATAACGGTAATAGTCAGCCGAACTCACTCCGGTCGGAATCTTTCGCTCGAAGGCGAAGGACTTCATTTCCACGCCGTTTTTCAGAACGGCTCCATTCCAATCGTTGCAAAGGGCCGCCGCTAAAAGCGCATCATACGTCCCATAGGAAAGCTCGAAGTTGAGTGATCCCGTCGCTCCGCTCCCAACCTTGATGGAATCTGTAGGATTGCGGTCGGCCCGTTTTTCTCCGGACTTGATGCTCTCAACCGCACCGTTGAACGTGGCGGGGGGCACAAAGCGCATTTTCTGAAATACCGGGCTCGTAGGGATTCCGCCCCACGTGGTCTCTGCTACCATGGCAAGCTGTTCTATGCTCGCGCTTATAAGTCCCATAGCCGCACCTCCTTATCCAATCTCGTCCCGGTGGAACGGGACGTTCACATTCGCCTGGAGCCAGCCCGGGGAAAGGCTCTCCCCCAGGGCCACCGCATAGGCCGCGCCGCACCAGACGTTTTCTCCCACCCGCTCTCCCTGGAATATGGGGATAACGTCGTCCACTAGGCTGCAAAGCCTTCCGTCTCCGTCCCCGAGGGGAACGAAGACCTGTACCGTTATCAGCCCCGCATGGCGAACGACGTTCCGCCCCGGAGCCCCTGCGGAGATATAGTCCGCCTCCCCGGGAATGACCGAGAACCGCACCCATGGGGAGGGTGGAGCGGGTGGAGTAAAGGGCGTATTCCCCCAGGCCACGGGAACGTCGCTGTTCCGGAGCTCCCACCGATTGAGAAAATGGTTTGCCAGCCGCTCGAAACACTGCTGATACGACACGGCCTCACCTCTTCCTCTTCAGCGCCGCGTTGATCTCCTCCACGGAGATCCCGAGAATACCCAGGGGCGCCTGGCCGGAATGACCGTTCTCCAGAGGAGACGCATAAGGGAGGTTGTTCGAAACGTGCACCGCCCCCTGCGCGACGTCACGGTAGCCGCCGAGCACCCGGCTTCCCCGGGAAACCGCGTCGTTTTTGTACTTTCTTTTTCCCCGCTTGGCGGTCGGCTCGTCGATGGTGCTCTCGTCGGCGGCGCCGATCCCCGTCATCCAGTTCGCCCGGAAGCGCCCCGTATCCACAGGGCTTTTCAGCGTCACCTTCCGGAGAAGATCCAGGGCGATCTTCCGGACAAACAGCGGAGCCTGCTCCGTCGTGAGCTTCTTCCCCCACTCCCGGAGCTCCAGGGTGAACCGCTTCGCATCGGCCACGGGACATCACCTCTTCAGCAGCAGCTCGTAATAAAGCGCCTCGCCCCCCGGCTGCAGGGGAGCGACATCCAGCACCGTGTACCGGGTGCCCTTCACTTCGAGAAGATCCCCTGCGGCAGGGACGGTATCGATCTTCGGCGAAAGCATGAGCTTCAGATCTCCCGTCCTGACCGGGGCGCCGTCCACGAACCGGACCGCGTGGGACAGAATCAGCCCCTTTCCCGGAAAGGTCTCCTCCGTCCGGGGCGCCGGATCCCAGGGACTGCCCGTCGCCTCCACCGCAGGACGGATCAGCGTCACGTCGACACCGACCTTCCGAATGGACGCGGCGGCCTTGTTCGCCGTGTCCCGCCATCTGCTCATTCAATTCCCTCCTTTACGCCCTGACGGCCCGGATTCCGGCTTCGACCAGGCACGGGGCAAGCAGCCCCTCGATAATCGAGAACCGTGTTCCCGCCGGAGCCCCCGCCGCGTAGGTCGTGGAAATGGGGCCGATGGTCTCCTGTACGACCTGGCCGCCCCGTTCAAGATCCGGCAGAAGGTCCGTACCTGAAAAGGCCCGGAGGGCCGCTTCGCAGACCGCATACCGCACCGGGTCCGGAATTCCGTCGAGCTCATATCCGTCCTCGTCGAAGGCTCCCGTCCGGGGCCAGAGCAGTTTTTGATTCCCCCGTGCCCGGCGCCCCCGGAATCGCCGGCCGAACCGGCTGTCCAGAAACACCGTCGCACGACGGATTGCCGCCTCCCGGGCCGCCGTATTTTCCCCGTCGTCCGGGTCCGCAATCCAAGCGGCGTTTCCCATGGCGGAGTGGTAGTCGTCGCACTCCTCCAGGGAGACATAGGCGTCAGCGTTTGGCAGCCCGCTTCCGTCCTCCACTACGAGGGGCATCCGTATTCACCTCCTCGGGGATAAGCTCTTCTCCAGCCTCCCCGGCCTGAGGAAGCGTTTCACCCTTCTCCCCGTCACCGGGCAGAACTTCCAGGGCCTCTCCGTCGGAAAGTTCCCCTTCAGGCTCCGGAACTTTCTCCGGCTCCACATACCGCTCATGTTTCTTCAGGTCGAAATCCCTCGCCGAAAGCAAGGCCCACCCGTCCTTGAACTTGATCCTGATGTAGTCCATGTCTTCACCTCCATAGAGAAGAGGGGCTTTTCAGCCCCTCTTCCTACTGAATGGCCCGGACCGCGAGGTTCGGGTTCAGAACCTTGACGCCCCAGAGCGCGTCAAGGGACACCTTGACCTTGGAGTGGTCCCCGTCGTACCACATGCGGGACCGGAGCGACAGATTGGAAATGGGGTCGGTCACCGTTGCGATCCGTGCCCCGAGCTCCCCGCCAAGATCCGAGAGGGGGGCCATCGCCAGGGCGAAGGCGTGCCGATGGAAGGCCAGGCACTGATTCTTCGTTCCTCCCGATCCGCTGGGCAGCACCAGGGTTACCACCGCGTTCGCCAGGGCGTCTTTCCTGATCGCCGGGAAGACGCTGACCGTTGCCGTGGTTTCGGCGGCCCCGAGGGTCACGTCCTCCGTCAGAACGTACTGCTGATCATCCCCGGTGATCTTGAGAACGTCCCCCGCCTTGAAAGTGCTCTCCGCCGTCAGGGACTTGACCACAAAGGACGTGGCTCCGGCGGAGACGTTCGCATTGAGAGCCCCGGCAAGGTCGGTTGCCGTACCGGAGGTGTGGGAAGGAGTGTTCTGGTTCGCGAAGAACTCGAACCCGTAGCGCGTTCCGAGGGTCCCCCGAAGCTGGGTTTCGATCCCCGCGTTCCCTGCCCCTTCCGCGGTGGCGAAAGCCGCAAGCCCGAGAAGACCGGCTTCCACGGCTCCGTCGGTCATGAAATGAAGGTCGTTCATGGGCACCTTGAGATCGAACAGGGCCTTCCGCACTCCCGTGATGTCACCTACAGCGGGAGTCGAAGAAATGCTCGCCGTCCAGGGAATCTTTTTGTACAGCCCCACCAGGCTCAGATCGATGGCATCGGCGAGAGCGTAGGCCGCCGGAGTGATGTGATCGTCGATGATCTTCTGCTTCGTGAAGGTCAGTTCCTTGTCCGTGAGGGCGAACTTGACCTCCTTCCACGTGTCGAGAACGATGGGCACGTTCTCCGGATCGAGCTCCTGGGTCGTTCCGCCGGTAGTGGTGTTCACCTCCGTGGCCTCGAAGCTCGTGGGACGGGTGATATTTATGACGCTGCCCTTCTGCTGGGGATTGGGGTCGTATCCGCGATGGACGCGACCGGACATGCCGAGCGCCTTGTAGAGCGCAATCAGCGCTTCCTGCGCGTAGAACAGGGGATCGTAATTACCGAGAGTGTTTCCCATGGATGTGTACCTCCTTGAATGTATGGTTTACTCCGGGGCGATCTGAAGCTCCTGCCCCGCCTTCGCGGCCGCCTCCCTGGCGGCGCGGTACTTCATCGGATCCTTCGCGTCCGCCCGGGAAAGGACAAAGGATCCTCCCCGAGCCGGAGACGGATTGGCGGGAGATCCTCCGCCGCTGGTCCCGGAACCTTCGAAAGCCCGGGCAAAGATGTCGGACTCCTTCATTTCGGACACCAGGTCCTTGATGCCGAGAAACTCCCCCTTGCCGTTCATCCGGGGAGCGCCGTCGGGACCGACCACGCGGACGTTGTACTTCCCGTCTTCCTCGACGACCTTAACGGACGTCTTCACGTGAGGAAGAAGAAGCTGGGGTATCCCCTTCGCCGAAGCAATCGCTTCCGTGGCCGCCGCGTCCACGAGGTAGGATTCCAGGGTGGTCCTCATTTTCTGAACCGCCTCGTCCCGGGTTGTCAGCTCCTTCTTGTGATTTTCAAGGAGCTGGGCCTTGAGCTTCTCCCACTCGCCCTTCTGTTCGAGTTTTGCCTTCTCGGCTTCCTCCTGGGCTTTCACCAGTTCTGTAATTTCCTCCGGGCTCTTCCCGAGCCCTTCATACTTTTTCGCGGCCTTTTCGAACTCCGCCCTGGCCTTCCGTTCCTTCTCGAGAGCGGACTTCAGCCCCGACGTGTCTTCCAGGCCGTCGATCGAAAGGACATAGGTCCCGTCCTTTTCCTCATAGAGCCCCTTGAGTCCCTCTTCAAGGCCCTTCCATTCCTCCGCCGTAAGTTTCAATTTCAGCGCCATGGAACATCACCCTCCCGGTGAAAAAGCTCCCCGGCATCACACCGGGGGCAAGAAAAAAGCCGCCCCGTTCAAAGGCGGCCTTACCTCCAGAGTTCCTGAATTTCCCGGATCAGCTCCGGGTTATCCCTGATCACGCCCAGCATCCCGTGGGCCACGATTTCGACCACGTCCTCCAGCAGCTTTTCCTTTTCGTTCAGGGTCTCGTCGAGCTTCGAATGGGTGAAGATCCCGTGGACGATCTCATGGAGCAGAATGGCGTACTGCTTCTGGGGCTGCGACAGGGAGTCCACTTCGATCTCGCAGGAGGCATAACAAATTTGCCCGGCGCGGGGTATCTGCGAATATAAAAAAGCCCCTCCGGAAGAGGGGCGAGGATCACTGTCGGTTATTCCACCACAACGTTCCGAAGGAGCTTCTTCAGGGCCTTGATCGTCTTCTCGTCGTTCAGGACGCCCTGCCGCTTTTCGGCTTCGTAGATCTTCTTGTCCGGTTCGTAGAGGGACAGGAGATACACCGCTTCGTCCAGGATCTCCGCTTCGTCGTCGTCGAGGACCGAATGGGCCCACTGAACGTCCTCCTCGAATTCCTCAAGGAACACCCCCAGGGGATACAGACCGTCGACGCACCGCTTCAGCTCGGCCAACAGGGCTTTCCCCTTTTCCGTGGTTATGGCTATTTTGCGGGTTTCCATCCCTTGAGCACCTTCTTCCTGCGGAGAACCGTCAGCACGGATCCATCTTTCCCGAAGTGGACGGAAATCCCGTCCAGATACCGCGCCTCGCGCCCTTCGGCATCAATGTACCGCTCTCCCTTGCGGATCGCCTCCAGAACATCCTCGCGACCGGGGAGCGTTCCCTGCCGCACCCGGCCTTCAACCCTGTTCAGGCCGTGTTCGTTCATTATAACTCCGTTGCCCGTGAAATAGCCGTCGAGGGCTTTCAGCGCCTTCAGATAGGAGGGTTTGTAATCCCCCTGCCAGATGTCTCGCTGCACCCGAAGCTGGTCGAGGGTCAGCTCCCTTCCCCGCTGGTCGGTCATGTCCCGGACCGAGATTTTCCCCGCCCGCCAGAGGGCGGCCCGGCGCTTCCCGAAGACGTCCTCGGCGTAACTCTCCGGCTTCTCCCGGATCCAGCTCTCGAAGGTCTTCTTCTCCGGAACCTGCCCGTCGATGGATGCCCGGGTGGACTCGGGGAACTCGTCGAGGGGAATGCCCATCTCCCGGAAGGATTTCGTGACGGGCACCAGGACGCTCCGGCAGTTCCAGTGCCTCGGCGGGCCGATCAGCGCCTTGTTGTGCCCCAGAGGATTTCCGTCCAGGTCCCACATCAGCCCGTCCAGAGAAGCGCACTCCACCGTGGTGCGGGCATCCAGGGTACTCACCCATTGAACGCCCTTGATCACATCCTCGTTCTCCCGGAACACCCTCATCCTGGCATCGTTGGCCACGGCCTGGACGCTGGTCCGGATGGTGGCCTCCGCTCCCCGTTTCGTCCCCTTCGACAGGTCGAAGATCACGTTGCCTTCCTCATCCACGCCGCCCCGAAGGCGGCTGAGGAGCTCCCGGTTCGTCTCCCCCTGAAGCCAGCCCGTCCGGATCTGGTCCTTGAAGTGCTGCAGGAGTTTTTCCGACTGCCGACCCCACCATTCCGACGACGGAGCCCCCTGGACCAGGACCTCCGACGCGGCCGCCTCGATCTGCTGGGAGGTCAGGGGCGGAGCGACGAAGAAATCCACGTCCAGGGACCGGTTCAGGATTTTGGCCGCCCACTCCATCTCCGCCGTCTCCAGGCCGCTCAGGGCCGTTCCTTCGGCTTCGGCGATGACGTCGTACTGTTTCGCGATAGCCCGCTCCACGTTCCGAAACAGAAGATCGAGCCGCCGTTTCTGATAGGAGGTCCTCTTGACCTCTCCCCCGATGCCGGAATCCTCAAGCTGCAGGACCAGATCCCCGAAGAGCCGGTCGAGCATCTTGAGGATCTTCCGCCGCTCCGCCGCCTCGAACCGCAGAAGAGCCACCGTCCGGCGCCGTACCGCATCCGCCAGGCGCTCATTCGCCGAATCCATCGTCGGGCCCCTCCAGGTCCAGGAGCTCCCTCTCTCCTTCCACGTCGAAATCGTCCGGAAGGAAATCCCGGCGCTTCAGTTCCGAGAGGAGGGTCTGGGACGTGATCTCCCCCGCCATCCGGAGCTGGATCAGGGCCTGTGCCTCCGCCGCCGCGTCCCGGGGAAGGGTGAACTGGCCCCGGAGCTCGATGCTCCCGCCGTCCGTGAGGCCGATCCACTCCGCCATGAGCACCAGGGCGTTCTCCAGGGAATCCTTGAGGCCGAAGGCCATCCGTTGCAGGTCGCTTGTAGATTCCGCGTACTTCACCTGGGTCTCCGTGGCGGTAGCGTCGCCGGAGGCTCGGGGCATCATCATCTGCAGGCCCATGGTGGCCATCTCGGCCTTGAGGTCCTCCAGCCGCTGGCGTCCCGCTCCGATGGCGGCGCCCGTATGCTCCACGTAGTAGAACCTGCCGGTCGGGTCGCTGGTGGCCAGCACCACGTTCGGCCCCACCTTGATGGTCGGGTCCTGGTCCGCGTTCCACCCCGAGACGGCCAGCATGGGGAAGCAGGCCACCCGGATGGCGTTGTCCACGTCCGAGTCCAGCTGGTAATGCTGGATGTTCTTGTACGCCAGATCCAACAGGGGCGGCAGGCCGATCCACGGCCCCGCCTTCCTCCCGTACACCGGCACCAGGGGAACCCGTGTCAGCGGCGTCATGGGCCCTTCCTCCACCAGGACGTACTCTTCCTTCTCCCCCATTTCGTAGAGGGCGAAGCCTCCCGGGAAGAGAACCCGGATGCGCTTCAGAAGCCGTTCTCCGAACTCCCCGTCCGGGACCGTGGTCTCTTCGTATAGCCGCGCCATCCGGATATTGGACGCCCTGCCCTCCGTGCTGACTCCGAGGGTATTCTCCACTCCTATCAGAGCGAAATAGGGCCGTGCTCCGGAGGCCCGCTCCTCAGCCAGGGATGCCCCGGGGAGCTGCTTGGGGTAGTCCACGAGCACAGAGGCGAATCCGGCCCCGAGGACCTCGTGAAACAGGGCGGCCGCAAATTCGTTCAGGTGGGTTCCCTGAAGGTCGATGTCCTCCGCCCACTCCCGGATCTTCTCCGGAACGTCGTCCTTCAGCACGAGGGGTTTTGAAAAGGCCTTGCCCACCAGATGCTTCACCGTCGCGCCGTAGTAGTTCGTCAGCACTGCCCGCTTCAGGCGGACCTGATAGTCTTCCTGCCGTTCCGCGGGATGCCGGGGAAGGAACTCCTCTCCGGCGGCTCTCATGGTCCGGGTCCCTCCGAGCAGGGCGCGGACGAGGGGCCAGTTTTCGCCCATTGTCTGGTGGGCTCTGCTCGGTGTTGCCACGTCGTTTTTCGTCATGCCACTGTCCCTCCTCCGAATGTGCCGATGGTGATGGGCGGCCGCCCTCCACTCAGATACCGCAGCGCCTGGGTCATGGCGTCCACCTGGTCGTCGTTCCCGCCGTTGGGGAAGGCGGCGCACTCCTCGATGAAATCCCCGATCCACGGCGCATGGCGGGCCTGGGGAAGAAACACGTTCCCTGCCTCCACGAAGGGAGAGACGGCGTTCGCCCGGACCACCTTGCCGCCGTGGGGTTCCACGGGGATCAGGCCGGGGATATCCCGCTTCAGGGACGCGATCACCGCGGTTCCGTTGGCCTTGTCCTCCACCAGCTTCCCTGTCGCCCGCGGCCATTTCGCCGCCTGGGCACGGACCGCCTTCACGGTGGCCGGGAAATCCATTCTGTCCCGGACCTGATCCAGCAGGAAGAAATCTCCTCCCCGCTTCCCCCAGACCTGCCCGACCACGAAGTCGGATCCGCCGGAGTCCTTGAAGGCGCAGTCCCAGGAGAGGAGAACCCGCTCCATGTTCCGCTCCTGCTCTTTCGGGGGAAGAGGGTATTCCTTCCACCAGGACCGGTTGAAGATGTTCCCGGAGGCCGGAGCGGGGCGCCCCTGGTAGAGGGCTGCCCAGTCCCGGGAGCCCACGGTGACCTTGATCTTCGCCAGCTCGTCATCCCCGTAGCGGGAGGGCCAAAGGGCGGTCCCCACCGGGCGGCCGAGGGGGTCGTTCTCCTCAGCCACCGCCGGAAGGTTCAGGAGCTTCCATCGGCCCGGTTCCTCCCGAAGGAGCCTCCCGGCGAGGTCGTCCTCGTGCCAGCGGGTCATGATCACGATCACCGCCGCCCCGGGGTGAAGCCGTGTGGCCAGGGTTGAGGTCCACTCGGACCAGACGCGATTCCGATAGGTCTGGGAGTCGGCCTCCTGGCGGTTCTTGATGGGGTCGTCGATGATCATCAGGTCTGCGCCCTTGCCCGTGATCGAGCCGCCGATCCCCGAGGAGATCATGCCGCCGTCATGGTTCCGGATGCCCCAGTCGCTTTTGTCCGCCCGGCGCCGGTCGATTTCCAGCCCCCAGAGCTCCGGGCCGAACAGCTCGATCTTTCGGCGGCACTTGTCGCCGAAGGTCCGCGAAAGATCATCGCTGTAGGATGTTTCAATGACCCGCCGGTCCGGATTCCTGCCGAGGTACCAGGCGGGAAATGTCTCCGTGACGGACATGGATTTCCCGTGCCGGGGCGGGACTGTCAGTATCAGCCGGTCCAGCCGCCCGGCCTCCACCTCCTCCAGTTCGGAGCAGATCAGTTCGAGATGGGGGGCGAGCTGCCATTTCCCGAAGTGGGCGTACTGGCAGAAGAACCAGAACTTACGTTTCGCCAGGATCTTCCATGTTTCCCTCAGGCGCTCCGGCGTACAGCCGAGCATAGAGTTCGGCGAGGAGGACCTGCGCCTTGGGATCTTCGATGAGCTTCTCGATTTCCGGGTCATTTCTGGTCACCTCCACCCTCCCGGCGTGCTCCATGCGCGAAACGTCGCGCCAGAGGTCGGGGCGGCGGTTCTTGAGCCAGAAGATCTGGGCGGTGACATCGGGAGGAATGTGCCTGGTCGTCTTTTCCACCCGCTTCGGCGTGACCTTTCCCAAGGCGGGGTTTTTCTCGGCGATGATTTTGGATTCCTCGTACTCGTAGCCGACGGCCCTGCGGAAGAGAGAATCCTCCACCCTGGCGTCGGCGGCACCCTTCCCCTCCCGGAGAGACTCCTCCAAGTCAGGGTAGGTCTGAACCCATGTCCGCAGCGTCGTCCGTCCGATACCGAACTCCCTCGCGACCTCGTCAAAGGTGAGCCCCATCCTCGACAGGGACCGGGCCCACAGAGGATGGTATTTTTCCGAGTATTCGACGCGGGGACGTCCTGTCCTGGCCAAGGGAATCACCTCCTATTGTTCTTTTTCCAGCACCGCCTCTTTTCCCGTAAAAGCCTCCCATCTCCGGACGGCGACGTCGCAGTATCGGGGGGCAATTTCCATCACCCTCGCCCGGCGCCCCTGCCGTTCGCAGGCGATGACCGTCGTTCCGGAACCGGAGAAGAGATCGAGGACCAGATCCTTTCCCTTGGTGTTGTTGAGAAGCTGATACTCGAAGAGAGCCACCGGCTTCATGGTCGGGTGCTCTTCGCTCTTCGACGGCCGGTCGAAGTCAAGGACCGTGGTCTGTTTCCGGTCGGAGGCCCAGAGATGCCCGGCCCCGTCCTTCCATCCGTAGAGGCACGGCTCATGCTTCCAGTGGTAATCCTGTCGGCTCATGACCAGGCTGTTCTTGTTCCACACGAGGCACTGCCGGACCGTCCATCCCACATCCCTGCAGGCGAGCCTGAAGTTCAGCCCCGCCGTATCGGCATGCCAGATGTAAAACACCGCCCCGGGTTTGAGAACGGCATCGGCGGCGGAAAAGGCCGTCCGGAGAAAATCGACGAAGAGAGCATCGTCCATATCATCGTTGGCGATCTTCATCGCGCTTTTCGTCTTGCCTTCGTAGTTCACGTTGTAGGGAGGATCGGTGAGGAACAGATCGGCCGCTTCCCCGGCCAGAAGTCTTTCGACGAGCCTCCGGTCCGTACTGTCGCCGCAGAGGAGACGGTGTTCCCCCAGGATCCACAGGTCCCCCGGTTTCGTCGTCGGCTCGTCCGGTGCGGGGGGAACCTCGTCGGGATCCTCGAGCCCTTCCACCGGCTCCGGATTGAGTGCCGACAGAGCCGCAAGCTCCTCTTCAGTCCAGCCCGGAATCTCCACGTCCTCTCCAAGGGAGCGGACGAGTTCGGAGAGAATGTTCTCGTCCCAGTCGGCGAGTTCCGCCGTTCGGTTGTCCGCCAAAGCCCGCCGGACTGCGGTCACATTGTCATCATCGGTGAACACCACCCACGCATCCTTCCATCCGAGACGCCCCATGGCCTCCATCCGGCCGTTGCCTACGAGGACCCTGCCGGTGCTTCTCTGCACCACCAGAGGAGCGTGCTGCCCGAACTCCCGGAGGGAGCGGCAGATCTCCTCGATGTTCCGCTCGTTGTGCTTCCTGGCGTTAACCGGGTCCTGGATCAGGCTGGAGAGAGGCGCTGTTTGTTTACCATCCGTTTTCTCTTGCATAAAAACACCGCCTTATTGTATTATTCTCTTGTCTGAGAAATACAATCAGGCGGTGTTGTCGGCCGGGATTCTCTCCCGATCGGCGCAAAAGACCTCCGTCGGCCGATGACGGAGGTCTTTGCTTTCTTCTCAAATAACCCACTTCCCTTTGACACATATTTTATATGTGCTAAAATAGAAAACAAAAATTAGGAAAGGAGGTGAGTCGATGGGGCGTTCGGCGCAATATATCCCAGGCAAGGATTACTCCCTGGAAGAGTTAAAGAAGCTCATCCGTGCCCAGGGGTGGACCATTGAATCGAAGGGATCATCAGGACATCTAGTAGCGAGAAAAGAAGGACACAGACCTTTCGATATTCCAACTGCTCCAAGCAAGAAGACCAAGCAAGTGATTCTTAAGTTAATAGGACTCAAATAGAAACAGGGGCGGATGTCCGCCCGCTCCTGTTTCTCCCCTAAAAATTATAAATTATAACTATCAACCGAATGCGAGGTGAAAACATGGTGGACAAAAGGAAGCACCCAGAATACTACGCTTTTCCCGCCGTTCTTGAACAAGACATGGACGACGGCGGAGTGATCAACGTCACGTTTCCTGATCTTGAAAACTGTTTTGCTAATGGCGTGACTGTTGAAGAAGCCCTCACCGAGGCCAAAGAAGCTCTTGAAAATGTTCTTTATTGGATGGAGAGAGACGAGAACGGCATCCCCACTCCTTCTGATATTCGATCTATCAAGTGCGTCGGTGACCAATTTACCAGCCTTGTTGTAGCCGATATGGGCGCTGCAAGAAGGTCGTGGGAAAATCGATCGGTCAGCAGGACCATTACCCTCCCCTCATGGATGGATGAAATGGCGAGACAGAGCAATATCAACTTCTCACAAGAACTTCAAAACGCCATTAAAGAAAGGCTGCAAACGGACCGGAATCCCAAAACAGCCTGCTGCTAAAAACTGAAACGCCCCTGCCGGGATATTATCCGGCGGGGGCGCTTCTTTTCCGGGGAACGGTCGCTTCCCTTTTTTTCCACGGTGATAGTATAAACACAGATTCAACAAAATGGGGTCCAGAAAAGGGCCAAAAAAGGACCAAAAAAAGTTCAAAAGCGTATACACTCTTGAATCAGCCGTCGCAAAACCCCAGGAAACGCGCTCCATACCAAACGAGGTCGCTTCTCATTCTCTTTCGGGAAGAGGGAGAAAGCGCCATTTCCGATTCAATAAATCCCCACTGATTCCGCCTCACGTAATAGAGTTCGAAAAGCCTCTCCATTTCGGGCTTCGTCTTGTTCAAAAAGGCGAGCATGTGGGTGATAGGATTCACCCGTAGGCGATATCTAGCGATCATCTCGTCGAGAAATTCTTGCCGCTCCAGCCAAAACCCCACCGGGTCGGAGTATCCCCCTCCAGTATCCACCCGTTCGTGAAGCTCTGAAGGAGAGCGGATGACGGAAAGGCATGAACGCTGATCCACCAGACTCGCGAGTTTGCTGACGTTGTAGCTGTAAGCGAAGAATTCTCTCTCCACCAAGTTGAACAGACTGTTTCCCATGGGCCTCATGCGGAATACTCCATGAACTTCACAGGGATACCGCGCTCTGTGGCAAGAGTCACCTCCATGCGGCACCCCTCGGAAGTCCGCCAGTCACCGTATACCCAGAGCTCATCGGACATCGACAGGAGTTTTCGACACTGATCCAGAGGTGCCGCCTGATCCCCCAAGGCATCGAAGAACTGGAAGGCGTGGATAGGGCTCAAAATAAGGGTTTCAGTATGGTCCCGAGCTATCTGGCGACAGATGCGGGTTATCCTGTCATGGTTCTCGGCAATCTTCTCAGCTGTATGGGGATGCCTTCCCCTCAACGGATGAGCGACGTAGATTTTTCGCATGGCAACAGCCTCCCCAGCGTTCCTTCAAGTTTTTTCCCGCCGATCCTGACGTACTCCCGTGCGGCGCTCCGGAATTCCTCTATCTGCCGCTCGAGTTCGGCGATGCGTTCCCGGGATTTCTTCGCCTCGTAGAGGATGGAGATGATGTACTTGGAGCCGTCGCAGTGCCTGCAGGTGGATGGCAGGTCGTCTTCCCAGGGTGCGTACACCCCTTTTTTCTCGAGGATGGTCTCCTTGGTCATGGTTAGCTTCACCCCTTTTTTGGGAGGCCGGAAAGTCAGGCCGTAATACGCCAGGCAGGCTAGGGTTGGACTATACAAACAACCCCAGCTGTCTGCGCGTCACTCCCAGGGAATCTATCCAGGCGCGAACTTCAGCACACGCCTTCGGGTTGTTGTAGTCTTCTTCCAGCCGTTCTTCAAGCTCGCCTATAGCTGAAACAATCGCTTCCTCACGGCTGGAGTATCCATCCTGGTCCTCATGGAGGCAGCCGTAGTATCCGGAGAATGTGTTCATTTTGTCGTGAAGGTCAATTTGGATAAAAGACCTCCATTGCCCGTCATTACTCTGGGCAAGGCGGATCACGGCCTTCCCCTTCCTGCCGGTAAATTCGAGTTTTTCCATGTGTCACGCCACCACCCCGTAATAGGCCAGACAGGCGGCGTCGGCCCGGCCATCGCGGGGCTTCCTGCACCCCGGTGGGACCAGTTCGAGGGCGGGAAACATCCGGCGTGCAAACTGGACCGAGCGCTCCTTCCCCTTTCCGGGGAGCCCACTGAAGATTCTTTTCGTCCACTGGGACGGACGGACGGTCCGGTAGGGTATCTCAAGAGCCCCGAGTATCCCGAGCCAGATCCCGAAGCCCCGGCCGAAGTTGAACGTGCTCGCCACGCCCTGCTTCGGCATGGCCTGGGCCTGTTCAAGTATCACGGTCGCTCTGTTGGCCAGAATGGATGTGCGCAGCACCTCCGCCATGGCCGGGATGTCGTAATCCCTGCCCTTCCCGGCCGGGAGCGTTGGGCAGTCCGTGACGGTTATGATCTCCCTGGTGTCCCCCTGTATGGCGACGACCGCTCCGTCCATTCCCGGGTCGATTCCGATGATGATCATGCCGATTCCATCTCCTTCCTCAAAAAAGCGTTGTCTGGCCAGAGTGCTCGTCGAGCATCTTGTCTATCTGCAGGAGCTCCCCGCCGAGGCGGTTCAGCTTGCGCTCGATCCGGTCCCGGAAGGAAGGGAAGATCATCTCCGTGTCGAGCTGCTTTTTGACCTTGAGGACCTCCCGTTCGAGTTCAGACCGCTTCGCCAGGAGCTCTCCCTTGGTGAGCTTTGTTGGTTCATGCGATGTCTTTTCGTTCATTGTCGCCGTCGCCTCCTTTTCGCCGTGCCGCGAAGGAAATCTCCGATTCCGGCTTCGCCGCGGCGGCCTTTTTCGCCATCCACCCCTGGTATCGCCCGCATGTCTGCCATGTGACGATGTACCGGGGGCCGTGCCGAGTGTCTTCCCGGCGGACCACCCAGAGGCGCCCCATGTTGCCGCATTCCCACGGACACCGGTTCTGCTCCTGGTAGTATTCGCACTCCCCGTCGGAATTCATCGCCTTGAGAAACTCGAGGGTATCGCCGAAAAGCTGGTCTTCCCGGGCATCCGGATATTCCCTCCGGACGAAGGCGAGGATATCCGACAGCTTCTTCTCCGGAGGGCGGAAACGGACGCCTTCCGCATGCCTCCGGAGCAAGATTTCCCGGAGAATTTCCCGCACCTGCGGTGCAATCGCTACCGGCTCTCTTGCCATGCCCGCCGCCTCCTCCCGTGGTAGTTGCCTTCAAGGACCTTTTGAAAATTCGCGGGCTTGAAGAGCCAGTCGAAGGTGAACCATCCGCCGTCCATGAGGATCTCGGAGCGCGTGCAGAATTCGAAGAACTGTCGCCAGACATCCGGTTCGGTGAAATCGGCATCCTCGCCCAGGTCCTGCCACATGCGCCGGAGGGCCTTTTTCCTGAAGTCGGTCATGCTTTTGATTCGCGGCTTGCCCCTGGGGCCGACGATGGTGTTCCAGAATTCCATGATCTGGGCGTGGGGAATGTGCGCGATTTTGGGAGGCTTGCCCCCCGATTCGGGCGCGTCGGTCGGTTTTTGACCGACGTATGGGTTTTGATTTGGTTTTGGAGATGGAGATGGAGATGGAGATGGAGATGGGGCATTGCTGCTTTCGGTTTCCTGCATTGCTCCCCGCATGCCAGACGCATTCTCTTTGTATCCCCATCTGCTCCGGGCAGCATTCCTTGCCCTCTCGGTGCGGGCCTCAGCTCCCAAAACATAGGGCTGATGGTCCTCCCAGTCATGCAGAACATAGACACCGTCTTCATCGACATCGAGGAATCTGCATTCGACAAGGGCACGGCAGAAGGCCGCTGGTTCTCCTTCCCATCCGGCTTCCAGGGCAATATCAACTTCATCCATGCCGTCGAGTCTTCCCGAAGGATGATTCATCGCGGTCGATATCCACAGATCAAGAAGATAGTCTGTTGCTCCGGCGCCCAAGAGCATCTTCAGGCGCTTCCTTTTCCTATGGTCCTTAAAGGACACTGATATCCTGATGTCCGTGTTCACGATAGTCCCCTGAAAGGGGGCGGACTACGCCGCCCCCTCCTCTACCTCGTCCAGCGGGGTGACAACATTTCTGTCATCCAGGTCAACGGCATTACCCACCGGTTCAACGGGATTCCCCTCAAGAAACGCCCCATAAAAGACGGAGTCAGCGAGAGAGAAAATCGACAGGTAAAAACCCCGTACCACTCTCGGGGTATCAAGAGAGTCCATGGCCACCATCACGGCGCGAGGGTACCGCAGAGAGGCCACCCGCGCCGCTTCCCTGAGCGCTTCTATCTCCGCCCAATAGAGCTGGCGAAGCTTTGTTTTGTGCACCGCCGCGGCGTGGGCTTTCTCGTCTTTTGCTCCGGCTTCCTCCGCAAGGGCCTGTTTCATGCGCTCTGTTGCCTTTTCATATTCCAGGTCAACGAAGTCTGCACTCAGCCCTTCCTCGGGGAAGGCGTGAATCTGGCCGTCGGCCGATATGATGTATTTTTCTTCGTCGTGAGCGTTGTTTTTTGCCATCCTCAGCACCTCCTTCGCTGCTTCGGAGTGAAATGAGGGGCGGTGCTATACCGCCCCGTTCTCATCCGATTCCGGAAAGAGGTTTCCGGTATCTGTTCCCGTCAGGTCAATTTCCTCCCTGACTGACTTCGGCTCATCCTCCTTCTCCTGTTTCATCCGCTGCTTCAGATCATGGATCTTGCGCTTCGAATCTTTGGCCGCAGAGGAAGGTTCCTCTTCCTGAGGGGTCACGTAATCGCTCCACTTCGCCTCCCCGTCGCGAATGGTCTGGTATATGGACCTGAGTTCCTGTATCTCGGCGGGGCTGGTCTGTGCCAGGGAGTGGCCGAGATATTTCTCAAGGTCCGTGGGCATGATGCGGAGGCCCGCGAAGGCATCGGCGAGTTTCTTCCTGGCGGCGTCGGGATCGGCCTTGTCCCGTTTTTTTACCGTTTCCCTGGCCCGTTCAATGGCCTCCTCAATGATGTCCTGAGGTATCAGCCTGAGTCCTTCGTTTCGGAGAGCCTTGGAGATGGCAGCGGCCTGTTTGTTCATGATTTCGTCCTCCGTGGCCCGCACCAGGAATACTTTTTCGCCGTAGGAATTGATCCGTTCGCTCAGGACGTCTCGCCCCTCGGTCTTTTTCCGCTCCACCGTTTTGTTGATCTGGAGAGAGGCGCTGAAGGTGGTGTTCGTTTCCAGGTCGGTAATGGTCACGTTGATGCGCCTGGTAAGTTCGTCGTCATAGACCACCTGGTTTTCGTAGGCGATATTGCCCCACTCCCGGAGCGCAAGCTCGGCGAAGCGAATAGAAGGCCCCACAACCGGCCGTCCTCCGCCGACGGGTTTGGAGTATTCCACCTTCTCGGCAAAACAGGGCCGGGAGCAAGCCTCGAGGATCTTGATTCTGCTCTGGTCATAGCTTCGAGGTCTCTGGAGCGCCATGATATACGCCGCCTGGATTCGGGCCTTCGCAGCTTCGGCAGCGGCGACTGCGGCGGGATCGGCATAGGAGATGGCGCTGGAAGCCCCGTTCTGAATCTGCATCATTCCGTTATTCATGGACTTTTTCCTCCTTCAGGAAATAGGGCCTGAACGGCCGCGACGGTTTCGATTTCTTATAAAACGGCCTCATGGATTCCACCAGTTCGGGATGTGTTTTCGCGAAGGCCTTGTGGTCGAAGGTTTCTCTTCCGGCCTGCTCCCGCCAGAAGACCCGCAGGCCGCACCCTTCCGCAACTTGGGCGTGTGCCTGGCTCATGAAGTTCTGGAGCCTTTCCTTCGCCCCCGATTCCAGTTCTTCGGCCTCGGCAAGAATCTCCCTGGCCGTTCTGTAGTCTTCGACAGCCCTTCGCCATCCCTCGCCCTCCATCCGGATCAGTTCCATGTCCGTCTGCAGTGGGGGGATGTCGGGATTGATCATCGTTTTCCCTTCCTCGGGCGGCGTCCCCTCTTGGACCATCTTCCAGAAGGCGGCGTCCCGGTCGTAAATGAGGTCGATCAGGTCGTCTTCCCGGTCGATGTCAAAGGCTATCAGCTCCCAGAGCTCCGCGTTGAAGATCGCGAAGGCTCCCCATTCGCGGCCGGAAACGGCCAGGTAATGCTGCATCTGGAGCTGGTAGTAATCGGGAATCCCCTCCCGCTTGATTTTCGAGAAGGTCCGGAGGCCGGGGCATTTGATCTCGAGGATTCCCGGCTTGCGTCCCTTGACTCCTACAATCTCCCTGTCGATGTTGCCGACCATCCAGTCGAATCGCTCATGCTGGAGGATGGCGTTGACCCGCCGGATTTTTCTTTCCGTCTCACCTGCGTAGATGGTCGCTATGGTGGACTCGAGGGCCGTTCCGCGCTTCATGGCGGGGGTGGCGGTGTCGCTGCCCCTGATGCCCACCTTCTCTTCCCAGAGCTCCCTTGGAGTGGTGAAAGGGTGTTCGTCCCCCAGGATAATGACTGGCGTGTCCGAGCCCCCTATACCCTGACGCCGTTGCTCAAGCCACTCCTCACGGTCAAGTTCCTTTGTCGACACAAGCACTCTGGTCATATTTCTCTCCCCCCGTTCATGATCTTGCCCGCCAGCTCGTCGGCGGATTCGACCAGGTCGAGATAGGCCCGGTGTTTCGGGCAGCGATCATCCGCCGGGTGGTCCAGGTTGTACTCGCACACCTCTTCATCCGGCGCGAGGGGCAACCCATATTCGTCGAACGGCCCCCGCAAAATCTTCTTGAACCCGCACTTTTCGCAGAAGGAATCCCCGATCTCCCTGTCAAGGGTTTCGAGGATGTACTGTGCCGTTACTTCGGCCATCGTTCATCCCTCCCCACTGTGTGTTAAAATGTGAGGCAGGTGTTCGTAGCACCTGCCTTGTTCCATGGACGGCCTCCGCGAAAGCGGAGGTTTCTTATTTTTTCCGGTTGAAACCCGCAAGCCGCCGCAATTCCTCGGACGCCGGGAAGGGAAAAGGATACTCCAGCCCTGCGGGGACAAATCTCGAAGCGGTTCTCCCCGTGGCCTCCCCGGCCGCCCAGCAGTCCTGACAGACGAACTCTCCGTTCTGGTCCGTCGCTCCATCGCATCCCGTGGTTCCGCAAAGGACGCATTTCATGCCCTGCTTTCTCCCGGAGTCTCTGCGAACCGCTGTCCAAGAGCGACGAAACCCACAAAAGCGAGGCGGCCGTTTCCTCTGTCAAGAACCTTCATGATCCGGTCACCATCGCGAGCCACCGCAAGAGCTTCTTCCCGAGTGTCGTACTGCTCCTTCGAGAAATCCTCGTGGATGACTCGGAACACCGTGCGCCATTTATCGGAGATCATCACTTCCATCTCCTGACCTCGCTCCGGCAAGAAAACCCGCTGCAAAGCCGATCCCGTACCCCACCCCCAAGACAAGGAGCCCGAAGGCAAAGCATCCGATAAAGAGCTGAGCATCGTTCATTCCATCGCCTCCTTCGATAGGGTCCCTTAATCGCGCCGCTTCTGGCCAGGAGCTTCGTCAGCATGAGCATCCTCCCCTTCCCCCTTGTTCGCCCACCGGTAGAGCGACTTTTTTCCGCCGGTGTCCTTCACCTCAATCAGCCCCCGGGGATCCGACAGCCGCCGGGTCAGGGTGCTGCGGCCCATTTTGTACCGCCTGCAAAATTCCCCCGCCGTGAGCCATTCGTCTTCTTCCGGAGAAGGGGCCCTGGCCGAGATCAGGTGCATCATGCGGTCTATCTTCCTGTGCATGGATTCGATTTCTTCCCTCGCCCCCTGATCGAGGACGAAGATGGTTTGGGGCGCCATGGTTTGACCTCCTTTCGTTCCGTGATGGGATATACTTGGATAAATCTTTCAATGGAGGTGTTTTTCTCTTCGACCTTCAAAATCTTGCCGGACTTTTTTCCGAATCATTCGCCTTGAACAGCATGTTGTCGCGGTATACTATATCGATACGAAAGGAGTTAGTGTCCGCATGAAAGCCTACGTTCCACACGATTTGCCTCTGAAAAACCTTGATTTTCGCTTGCTTCTTTCACACATCGGAGATGCACGGGCAGCATTAGGAAAGTACGACGGACTTCTCCACGGTATCGTCAATCCCATAGTCATGCTTTCTCCGTTGACCACTGAAGAAGCCGTTCTCTCCTCCAAAATAGAAGGCACGCAAGTTACTGTGGATGAAGTACTTGAACAAGAAGCTGGGATGGTCAAGGAAGGGGCGAAATTTTACGACATACACGAGGTTCTAAACTATCGCCAAGCTCTTCTAGAAGCTCAAAACGAACTTAAGGAAAGAACTATTACGAGACATCTTATAAGGTCTCTACATAAAATCCTGTTGAACAGCGTTCGAGGAGAAGACAAAGATCCTGGCGAGTTTCGGAAGGATCAGAACTGGATAGGTTATTTCGGATGTACCATAGAACAGGCGACATTCGTTCCACCTGATCCACTACAGCTCCCCGGGCATTTGGAACGCTGGGAAGCATATGTTGCAGGCGACGACTGCGATCCTCTTGTACAAGCAAGCATAGTTCATGCGCAGTTCGAGTTGTTGCATCCATTTAAAGACGGAAATGGGCGGATTGGCAGACTCTTAATACCTCTTTTTCTTTTCCAGAAAAAATTACTCACTAAACCCATGTTTTACCTCAGCGCGTATCTTGAAGCGAATCGAAAGGAGTATTACTATCGCCTTCAGGAGATTTCCAGAAATGATGACTGGAACAGTTGGATAGTATTTTTTCTAAAAGCTGTGACGGAACAGGCGTATACCTGTAGTGATAGAGTAAATCGAATGATTAGGCTCTATAATGACATGAAGACGCGTATTCAAGAGCTAACTCATTCTCAATACGTCATTCAAATATTGGATTTCATGTTTACCCGACCAATATTCCAGGCATCTTCGGTTTCTCCAAAAACAGGGATTAAAAAACCGACGGTTGATGCTTTACTTCGGGCGTTGAAGGATGATGGTTTATTGAAAACTATGCAGGAAGCTAGGGGGCGCAAATCGGCGGTTCTTAGTTTTCCGGCTCTGCTCAACATTGCTGAGGGGCGTAAGGTGTTTTGAAATCTTGCGACTCGCCCAGTATGTACAAAGCGCTTTGTGAATGCTAATTTGCGTTTTACAAGTCACAAATGATTTTGCGAATATCGGACCAACCATAAATCTTCGCCCCTCGTTCGAGGGGTTATTTTGACCTTTATTCACTTTTCAAGGTTCTTCCCGTCGTTACTCCCGTTCATCCAGCCACGCCTGTACGATGTCCACCACCAACTGGTTCATTGACTTTCCTTCACGCTCCACCGCCTCTTTCAACTTGCGGTGCAGCGTCACCGGCCAGCGCATGTTCGAGACGACAACTTCCATTGGTTCACCTCCATAGATTCAAAGATTCTTTGATACTAGATAGTATAGAGCCAACCCTCTATGATGTCAATGAATCTTTGATTGATTGGAGGATGCCAATATGGCCCAATTAACCTTGAGGCTCCCGGATGATGTCCATACCAAGCTCCGTGTGCTTGCCGCCTTCCGAAACATCTCTCAAAACGACCTCGTCACCGAGGCCGTACAGGAGAAAGTAGCCCGGTGGGAGGAGAAATTTGGAGCCCTTCCACTGCCTCCCGAAGAAGCTGAATAAGAACCTCGTTCATCGAAACACCTCTGTCCGCCGCGATGAATCGGGCTGTCCTATGCAGATCAGCGGGCAGCCTAAGCGTCATTTGCACCGTCTCCCTCACACCCTCACCTCCCCGCCCCGCGAGGGGCTTTTTTTTACGGACCTCTCTCTTGACAAAATAAAATTTTCGCAGTACCCTTTCATCTAGGATTTAATCCCCCAAAGAGTGAGCGGAGCGTCTCCGTAGCAGTTCCTCTGCGGGGGTTATTTTTTTGCGGAGAGCGACATGTCAATATATGATGAGCCTGATCCCAAGCGAGTTCACGCATTCTTCGACTGCCAGAACCTTTTCCGCACGGCAAAAAATATCTGGCAATCGCATACCTACCCCGACTACGACCCGGTAGCCCTTGCGCGAACCATCGTCAAACAGAATTCCGGATGGAATCTGATGGGGATTCACCTGTATACCGGAATACACGCCTTCGAACACAACGAGCATTGGCACAACTTCTGGACACGCAAACTCGAAGCCCACAAAAAACAGGACAGCCGGGTCACCGTCTTTACGCGCCTCCTTCGCTATTCTTCGATTCCCGACAAGAATGACGGGCAACTGCTTTATTCCCAACCCCGCGAAAAAGGGATCGATGTTCGGATAGCCCTTGACCTCGTCCGGCGAGCTCGCCTTGGGGAATATGACGTGGCGCTGCTGTTCAGCCAGGACGACGATTTCAAGGAAGTTGCAGAGGAAGTCCGCGCCATCGCCCGAGAGCGTCAATGCTGGATCAAGATCGTTTCCGCCTTTCCCTCCGATGGAAGCCGAAGATGCCGGGGCGTGGACAAAACCGACTGGATGCCCTTTGACGAAGCGTTATACAACTCCTGCCGCGACGCCGGCAAATATGTCTGATCAGCCGCCGGAGCGCGACCGTTTTTTGTTTTGCGCCCCTCTTTGAGGGGCTTTTTTTATTCCTCTATTCGGCTGTCAAGGTTCCGGTTTTCCGCTCTCGACCGCTTCAGGCGAGAGCCTCCGCGCACACGTCCCTGAGTCTGGTGATTCTTTCTCTCAGTTCCGGCTGGTCGATCCTGCCGTTGTCCGCCAGGTCGAAGAGCAGCTCGCGATACCGCCGGGGATCCGTTAAAACCGTCAATGCCTCGTCCGCCGCATCTGCAAATTCCCTCGCCTCGGTCACGCCGTCTTGCTTTCCTTCTCCCCCGGCTGTACGGGGGCAGGAGAAGGGTTTAGAAGGTCGTCAGTGGTACAACCAAACAGAGTTGCCATGTCTTTGATTAGGGAGCTCGATGGGTCTCTCTCCCCTCTTTCATACCTGGCGAGGCTTTCTTCGTGGATGTGCAACCGTTCGGCAAGCTCGATTCTAGAAAATCCTGCCTTTTCCCTATACCGTTTGATAGCTTCCATTCGTCATCACCACCTTTCAGTAGCATATAAAACACACTATACACTACCATTCGATAGTGTCAAGAGGGTAAATCGCTATTTACTACCATTTGATGGTATTGACAACGACTAAATTGTCATTGCTATTCTCACTACTGAATGGTAGTTTCCCTCTAGTATGGAGAGGGGATAGAAAAATGAAAAAGACGAGCCGCATGGAAGAGGCAAGAAAAGCGAAAGGGTGGGAGCGCTCTGATTTGGCAGAATCGGTAGGTCTTTCAGCCGAAACGATTGCAAGGTATGAACGTGGTGATCGCTCTCCAAAAGTTGAGGAGCTTAAAAAAATAGCCGCCGCTTTGGGCGTCTCCGCCGCCTATCTCCTAGAAGATAACGACACTCCCGTCACACTCTCCCAGTTGGCTCGGGAGTGGGCCGCCAAGTTCACCTCTCTCCCCGGAGGGCTGTTCTCCTTAAACAACCTGGTCTTCGTGCCTAGGATTTCGGCTGAATACACAGCCCACTGCGGAGGTATCGGCGTGGCCTATGGAGAAATAACTGACTACATCCCAGAAGACTTCGAGGTCATAGCAAAGCACAAGCTCGGTCCAATCGATCCCTACTGTCCGCCTTTCGCAATCAATACCGATGGTTCCAGCATGGTGGATTTTGGAATACCACCGGAAACGGTCGTGATAGTTAACCCAGCGGCAGACGTTTTACCGGGAAATCTGGTGCTCGTGGAAATCAGCGGGAACCCGGTCATCAAGAAAATCTATCCCCGGCCGGACGGGGGAGGGCGCTTGGCCTCCTCAGACGGAAGGGAAATTGCCTACACGCGGGAAGATATTGAAATTGAATATGTCAAAATAAGGGGTAAAATCGTAAAGGCGGATTTGGAATTGGATCACAGACCATAATGCAGCTTGGGGCATTTGGCAAAACAAAAAGGAGGTATGATCGTGAAAAGCATTCTCCTCACTATTGTCATTTTGGCTTCATTGGCAATTGGAATTCCTGCGGCTGCGACGGACATATCGCAAGGAGTACCAGGCTTAAAATGGGGTGATCCCATCAGCAACGCGAAAGGATACAATTTGCAGCACTGCGGCGAGCCTGAGGAAAAAGGAGAACCGTCTTTTTACACAATCATTTCTCCGGAATACTTTCAACTCATAGGTATTTCTGCAAAAAAACACAATGCCTGGGTTCAGCCGATCTTTTGGACTCATAAAAACCGGCTCATGGGGGTTCAATTCGATCTGACCAGCAAAGACAACGCAGTATCAACCCTTCTCGATAACCTGGGACCTCCTTCCAGAAAAATTAGTACCAACACAAGATATGGAATTTATGAGTGGAATATCAAGGGAGCCGTACTGGTAAAGGGGATTGATGTGGGAAACGGCTATATGGTGCAGATATACCATATCCCCTCTCTGAAAGCACTCAACGGCATCAGAAAAGGTTTAGGGAAAAGCCCCTGGGAGTAAATTGACAGGCAAAGTCCGCTGATGGGAAGGAGATTCCGTTTCCATCGAAAAGATCGACATTAAAGGAGGAGGGTATATACCATGAAACGATTCATTGCCGCCCTTTTCGTCCTCGCGCTTTTCGTCATTCCTGCCCACGCGCTCATGTCTTTCGGCGATATCCCCGGCGCCCCCGGGATGGAATACGACGATCTGAAGATCCAGGGAAACTACGTTTACGTGACCATCGAAAACAACAACAGCAAACCGGTCCGTTTCGCTGCAAGCCTGTCTTTTGCATCGCTCCGGGATGAAATCCTGGGCGAGACATTCATCGACATTTCGATCATTCCTCCGGGTGGCGAGGCAAAGGTGAAATCAATTATCCTCCAGGGAGATCCTGCGAAGATCAAGAAGGCGAACAAACTCTACTGGATCCTGTATTAGTGTCCTAGCAATACTTCGAGAACGACATCTTTGGAAGGAGGTTTTTCTTTGCCCAACATCTCCGATCTCATAATGAAGATACGGAATTCCGGGTTGCCCGGAGATGTGTGCTCGGAACTTGAAAAAAGGCTGATCCGCGAAGGACCCGGGATGGATGTTGACCTCGCGATCAGGGAAGCCTCCGCACCGGCAAATACTCCTGCCAAAATGCCCATCATCGAAGAATTCAACGATCTCGAAAGAAACCGGATCATTGATTCCGGGGTGAGAAACAAGTGGATTAAACGGGTTGAAAAGGAAGGGGCCACGCCTGAAATTCTGGCTCAGCTCCAGTCATTCCGGCAAAGAAAGCAGGAAATTCTGGAAGAACGAGAACAGCAAAAAACTGAAAGGCAAAAAAGAGAGGAAGCCCTTCTTCCTCTTCAAGTCAAATATGACCCTGACGCAGAGATCCGCTGCCCGAAGTGCGGGTCTCCCCAACTCACCGCGAATACCAAAGGGTATGGTCTGGGAAATGCCGCTATCGGCGGTGTGTTGCTGGGTCCTGTGGGATTGCTCGGCGGATTCGTAGGAAGCAAAAAAATCCTCATTACCTGTCTCCGATGCGGGCATTCATGGTCGCCAGGGGCAAAGTAAATTGAAACAATAACCAAATTGGCTAAATTTTAATGGCACCAGGGGAAAAACAAGCTATGATCGGCAAAAATCACAACCAGTATCAGCATTTTCCTTCCATCAAGGAGTGAGCATTTTGCTTGACCAAATAACCAATGATGAAAAAATAAGACTCTTTGAGATATATATGCAAAGAGAGCACTTTTTTCTTTCTCTTATACTGACTTGTTTAGCTGGCATTTCCTTCATTATTTTTAACATCAGCATTACAAACATTCGGCTTCTTCTTATAGTAGAACTTTTGTGTTGCTTTATAGGCGCCATCCTATTCTTTTGGACCATTTTCGCCAAAAAATTCAACGACATCCTACAAATTTCAGACGACATATTTTCCCATTTTTTTAGCTTACCGACGGGGTATATTCGTTTTTTAAAACTTTCAACTCATTTTGTGCTAAAAATCGCACTTATAACTCTCTTCTCCCATGTTTACTTGGCATTGAAAGGTTTATTCTCTTTTAAAACACTTTTTATTCTAGATGGCATAGTTCTTGGTATCATTGGTTATTTAACAAATTTGTTAACAAAAAAAATATTTCTGCATTTTGACGTTTAGGCCATCGCGATAAATTTCTATGGTGGTCCGTTCGCCGAGTGGAATACATCGGCGCAGTTCCGCTCCCTGGCCCAGGCACAGCATGCGGTCGCTATGCTGAACCGGCCGTACGATACTTTCTAAAATAGCAGGCTCTTTCTCATTTAGTTTTTTCAACGCTCTGCGATTTCTTTCCAGGCGGGTCAAAAAACTTTCTGGGGGCCGAAAAGGAGACGGTCCATCACGCCATGAACTATTCGTCCTACAACGCCATCATTAACTTCATCTGGGGCATCGCCGACGATGTCCTGAGAGATGTCTATGTCCGGGGAAAGTACCGCGATGTTATCCTCCCCATGACCGTCATCCGCCGCCTCGACGTTCTTCTTGAACCTTCCAAGGACGACGTGCTGAAGATGAAAAAGCAGCTCGACGGCGCTGGCATTTCAAACCAGCACGCGGCCCTGTGCAGGGCGTCCGGAGAGCCTTTCTACAATGCGTCCCCCTTCACTCTGAAAGACCTGAGATCCAGGGCAAAACGCCAGCAGCTCAGGACAGACTTCGAAGAATACCTCAACGGTTTTTCTCCCAACGTGCAGGAGATTCTGGAGAAGTTCAAGTTCCGAAACCAGATTCCCACGCTGGTGGACGCGGACATCCTCGGCCCTCTCATAGAAAAATTCATAGATCCCCGGATGAACCTCAGTCCCAGGCCCCTTCTCGACGGGAGGGGAAATCTCCTGCAGCCCGGGCTGGACAATCACGCCATGGGGACCATTTTCGAGGAGCTGATCCGGCGCTTCAACGAGGAGAACAACGAAGAGGCCGGAGAGCACTTCACCCCCCGGGATGTGGTCCGGCTCATGGCGGATATGATCTTCCTCCCCATCGCCGACAAAATGGAGTCCTCAGCCTACCTTGTCTATGACGGCGCCTGTGGAACCGGAGGAATGCTCACCGTGGCTGAAGAGCGCCTTATGGAACTGGCGGCCGAGCACGGAAAGAACATCAACATTCACCTTTACGGACAGGAGATCCAGCCCGAGACCTACGCCATCGCGAAGGCCGATCTTCTCCTCAAGGGGGAGGGGGCGCAGGCTGACAACATCAAATACGGATCTACCCTCTCCTCCGATGCCTTCCCGTCACTGGAGTTCGACTTCATGCTCTCCAATCCTCCCTATGGAAAAAACTGGAAGACCGACCTCGAACGCCTGGGAGGAAAGGCCAACATTCGGGACCCCCGCTTTGTCACCCAGCATGCCGACGATCCGGAGTTCTCCATGATCACCCGGTCGAGCGACGGACAGCTCATGTTCCTGGTGAACAAGCTCTCCAAGATGAAGAGGGACACGAAGCTCGGAAGCAGGATCGCCGAGGTCCACAACGGATCATCTCTCTTCACCGGTGACGCCGGTCAGGGGGAGAGCAACATCCGCCGGTGGATCCTGGAGAACGACTGGCTTGAAGCCATCGTCGCCCTGCCGGAGAACACGTTTTATAACACCGGCATCGCCACGTACATCTGGCTCCTAAGCAACAGAAAGAGCGAAGAACGGCGGGGCAAGGTGCAGCTCATCGATGCCAGCAAATGGTACGAGCCCCTGCGCCGCAACCTGGGAAAGAAAAACTGCGAGCTTTCCGAGGAGCATATCCGGACCATCTGCAACCTGATCGTGAATCCCCAGGAAACGGAACGGTCGAAGATCTTCCCCAACGAGGCCTTCGGCTACTGGAAGGTCACCGTGGAACGGCCCCTGCGCCTCGCCGTGGACCTCACCCGGGAACGCCTGGAACGGTTCGAAACCCTATGTACCGAAGAAGACGACGCTCCCCTCTTCAATCTGGTCCGCCATGTGGCAGCCTCAACCGGGGAGACACGGCACCTGGACTTCAACGCCTTCATGAAGGAGTGCGAAACCGGCGCACAAAAACATGGAATCACCCTGACGGCAAAGCGAAAGAAACTCCTGCAGGGAGAACTGTGCGAAGTTTGCGAGGAGGCCGCTCCGGTGTTCAAAAAGATTTCCAAGCCCGGCAAGGCGACGTCGGACCCGTTCCGTGGCCTTTTCGAGGCCGAGGTGAACGGCAGGGCCTGCGTGGTCGAGTATGAGCCGGATACGAACCTTAGGGATACCGAGCAGATACCGCTGCTCGAAGATGGCGGCATCGAGGCATTCTTCCGACGGGAAGTGCTCCCCTACGTCCCGGATGCCTGGATCGACGAAGGCAAGACACAGATCGGGTATGAAATCTCCTTCACGAAGCACTTCTACAAGCCCGAGCCCCTGCGCACCCTGGAGGAGATCAGGGCTGACATCCTTGCCCTGGAGAGGGAGACTGACGGGCTGCTCGAGGCGATTATCGGGGAGGCGGAAATATGAGGCTGCCTTATACCAGCGAGATTAATGAGGATCAGAATGCTGGTATTTGCAACAAATGCAACTGGCCGCGTTTTAGAATTAAGCATTTGCTCAGAGAAATTGATTTGCGGACAGAAAACGGGATGGAGCCACTTTTTTCCATGCGCCAAACAAAAGGGCTTATCATTCACAGCGAAGTATCGGATAAACCTATTAAATACGAAGACCTCGTAGGTTATAAAATTGTCCGCCCTGGGCTAATTGTCATGAATCGAATGAGAGCGTCAATTGGCCTCTTCGCTGCGTCATATTCTCATGGCCTTGTAAGCCCAGATTATGCTGTTTTCCAACCCCAAAAACCTGTGAATCTGGATTATTTAGTTCGTTTCTTCCAGACACCGCTTATGAAAACGATTTTTCGGAAAGAATCAAAAGGCATGGGCACCGGGAGCTCTGGCTTTCTTCGTCTCTATACTGATCGCTTCGGAGCAATTCCGATATCGCTCCCTCCCCTTGCAGAGCAAAATCACATTGTTGATGTCGTTAAATCACTTGATAGAAAAATTTCCCGCTTTCTCCGCAACAAACGACGGCTGATCAGGCTACTCAAGGAGCAGAAGCAGAACATCATCAACCGGACCGTGACCAGGGGTCTTGATCCGAAGGTCAAACTCAAGCCCAGCGGAGTGGAGTGGCTGGGCGATATTCCCGAGCATTGGGAGATAAAGAGATTAAAAAACATAACACAAAACATTAATGATCAAACAATGAATAAAAATTCTCGGGAAACTTACATTGCACTTGAACACGTTGAACCTTGGACAGGTCGAATACTTTTTTCAGAGGTCGATGCCCCTATAGATAGTCAGGTTAAGTGCTTTCAGAAAGAGGATATTCTTTTCGGTAAATTACGGCCATATCTCGCAAAGGTAGCAAGCCCCTGCTGTTCTGGTGTTTGCGTAGGTGAGTTTTTGGTTCTTCGTAGCATTGATAAGAGGATTGCTCCGAAGTTTACAGAATATAAATTGCGATCAAAAAGCATAATTGATTTAGTTAGCAGCTCGACATATGGTGCAAAAATGCCACGTGCAGATTGGGAATTTATTGGAAACATTAGGTTTTCATACCCACCTAAAGATGAGCAGCAATTGATAGTCGACTATATTGATTCTAAGTCGCTTGAAATTGACCGTGCCATTTCCCGTGCCGAGCGCGAAATCGAGCTGATGACCGAATACCGCACCAGGCTTATTTCCGATGTGGTCACGGGAAAGGTTGACGTGAGGGACATCGACGTCCCGGAAATTTCCGAGGAAGAGCTCCTGGCGCCGGAGGAAGAAGCGGAAGGCGAAGAAGGACTTTCCGAAGTGGAAATCCCGGGAGACGAGGACGGAGAAGCGGACGAGTAAATTTCGGCCGGAGCAGAAGGCTTTTTCGGCGTGGCTTTTATACAGGATTCTTGCTGGATTCGTTGGTCCGGCGTGGGGCCAAGTTCGTGGAAAATTACGTGGAGTGAGGTTTACAGGACCATCATACATTAACGGAGATCTGATGGAGGGGCTATGACACCGACCGACACAAGCGAAAAGGGGCTTGAATCCCTCATCGTGTCCTCCCTCGTGAATGAGGGCGGGTACGTTCAGGGGGATCCGAAGGACTATGACCGGGAGTACGCTGTCGACTTCCCGAAGATGCTCGAGTTTTTATCTGCCACCCAACCGGAAGCCGTGAAACAGCTCGGCATCGCCCCGGAAGGCCCGGCCCGGATGCAGTTTCTCCATCGCCTCCAGGGAGAAATCAACAAACGGGGCGTTATTGACGTCCTCCGGAAGGGGATCAGCCACGGTCCGGCCTCCCTCGACCTTTTCTTCGGAACGCCGAGCAGGGGAAACGACATGGCCGCCAGGCGCTTCGAGGCCAATATCTTCAGCGTGACCCGGCAGCTTCATTTCAGCCGAAGCGAGACAGCCCTGTCTCTTGACCTGGCCATCTTCATCAACGGTCTTCCGGTCGCCACGTTCGAGCTCAAGAACCGCCTTACGAAACAGACGGTTGAGGATGCCATCCAGCAGTACAAGCGCGACCGGGATGAAAGGGAGCCTCTCTTCACCCTGGGCCGGTGTGCGGTACATTTCGCCGTGGATGATCAGGAGGTGTGGATGTGTACTCACCTCAAGGGAAAGAACTCGTGGTTCCTTCCCTTCAACAAGGGATGGGACGACGGCGCGGGGAATCCTCCCAACCCTTCGGGGCTGGCCACGGACTACCTCTGGAAAGAAATCCTTTCAAAGAAGAGCCTCACCGATATCCTGGAAAACTACGCCCAGGTGCTCGAAGAAAAAATAGAAAACAGCAGCCGGAAAAAGAGAATGCAGATTTTCCCCCGGTACCACCAGTTGACGGCCGTGCGCAGGCTCCTCGAAGACGCCGGGGGGGGGACCGGCGTCGGGAGGCGATATCTGATCCAGCACTCCGCGGGGAGCGGAAAAAGCAACTCTATCGCCTGGCTGGCCCATCAGCTCGTGGGGCTGGAGCATAACGGAACTCCGGCCTTCGATTCAGTCATCGTGGTCACGGACCGCCGGGTTCTCGACCAGCAGATTCAAAATACCATCAAGCAGTTCGCCCAGGTCTCCTCCATCGTGGGGCATGCGAACAGCTCCGCCGAACTGCGGGACCTCCTGACGCGGGGGAAGAAGATCATCATCACCACGGTGCAGAAATTCCCCTTCATCCTGGACGCTATTGGCGGAGACCAAAGCGGCAGCCGTTTCGCCATCATCATCGACGAGGCCCATTCGAGCCAGGGGGGACGGGCCACCGCCGCCATGAATCAGGTCCTCGTCGACGCGGATGTGGACGTTGAGGACGAGATCATCAGGATCATGGAAGGGCGAAAGATGCTCTCCAACGCGAGCTATTTCGCCTTCACGGCGACACCGAAGAACAAAACGCTGCAGATCTTCGGAGAACCTGACCCTCAGCCTGACGGAACGGTCAGGCACTACCCCTTCCACAGCTATTCCATGAAGCAGGCCATCCAGGAGGGCTTTATCCTGGACGTGCTGAAAAGCTACACCCCTGTGGAAAGCTATTACCGCCTCATGAAAAAGGTGGAGGATGACCCGGAATTCGACGTGAACAAAGCGAAGAAGAAGCTTCGCTTATACGTCGAAAACCACGAGTACGCCATCCGCAAGAAGGCCGAGATCATGGTGGATCATTTCCACGAGCAGGTGATCGACCGCCAGAAGATCGGCGGGAAAGCGCGGGCGATGGTGGTCACTGGAGGGATACGGCGGGCTATTCACTACTTTTTTTCCTTCAGGGAGTATTTGAGAGACCGGAAAAGCCCCTGGAAGGCAATCATCGCTTTTTCGGGAGAACACGAATTCCTGGGCACAACAATGACGGAGGCTGGCCTGAACGGCTTCCCGAGCAACCTCATTCCGGAGAAGTTCCGGGAGGATCCTTACCGATTCCTCATCGTGGCCGACAAGTTCCAGACGGGCTACGACGAACCGCTCCTTCACACCATGTATGTGGACAAGCCTCTTTCTGGAATCAAGGCGGTACAGACCCTTTCCCGCCTCAACCGGGCCCATCCGCAGAAGCGGGACACGTTCATCCTGGATTTCTGCAACAGCTCCGACACGATCGCCTTCTCCTTCGCACCGTACTACCGAACCACAATCCTCAGCAAGGAGACGGATCCGAATATACTTCATGACCTCAAGAACGACCTGGACCGCCATCAGGTGTATTCCCCGGAGGCAGTCGACGAACTTGTAGGCCTCTACCTCGGAGGGAACGACAGGAGCACCCTTGATCCGATCCTCGATGCATGCGTGGCGCAATATCTGAATGAACTCGACGAGGATGAACAGGTTGATTTCAAGGGAAAGGCAAAGGCCTTTGTCCGCACCTACAGTTTCCTGGCATCCATTCTTCCCTACTCCAGGGCGGAATGGGAGAAGCTGTCCATTTTCCTGAACTTCCTCATCCCAAAGCTCCCTGCTCCCATTGAAAAGGACCTTTCAAAGGGGATCCTGGAGGCCATCGACATGGAAAGTTACCGCGCCGAGATGAAAAAGGCGATGGAGCTGGCTCTCCCCGATGCCGAGGGGGAAATTGAACCGATTCCTGTATCCGGAGGACGGGGAGGAGCGGAACCGGAGCTCGAGAGGCTGAGCAACATTATCAAGACCTTCAACGATCAGTTCGGGAACATCGATTGGAAGGACACCGATAAAATCGTCCGACTCATCGCCGAGGGAATACCGGCCAAGGTGGCTGCCGACGAAGGATACCAGAACACCATGAAGAACAGCGACCGGCAGACCTCCCGCATTGAACACGACGCGGTGCTGCAAAAGGTCCTCACGGACCTGATGTCCGATCATCTGGAGCTCTTCAAGCAGTTCCAGGACAACGCCTTCTTCCGGAAGTGGCTCAGTGATCTATCCTTCTCCAGCACCTACAAAGCGCCGGAACAGTGGGTGTAAAGGCTTTCTCAAAAAAGGCTTTGTCCTGTCAGTCTAAGAGTATCAATGAGGGAAGGAGTTTTTTTATGAAGGAATCAATGAAGGAGCTTAGAGTTCTGCCGAAATTAAAACTCCCGCTTATTGCTGGGTTGGTGGCATTGGTACTCTACATAGTCTACGCAACAAATGGAACCCAGGGCGTTTATTTCCATTTGATTTACGTGCCAATGATTTTGTCTGCCTATTTTTGGGGGATAAACGGGGGCAGTGTCGTTGCAATACTCTCTGGAGTCCTAGGGGGCCCCTTTATGCCAATGAACGTCTCTGAAGGGATAATGCAGAGTCCAAGCAACTGGATAACCAGACTGATCATCTTTAGTCTAATTGGTAGTAGCGCCGGGTATCTTTTCCAAAAGATCGAAAAGCTTAATAATGAAATACACAGGAAAGAACTATTAAGCCCTCTCACAGGAATTTACAACATAAACAAGCTTCTTGTGGATTTAAAAAACAGAATGGATATGAGCGAGGAATTTATCGTTATTTCGATCAAATTTACAAATATTGCAGGCGTAGAAAAATACGTAGAACATGCCTTTGCAGAGACAATCATCAAAGAACTAATTCAAGACCTCGAAGAGGGATATGGCAGAGATGCGATGTATTCATTCGGTGATGACGAAATTATCCTGATTGACGCTGTAAACTCTGGCAACCTGGGAAAAATCGAACACACCTTAAATAAATATTCAACTGCTGTACAGATAGAGGACATCACGTTTAGAGTGTTTTTAAAGGTTGGTATTTATCATTATCGCGGGGGTAGTGATACGCCTATCCAAGTCTTCAATAAAGCAAGGATAGCGTATGAACAAGGGGGAGCACATGAGCCCGGGATTTACTTTTACCTGAATGAATTAGAAGAGCGAAAAAGGCATCTCTTTGAGATTTCGGGGGCTCTGCTTGAATCCATCAATAGAAAAGAACTCTATCTAGTGTATCAGCCGAAGATTGATATTTCCAGCAACACAATATCTTCCGTTGAAGCGTTGCTCCGATGGGACAGAGGAGACAAAAAGCCTGTAACAACAGATGTTTTCATAAAAATCGCTGAGGATACCGGGTTTATAAAACAGATATCTCGATTTGTCATTGAAAAGGCCACCGACCAAGCCATTGAATGGAAAAAACGCGGCATTGCAATAGATTGTGCCATTAACGTTACCGCTAAAGAACTACTTGATGACGATTTTAATGAATGGGCAAAAAATGAGATCGAAAGGAAAAGCATTGATAAATCAACCATTGAGTTAGAAATTACAGAACGGGTCGTTTCATCCGGAAATAAAAAATTATTGAATTTGCTTAACGGCATGCGAAAAAAGGGATACAAAGTTTCTATCGACGATTTTGGGACGGGATACAATTCCCTCATGATTATTGGAGAAATACCCTACGATTCCTTGAAGGTCGATCAATACTTTATTAGCCAGATAGACCGAGAAGAGATCAGGGAACTGGTAAAAAACATCATCACCTATGCACACGGACTTAAGAAAACAGTAGTTGCCGAAGGGGTCGAGACTGAAAAAACATTGGATGTTCTACGGGAATTGAATTGCGACATAGCGCAGGGATACTTCTTTAGCAAACCTCTGCTTCCCGAGGAATTCGAAAGGTTTTACTTTGAGTACAACAAAACCAACAAAAGCCTCATAAGCAAAAGCTCGGAACAAAAAGAGATCTAGCATCAGTGGCTCGAAAATACCCACATCTCTCAAAGAAGCCAAAGAATTGGGTTACGAGCCATGCAAGCGATGTAACCCGCCGCAGTAAGAATGTGAGGTGAGAAAATGGATGAGAACGAAAGGTACTCGTGGCAAAACACCCTCTCCCTGACCCTTGGATACGGTGTTCTCTTCTCCGGGCTCGTCTGGATCAATGGGAGGATGCCCGAGGCCCCATTTTTCAGAGCGGCCGGTTTTTTATTGTCGTCAGTGACTCTGTTTTTCTCGATGCTCCTGGCGGAATCATTCATGAGCATGTGGCTCATGACGCACGACGAACATGCAAGAAAAACATGGATCGGGGAGGGTATCCTCTTTTTACATGGGCACCTTGTCCGATACTGGGCTTGTCTTTTCCTTGCTGCAAGCATCCTAGCCGGTGTGACGGCCTTCACCCTAATTCGCTACTCCTTCGCCGCGGCTTCCGATCTGTCCTATGAAAACGAGATGACAGCGCTCCGCCGCGAAAACGCAGTTCTAAGACAAGACCTCGACCAGGCGCTCTCGATGCTTCACCACGAGCGGCTGATGCACTTCAGGGAAGTTTCGGGAGATAAGGCAACGCGATAAATTTTCCGGGCCAGCGCCCGAAACGACTTCGATAAAGGAGGAGGATTTAATGACGTCGTGGGGAGGAACCTGGACAGAAACGAAAAAAAGGGTTGTCAAGCAGTATCTTGATGCTTACCAGACTGCACTGAAATACCAACCGTTCGAGAAATGGTACATTGATGCTTTCGCCGGCATAGGGACCCATTCCGGAAAACAGGACGACGACCCCACCCTTCCCTTTGAATTTTACGGGCGTGACGAACTGGCAATGAATGAAGACAACGAGTTCCGCTGCAAAGGATCTCCTCTTCTTGCCCTTCAGACAAATCCCCCATTCGACCGATATATCTTCATAGAAAAAGAAAAACGCCGAAGCGATGCTCTTGTTTCCACCATCGAAGGTCTCGGCTTCGGCTCAGACAATAAAATCGCCATTAAGAACGCGGACGCAAACAGTTGCCTGTTTGAACTGTGTGAGTATCTGAGATGGAATAGAAATATCCGGGTCGTTCTCTTCCTTGATCCTTTCGGCATGAACGTCTCGTGGGAATGTATCGAAAAAATAGCTTCCCTGGGGTGTTTCGACGTGTGGTATCTTTTCCCGACCATGGCTGTAAAAAGAATGCTGCCGAACAACGCAAAGGTTCCCGTCCAGTGGGAGGAACGTCTTAACTTTGTTCTGGGGGGAGACGGATGGAAGAGCTATCTCTATCACTCAAAAAGTGAGAAACAAGCAACTCTCCCCTTTGAAGAACTTCATGAGGAAACTTCAGATATTCACCCAGCCAAGGAAAAAGAAATCGAGCAATATGTCATAACCAGAATGAAACGGCGCTTCGCATTCGTTGCCGACAACCCGCTCTCATTGTATAATACAAGAAGTAAACACATTTTTTCTCTCATTTTTGCCATGAGCAACAAGAGCAGGAGCGCAATATCACTTGGAAGGAGAATAGCCGAGTTTATTCTTGAGGCTAACAGGGAGGTGACATAACTTGGCGAAATCATCCATTGAATGGACCAACTCCAGCTGGAATCCGTTAGCAGGGTGTTCCTATGCCTCTGAAGGATGCAGGAACTGCTATGCGATGACCATGGCAGCGCGGCTTGAGGCAATGAAACAGAAAAAATACCAGGGGCTGACCAGGAAAAACGCCGATGGGAAAGTGATATGGACAGGAAAGATCAACGTCGATGAGAGCATGATTCGCCGCCCCCTGGAATGGAAGACGCCGCAAATGATTTTTGTAAATTCCATGAGTGATCTTTTCCATGAAAACGCACCAGAGGAAGCCGTCGTCCAAATCTGGGACACCATGAAGAAGGCCTTCTGGCATACATTTCAGGTCCTGACAAAAAGGCCGGACAGGATGCTGAAGCTTATCCACGATCTTCATCTTGAAGCATTGCCCAATTTATGGCTTGGTACGAGCATCGAAAATAAAGATGTCGTTCACCGCATCTACCCGCTGAAAGAAATAACAGCCAAGGTCAAGTTTGTTTCTTTTGAGCCTCTTATCGGGCCTGTAGGTGATGTGGACTTGACCAGAATCGACTGGGTGATCGTCGGCGGAGAGTCAGGTCCTGGAGCCCGCCCCATGGAATCAGGGTGGGTCGACGAAATTTACCAGGCCTCCAGAGACTTCCGGGTTCCGTTTTTCTTTAAGCAATGGGGCGGAGTCCAGAAGAAAAAAAATGGAAGAACGTACAGGGGACGGGAATGGGATGAACTTCCTGTAACCATGAAGGAAGCCGCTTCGCAAGCATAAAGAAGAGATGGCTTTTTTTCCAATTCACCAGCGGGTGAAAATACCGTATAACAGACCGTATAAAAATACTTTTAGCCTACCGATACTTTCGCAGTAATTACAACGCTTCCAGCCTAACTATTACGACCCAGTATCGCCCACCAAGTAATAACAAGGGTTCCGGCGGTTTCGTCGGAGCCCTTTTTCTTTACCCGGACTCCCCCTGGACTCCCTAAAAAAATTGGACTCAAAAACTCCTCTCCCGGTCATTCACGCAGGACTTTTGGATCAATTTTCAATTTTGCCCTGTTTCGTTTGTTTTTGCCTCCCCGCCGCAGACATCCTAAAGTGTACATCCTAGATTTTGGAGGTACACAGATATGAGTGAAGTTCGGTTTCTTACAAGTAAAGAGGCGGCGGCGAAAATAGGAGTAGCCGAGAGTTATTTGCGGCAGTGTCGGATGACAGGTGTCATTGGTGGCGGGTATCCCGCGCCCCCTCACCGGCAGATGGGACGCAGCATCCGCTACGAGGAGTCCGAGCTGGAGGCCTGGATGCAGGCAATGCCGAAACGGTGCTTTCTGCCTACCACAGAACCCAAAAATTCCGGCGGGGAGATGCAACTATGACCAACCATCACCCACGACACTGAAAAATCTGGGCTGGAGAGCTCCACCACCTCGATTTTACAGCGTTTTTTTGATACTTTCCACGTCCCAGAGCTAATCCCCGGGTTGGAAAAGGCCGAAGCGTCGGTCTATCCCTGCGCACGCGGGGGAACCGCCCTCTGGTCGCAGGCCAGCAAGTGGCTGGAGGGTCTATCCCCGCGCACGCGGGGGAACCGTGTACACACCCCGCTCCGTGGTCACGATGAGGGGTCTATCCCCGCGCACGCGGGGGAACCTGGAAAAAGGCTGACGAGACTGTAACTAAACTGGGTCTATCCCCGCGCACGCGGGGGAACCTTGTAGTACCCCCTTGTTGGATTTTCCGATTTGGGTCTATCCCCGCGCACGCGGGGGAACCGTCCCAGCTAACAGATGGTTCAAGGTCTATCGGGGTCTATCCCCGCGCACGCGGGGGAACCAGGATTTCCCACTCAAAGGTCTGCATTGCCCTGGGTCTATCCCCGCGCACGCGGGGGAACCTATCTGCGGCATATCCTCACCCGCCTTTATACGGGTCTATCCCCGCGCACGCGGGGGAACCCTCAAGGCTTCGCGCCAGCCGGTCCGCCTCCCGGGTCTATCCCCGCGCACGCGGGGGAACCGTTGCCCTGCTCCCTCGCCAGCTTCAGCAGGAGGGTCTATCCCCGCGCACGCGGGGGAACCATTTTCGCTACAGGCATCGCCCATCCCTCCTAGGGTCTATCCCCGCGCACGCGGGGGAACCGAACAAGCCCGGCAGCTTGGGCGCGATACACAGGGTCTATCCCCGCGCACGCGGGGGAACCACCGCGGCGCCCATGGCTTCGATGGCGGCCAGGGGTCTATCCCCGCGCACGCGGGGGAACCATCACCGCGGCCACCGCCGGCTTTTCCGACCACGGTCTATCCCCGCGCACGCGGGGGAACCCGGCTCCACAAAGTGCACCAGGGACGCCTCGCGGGTCTATCCCCGCGCACGCGGGGGAACCTGTCCCGCCGAAGGTCAGCACATATCCATAATGGGTCTATCCCCGCGCACGCGGGGGAACCCCCTTAAAGTACGGCAAATCGTATCCGCGATGGGGTCTATCCCCGCGCACGCGGGGGAACCGAGAACCCATACGGCCGGACGCCCTTTTTCCCGGGTCTATCCCCGCGCACGCGGGGGAACCTACTCCGAAAACTGGAGCCATTGTTGCGTGGAGGGTCTATCCCCGCGCACGCGGGGGAACCGAGAACCCATACGGCCGGACGCCCTTTTTCCCGGGTCTATCCCCGCGCACGCGGGGGAACCTACTCCGAAAACTGGAGCCATTGTTGCGTGGAGGGTCTATCCCCGCGCACGCGGGGGAACCGCTTGCGGCCCGGTTCGCCGCCGGAAGAAAAAGGGTCTATCCCCGCGCACGCGGGGGAACCGCTCCCATGGCGCTCAAGGGACACATAAGGCAGGGTCTATCCCCGCGCACGCGGGGGAACCGCTCTGTACTGGCGGCCCTCCCGGTCTGACAAGGGTCTATCCCCGCGCACGCGGGGGAACCTTTGCAGCGGTGTCCTGCTGGGCCTTGATGTAGGGTCTATCCCCGCGCACGCGGGGGAACCAATATCGCCCTGGTGGCGGCAACGGCCGGGCAGGGTCTATCCCCGCGCACGCGGGGGAACCCATTCCGGCACCTCCTCAACAAACTGGATCTCGGGTCTATCCCCGCGCACGCGGGGGAACCTCTACCGGAAACAGGGCGGTGACGAGCTGGTCGGGTCTATCCCCGCGCACGCGGGGGAACCGTCTCCCGCCAGGTGAAGGACGTCATCTCCTCGGGTCTATCCCCGCGCACGCGGGGGAACCTTGACAAGCCATTCCTTTTCCCTTTTGGACAGGGGTCTATCCCCGCGCACGCGGGGGAACCGGCCAACCCACGGCATTTCTGCTGAACGAGTGGGGTCTATCCCCGCGCACGCGGGGGAACCTGACCAGGCTCCGGCTCGAACTTAACCTGGAGGGGTCTATCCCCGCGCACGCGGGGGAACCTCCAGGGCACTCTGGCACGTGGCGGCGAACGCGGGTCTATCCCCGCGCACGCGGGGGAACCTCCGCCTGGACCCGTTCGCTGTACTTGAAGCCGGGTCTATCCCCGCGCACGCGGGGGAACCTCGGGCAGAAGAACCCTGTGAACGTTCACGTCGGGTCTATCCCCGCGCACGCGGGGGAACCAACACCATGGGGATGCCGTTGAGGATAACCTCGGGTCTATCCCCGCGCACGCGGGGGAACCCGTGCGGATGTGCATCCCCTGCGGATACGCCGGGGTCTATCCCCGCGCACGCGGGGGAACCTCAAACAGACTGACCATGTGGTAATCCGCACCGGGTCTATCCCCGCGCACGCGGGGGAACCCCCATAGGACGTTGCGCCAGTAAATCTGTGTGGGGTCTATCCCCGCGCACGCGGGGGAACCCAGTCCAATCGTATATAGGGAGACAAATCCATGGGTCTATCCCCGCGCACGCGGGGGAACCATATCTCGACGGTCGATTCCCGGATGTACCAAGGGTCTATCCCCGCGCACGCGGGGGAACCTGGCCTTCTTGATGGTCAGGTGCAGGAGTACGGGGTCTATCCCCGCGCACGCGGGGGAACCGATGTGTCGCGGGGCCGCGACCGTGATACCCGGGGTCTATCCCCGCGCACGCGGGGGAACCTCTCCAGGAAGGTAGTCCCGTTGCTGCGCAGAGGGTCTATCCCCGCGCACGCGGGGGAACCGTTGGCCATTCTTTTGGTATCGCGGGAGGCTAGGGTCTATCCCCGCGCACGCGGGGGAACCTCTCCAGGAAGGTAGTCCCGTTGCTGCGCAGAGGGTCTATCCCCGCGCACGCGGGGGAACCCTGGAGCGACGGCGACGTGGACAAGGAGTCCGGGGTCTATCCCCGCGCACGCGGGGGAACCGCAAGGTAGCGATTTGCCCGGCGGGTATGTCAGGGTCTATCCCCGCGCACGCGGGGGAACCTCCTCCAGATGCCCCTGCCGGGCCGAGCTGTAAGGTCTATCCCCGCGCACGCGGGGGAACCCGTTGCGGACCGCTTCGGCTTGATCATGGCGGGGGTCTATCCCCGCGCACGCGGGGGAACCCTCCGGACGGGATGCTCTTTGCCACGGAAGCGGGGTCTATCCCCGCGCACGCGGGGGAACCATCACGACGGGGTTTTCTTCTCCGGGGTCGATGGGTCTATCCCCGCGCACGCGGGGGAACCGTGGAGCGCCTTCGGGACTACGGTCTTCAGAAGGGTCTATCCCCGCGCACGCGGGGGAACCATATCGTCCCGCTGTCGAGGCAGCTGATAGATGGGTCTATCCCCGCGCACGCGGGGGAACCTCCCGCTTCCATGCGGCCCGTTCGGCGGCCAGGGGTCTATCCCCGCGCACGCGGGGGAACCCTCTTAGTCAACCTGCCGGGAATCTCGTAGTCGGGTCTATCCCCGCGCACGCGGGGGAACCTGGCGAGCGCTTACGAGGCCACTCTGATAATTGGGTCTATCCCCGCGCACGCGGGGGAACCTGATTATTAACTCAACTTTCGCAGGACCTTGAAAACCGTAAATCGTTGTCATGACATGGAAAAAGCAGTTAAAACGCTCATTTTATTCCTCAGGAAGCGGGGCGTTTTCCGTACGAATTCCACGAACATCCGTTC
>Ga0228536_1000834_pt1 | contig 43438 bp, 60 predicted proteins | sample SJ1Smetagenome_FD_168611 | JGI IMG/M metagenome (GOLD analysis project Ga0228536, IMG submission 168611) | Enriched culture of PCE-dechlorinating microbial communities from Ithaca, New York, USA - SJ1.S | ecosystem: Engineered > Modeled > Simulated communities (microbial... > Unclassified...
GAAGGCCTCCTTTTTGTAGTTTTGTTATCTCGCGACTACAATTTTACAAAACAGGGGCCTTCCTGTCATTTTTATCCAGTCATTTCAACGGTTTTTAGGCTGTCAAGGTCCTGCGAAAGTTGAGTTTATAGCTTAAAGCTTTGTAGGTTGCCTCCAGGTTTCTCTTGAGGCGACGGACACCATCCGGTTCGAGGGAGGCAGGGTGATCCGTTCCCTTCCATGTGCGGTCGAGAGTGTAATGACGCTCAATTGTGACTGCTCCTAAAGTATAAGCAGCTATATCCACCGAGATGCCTTTGTGGTGTCCCGAAAAACCAATCTGTTTAACTCTGGAACCGAATTTCTCTTTTATTCGGACTATCTCCAAAAGGCATAAATCCTCAAAGGGGACAGGGTATCCTGAAGTGCAACTGTAAATAACCAGGTCTTTAGCTCTGCCCTTGGACTCGAAGAATGAGACAATTGCTTCTTCTTCCTCATGAGTGGTCATTCCCAAAGAAATGTGAACTTCATTGTTAAAGTGGTCGCATAACCAACCCAGCAACTCGAAATTATTGTTACATGCAGAAGGGATCTTTATCAATTCGGGTTCAAGCGCGGCTATTTCTTTTGCAGAGGTAAGATCCCACACTGACGAACTATATATTATATTCAGTTCATCGCAGTATTTTTTTAATTCCGCGTGCTGCTCTGCCGAAAATTCCAAAAATTCGCGATGCTCACCATAAGTCGCACCATATGCATTTGCCGGATTAGGATGTGGTTTATGATATTGATCCTCGGTCAATAACTCCCGATTGCTTCTCTTCTGAAACTTAATAACGTCGGCCTGGCAAAAAATAGAAGCTATTTTTATCATTTCCCGAGCAATTTTTATATCTCCTTTGTGATTACAACAGGCTTCGGCAATCAGCCTCGGTTTTTCGAATACCATTCTATCTTTCCTCCTTTTCGATTGAAGTAAATTTAGCCATAAAGACTTTCTAAAATCAGTCATCACTTCTTTTTTCAAGGCAAAACAGCGACTCTTTAAAACAGTGTCAACGTTTTAATGTTCTCAAGAAAGGATTGAGAAAAAGGACCTTACAGAATGAACAGCAATGAAGACACCATTTTCTTTTCGGTTTCAGATCACATGAACAAAAGTCGAATCGAGATTTTTCTCCCATCTTTCCCTGTTCTGTTTTTATCCCCCCTCGAACAAAAAAAAAGAGACGATCCAAGCAAATCGTCTCTTCTTTTCTCTTGCTTTTCACGCATTGACATCCAAAAGAGCGCCAAAAAGCTCCCTGATGTTCTCCATGAAACGGACCACTTCGTCGGGCGGAATCTTCCGGACCACTTCGTCCTTCGAGGTATCGATAACCGACACCTGGTAGACATCCGCCTCTTTCTTGTACTCGTACTTCAGGCTCCGATCGAAGGCCACCGCCAGCTTGTTTGCCTGGCCGACGGCGTCCTGCACCTGCTCCTCGGATACTGACTTAACAGGAGGCTCCGAAGTCTTTTTCAGCGGAGGAACTTCGGAAACTTTACCAACGGCCGCAATGCCGGCTGAAGGTTTGTCCGGTGAAACCTGTGAAACGGCAGAACGAAGTATTTCCATTATTGCACCTCCTTGTCTCTAGTAAAAAGAGGGGAGAAAATCTCCCCTCTTTTTCTGTAGCGTGCTAGAGATTTACCGGAGGAGCTGCAGCACGTTCTGGGGAAGCTGGTTCGCCTGGGCAAGCATGGAGTTGCCGGCCTGCATCAGGATGTTCAGCTTCGTGAAGTTCATCATTTCCTTCGCCATGTCGAGGTCACGGATGCGGCTCTCGGCTGCCTGAAGGTTCGTGCCGGCGACGGTCAGGTTGTTGATGGTGTGCTCCAGCCTGTTCTGGTAGGCGCCGAGCTTGGCCCTCTGGCCGGAGACCCGGTCGATGGCGCTGTCGATGACGGTGATGGAGCGGGCTGCGGACTCACGGTCGGTGACGAGAACGTTGTTGATGCCAAGGGCCTTGGCGCTCATGTCACCGATATCGATGCCCATGTCTTCTTTCTCGTTGGCGCCGATCTGGAAGACGGTGGTGTTGTCCGCAAGGTGGATAACCGTCTCATAGATGCCGGAATCCCTGGAAAGCCTGAAGCCAAGGGCGCTCTCGGACCACTCCACCTTCGTGTTGGCCATGGCATCGAATTCAATGTCCACATTCTTGTGGACCACACCGAAGAGCATGTTGCCGGTGACCTTCACGTTGGAGGCGATGGTGGCTCCGTTATGAGCATCGTTGATGCTCACCCGGTACTGGCTCTCGCTGGACTTCTGGATCACGTTGAGGCTGAGGGCCTTGATGATGTCCTCGTCGCCCGCAAAGTTCAGTTCGCCCGCCTTGCCTGCGATGGCGGAACGGATCACGAAGGTACCGTCCACGGATTCGGGGGTGTTATAGGTCGAGTTTTCAACAAAGTCCACGAATCGATCGGTATTGCTGTCGAGATACCGAGCCTGGCCAAGGCCGAAGGCGACTGCGTTGTTGAGCTTGAACTCGATATCCCGAAGGGTGTCGGTAGAGTTCAGGGTTACCACGGCCTGCTTTCCGTCGCCCTGGGTGACGGTGATATTCTGGGGATCCTCGATCATGAACCTGCCGTTGGCATCCCAGAATTTGTCGAGGTCACGGAGCTGAACATCTCCCTTAGCAACCTGTCCAACATACGCAGCTTCAAATGCGGCAAGCGTAATTCCTGCACCAGTCAAAACTGCAAAGGAATTATTCAACTGCAGGACGATGTCGGACTCATACAGAGTGCCGTTTGCCGTATTCAGGTAGAAGTTTCTGAAGTGAACATCCTTTCCGGCAACGGCAGATGCAGCGAGAGAGAAGACTCTGTCGTTTAGGTCAGTTGACGTGGCGCCTCCCCAATGTCCAAACCAGTCGGGGTTTGTCTTCCCTTCAATTGTAACTGCCGCATTGGCGGCGCTTCCGGTTGAGACATAGCCGAAAACGAGTTTGTTACCGATAGAGAAATCTCCAGCTCCTGCAGTACCAAGCGAAAGAGTTGTGGCTCCTGCTGAGCCTATGCCTAGCGATGAAAGGCCAACGGCGGCTGAACCGATCAAAAGGTTATCATTGACGAAGGTCCGCACGGTGCCATCTTCATTAAGGACGTTGCTTATGGCCCTGAAGGTAACCACGTTGCTGGCGGTATTGACAGCAACGACTTCGAGGTAGATCGAAGCTCCTCCGACAGCGGAAAAGGAGGTCGCTGTGGCAGCAAGGGTAGCTACAGTACCAAAGCTCTGAAGCTGAGTCAAAGATGCAGCGGAAGCCGCTGCACTTGCCTGAAGAACGTTGTAGGTCCCAGCCGGCAGACTGTCGACACGGATACTCTGGACTCCGGCAGCTTCGTTCTTGGTGACATCCATGATCACGTTCTCATGCTTGATCTTGAATATGTCGCTCTTCTGGATTTCCGCCTGACCGGGATCGGCAATGATGCTGATCTTAAAGTTTCCCTCAGCGGCAGATTTCTGACCGAACTGGTCGACCTGGCGGAGGGCGCCCCGAACGAGAGCCTTGGTCTCCAGCTTGTCGGAGGACCACAGCACGGAAGCGCTGCCGTCAAGCAGCTTCTTCTTGTTGAACTGGGTCGTGGTGGCGATCCTGGTGACTTCTTCCTTCAGCTGGTCAACTTCCAGCTGTATGTAGCTCCGGTCCTGGCTGGTGAGGGTGTCGTTGGCAGCCTGAACGGAAAGTTCGCGCATGCGCTGGAGGATGGAGTGTGTCTCGTTCAGCGCTCCTTCGGCGGTCTGGATCATGGAGATGCCGTCCTGGCTGTTCCGCACTGCCTGGTCAAGGCCGCGGACCTGGGCGCGCATCTTCTCGCTGATGGCGAGGCCAGCGGCGTCGTCGGCGGCACTGTTGATCCGAAGACCGGTGGACAGCTTCTCAATGGACTTCTGAAGGGAAGAATTGGTCGCAGAAACAGAATTGTACGCAAAAAGCGCAGGTATGTTGTGGTAAATTCTCATATTCGTAACCTCCTTGTTTTGTTCCGGGCTTCCATGCCCAGATGCTGAAACTGAATTTCATTTTCATGCTGTCAGACCGATTCGTTTCTGCGGGGACGACATCACCTCCCGGTATTTGTTTATTCCCGTTCCGTTTTATTATCGGACGGGGCCATGGAAAACTTTATTCCTTTCCCCGTCATATAGGCAAGAAATTCTCTCGGGAAAGAGATTCGTTTCTCCACAAGATGAGGTAGTTCGACCACAATCCTGTTTAAAACCTTTTCAGAAGCAGATACTATTTGAGGATCAGCTGCATTGAGACAATCAGAAGCCGTCTTCATCAACCAGAGTAAATGGGGAATTGCGGTTCCCGGAAAGGATTCCAGGCTTTTCCAGACAAGCTCTTCTACCAGAGAAAATGTTCCGGGGATATCCTGTTCAAAAAGAGCTCTTTCAGCCCTGTTTTTTAGGGTCAAAAGATATACACTGTCTCCCTCTTTTCCAGAAGAAGATCCTCCCGAAGAGATATTATTGAAAAGCCTCTCTTGGGCGGAAATAATCCGCTCCTTTAATAAGCGAATTTCCTTATTATCCTTTCCCAAAAATCTTGCTGCATTATCAAGATAGGTCAGAGCTTCCTGATAGGAAGTCATCACACATAAATCTGGAGAGCCTGTCATATCACCCCAGTCTTTGAAAAACTCTCCCATTGCCTCCACTGCAATGGTACTCCCTTCAAGGATGCTGTATCCCTGTTGCATGAATCTGCGGGCATCATCATGCCTGCCCTGAAAATGAAGGAGTTTCGCGGCTTTCCATAGGTTTTCGGGAGCCCAGCTTTCTCGAACAGGATCTTTGTCGGAAAGGATATCCGTAAGCTGAAAGAATTGAGCTGTTCTGTCAACCCCTTCTTTAGTTTCTAGCATCGAAGAGTAAAACTCCTCAAACAGGGACTCTCCATTTCCCGTGTACTCTTTCTTTAGATCATCGTTATTTTCCAGGCATAATAACCGCTCTGCATAATGAGTCCATTGCCTCAAAAAAGACAGGGCAGATCTGTGGGATGCAATGATCTCCCGATGAAGGGTCTCCCATTTTTTTACCTGTTCAATCGTTTCCAAAAACCTTGTTTCCGCAAGCGTTGCTCCTGAAAGATGGGTGTAGCTTTGCCCAATGAAAGAGATAACAGGGTTTAAAGCATGAATCCTGTCAAACATCCCTGCAACCCGAAAAGCGTATTCTCGCCTCTTTTCTGGCAATAGTGCAGGTGCGACGGCTGAATCAATACCGCGCTCCATCTCATCCAGATTTGCCTCCAAACCGTCGAACTGATTCATCACAGATTTTATCCTTGTTAATACAGCCTCCGTTTTTTCATTTCCAGGCATTACGGAAGATTCAAACCGCTGCGGCTCAGAGCCTGATTTTTGGACGTTTTCGTTGATAAAGTCGGCAAAGGGCTTGACAATGGTTCCTTTGATCAAAGCTCCTCCCTCGGTACAATCGAGAACCGGAACTGAAGCGGCGGAAATGATCCTCTCAAAAAGATGAAGAAATGTCTGCCACATATGGTTCGTCATCACTTTCCCGCCTAATGCACCTTCAATCGGGAAGCGCCCCCGTTCCTCCTCCCGTTTTATTGCCGAAAGGGGGGCTGTATTGGGAGCATGGGAATGTCCCTCATCAGCGTACGCAAGATCCTGCCCGATCAAAGCCACGGATGAGGCTCCGCAGAGAAGCGAAAAAGACAGGCTCATATGAGCCACCGATAGGCCGGAATACATCAATTGCTCCTGCAGTATCCCGCCAACAAACCAGTTGTCGACGGGAACTTCCCTTTTTCCGACCACAATATTCGGACCGGGCCACCTTCCGGCAATCAGAGGATAACTTACCGATTGGGAAAGCAGGAGGATTTTTTTGCATTCTTCCGGGTAATCATTTATTGCCGCAGGAACCCAGGCAGGGTAATTCGAATACGCTCTTTCAAGGGTTGTGACAACATGGGGGACAATTCCCATCTCCAGCAAATGGTGAAGTACCGTATCACAGGCCACTATGACACAGTGATTTTTAAGTTCATGCAGAAGATGTTCGTTTTTAACAAGAGACGGCCCGGAAGCTACGCAAACGAAAGGTTTCCCCTCATACATACCGTGAAAATCCGAAAGGCGAGGTGACCTTAATATGTGGCGTATATTCAGAGCAGCGTGACGAAATCCCAGAAGGGTATCTTCCGGAGAATTGCCCAGCATGTTCAGGCGATACCGTATTTCTTCATGGAATTTCTTCTCAAGGGGAGAAAAATCACACGAATCTTCTTCACCGTTGTGCATGATTGCGACAGCATTCCTTACCGGAAAGATTCCGATAGGAAGAATGTTCCATGCTAAAACTTCTTCAAAGAGTTGATTTTCATTATTCACAATAAAGCTGATCCTGGCCCCTTGGGGCAGGGCCTGGAACACCGACGTCTGGGAGAGGGTCAGGAGCAGCAGGTCCAGAGACGGCTCGATGACCACCACGGAGAGGGCTTCCCGGGGCAGGGAGCGGAGGACGTGAAAGAGATAGGGCGCGCATCCGGTTCCGAAGACCAGGTACACCGCCGAAGGAGCGGCTTTGCTCCGCTTTTCGAGGAGACTTTTCTTTTCAAAAAAGGGTTTTTCCGTAATTCCTTCGACCCATCGGCCGGCGGGAGTCTCCCGGAAGACGGGTTCCTGAAGGGCGGGAAGTTCGTCCATGTGCTGCCGTAGGCGGGCGGCCAGCTTCGGCTGGGATTTCTCCAGGGCCCGGAGATTCTGTTCCAGGAGTGCGGGAATGTCTTTCATTTCGGGTCGCCTCCGTTTGAATCGCCCTCCCTGCGGAGGAGGGTTTTGAGCACGTCCATGGCTTGGGGGGCCGCCTTGACGGATTCGAGATTCGTTTTGGCGACCTCGGCAAGGAGTTCCATACGGAACACAGGCACGGTTCTGGGGGCGTTGATGCCGATGCGCACCGTGTCTCCCCGGACTTCGATGACGGATATTTCGATGTCGTCCCCTATGCGGATGGCCTCGCCGGGCTTGCGGCTGAGCACAAGCATGATGCTACGCTCCCGGGGCGGCGTCGGCGGTGGTTTCGGAGGCCGCTTTCAGGCGCATGGATTCCCTCATGGTGTCGCTGAGGACGGGAGTGCGGACGTCGTACTCTTCGTTCTGGGCGATGACCTGGCAGGCGATGCGCTTTTTGTGGTTGATCACCACGGGCGCCCGGAGGTTGGCCGTCATGTCCCACGGCGCCGCCGGAGGGATGGAAAGGACGATCAGGAGGGCCAGGTCGGCCACGTCCGCTGTTTCAAGCAAGGCGATCTCCCCTTCTGGAAGGCGGGCGTTGTAGTTGGACTTCACCGTCTGGGGGACGACCACGGGCAGGGCCACGTCGCCGTCGGAGAGGCTCTGCAGCCACTTGATGGGGCTGTCGTCCTCCCCGGCCAGGGCCCATTTTTTGTGGGTTTCGAAGCCGGGTATCCCCTTGGGGAAATGGATCAGGTCTTCGTCGTTGACGGTGAACCGGCCGAAGCGGGTGGTTTCTATTTTTTCGGGCACGAAAGGCACCTCCGGAATACGGAATCTGGTGATTTTTTCTTTTCTGGTGCAGGGGAGTGCAAAAACAAAAGCGAGATCCTCACGTCGCTGCGCTCCTCGGGATGACAGGTTACCGGGTGTCATCCTGAGCGGAGCGAAGGATCTGCTCTTGATTCTGAAGAGCCTCAAAAACGAGATCCTTCGGCAAAACGCCCTCAGGTTGACAAGCAAAAAACAAAAGCGAGATCCTTCCCCTCCGGGGACGCGATCGGGCAAAAAACGCCCTCAGGATGACAGCAAAAGCAGAATCGAGATCCTTCCACTGCGGGGATGCTGCGCGATCGCGATCATATTCGTTCGAAAAAATGACTACAAAAGAGAACGTTTGCCCAGAATCCGGCGATACAGGAAAGACCGTAAATCCCGGCGGCCATCCACGATAGCGACTACGTACATTCTGTTCTCAATGACCGTATAAAAAATCCGGTAGGGTTTGAAGAAGACCTCCCGGTATTCATTGAGCCCCAGATCAAGCAGCTCCACTGGTGTGACGCCTCGAAAAGGGAAAGCGCTGAGACGCTCGAAGGCACTTTCTATCTGAGCAAGTACGTATTCAGCTTTAGCAGGATCATCGTGAGAGGCTATGAACTCACAGATTTCACACAGGTCCTGCGCTGCATCATCCGTCAGCAAGACTTCATAAATCATCTATGGTCTTTCAGACTTTCTCTGAGTTCGGAGACTACCTCTGCTGCCGGGCGTACCCGTCCTTCTTCGATTTGCTTCCTCCCCAGGGAGAGAATCTTGAGAAGCGCGAGGGTTTCCTGGGTCCGCTCGAATTCCTCTATGTCCTGAACAACTGCTTTGGCTTCTCCGTCACGGGTTATGATCAAAGGTCCGCCCCGCTCGCTGAGGGTTCGGACTATCTCGTCGGCGTTTTCTTTCAGATAACCTACAGGTTTCACGTTGGCCGCTAATTTCATGAAGTCTCCCTCCTTTTTCTATTGCTCAGGGGATCTTCTTATTGATTAAATTGTATCACATTCGAAGAGGGCGGATGATGCTTGGACAACATCGAAATCCTCCCCCTGCGGGATGTTTTCTGATCGCGTACTCAGAAAGAGAAGCCAACCCGAGATCCTCACGTCGCTGCGCTCCTCAGGATGACAAGCAGAAGCAGAAGCGAGATCCCTCACATTCGTTCGGGATGACAAACGGACTGCGCTCGGGATGACAACCTAAGGGCGAGATCCTTCCCCTCCGGGGACGCGATCGGCCATGAAACCGGCCTCAGGATGACAAGCAAAAAACAAAAGCGAGATCCTTCCCCTCCGGGGACGCGATCGGGCAAAAAACGCCCTCAGGATGACAAATCCGGAGGCGTCCTCAGGATAACTACGACTATTCTACCTCAAAAAGTCCACGAGGGTGGGCTGGACGATCTTGGCGATGACGGCAAGGCTGGACTGGTAGATGGCCTGGGCCATGGCGAACTTGGTGCTGGTTTCCGCCATGTCGATGTCCGAGACCTTGCTGTAGAGCTCGGTGATGTAGATGTTGTTCTGCTTGAAGCGGCTCTGGTTGTTTTCGTACCGCTTGAGCAGCGCCCCCTGGGAGGTGCGGGACTTGAGCAGGGTGTCGATGAACTGGTCTATCTGGCCGAGCATGATGTTGCTCAGGCCTTCCCTGTCCTCGGCCTTGACGGAGTTGACCAGGTTGTCCAGGACGCCGAAGAAGTCGGTTTTCCTGGTGTCGGAGGCTGTCCGGACCACCACGTTCTGGTTGTACCGTGCCGATGGGGATCCGGCGCGGGAGGGCATGGCGGTGACGGTGCCGGTGAGGGCGGCCTGGGCGCTGCCGCTGACTTCGACGGAGTATCCCCTGGGGGAGGTGAGCACCAGGTACCGGGCTCCCCCGTCGTTCACGAGGCTTGCCCTGACGTCCTGTCCCTGGAAGCGGGCGTTGATGGCGGCGGCCACGTCCTCGATGTCAATGGCGCCGGAGTCGTTGCTGTCGAAGATGACGTTCAGGTCGATGGTGTGAGAGTACCCGTCCACCGAGATAGTGAGCAGATCGCCCGCGGCGGGGGCCCAGGCGGAAACGTCCGCGTCCCCCCGGAGGGCGTTGTCCATCTGAAGGACTGCCGAGGCCGCGTCCCCTTCCACGTCATACAGAGAGACCGGGGAGCCGTCACGGGCGGCGATACTGACCATGGCATTCGATCCCGTGGCGGGAAGCTCGGGGTCGAAGTAGTTCACGTCGAGCCAGTTTCCGGCGGCGCTGCGGATCTTGTCGGCGATGATTTTCGGCGTATCCCCTGCCGAGACGGCCACGTCCACGGTCCGGCCGAGGGATTCGATGCGGATGGTGCCCGCGCCCGAGGTGCTGTTGTCGGGGATGGGCATGCTCGTGATCCCCGAGGAAATGCCCATCTGCATGGCGATGCCCGCGGTGTAGGACGGCGAGAAGGACGGGTCGGAGATGGGGAGGTCCACTATTCGCAGGGATTCCCCGTTTTTGGCGTAAAGGGAGACCCGGCCTGAGGCGGCGTCGAGGACGGTGTACCCCAGGAGGGCTTCGCCGGCGGAGCCGTTGACCTGTTTCACAATCTGCTCCATGACCTTGGCCTGGTCCACCCTGGGCGGCGTGGACGACATGACCTCGTCGGGATAGAGCTTCACGGTGAAGTCTTCGCCGCCCACGGTGACCCGGACGAGGGCCGCCATGTTGGGGTCCACGCAGGGGATGGAGGGGAAGACGGTGTCCGTGCCGGTGTCGTCCCTGCTCTGAATCGCCGTGGAAAAGCCCAGGTCCAGGGCGTAGCCCGCCGTGTTCTTGTCGAAGACCACCAGGGGTTCGTTGGCCGAGGGACGGAGGATGAGGCGCTTCGTCAGTTCTTCCAGGCTGCCTGAGGTGCCGAGGCCGGCTTCGGTGTGGTCTTCCTGGACAATCACTTCGAGCCAGTCGCCCGCCACCTGGCGGATGCGCTCCGCCAGTTCGTCGATGGTGAGGTTGACGCCGCCGTTGATCTTGAGTTCGGCGTAGTTCCGGCCGCTTTCGAACCGGAGGTGGAGGTCGTTCCCTATGGCGATGAGTTCCCCGTCGCCGAACTGGCGGCTCTTGAGGGAGGTTTCCATGCCGAGGAGGGAGGCGAAGTCGATGTGGCTGTGGTCCACGGGGCGCTCCACGGGAAGGGAGGTCACGGTGACCGTGTCCTCGGTGGAGGCGGAGAAGAGTTCCCTGGCTGCCCCGGTGAGTTCCATGCTGAACTGCTTCCCGGGATCTGCGGCCGTGACGACGAGCCGGTCGCCGTCGGCGGAGACCCTGGCGGCGACGCCGAGAACGGTAGTGAGCTTGCCTGCTATGGTGTCCAGGGTGTCCGTCCCGTCGATGGTGAAGGTGACGTCCTCGCCCTGCTGGAAGAAGACCCTGATGGTGCCGTCGGCGGGAGTCCACGCCGAGGCGTCGAGGCCGAGGATGGTCTGGGCCTGCTGCACCCGGTCGGTGTCGGGCCACCCCGTCACCTGGATAGGTTCTCCCGTGTGGCTGGTGAAGACAAGCCGCTGGGTCCCGGCGGCCATGTTCTTTTCCACCGAGACGGAGAGCAGACGGCTGGCGTCCCCCATGTTCAGGCTCTCGTTGATCAGCTCGGCGATCCTGTCAAGGGTGAGGCCGTTGAGTTCCCCTGCATCGCGGAACCGGTTGTAGTCGGTGAGGTCGTCGATGCCGTTGATGTTTTCGTCGGTCCAGTCTTCCGAGAGGCGGACCTTGACGCTCCGGCTGCCCACGGCGATCTGGAGAATTTCGTCCCGGCCCGTCCAGGTGAAGTCGAGGGGGACCTCCACGCTGGTGAGGGTGTTGGAGGTGTACTCCACCGGGAAGATTTCCCGCCCGTGGAAGGACACGTCCCCGATGACGCCCTTTTCCATTTCGTAGCTCACCTTGCCGGTGTTGCCCATATAGACGACATTTCCGGAGGCGTCCCGCTCGAAGGGGCGGACGCCGGTGGACAGGCCGGAGAGAAGGTACCTGCCCTCCACGGAGTAGTTGGCCGTGTTGCGGAGCTCTTCCTGGAGCTCCTTGATTTCCGCGCCGATGGCTTCCGTCTCGCCCGGGCCGAGGGCGCCGTTGCCGGCGTAGATGGTGAGCTCCCGGATGCGGTGGGCGATGTCCATCATCTGGTTGAAGGCCGTGTCGGTGTTGGAGAGCCACGTGATGGCGTCGTCCTGGTTGCGGATGTACTGGCCGTTTTCCAGTATGGCGGTCTGGAGGGAAAGCTCCCGGACCACGTCTATGGGGTTGTCCGACGGGCGGGAATGCTTTTTGCCCGTGGCAAGCTGGTGCTGGTATTCGAGCAGCCGAGACAGGTTGTTGTGCATGTCCGACAGCATAAGATTCTGGATCATGGGGTTGCTGACGCGCTGCATGGTTCTCCCTCCCCTAGCGGCCCACGATGCCCATGCCGTTGATGATCCGGTCGAGCATCTCGTCCACGGTGGTGATGTACCTGGCGATGGCGTTGAAGGCCTGCTGGAACTTGATGATGTCCATCATCTCTTCGTCGATGTTGACCCCCATGACCGACTGGCGCTGGTTGTTGATCTGGTTGATGAGGGCGTTCTGGTTTTTGAGCATGGTTTTCGCCCGGTCTCCCTGGGCGCCGAGGCTTGCGATGAAGGACTCGTAAAATTCGTTGAAGTCCGCGCTTCGGCTCTGGAGAACCTTGGTCTGCTTGAGCTGGGCCATGCGGAGGGCGTTGCTGCCGTCCCCGGAGCCGTTGGAGAAGCCGTTTCCGTCGCCCGAGGCTGCGGCGATGAGGCTGCGGTCCTCGTCGATCGCCCTGTTGATCTCCAGCAGGCGACTTGCGCCGTACCGGACCGCTATGGGGTTGAAGTAGGCCACCCCTGTGGTGGTTTCGCTCTCCCCCACTCCATAGCCGCCGTAGTGGAGGGCGTTCATCTCCTTGACGAGGCCGTAGGCCATTTCGTCCAGGACGTCGAGGAAGTCGAGGATGATGTCGTCCCGGGCCTCGAGGGCGCCCCTGATGGCCCCTCCCTTGACGTGGTGCCGCACGGTGATGTCCGATTCGCCCACGGCCCGAAGCTCCATCCGGATGCCCGGGGAGACTTCCTCGAGGGTGCTTGCGGAGTAGTCGTTCAGGACGGGAACCCGCCGGGCGTTCCGCACCATGTTGCTCTCGGAAAGATACAGCCTGCCGTCGAAGGTGAAGGCGGCGTCCCGGGCATATTCCCTGTAGTTCGTGCTGCCGTCGCCGTTGAGGAAGCCGAGGCGCTTCGCGATCTGGAGGCTGCCGTTTTCGTCGCCGAGGACGTTGATCCGGTGAGCTTCACCCGCCGCGTTGCTTTCCAGGGTCAGGAAGTAGGTGTTGGTGGCGGCGTCGAGCTCGATGGAGGCATGGAGCCAGTTCTCCGGCTTCGTGAGGCCGTTTGTAGCGTCGGAGAAGGCGCTGTTGATCTTGTTCTTTATGGTCTCCAGGGTATCCTCCTCCACCACTTCGATGGAAACGGAAGGAGCGGAGTTTTCCATGCCGAGGGCCGACACGAGGCCGCCCTTGACGTCCGTTATGGAGAGAAGGTGGTTCAGGGTGCTGGAAAAGGTCATCTGGGTGCCGGCGCCGTTGAGGGTGACGCTGATCTCGCCGCCGAAACTGGTGCTCAGGAACCCCTGGAGGTCGGTGAGGGTGAGATCCGCGCCCGCGGACGACGCGGCATTGACGCCGTCGGAGAGATCCCACGTACCGGTTCCGGCGTTCCACGTCACGGAGATTTCCCGCTCGAAGGATCCTGCGGACACCCTGAAGGAGTGGCTTTCTCCGGGTATGCCCGAAGGAAGTGCTATGCCCCCGGTCAGAACGGAGGAGACGGACCTGGTGCCCTGGCTTCCCACCTGGAGGGTGAAGGTGCCCCTGAGGTTGAGGGCCTCCGTCATGGTCTCGGGCTTGATCCGGTCGGGGCAGGTGGACTCGCCGTAGCCCACGGACCAGGCGGATTCGGAGGCGAGCCGCTGGACGTTCACCGTGTGGATGGCCTCGGGAGCACCCTGCTCGATAGTTGCGAAGAGCACCGACGGGTCGGAGACGTGGTCGAAGAGGTTGTCCTCCACCTGTACGTCAAAGAAGCCGGTGTTTCCCGCCACGGGAACGGCCACAAGATGCCGTGTCTGGTCGCCCTGGACGAGGAGCTTGCCGCCGAGGTCGATTTTGAATTCCCCGTCCCCTTCGAGGCAGGGAGGGTTCACCGAGATGTCGATGAGCTTCGAGAGTTTGTCCACCAGCAGGTCCCGCTTGTCCATGAGGTCGTTGGGGTTGCCCCCCACGCCCTGGACCTGCTTTATGGTGGTGTTGAGGCCGGCGATCTGGTCGATGAGGGTGTTGGCCTCGTCCACCATGAGTTTTATGTCCCTGTTGAGGGCGGTGCGGTATTCGTCATAATTCCTGACGAGCTGGCCGAGGTAGACGGTGAGGTTCTTGGTCTTCTCCACCATGTCCTCCCGGACGGCGGAGTCGTCGGGCCGCTTGCTGAGTTCCTGGAGGCTCGACCAGTAGGTGTCCAGGGCGGTCTTCAGGCCGGCTCCCGCAGGCTCGTTGACGTAGACCTCCACCGTGGAGAGGGCGTTCTGGATCTGTTCCCAGTATCCCTTGACGGTCATTTCTTCCCTGTACTGGATGTCGAGAAAGGCGTCCCGGAGACGGACGATGGCGTCGATCTGCACGCCGGTGCCGACCTGCCCCGGAATGTTGGGCCTGTTGAGGGCCGGGTTGGTGAAGGGGCTCGTGGTGGACGCCTCCACCCGCTGGCGGGAGTATCCCTCCACGTCGGCGTTGGAGATGTTGTGCCCCGCGGTCTCCATGCCGCGGCGGAAATAGTCCATGGCACGGCGTCCCATTTCAAGTCCGAAGAAGCTGTTCCACATGGCCGCTTGCCCTCCTAACCCCGAAAATCCACTCCCGGCCGGGAGGGGTACATTCCCTGAAGCCGTCTCCATTCGGCGATCATCATGCCGCCGAGGCGCTGGTTTTCATCCACGAGACCCGCAAGGATCTGCATCTCCGACTGGAGCTTCCGGACGGCGAGCTCCAGGGCGGAGGCCGTTTCTTTCAACGAGGCGGCGTCGTCCCCCCGGAGGCGTTCGCAGATGGCGGAAACCTTCGGCTCGCAGGCGAGCTGGCCGGCCAGTTCCGCCGCCATTTTGGCCCTCTGGTTTTCCAGGGCTTCGGCGGAAAAGCCGAGGTTCTGCAGGTCCCGGAAGAGGTCCTGTAATAATTCGAGGCGCCCGTACTGGAGCGCCTCTCGTTGCTGTACGGTGACATCCGCAAGAGCCCGCAGGGTTTCTGCCTGCCGGGCAAGCACGGCGCCCAGGGCAGCGGGAGAAGCCACCGTTATTCCTCCCCGTTCAGCAGGCCGGCGACGATAAGGCTCCGGGCGACCTTCTCGAGGTCGGGAGCGTAGGTCCCTTCCTGGATCTGCCTTCTGAAGCCTTCGACAAGATCTTCGCGGACGTCGGGAATCTTCTTCAGCTCGGCGGAAACCTTGGAGAGTTCCACTGCGAAGGAACTGAATTCCACTCCGTCCCTGCCCCCCTCTCCGGAGGCCGACTGGAGGCTTTTCTTGACGTTGATCTTGTTCACTGCTTTCGGTCCGTACACTCCAGGAATCTTCTCAATCATATCGATCACCCCGTACAGGAGAAACTTTTCTCTTCACAATGGTTATCGGACGACAATCATTCAGGCTTTAGGGGCTATGGTCCAGGCAAGGGCGAGAACCGCCTTTCCTCCTCCCAAGGCCGCGGCTTCGGCGGCCCGAAGCAGGGTGGTTCCCGTGGTGGAGACGTCGTCCACTATGACGGCTCTTTTTCCCTCAAGCTGCTTTCCCCGGGGAAGGATGGCTCCGGCGGGCATGCTCCTGCGCTCCCCTTCCTCAAGGGAAGTCTGGGCAGCCCGGAGGCCGTTCCACTGCAGCCCGTCCGCCACGGGCACGCCCCATTCCCGGGAAATTCCCTCGGCGAGGGCCCGGGACTGGTTGTACCCCCTTCCGCTGTCGGCATGGAGGGGTACGGGAACGAGGATATCGCAGAGGGGCCTCGGGAAGATCCTGCCGAGGGCATGGCCCATGGCGACGCCGAGGGGACGGTTGCGGCCGTATTTCAGCTCGAGGACGAGGTCCCGGAGGACCCCTTCGTGGATTCCTCCCGCCTCGAGGGTCAGGGAGCCGAGATCCGCCGGAAGGGGCGGCGCCAGAAGGGGCAGAAGGCAGGTGACGCATGCGGGCACCCCGAGGGCTCCGCAGAAAGGGCAGGCGGCAGGCCAGAGGAGGTGGGTTCCGAAGCGGAGGACCGCCTCAGGAATACTCAATGGGCCTCCGGAGAAGCATGAGGGCCCCTTCCTTCGGGGCGAACCCGTGGGGGGTGAGGAAGGAAGCGAGTTCGCTGGTATAGGTGATGATGAGGGGAATGTGCTTGATCGCCGGGTGGCCGAGGGCGTAATCCAGCAGCGAGGTGCCCACCTTCTTTCCCTGGTGGTCCGGGTGGACCATGATGTCCCAGAGGGAAGCACGGTAGACGAAGTCGGTGAGGACACGGCAAAAGGCCACAAGGTGGTCGTCGTGCCGGACGCTGAAGCACATGGAGGTGCCTTCCAGCATCCGGGCGATGTCGTCTTGGGAACGGCTCTTTCCCCACCGGGTGAACCGGTAGAGGTTCGCCAGCTCCTCCGGGGAGACGGCGTGCTTGCTGTCGTAGAAAAAGTACCCGCCGTTCATGCCCGGTCCTCGTCCGCAGGGCGGGCCGCAAGGGCCATGCCGCACACGATTTTCCGCAGGTCGGTCTTCCGGGCGTCCGACGAAACGGGAAGCTGCACCACCTGCCCCGTGCCGCAGCACGGGCAGATCCAGGTGGCCCTCGCCATGCCGTCCGCATCCGGGGTTCCGGCGATGACCTTCGATTCTCCGCAAACCTGGCACGCCACGATAAGCATTTTTCTGCCTCCAGCCTTTATTGTCCCTCCGCCGGGCGGAGATTGAGGGCCACCCGGACAGGGCCTTCCGTATATATGTCGTCCGCCGCGGCAATTTCCACGGTCAGCTTTGACTCCGCTTTCCGGATGGTTTCCACCGCCTCGAAAAATGCCGTGGCGTCCAGGGCACCCACCTTCCCTGTGGCAGGATCAGGCTTTATGGAGTCCTGGACGGCCTTTCTGTTCACCATGCGCAGGATAAGGTGAAGTTCCGCCTCGGCGTTCTCCCCTACCGCCCCGGGGTCCACGGTCTGGACGTAGAGGACTTCCCCTTTCCGGTAGACGAGCACGCTGTCGCTGACCTCGTAGGTTATCCTGATGTCCTCGCCGAACACGGCGTTTGCCTCAGCCACGGTCCGGATGAATTTCCGGCCCTGCTGTTCAGTGCAGGAGGCGATGCTTTCCATCTCCTTTTCGATGTCCACGGCAAGGACGATTTCCGACGGGCTCAGGCCGGTCCTGGCGGCGATGACGTATTCCGCCTGGCGCCGGAGCTCCTGGAAGATCTGCTCCACCTCCGACCGGCCGCTCATGGGTTCCACGGCCATCTGGCCGAGAATTTCCTTGGCGAAGACCGCAATGCGGCCGCTCCGTATCTGGATAAGGCCCTTCCGAAGCTCTTCCGCCTCGCTCTTGAGTTCCTCCACCGAGGCGCTGAGGGCTGTTTTTTCGTCTTCGAGCTGGTCCCGCTCTTTCTGGGTGGTGGAAAGGCTCTGCCGGATTTCATCGAGAAGGGGCTGGGCGGTGGCGAGTTCTTTCTGGACTGAGAGGAGTTTCTCCTCCTGTTCCTTGAGGCGCTTTTCGCTGTCCAGGAGGTTGATGGCCATGAGCTGGGATTCGCTCCTGCTTTCCTGGAGATCCCGGGTGAGGGACTGGAGCTGTCCCTGGATGAATTTCATGCTGAAGAGGGCGGTGCGGACATTTTCCGAGATGATGGTCATGGTGATCAGGATGGCGATGGAAATGAATACGCCCGTGATGGCGGTGATGAGGCGGCTGGTGTCCCGGGGCCGGAGGCCGAAGAGGGAGATGCGCTTTTTTCCTATGCGCATTCCCAGGACGTCTCCGAGGTACGCAAGAATGCCGCTGACGACGATCAGCGTGAGGATGAGTCTCCAGTTCATGTCGGACCAGAGTTGCAGCTGCATGGCGATCCTCCCGGCCGTTCCGGCTTGTCCGCCTTCCGGGGCGGAAGAGACCCCGAAAAAAACGGATGACTCGTCTATTATAGACGAGTCTCCCGGAATGGGCCACGAAATTTCACTGATTTCTGCCGGTGAGGGAAAGGAAACCGGGGATGCTTCTTTTCCTGTCATCCAGACGGCCTGATTTTCGCCGGATCGCGTCCCCGGAGGGGGAGGATCTGGGCTTGTCTCCGGAAAACCAACTGCGAGATCCTTCACTTCGTTCAGGATGACAAACCGGGATCCTCGCATTCGCTCGGGATGACAACCAAAGCGGCCATGTATCCGGATTCAGAATGACATAGAGGGTGTCATCCTGAGGCCGGGGTCATGGCCGATCTCGTCCCCGGAGGGGAAGGATCTCGGGGTTGTTTTGGGTTTGCTCAACTTGATTCTGAAAGCCCTAAAACCAGATCCTTCCCCTCCGGGGACGTGATCACTTCGTTCAGGATGACGACCAAAGCGGCCATGAATCCGTCTTCAGGATGACAGAGACCCGGGCCTCAGAGGAGGTCCGGGAAGGGGCAGGCGGCCATGGCCAGGGCAATTTCCTCCGCAGAGTGGAATTCTCCCCCGTTCATGCCGGGACAGGTCAGGGCGGCCTCGTCCCAGGCGTCACGGGAAGCGAGCAGGACAGGCCAGAAGGGAAAGAGCCTGCACTGGAGGGGACGGACAGGATAGATGCTGCACCGGTTTGTTTCCCCGTTATGAAAGACGCATTCTCCCCCGCTCTTTTCCTTCAGGCTCGGGGCGCGCCACCTGCCGGTGACGTAGCGGTTCCTGAACTCTTCGGTCCCGGTGCCGAGAAAGGCGGCCATGGCCGCCTCCTCTTCCGGGGTGAAATAGATGGCTCCCGGCTCACCCCGGCAGCACCTGCCGCATCCGAGGCAGGTGAACCGCAGGCCTTCTTCCCACCACACCTAGGATGGGCTTCCTTTCTCTTTTTCCTTCCCTTCCAGGTGAGGAACGAGGGATTCGTAGAGCATTTTCCACATGCCCGAACCGCCGCTGCGGGCAAGATATTCCGATGACATTTCCACGGAGAGGTCTTCCAGGGGACCGAAGGGGCGGTCCCGGTCCTCCCGCCCGCCGAATTCCCTGGCGTTGGAGGCCATTTTTTTCCAGAGTTCCGCCAGGAGGATGGATTCGAACTGCTGGCAGGCCTCCCGGAGCCGTTCGTGTTCCTTTTTGGCCTTTGCGTCGTCCGGCGCCTGGGAAGGCCGGGAGGAGAGGGTCGCCGCGGCGAGGGGATGGAAGAGTGCCACGGCTACATCACCACCAGTTCGCCGTGGAGCGCGCCGGCTTCCTTGACCGCCTGGAGGATGGCGATAACGTCCCTCGGGGAGGCCCCTACCGAGTTGAGGGCGTCCACCAGTTCCTTCACGGTGCTCGTGGAGTCGAGGGCGATGAGCTGGGCCGCAGTTTCCTGGGCCTGGATGTCGGTGCGGGGCTGAACGGCGGTCCGTCCGCCGGCGAAGGGCTGGGGCTGGACCACTTCGGGGCTTTCGGTGACCTGGACGGTGAGGTTGCCGTGGGCCACGGCGACGGAGCTGATCCTCACGTCCCCGCCCATGACCACCGTTCCGGTCCGTTCGTTCACCGCCACCCGGGCCGCGCTGTCGGGCCGGAGGGAGAGCCCTTCGATCCGGGCGAGGAAAGCCGCCGGTGAGGATGCGTACTGGGGAGGCACGTTGACGGCCACCCGCCCCGCATCCACCGCCATGGCCACCGCGCCGAAGGCGCTGTTGATGGCCCGGGCCATCCGGTCGGAGGTGGTGAAGTCCGGGTTCCGGAGCAGGAGGTTCACCTGTCTGCCCATCAGGGTGAAGTCGGTCTGGACGTCCCGTTCGACGATGGCGCCGCCGGGGACGCGCCCCACGGTGACCACGTTCTTCGACACCGATCCCGCCGCGCCTCCTGCGGCGAACCCGCCCACCATGACGGGTCCCTGGGCCACGGCATACACTCCTCCGTCCGCTCCCTTGAGGGGAACCTGGAGGAGGGTGCCGCCCTGGAGGCTCTTGGCGTCGCCCATGGTGCTCACGGTGACGTCGATTTTCTGCCCGGGCCGGGCGAAGGCGGGAAGGTCGGCTGTGATGGTGACCACCGCCACGTTCCGGCTCTTCACGGCCTTGTCGTTCAGGGTGACCCCGAACTGGCTCATGAGGTTCCGGATCATCTGGGTGGCCATGGTTCCCTTGTCGCCCGTGCCCTGAAGGCCCATGACGATGCCCACTCCCACGAGCTGGTTCGACCGGACTCCTTCCACGTCGGCGAGGTCCTTGATCCTCACTGTGGGGTGTATCTCGGCCCCCAGTGCGGCCGGGGCCGTCAGGAGAAGGAAGAGGAAGGCCGCCGCGATTCTGCCCTTGAATGTCATGAGCTGCTCCTCCCTAGAAAATGGTCTGCAGGATCTGGGTCAGGATGCCGGGCTTCTGGAGGCGGGTGAGCGCTCCCTTGCCCCTGACGCCTATCTCCGCGTTGGCGATCTTGTCGCTCGAAATCTGGTTGTAGCTGTCCACGTCCTGGGGACGGATGACCCCCACCACCTGGAGCTGGAGGGTTTCTTCGTGGGTGGCGATGTCCCTGGTGCCCTCGATGATGAGGTTGCCGTTGGGAAGGATATCGGTGACCAGGCAGGTGATCTGGGTCTGGGCGGTGTGGGTCCGTTCCGTGGAACCGTCGCCCTTCATGTTGCTCTTCGAGCTGAAGCCGAAGGCCCTGATGAAGTCGAAGATGCCCACTCCGTCGGCTACGCTGTTGTTGTTCGATTTGGACACGTCGGTCTTTCCCTGGTCCTTGGTCCTGGTCCTCTCGTTCACCACCACGGTGATGATGTCGCCCACGCTGGTGGGCCGCCGGTCGGCCACCCAGTTGGACCGGTCGTCCCACAGGGAACGGGCCGTGGCCTGACCGGGGACCATCCCGAACAGAAGAAGCACCGCCGCTGCCGCTAATACAATTTTTTTCATTCTGTCTGCACCTCCACACGTCCGGGCGCTGTCGCCACCGCCTGGATGACCTTTCTGCTCTGAAGGTTCCGGACCCGGATGGTGTCTCCCAGGCATCCGGCGTCCAGGGCTTCTCCCCGGACTTCTATGCGGAATCCCGCCTTCCTGACGGAGATGATGACGGGATCCCCTCTTTGAATTATCGGCGCTGAGGACAATAAGTTGAGGGCCACGGGCTCCCCGGCGGAAAGATTTCGCCGGGCCACGGCGCCGAGAACTTCCTCCACCGAGGACGCCAGGGGCGTCGACCGGAGGACCCTGACCGCCTGGACCGTCACGTCGTCCCTGTCCAGAACCTTTCCCCGCTCCACGGGGCGGGCCGCCACCACGGCGGGGCGGCTCCAGGAGAGCCTCACCGCCAGGGACCGCTCCGTTCCCGATCCGTCGTCGTATTTCAGCGTGACCGACCCCGTTCCCGGCGCGACGGAGGGGGGGGCGACAGGAATTCCCGGAGGCACAGGCCCGAGGGGTTCGGCCTCCACCTGCCATTCCCATCCTGAAAGCCTTTTGATGACGGCGGAGAGAGACTCGTCCAGGAAAACCGCCACTTCCGGGGGCATGATGAGCTTGAGGCGGATACCCCCGATCCCGTGGTCCGTCATGGCGGCCAGGAGGGCGTCCCGGGTGAGGATGCCGTTCCGGGGAACGGGAAGCGTCACGGAGCCCGCTTTCCGGACGAGTTCCGGGTCGCCGGTGAGATGGGCCGCTTCGGAGAGGAGGAAGGGATCGGAGGTTACCGCCGCGGAAGCCCCCATTTCAAGAACAAGGTCGGCGGCAACAAGGTCGGCGGCGGAAACAGGAGCGGGGGCGAAAGCAAGCAGGAAGGCGGCGGCCAGAAGGTGAAAAAAAAGGCGGGACCGAAGGGCATCCCGCGTTTCTTTCTTTTTTCCGTTCACGGCGGCGGCTACCTCTTGAGGCCGTTGGCGATGCGAAGCAGTTCGTCCGCCGTCTGAACTCCCTTGGAGTTCGCCTCGTAGGCCCTCTGGGCGATGATGAGGGAGACCATTTCGTCCACCACCTGGACGTTGGACATCTCGAGGACTCCCTGGTGCAGCTGGCCGAGCCCATCGGCTCCGGGAAGGCCTTCGATGGGGGCTCCGCTGGCGGGCGACTCGAGGAAGAGGTTCTTCCCCATGGCCCTCAGTCCGCCGGGATTGACGAACCGGGTCAGCTCGATCTGGCCGATTTCTTCCGCTTCTTCCTGGCCGGCGATGCGTGCCGTTACGAGTCCCTCGGGGCTGATCATGATCTCGGTGGCGTCCTCGGGGATGACGATGGCGGGTTCGAGAAGAAGGCCGTCCTCGTTGACCACCTGTCCGTCGGCGTCGACATTCCAGTTGCCCGCCCGGGTGTAGGCAATTTCGCCGTTGGGAAGAAGCACCCTGAAGAATCCGTCTCCTTCGATGGTAACGTCCAGGGGCTGGTCCGTGACCTGGAGGTTTCCCTGGCCCATGTAGCGGGATGTTCCCACCACCCGGGTTCCGAGTCCCACCTGTACGCCGTTGGGCACCATGGAGGCGGGCTCCACGGGAGCGCCGGGCTCCCGGTTGATCTGGTACAGGAGGTCGGCGAAGTCCGCCCGTTTTCTCTTGAATCCGGCGGTGTTCACGTTGGCCAGGTTGTTGGTGGTGACGTCCAGGTTGGTCTGCTGGGCGATCATTCCGCTTGCGCTTGTCCACAGGGATCTGAGCATGATATTCTCCCTCCCGCTAGCTGGTCCTGCCGAAGGACGTGATCAGCTTGCCTGTAAGTTCGTCATGGGTCATGAGAGTCTTGGACGACGCCTCGTAGGCCCTCTGGGCTTCCACCATCCGCACCATCTCCTCCACCACGTTGACGTTGGACATCTCCAGCGCCCCTGCCTCGATCCGGATCTCCTCGGCCTCAAGGGCTGCGGGAGCCCCGGAATTCTCCGTGGCCGCCAGGGTGGTCCGGCCCGCCTGACGGAGGTAGGTGGGGTTGGGGAAGGTCACCACCTGGAGCACGTCGATGATTTCCCCGTCCGCGATGATCTGACCTCCCCCGCCGATGGAAACTTCGGCCGCGTCGCCGAACTCCACCGGGCCGCCTTCGCCGAGCACTGCCATTCCGTCATGGGTGACAAGCTGCCCCTCGGCGCTGCGCTGGAAATGGCCCGACCGGGTGTAGAAAAGGCTGCCCGCGCCGTCCTGGACGGTGAAATAGCCTTCGCCCAGAATGGCGGCGTCGAGAGGGGCGTCGGTCACCTGGATGGCCCCCTCCTCGGTGCTCATGTAGGTCTCGGACATGACGTTCGCGAGGCTGAGGTCGCCGATGAGAAACTTTCCCTTGAAGCCGAGCTGGAAGGGGGCGGAGACAAGCTTGATCGATCCGTCTTCGGAAGGTTTTTCCACACGGTCCATGAGCACTTCGGGGAAGGATTTGTTGACGGGGATGCGTTTCCGGAATCCCGACGAACTGACGTTTGCCAGGTTGTTGGCCGTCACGTCGTGCATGGTCTCCTGCACGATCATGGCTGAAGCGGCCGCATAGAGGCCTCGGTGCATGAAATTCCCTCCCGGTGGGGCCTGTAACGGAGGCGGGTCCGCCGATCCTTCCGGATCAATCCGTCCCCGCCCGACCGCCGGGGATCAGAATTTCCGTCGTCTGCCCTTTCTTTTGTTGACGAGAATGCCGCTCCTTCCCAGGGCCTGGAGCTTGTCGATCTCGGCGAGGGCCTTGCCCGTACCGAGGGCGACACATTCCATGGGATCGTCCGCCGTGAAGCAGTTGATGCCCGTGTGCCTGGTAATGAGGTCGGGGAGGCCTCTCAGCAGCGAACCGCCGCCCGTGAGGACGATTCCCCTGTCTATTATATCGGCGGAGAGTTCGGGCGGCGTTAGCTCCAGAACATTCCGAACTCCATCAATCAGCGCCTGAACCATCTCGCCGATGGCCATGGAGACGCTGGCACTGGAGACCTCGATCTGCCTGGGAAGCCCCTGGACGAGGTCCCGTCCCTTGAGGACCATGACCGTTTCCTCCTCCTCCTGGAGGCAGGTGCCTATCATTATTTTCAGGTTCTCGGCGGTCTGTTCGCCGATGGCCAGGCTGTACTGCTTGCGGAGGTAGCGCATGATGCCCTCGTCGAAACGGTCGCCGCCGATGCGGAGAGACTTGGACACCACGATGCCCCCGAGGGAGATGACGGCGATATCGGTGGTGCCGCCGCCGATGTCCACCACCATTTTGCCCCGGGGCTCCTCCACGTTGAGATTGGCGCCTATGGCTGCCGCCATGGGCTCCTCGATGAGGTAGGCTTCCTTGGCGCCCACTTCCACGGCGGCTTCAAGGACCGCCCGGCGCTCCACGTCGGTGGCGCCCGACGGGACACAGATCATGACCCGGTTGCGGAAAAAGCGGCTGAAGCCCCGCTGGACTCTGCGCATGAAGTGGTGCAGCATGGCCTCCGTCATGGTGTAGTCGGCGATGACGCCGTCCCGCAGCGGGCGGACCGATGTTATGCTTCCCGGCGTGCGGCCCACCATGTTCTTGGCCTCGTAGCCCACGGCGAGTATTTTCCCGGTATCAAGGTCCACGGCCACCACGGAGGGTTCCCTCAGGACGATACCCTTGTTTTTTACATAAATAAGTACGGTTGCTGTTCCAAGGTCTATTCCGATATCCGTTCCAAACACGGCGTCTTCCTCCTTTGGACGACGAAAAGCATGTTTCGGGGGGTCCCCACGGCTCCCCTTTCCGGCAAATTTCTCCGGATTTGAAAACGACTGGTCTATTCTACCCTGTACGGGCCAAATGGGGTACCCTCCCCATAGCTCACTTTCCACAAGTACAAACCCTCGGCGGGTGCTGTCATGGCCGAGTTTTCCCTGGCCTGCCCCCCGAGAAGGCCCTTCAGCCATTCTACGGATTTTTTCCCCCGCCCCACGGCGTTCAGGTTGCCCGCCATGATGCGGACCATGTTGGTGAGAAAGGCGTTTCCCCGGACGGTGAACACGGCGAGACGGCCCTTTCTCGTGACCGAGGCGGTGTGGATGGTGCGCACCGTCCGTTCCGGGCATTCGGCCGTCTTGCAGAACGCCCGGAAGTCATGGTCGCCTTCGAAAAGGGCGCAGGCCCGGCGGACTTCCTCGAAATCCCACCGGAAACGGTTCCACCAGACCCGTCCGTGGAGAAAGGGAGGCAGGGCGTTTCCGTGCCAGATGAAGAAGCGGTATTCCCTCCAGAGGGCATGCCGCCTGGCGTCGAATCCCGGGAGTACCCGGGCGGCCTCGAGGACGGCGATGTCCGGGGGAAGGCGGAAGTTGACCGCCAGGACGAGTTTATCGGGCCGCCATTCCTTTTCCAGTTCAAAGGAGATCACCTGGCCGCAGGCATGAACCCCCGCGTCGGTGCGACCGGCAGCGGTGACGGTGACGGGTTTTCCCTCGAGAGCGGCAAGGCTCTCCTCGATTTTCTCCTGGACGCCTGTACCCATGGCCTGGCGCTGCCATCCGGAATATGCCGTACCCATGTAGCCGACCCGGGCTGCGTAGCGCATCAGGCGAGACTCCGGTCGATAGTGACGAGGAGAATGACCACGGCGGGAACCAGGAGCAGGGCCGCCGTATCGGCCGCCTTCCAGGCGAGGGGGGACATGCGGGTCCTGCCCGTTCCGCCCCGGTAGCACCGGGCTTCCATGGCCACGGCGAGGTCTTCCGCCCGCTGGAAGACGATGACGAACAGGGGGATCAGCACCGGGAGGAAGGCCTTCAGCCGCTTCCACAGGCCGCCCCGGTCGAAGGAGGCGCCCCTGGCGAGCTGGGCTTTCATGATGCGGTCCGTCTCGTCGAGGAGGGTGGGGATGAACCGGAGGGCGATGGTCATCATCATGGCCAGTTCGTGGGCCGGAAAGCCGAACCGGGCGAAGGGGGAAAAAAGCCGTTCCAGCCCGTCGGCCAGCTCCATGGGCCTGGTGGTCAGGGTGAGGAATGAGGCGAAGAGCACGAGGAACAGCAGGCGGAGCCCCATGTAGGCGGCAAGGATAAGACCTTCACGGGATATGGTGACGATGCCGAGGGAGACGAGGGGCGTCCCCGAGGTAAAGAAAATATGAATGGAGGCGGTGAAAAGCACCAGGATAAGGACGGGTTTGGCCGACCGCAGGACGAGCCGGAAGGGAAGGCGGGCCCCTGCGGTCAGGCACGCGAGAAGGACCCCCCACACGGAAAAGACGGCGGGGTGCTTCGCGAGAAAAATACCGGTCAGCAGGACGAGGACGGCTATGATCTTGCACCGCGGGTCGAGGCGGTGCACCGGTGATTCCGACGGAACGTACTGGCCGAAGGTGAGATGGTTGAAGAATTTCATTTCTGACTCCCGAAAAGGGCGGATTTGATTTCTTTCCAGTTCCAGGTGAGGGGGACATTTTTTCCCCGTTCCCGGAGGGCGGCGGACAGGGCGGCGATCTCTGGAAGCTGCAGCCCCGGCACAGGATGGGTGCGGAGATGGTCCAGCACCGCGGCAGGGGTGTCGCAGACGATCCGGCGGCCCCCGTCCAGCACAAGGATGCGGTCGCTCATCTGGAGAGCGATGTCCAGGTCGTGGGTAACCAGCAGGATGCCCATTCCTTCGTTCCGGAGTCCGGACAGGAGGCGGGTGAGTTCCTTCCTTGAAAAGGAGTCGAGGCCGGCGGTGGGCTCGTCGAGCACGAGGTAGTCCGGCCGGGAGGACAGGACGGAGGCGATGGCGGCCTTCCGTTTTTCTCCCCCCGAGAGGTGGAAAGGGCTTCTTCCGAGGCATCCCTCGTCAAGACCGACCTGGGCGGCGGCGGCCGAAACCCGGCCGGGGATGTCTTCCTCGGGAACACCCCAGTTGCGGGGTGCGAAGGCAAGTTCATCGCTGACCGTTTCAGCGAAGAGCTGCTGTTCGGGGTACTGGAACACCAGGCCCACCTTCCGGCGGATTTCCCGGAGGCTCGGGCTTTTTTCCTTCACTTCAAGTCCATCGATGAAGATCTTCCCCTCCATGGGCAGGAGAATGCCGTTCAGGTGCTGGGCGAGAGTAGACTTGCCGCTTCCCGTATGGCCCACCACGGAAAACCATGTGCCTGCGGGAAATTCGAAGGAGATGTCCCGGAGGGCGCGGGTTTCGAGGGGGGTTCCCGGGTGATAGGTGTGGCCGAGGCCGGATACTGTTATTGACATAGTGCGTCGGCCATGGCCGCCACCGTGGGAACAGGAGGAACGGAACGCCCCTCTGCCCTGAGGTCGCGCCAGAAAGACACGAGAGGGGGAATGTCGAGCCCCCACTCTTTGAAGGGAAGGTCGGAGAGGAAAAGATCGGAAACGGCTCCCTCCCACGCGATTTCCCCCCTGTGAAGGATGACCGCCCGGTCGCAGGAGAGAATTTCCTCGAGGCGGTGGGTGATGGAGACGATGGTCTTTCCCGAGGCATGGAGGTTGCTGAGAACACGGAGAAGCTCGGTCCGCCCGGCGGGATCGAGCATGGCCGTGGGCTCGTCGAGAACGAGGCACGGTGTGTCCATGGCGAGGGCACCGGCCACGGCGAGCCGCTGTTTTTCTCCTCCCGAGAGGGTGTAGGTCGGTTTTTTCCGCTTTTCAAGCAGTCCGGCCACGGTCAGGGCGGCCTCCACCCGCTGGACGATTTCCTCGGGGAGGACTCCCTGGTTTTCCGGTCCGAAGGCCGCGTCCTCCTCCACCACGGTGCCCACGATCTGGTTTTCCGGGTTCTGGAAGACCATGGCGACGGTGCTCCGGATAGGGAAGACGTTTTTCTCATCCCTGGTGGAAAGACCGTATACAAGACAATCGCCCTGCGAGGGTACCAGCAGGGCGTTCAGGTGCTTCGCAAGGGTGGATTTGCCTGATCCGTTGCTTCCGAGCAGTGCCACCCACTCCCCCTCATATATGGAAAGCGTCACGTTCCGCAGGGCGGGGCGGGCACGGCCGGAGCTGTCGGCCGCTCCTCCGGGATAGACGAAAGTCACATCCCGGAGTTCGCATACCGTTTTTCGGGGCATAATCAGTCGACCAGGGCTATGACCGCCATGGGGGAGCCGTCGCCGTGACGGTTCCCTGTCTTGATGATGCGGGTGTATCCGCCCGGCCGGCTGGCATACCGCTTTGCAAGGTCGTCGAAAAGTTTGATGGCGGCTTCCTTGTGGGCCATCTTGGACCGGACGATGCGCCGGTCGTGGATGGTGCCGCCCTTGGCCCGGGTGATGAGCCGCTCGGCGTACCGGCGGAGCTCCTTTGCCCGGGTGACGGTGGTGGTGATGCTCTCTTCAAGGAAAAGGCTGGCCGCCATATTGGACAGCATGGCCCTTCTGTGGCTGCCATACCGGCCGAGCGTCCGGCTATCCATACGATGTCTCATGGAAATTAATCCTCCTTAGTTGACTTTGTATCGCCCTTGTCGCCCGAGATGATGGCTCCGAGCTTTTCCATTTTCTCTTCGATCTCCCGGAGGGAAATCTTGCCGAGGTTGCGGATCTTCAGCAGGTCTTCCCTGGTTTTGCTCATGAGATCGCCTATGGTGTGGATTCCGCCCCTGAGAAGGCAGTTCTCGCTGCGGATGGAGAGTTCAAGGTCACGGACGGGCCGGGCGAGATAATCGTCCTCTTCGCCGGAGCGTTCCGCAGCCGCGTCTGCTCCGCCCTGGGAAGCGGGAGCGTCCTGTTCGGCCCTTTCCTCGGGGTGCTTCTTCTCCATGTCCTCCACGAAATTCGCGAAGTACCCCCGCAGGATCTTCGACGCTTCGCATACGGTGGACTCCGGCGTATGGACCCCGTTGGTCCAGACCTGGAGCACGAGCCGTTCGTAGTCGGTCCGCTGGCCCACCCGGGCGGCTTCCACATCGTAGTTCACCTTCAGGACAGGTGAAAAGATGGCGTCTACCATAAGGGCGTCCACGGGAAGATACGGGGGGCGGGGACGTTCCATGGAAGCGTACCCCACGCCCTGTTCCACGTAGATCTGCATGGAAAGCCTGGCGCCTTCCTCCATGGTGCAGATGGGAGCGTCGGGCCTGACGAACTCCACTTCGCTGTCGGGCTGGATGTCGGCGGCCGTCACGGTTCCCGCCCCCTCCACTTCCAGGTGGAGCACCCGTACTTCACTGCTGAAGGAGCGCACCGGAACATGCTTGAGGTTCAGCAGTATCTCGATGACATCTTCCCGGACTCCGGGGATGGTGCTGAACTCATGGAGCACGCCGTCAATGCGGACCGACGATATGGCCGCTCCCCTGATCGAGGAAAGGAGAACCCTGCGGAGCGAATTGCCAAGGGTAGCTCCATATCCACGCTCAAGGGGTTCGATATGAACCTTCGCGAAGGTGGGATTGCTTTCCTCGATTCGGATTTCAGGCCGCATATGTTCCAAGGTTTCCAACACCTTTCACGCCATTATCTGGCATAAAACTCGACGACGAGCTGTTCGGTCACAGGCGCATCAATCTGGTCACGCGCGGGAAGCGCGATGATCTTTCCTTCAATCTTCTCGGAATTGACCTCGAGCCACTGGGGCACGGTACGGGCGGCGGCAACTTCCGCGTTTTCCTTCAGGAGGGCCGTTTCGCGGCTCTTCTCTGCGGCGGCGACTACATCGCCTGCACTGACAAGGAAGCTGGGGATGTCCACCCTTTTGCCGTTCACGAGAAAGTGTCCGTGAAGAACAAGCTGCCTCGCCTGCTTTCTGCTGGTGGCGAAGCCGAGACGGTAGACCACGTTATCCAGCCTGCGCTCGAGAAGCTGCAGGAAGTTGTGGCCGGTCTGACCGGACATCTTGTTCGCGATCTCGTAAATTCTGTGGAACTGCGCTTCGTTCATGCCGTAGAACCGGCGGAGCTTCTGCTTCTCCCGGAGACGGATCCCGTATTCGCTGATCTTTGTCCGGGGGCGTCCCTTTTTCATCCTCGTGTTGGCTCCGGCCTCGCTTTTCGTGATGGCGCACTTCGCGGAATAGCAGCGGTCGCCCTTCAGGAAGAGCTTGGTTCCCTCAGCCTTGCACTGACGGCACGAAGGCCCTATATATCTGCTCATAAGAAATACATTCCCTCCTTGACTGACCTTTTCCTACACTCTGCGCCGCTTCGGAGGACGGCAGCCGTTGTGAGGAATGGGGGTGGTGTCCTTTATCATGTTCACCTGGAGCCCTGCCGCCTGGAGCGACCTGATGGCGGACTCGCGGCCGGGGCCGGGGCCCTTGACGACCACGTCGATCTCCTGGACTCCGTGCTCCTGAACAGCTTTGGCGACCTGGGTCGCGGCGATCTGGGCAGCGAAGGGGGTGGACTTTCTCGTTCCCTTGAAGCCCACGTTTCCGCCGGAAGCCCATGCGAGAATGTTGCCGCCCTTGTCGCTCACGCAGACGATGGTGTTGTTGAACGTTGAGTAAATGTGGGCGACACCATAGCTGATATTCTTTCTTTCCTTGCGTTTCCCTTTACGGACCGTACGCTTGGCCACTTAATCCAGCCTCCTTGTTTATCCTGGGTTCAGAAGGCTACTTCGTAGCCATCTTCTTGCCCGCGACAGTACGCCGGGGTCCCTTGCGGGTGCGGGCATTGGTCTTGGTCTTCTGTCCGCGGACGGGAAGACCGAGCTTGTGACGCTGGCCCCTGTAGCAGCCTATATCCATAAGCCGCTTGATGTTCATGGACACTTCCCTGCGAAGGTCGCCTTCCACCTTGTGGTGATCCTCGATCTCCCTGCGGAGCTTCTGGGTCTCTTCCTCGGTGAGGTCCTTCACCCTGGTGTCGGGGTTCACCCCGGTGACCTGGATGATCTTCTTCGAAGTGGGAAGGCCTATTCCAAAAATATACGTCAACGCAATTTCCACACGCTTGTCTCTGGGTATGTCTACTCCGGCGATTCGGGCCATAGCCAGCCTTACCTCCTTGCACCCTGTCTCTGCTTATGGCGCGGATTCCTGCTGCAGATAATCCGCACGACACCCTTGCGCCGGATGACCCGGCAGAACTCGCACATCGGCTTGACCGAAGGTTTCACTTTCATCCATTCCACGCTCCTCTGGCAAAGAACTTAAAAACAGATGCCCTCTTCGGGGCTTCTGTAAATACCGCATTTTCTCCAAGCGTTAAATTATACAGTAGTATCGGTCAGAAGAAAATACTTTTTTGTCGGCGGGGTTCCGTTTTTGTCAAAACTTTCCAGGATCTTCTCTCCGGGTCCCCGCTATTTGTATCTATACACTATCCGGCCCCGTGCCAAGTCGTAGGGGGATATCTCCACCAGGACCTTGTCGCCCGGCAGAATGCGGATGAAATGAAGCCGCATTTTTCCGGAAACATGGGCGAGAATCCTGTGCCCGTTGTCGAGTTCCACCCGGAACATGGCATTTGGGAGAGGTTCGATCACTTTCCCCCGTACTTCTATCACGTCGTCTTTGTTGGACATGCGGTTTCTTCATCCTCCCTGCTGTTCATTTCGATAAAGGCCCGACAGAAGAGCCTGAAATCTTCCTGCGTCCATCCTTCCTTCCGACAGGATGCTTTGCGCGATTTCGTCAAGATACCATCCCGTGCGCTGCAGGTGGATCGTGTTTTTTGGCTTGGGTTTCGCGGGCGTGTACTTCCGCCCGTCCGCAAGATATACCCTTCGCCCGTCTTCCGAAATTCCGACGATCACATACCATCTGCCGGCGTCTTTTCCTTTACGGGAACGAACAACTTGACCGATTCTGCACAGGCTGTCGTCGGGAAGCTCATTCAGGCCCATGTCCACGGAGTAAGAATCTCCGGCTCTCCATCGCGGATGAGAACCGACTTTTCGAAATGAGCGGCATCGGAGCCGTCCACCGTCATGACCACCCACTGGTCACGGCCGACCTCGACTTCTTCGGCGCCGGCCATCACCATAGGCTCGATGGCCAAAGTCATTCCCGCTTTGAGTGTTATTCCCCGTCCCGGGCGCCCGTAATTGGGTATCTGGGGCGGTTCGTGCAGATGGGCGCCGATTCCGTGCCCCGAGTAATCCCGTACGAGGCCGAAGCCGTGGGGAGCGATGAAGCTCTCTACGGCATACCCGATGTCGCCCAGGGTATTGCCGGCTTTCGCCACGGATACCGCCTGCTCAAGGCTTCCCAGGGTAACGTCGAGAAGCTTCCGTCGGACGGCGTTCACCCGGCCGACGGGGTAGGTGCATGCTGCGTCCCCATAGTACCCGGAATAGCAGGTCCCGACATCGATGCTGATAATGTCGCCTTCTTCAAGGCACCGGTCGCTGCTCGGAATGCCGTGAACAATTTCCCTGTTGATGGAAGCGCACACGGCCCCGGGAAAGGGCGAGGGAATACCGGGAACCCGGTATCCCTTGAAAGCGGGGGTCGCCCCGGCCTTCCGGATGAGATCCTCTGCCGCCCGGTCAATTTCGCCGGTGGTCACTCCGGGGCGAACGATTCCGCCGATCATGTCCAGCACGTCGGCCACGATCTTTCCCGCTTTCCGCATATAAACAAGTTCCGCTTCTTTTTTCAGTGTTATCATTCCGTACCGCCGATTACCGTCTCGAGTTCTTCGAGAAGAGAATAACCGTGCCGCGCCGAGGGGAGCCTCACGAACATGTGCTTCCCCTCGTAATAGGATATCACCGGCGCAGTCTGGTCGTAGAATACCTTCAGCCTTTTCCGGATGACTTCTTCACTGTCGTCTTCCCGCTGGTAGAGTTCTCCGCCGCACTTCTCGCAAAGGTCCCCCTTCGCCGAGGGCTTGAACTCCACGTTGTAGATCGCTCCGCAGGAGCGGCATGTTCTCCGCCCCGAGAGGCGCTTGACCACCGTTTCTTCGTCGACATCGAGGAGCACCACTTTATCAAGGCTGAGGTGCAACTCTTCTAGGATCTTCTCCAGGGCTTTCGCCTGGGGAACCGTCCGTGGAAAACCGTCGAGGATGAATCCCTTTTCGCAGTCGGGCTCCCGAAGCCTGTCCTCCATCATCGCGATGACGATGTCGTCCGGCACGAGCTTGCCTGCATCCATGTAGGACTGCGCTTTCATGCCCAGCGGAGTGTTGTTTTTCACGTTTTCGCGAAAAATATCTCCGGTGGAAATATGCGCCACAGGGTATTTCTTGTCGATTTCCGCCGCGAGCGTTCCTTTACCTGCCCCGGGTGAACCAAGAAGAATTATGCGCATTGTTCTTCTCCTTAAAAGCGAAGTAGTCCGCCGGCTTTATCCTTACGCTTGAGTATTCCCTCATAATGCCGCATAAGAAGCTGTCCCTCGATCTGGTGGACCGTGTCGAGAGCCACGCCGACGACGATGAGAACCGCCGTTCCGCCGAAGTAGAAGCTGGTGATCCCCATGAACTGGGTCATGAGGTTGGGAACGAGAGCCACGCCGGCGAGGAACACCGCGCCGCCCAGAGTGATCCGGCTCATCACTTTCTCAATGAAATCCGAGGTGGGCTTGCCCGGCCGGATTCCGAGAATGAAACCGCCGTACTTCTTCATGTTGTTCGCCACGTCCGAAGGGTTGAAGACCACCGCGGTGTAGAAATAGCTGAAGAAGATGATGAGCGCCACGTAGAAAAGGGTGTACACGACGCTGTCCGGCGCAAAGATGCGCTGGAAGAACAGGGCAATGTCTCCTGAGAAGAACTTTGCCACCGAGTAGGGGAACAGGAGCACTGAGGAGGAGAAGATGATGGGGATGACCCCCGCCTGGTTCACCTTCAGGGGTATAAAGGTGCTCTGTCCGCCGTAGATCTTGTTGCCGACCACCCGTTTTGCGTACTGCACCGGAAGCCGTCTCTGGCCTTCCTGCAGCATAATGCACCCGGCGATGACGCCCACCATGAGAATGAGGGCGATGAGGAGGACGAGGGCGTTCATTTCACCGAGCATGATCATGTTCCAGCTCTGGATGATGGCCTCGGGAACCCTTGCCACGATTCCGGCGAAGATGAGGAGCGAAATGCCGTTGCCGATGCCGTGGTCGGAGATTTCCTCGCCGAGCCACATGACGGCGATGGATCCCGCCGTTACGGTGGAAACCACCACCATGCCGTCGAAGAAGTGGCCGCTGAAGATGCCCAGCCCCCGAAGCCAGAAGGTCATGCCCACCGCCTGGACAAGGGCGAAGAGAACCGCTGCGTAGCGTGTCCACTGGACGATCTTCTTTCTGCCGTCCTCACCTTCCTTCTGCATCTTCTCGAGAGCAGGGAAGATGACCACGAGCAGCTGCATGACGATGCTCGCGTTGATGTACGGGGCGACGCCGAGCGCGAAGATGCTGAACCGCCTCAGCGCGCCGCCCGCGAATATGTCGAGGAAACCAAGGACTCCCCCGCCGTCGAACAGGCGGGACATGGCCTCAGCGTCGATCCCGGGCGTCGGGACGTGGGCCCCCAGGCGGAAAATGAACAGCACCCCGAGGGAGAAGAGGATTCTTCTTTTCAGGTCAGGCAGTCTGAAGGCATCCCGGAAGGAATCGATCACTTAGATCACCTCGGCCTTCCCACCCGCTGCTTCGATCTTCGCTTTTGCCTGGGCGCTGAACGCCTGGGCCTGCACAGTGAGCGCCTTGTCAATATCACCCGAGGCAAGGACCTTCACGGGGATGTTGTCCTTCTGGACGAGGCGCGCTGCGTACATCTCGGAGAAGCCCACCGTCGCCCCAGCTTCGAACCTGGAGGAAAGGGATTCCACGTTGACGATCTGGAATTCCTTGGCGAATCTCGCGTTGTTGAAACCCTTCTTGGGAATGCGGCGCATCATGGGCATCTGTCCGCCCTCGAAACCGGGCCGGACTCCGCCGCCGCTCCTGGCCTTCTGTCCCTTGTGGCCTTTTCCCGCCGTTTTACCCGTTCCGCTTCCTATACCCTGCCCGAGCCTTTTCTTGCTCTTGCTCCTGGCTCCGGGTGCAGGGCGCAGTTCATGCAAGCTCATGGAGTGTCCCTCCCTAATTCTCCACGGCAACACATTCCACCAGGTGGCTGACCTTGTTGACCATGCCGCGGATCTGGGGGGTGTCGTCGTGTTCTACTGTCTGGTTGAGTTTGGTGAGACCAAGGGCACGGACGGTCCGCTTCTGGACCTCGGGCCTGCCGATGGAACTCCTCTTCCATGTGATTCGAAGCTTCGCCATGAGAATGCCTCCTACTCCGCCGCGGCTTCGGGGGTCTTCTTGCCCCTGAGCCGGAGAATTTCATCGGGGGTCCGCATCTCTTCGAGAGCCTGCATGGTAGCCCAGGCCACGTTGATTGCGTTGGAGGTCCGGCCGATGACCTTGGTCACCACGTCCTTCACTCCGCCGAGTTCCATGATGGCCCGGACCACTCCGCCGGCGATAACTCCCGTTCCCGGAACGGCAGGCTTGAGAAGTACCGAGGCCGCTCCGAAGACGCCGTTTACCGGGTGGGGAATGGTGTTCCCAATCCTCTTGAGCTCCACGAGGTTCTTGCCGGCCTTGTCGATACCCTTCCGGACAGCCTCGGAAATTTCCTTGGCCTTGCCCATGCCGACTCCCACGTACCGGTCACCGTCGCCGACCACAACGAGGACGCTGAACTTGAAGCGCTTGCCGCCCTTGACAACCTTGCTGACCCGGTTGATGGCAACGACGCGCTCGGTAAGTTCCATCCCCTTGGCATCAATCTTTTTCCTGATCATCCTCTGCGCCTCCCCTTAGAACTTCAGGCCGGCTTCGCGGGCGGATTCCGCCAGAGCCTTCACCTTGCCGTGGAACATGTGCCCGCCCCTGTCGAAGACCACCGACGTGATGCCCTTGGCGAGAGCGCGTTCAGCAGCAACTTTTCCGACTGCCTTGGCGGCTTCCGTATTGCATGTTCCGGCGAGGGCACTCCTGACGGCGGGTTCCACCGTGGAGGCTGCCGCAAGGGTATGTCCCGCTTCATCATCGATGAACTGGACATAGATATGGGAAAGGCTGTGGAAAACAGCCATCCTCGGCTTTGCGGCGGTGCCGGACACCTGTTTGCGAAGCCTGGCGTGACGAATTTCGCGCATTACGCTTCTGCTTTTGATCTTCATGTCAATTCACCTCAGATTACTTGGCGCCGGTCTTTCCGGCCTTGCGGATTATCCGCTCGCCGGCGTACCGGATTCCCTTGCCCTGGTAGGGTTCGGGAGAGCGGAACCCGCGAATGATCGCCGCAACCTGGCCTACCGCCTGCTTGTCAATTCCCGCCACGGAAAGTTTCGTGGGACCTTCGACGGCGATGTCTATTCCTGCGGGAGCTTCGTACTCCACGGGGTTGGAATAGCCGAGGTTCAGAATGAGCTTTTTCCCCTGCATCTGGGCGCGGTATCCCACGCCGACGATTTCGAGGTCCTTTTTGAATCCGGTGCTCACCCCGGTCACCATGTTGGCGATGAGGGCCCTCATCATCCCGTGAAAGGACTTTGTCTGCTTCTGCTCGTTCTGCCGGCTGACGACAACGTGTCCGTCCTCAACGGCGACATCGATCCCCGGAACTGTGGGAGTCGAAAGCTTTCCCTTGGGTCCCTGGACGGTCACATCGCCGTCATTGACGGCAATGCTCACTCCGGAGCCAAGGGGGATGATTTTTCGTCCGATTCGAGACATCTAGCGCACCCCCACTTTACCAGACATAGCAGAGAACTTCGCCGCCCAGGCCGAGCTGCGTCGCTTCCGTGTCCGTCTTGAGGCCCTTGGAGGTAGAGATGACCGCGATTCCAAGCCCGCCCATGACCTTGGGAAGATCGGCATGGCCGACGTAGATTCTTCTGCCGGGCTTGCTGATTCTGCGAAGCCCCTGAATGACCCGCTCCCGGCTGGGACCGTAGGAGAGGAAAAGCCTGATGGAGCTGTACGGCTTTTTCGGGTCGCTGACAACCTTGTAATTCTTGATGTAGCCCGCTTCCTTGAGAATACGGGCTATTTCCATCTTGATTTTGCTTGAAGGCACATCAACGCTCTCATGGAAAACCATGTTCGCGTTCCTTATGCGTGCAAGCATATCCGCTATCGGATCGGTAACGTACATTCCTCGTAACCCCCTTCAGTCCACTCTGCTACCAGCTAGACTTCACTACGCCGGGGATTTTTCCCTCGCGAGCGAGCTTTCTGAAGCAGCAACGGCACATGTTGAATCGTCTCATGTATCCGTGAACACGGCCGCAGAGCGGGCACCTGTTATACTTTCTCACCGCGAATTTCGGGGGCTGCGTAGTCTTGTACTTGATTGCCTTTCTTGCCATCTCGAAAATCCCCCTTTCTTACCGGTTGAAGGGCATTCCCAGCTCGCGAAGCAGAGCATGGGCTTCCTCATCCGTTTTCGCGGATGTTACGATCGACACGTTCATTCCGCGCGGGCGGATGACCTTGTCATAGTTGATCTCCGGGAAAATGAGCTGCTCCCGGAGGCCGAGGTTGTAATTGCCCCTGCCGTCAAATCCCCGCCGCGACACACCCTGAAAGTCCTTGATGCTCGGAAGGGCGAGGGAAATAAGCCTGTCGAGGAATTCCCACATGCGGGCTCCCCGAAGGGTGACGGTGCAGGCTACGGGCATTCCCTGGCGAAGCTTGAAGCCGGCCACGGACTTTTTCGCCCTCTTGAGAAGGGGGCGCTGCCCTGTGATGGCCGTGAGCTCCGCCATGGAAACATCCATGTACTTGATGTCAACCTTCGCTTCACCCGCTCCGACGTTCACCACGATCTTCTTCAGGCGGGGAATCTCCATGACGTTCTTGTAGCTGAATTCCTTCGCAAGATTGCCTGCGACTTCGTTTTTATATTTCACGAGAAAACGAGGGGTCATGGCGCACTCTCCTCCTTACACCTGGTCCACGATTTCGCCGCATGCCTTGCACAGACGGACCTTTTTTCCGCTGTCAAGGTAGCCGCGACCAACGCGGGTAGCAGCACCGCAAGAGGGGCACACAAGCATGACCTTGCTGGCGTAGATCGGCCCTTCCTGTTTCACAATGCCGGACTTGGGGTTCTTCTGGGAAGGCTTCACATGCTTCGTCGCCATGTTGATGCCCTCGATCACCAGGAGATCCCGGTCGGGAATCGAGCGGAGGATCTTCCCCTCTTTTCCCTTGTCTTTTCCGGAGATGACCCGGACCCGGTCACCTTTTTTCAGTCTCATCTTGCCCATAGTCCATTGCCCTCCGTTACACAACTTCCGGGGCGAGGGAGAGGATGCGCATGTACTTCTTCGCTCTCAGTTCCCGTCCCACCGGCCCGAAGATTCGGGTTCCCTTGGGGTCGCCGTTGTTGTCGATAATCACCGCGGCGTTGTCGTCAAAGCGGACGTACGAGCCGTCTGCCCTGCGGATTTCCTTCTTCGTCCTGACGATGACCGCCTTGACCACCGATCCCTTCGCGATGTTGCTGTTGGGAATGGCCTCGCGGACGGACGCCACAATCACGTCGCCGATGGTGCCGAACCTTCTCTTGCTTCCGCCGAGAACCTGGATGCAGAAAAGCTTCTTCGCACCGGAGTTGTCAGCCACATTGAGAACAGTCGTCAACTGAATCATGGCCTATGCCTCCCCGCCGTTCTCCTCGACCGAGTCGAACACGGGCGCACGCCGGACGATCTCGAGAAGGGTCCATCTCTTGGTCTTGCTCAGGGGCCGTGACTCACCGATGGTCACGAGGTCCCCCATTCTGCATTCATTGTTTTCATCGTGGGCGGTGTATTTCTTCGCCCTGATGATCCTCTTTCCGTAGAGGGGATGTTCGTCATACCGCGTTACCCGGATGACCACGGTCTTGTCCATCTTGTCGCTTACGACCGTGCCGGTCCGTACCTTGCGGTGAGGTTTCCGCTCTTCCATTCGGGGTTACCTCCTTCCGGCGGACTGCTCGCCGGCCATCTGTTTCTCACGGACGACCGTCAGCACTCTGGCGATCGTCTTCTTCACGGCTTTGATCCTGCCCGTGTTCTGAAGCTGTCCTATGGCGTTCTGGAAACGCAGGTTGAACAGCTCTTCCTTATACTGCCTGTGTTTCTCGTTCAGTTCTTCGATCGTAAGATCGCGCAGATTCTTGGCTTCCATGTTCATTCACCACCAAAACCTTCTCGGGCGACAATCCGCACCTTGACAGGCAACTTGTGAGAGGCTGTGCGGAAAGCTTCCTCTACGACCTCTTTCGGAACACCGGCGATCTCGAAAAGAATGCGGCCCCTCTTCACGGGAGCGACCCAGAACTCCGGAGATCCCTTTCCCTTACCCATACGGGTTTCGAGAGGCTTCTTGGTGAAGGGGTGATCGGGGAAAATCCGGATCCAGATCTTTCCGCCCTTCTTCATTTTTCTCGAAATGGCCACACGGGTGGCTTCTATCTGGCGGGCGGTGATCCAGGCACAGTCAAGAGTCTGAAGACCGTACTCGCCGAAGGCCACCGTAGCCCCGCCCTTGGCGCGTCCCTTGAGGGGACGGCGGAAAGGTTTGCGGTATTTTACCCTGCTCGGCATAAGCATAGCGTGCTACCCCCTTTTCCGGGACTGCCGGGGCGCCTGGGCGGGACGCTCGTTTTCCTTGTCCCTGTAAATCCAGACCTTTACTCCGATGACTCCGTACATGGTGCGGGCCTCGGCAAACCCGTAATCGATGTCGGCACGGATGGTGGACAGAGGAAGCTGCCCCTCGTTGTACCATTCCGTCCGGGCGATTTCCGCTCCGCCGAGACGGCCGGCGGTGGAAATCTTGATTCCCTTGGCTCCGCCCTTCATGGCGCGGAAGATGGACTGCTTCATGGCCCTCCGGAAGGAAACCCTTCTCTCGAGGGCGGAGGCGACGCCCACTGCCACGAGCTGGGCCTCCACGTCCGCATTCTTGATCTCCTGAACGTTGATCATGATCTTGGCGCCGGTCTTTGCCTGGAGGTCGTCTTTCATGACCTGGATCTCGGCACCGCCGCGTCCGATCACTACACCGGGCCGGGAGGTCCAAACCGTGAAGCGGATGACGTGACCGACCCTTTCTATCTCGATACGGGAAATACCCGCATGCTCCCACTTCTTGGCGATGTACTTCCGAAGCGCGATGTCCTCGTGAAGATTCTTCGCATAATCCTTACCGCCGGCATACCACTTGGACTCCCATTCGCTGACGACTCCAAGACGGAATCCGATTGGGTGAACTTTCTGTCCCACGAGTTCCCCCTCCTTAACGTTCTGCCACTGTGACTGTCACGTGGCTTGTACGGTGGTAGTAGGGGTGCGCCCTACCCATCGACACGGGGCGGAAGCGCTTCATCTTCGGCCCCTGATCCGCCGTAGCTGCTACGACCCGCAGTTTGTCCGTATCCATGCCGAAATTGTGTTCGGCGTTGGCTACAGCGCTCTGCAACACTTTTCCGACGAGCTTGGCGGATTTCTGCGGGCTGAACTGGAGAGCCACAAGGGCGTCCCCGACTTTTTTGCCCCGAATGAGAGCCAGCACCCGACGAACCTTTATAGGTGAAACCCGTACCTGCCTGGCAACGGCTTTCGCTTCCATCACCATCACTCCTTACCTCGCTCTTGAGGAGCGCTCCTGACCCGCATGTCCGCCGAACTTGCGGGTGGGGGCAAATTCCCCAAGTTTGTGACCGACCATATTTTCGCTGATGTAGATGGGGATGTGGATCCTGCCGTTGTGCACCGCAATCGTGTGGCCGATCATGGGCGGCACTATGGTGGACCTCCGGGACCAGGTCTTGAGCACTTTCTTCGCGGTCCCTTCGTTCATGTCCTCCACTTTACGGAGCAGCTTCTGGTCCACATAGGGCCCCTTCTTTCTGGAACGAGCCATCTTAGTCCCTCCTTACTTCTCGTAACGGCGCCGGACGATAAGTCTATCGGACGGCTTGTTCTTCCGGGTGCGGTATCCCTTTGCGGGAGTTCCCCAGGGGGAAACGGGGTGCTTGTGGGACTTGCTCCGTCCCTCACCGCCGCCCATGGGATGGTCGACAGGGTTCATGACCATACCGCGAACCATTGGACGTCTGCCCAGCCAACGGGTCTTCCCGGCCTTGCCGAGGGACACGTTCTCGTAATCTTCGTTTCCGACCTGGCCGATGGTGGCCATGCATTCCTGCAGGATGAGCCGGAGCTCACCGCTGGGCATACGGAGGTAAGCGTACTTTCCTTCTTTTGCCATGAGCTGGGCCGATGTTCCTGCCGCGCGGACAAGCTTTCCGCCCCTGCCGGGCTCGAGCTCGAGGTTGTGGACCATGGTGCCCACGGGGATATCCTTCAGCTTCAGGGCGTTTCCGGGCCTGATGTCCGACTCGGGGCCGGCCACGATGGTGTCGCCGACCTTGAGGTCCTTGGGAGCCAGGATGTACCGCTTTTCGCCGTCAAGATAATGAACGAGGGCAATGCGGGCGTTCCTGTTCGGATCGTACTCGATGGCGGCGATTTTTCCGGGCACGGAGAGCTTGTTCCTCTTGAAGTCGATGACCCGGTAGAGCCTGCGGGCGCCGCCGCCCCGGTGGCGCATGGTGATCCTGCCGCGGTTGTTCCTGCCGCCCTTCTTGTGAAGGGGCTCGAGGAGGGAGCGCTCCGGATCCTTCCTGGTTAGATCGTCGTTCTTCTGGACGGTCATGAACCTGCGGCCGGGAGTATAGGGCTTGAACTGTTTGATTGCCATTGCTGATTCCTTCTCCTTCCCGCTAGATGCTTGCGCCTTCGAAGAACTCGATGCGCTCGCCCTGGGCCAGACTGACGATCGCCTTTTTCCACGACCGGGTCTTTCCCTGGAAAGCGCCCATTCTCTTCGGCTTGGCGTGAACGGACAGCACGTTCACATTCTGGACCTTCACCTTGAAGATTTCCTCGATGGCCTTCCGGATCTGGATCTTGTTCGCGGAAGGATGCACTTCAAAGGTGTACTTGTTCATCTCCATGAGACGGCTGCTCTTCTCGGTAATAACCGGGCGGATGATGATATCGTGGGCGATGAGGTTCATCCGACATACACCTCCTCGAGCCTGCTGACGACCTCGGGGGTCATCACGAGGGTTCCCGCGTTGAGAAGGTCATACACGTTGATGTTGCCCATGTTGATCACCTTTGCTCCGGGAACGTTCCGGGCGGACTTCGCCACGGACTCGTTGCTCTCGGGAAGGACGATCAGAGGCTTTCTGGCGTTGACCGCCGAAAAGAAGGCGATCATTTCCTTCGTCGAGGGCTTGGAGAGATCGAAAGACTGGACCACGGTCATGAGCTCGTCCCGGACCTTCAGCGAAAGAGCGCTGCGGATCGCAAGACGGCGTACTTTCTTGTTCACCTTCTGGCTGTAATCCCTGGGCTTCGGCGCATGGGTCACGCCGCCGCCGGTCCAGATGGGCGAACGGGTGCTTCCGTGACGGGCCCGTCCGGTTTTCTTCTGTCTCCAGGGCTTCTTTCCGCCGCCTCTGACTTCGCCCCTTGTCTTCGCGGACTGGGTTCCCCGTCTGCGGTTGGCGAGCTGTGCGACCACAACCTGGTGCATGGCGGGAACATGAACGGGGGCGCCGAAGACTTCATCGGCAAGCTGCATTTCCCCGAGCTGTTCTCCCTGGAATGATACGAGTTTCAGGGTAGGCATTGTAATTCCGGCCTCCTTCTCTGCCGACTAGCCTTTCTTGAAAAGGGTGACCAGGCTGTTTTTCGCGCCGGGTACCGCACCCTTGACAAGAAGAAGGTTATTGTCGGTGTCCACTGCTACGACAGTGAGATTCTTAACGGTGACTTTCTCACTGCCCATTCTTCCGGGCATTCTCTTGCCCTTGAAAACGCGGCCGGGGTAGCTGCTGGCTCCGCTGGAGCCGCCCCGCCGGTGAACCACGGAAGCGCCATGGCTGGAATTCGATCCGCCGAAGTGGTACTTCTTCATGACTCCGGCGAAGCCCTTACCCTTGCTGATTCCCGACACGTTCACCGTCTCGCCCTCGGAGAAAAGGGACACGTTGATCTCCTGGCCGACGGAATATCCGTCGAGGACGTCAACCCGGAACTCCCGGAGAGTGTCCTGGGGCTCTACTTCCGATTTCTCGAAGAGACCCTGGCGGGACTTGTTCAGCTTCTTCGGGTTGACCTTTCCGAACCCGAGAACAAGAGCACTGTAGCCGTCCTTGTCAGGGGTCTTCATATCCACTACAGGGCACGGCCCGGCCTGGATCACCGTGACTGCCACCGCCTGGCCCTGATCGTTGTATATCTGGGCCATTCCGAGTTTCTTACCCAGAATACCGATGCTCATTTCACTCCAACTCCTTTCAGCTCAGAGCTTCCCCTACAATTTGATCTGGATGTCTACTCCAGAAGGAAGGTTCAGCTGCATAAGCGCGTCCATCGTCTTCTGCGTCGGGTTGATGATGTCGATGAGGCGCTTATGTGTCCTGGTTTCAAACTGTTCGCGCGCATCCTTGTCCTTGTGAGGGGACTTCAGGATTGTAACCTTATTGATCTCGGTCGGAAGGGGTATCGGCCCGGAAACCTTGGCGCCGCTCCTATCCGCCGTTTCGGCGATCTGGGAGGCGGAGCTGTCGAGTACCCTGTGGTCGAAGGCCTTCAGCCGGATGCGTATTTTCTTTGCCACTGTCTATTCCCCCTCTGGGGTTATTCAAGAATCTCGGTGACGACGCCGGCGCCGACCGTATGGCCGCCCTCGCGCACCGCAAAACGAAGACCCGGATCCATGGCGATGGGCACGATCAGGTCAACTTCAAATGTCGCGTTGTCTCCG